>OBLN01000228.1_pt1 | contig 20610 bp, 18 predicted proteins | sample 1519301 | NCBI WGS metagenome assembly OBLN01 (sample SAMEA2452533, study PRJEB22499) | sediment metagenome | reverse complement strand
CAATTTAATTCAAATAACTGCTATTTTTTATATGAGAAGCATCCCATTTTGCCAGTCATTGATTATTCGGATGGCCGTCCTCATTTCATCAAACTCACCTTTCTTTTGCAGGAAATTGCACTGCCTGCCTATCTGTTCCAGGACTGAATAGGTATCTTGTGTTTCTATAGTAACATTATAAAAGGACTCAAGGGCAGCTTTGTTTTCGGCAATCATTTTTTCAATTATCCTGAGAGAAACTCCGATGGGGTCCTTCAGGTGGGTAGCATCCTTTATTCCGAGCAAACCCTGTACATATTCATCGTTTTCATCAAAAGGGATGACTCCGGGGGTATCCATGAACATAATGCGTGAGCCTGCATCCACGTGCTGTACCCCTTTGGTATGACCGGATATGGGGGAGGTACTTGCCCTGTGCCTGCCTGTGACCCCGTTGATAACTGAGGATTTACCCACATTGGGGTAGCCGAGAGTACCGACAAGGATATCACGTCCTTTTATGCATGCAGATGCAAGGATCTGGTGCCTTAGCATTGTTGTCCCTGACCTGTCCTTACTGGATATGAAAACCGTAGGAGCGATTCTGGAAAGTCGGGCTTTTGTTTTATCAAGTTTCTCTTTTGAAACAAGGTCGCATTTATTGATGACTATTATAAACGGCTTCTTTAAACGGATAATCTCCCTTTCAACTTCGCTGTTTCGGGTCTCGTCCGGAAACCTGGCGTCTATGACTTCAAGAAGGACATCAGCCTTTTTAATAACATCTTTTACCAGAATTTTGTAGCTTGCCATCGACTGTGCTATACAGGAATAAAGATATAAGGGTATCTTCAAGAGGGTATCTAGATTAGTGTACGAACCATGAAATTTCAATTTCTAAATAATAAAATATATCTGGACAACAAAATATATCTGGACAACAAAATATATCTGGATAATAAAATATTTATCATTAATGAACCATTTTTCAGTCTTTAATTCTTTAACCACACGTCTCAATTACTGCTTCTCTGGCTTCCCGATACTTTCAGGACAGGTGCAACTATCTTTTGCCGGCTTACTGGCAGTTCAAACCTAAAAGAAGATCCTTCTCTTATTTTACTCTCCACGAATATGGTGCCGCCATGCATTTCAACATATTTTTTAACCAGGGTCAATCCCAGCCCGGTTCCTTCAAAAGTACGGTTTAGAGAAGACTCAAGCTGGATAAATGGCTTAAAAATTTTCTCAAGGCTCTCTTCAGGGATTCCTATTCCCGTATCTTTAACGGTAATTATGACAGAGTCTCTTTCCTGTCTTAAGATAATATCAACCGAACCGCCTGCTGGTGTAAATTTTATAGAATTACTTAATAAGTTGTTCATAATCTGCCTGAACTTACCTTCATCAGCAGAGATCCATAGTGTCCTGTTTTCTGAGCTGTAGCTTAATTTAATATTCTTCTTATGCACCTGCGGAAGGGCTGCTGAAATAACTCTATTGATCGACTCATCGATAGAAAATTCTTCAATGTTAAGCTCCTTTTCTCCTGCTTCGGCTTTTGATAATTCAAGTATATCATTGATAATATTCAGGAGGTTTTTCCCGTTTAAAGAAATGAACCGAACATACCGGGTTTGCTTTTCATTCAGCGGTCCTGCAATCCCTTCTTTTAGCAGGTCCGAGAAACCGATTATAGAGTTCAGAGGAGTCTTCAGCTCGTGGCTCATATTGGTTAAAAACTCGGTTTTTGTACGGTTCGCTGCTTCAGCATCTATTTTTGCATTTATAAGAGCTTCTTCTGCCTTTTTTCTGGCAGTTATATCCCTTATAACCACGATATTCGCAGGTTGACCTTTATAGATTATTTTTGTACCAAGCCCTTCAATCCAGAGAGGTTCACCAGTATTGGAGGTTATCTTATAAACGCTAAGATAACCTCCCTTATCATTAAGAACATTTATCTGGTCTTCAATTGCAACTGACATTGACTCAGGAGATAGGTACTCTTCAATGCTCCTTCCTGTTACGTTTTCTAGCTCCATGCCCAGCATCTTTCCAACAGCGGCATTTGCAGCTATAACCCTACCTTCAAAATTAAGTATCAGTATACCGTCGAGTGTGTTGTTCACAAGGGCACGGAAGTTTTCTTCACTTTCTTTCAATGCCTCTTCAGCTTTTTTACGTTCTGTAATGTCCCTGATATAAATTATCAGCCTTTCTTCATTGCCAAGTTTGAAGACCCTGGTTGCAACTTCAGCCGGAAAGAACGTCCCGTCTTTTCTTTTGTTTATCTTCTCTGCAGGTCTGTCTTCTGCCATGCCCCTCCCTACTATTATCTCTCGGGTGCTTGTGATGAAATCCTCCTGCAGGAGAGAAGCTACATTCAACCCAGGAATCTCTTCTTTATTGCATCCGAAGATCCTGCAGGCTGAACCGTTGCAGTCAACAATTTCTCCATTGCCCGTGCATATAATTATGCCGTCAATTGACAGTTCCACAACCTTTTTGAATTTTTCTTCGGATTCGGCAAGCGCCCTTTCCGCTTTCTTGCTGGCAGTAATGTCATAAACATTTGTAAAAAGAAGTTCTTTCCCTTTGACATTAATTGTGTTAATGTATACCTCTACATGCCTTATTTCTTCATTAATAAGCTTATGACAGGAGTAGAAGTGCCCTCTCTTTTCGGATATAACCTGTCGAATAATTTCTCTGCTCCTTTCAGGTGGGAAGACGCTGATATCTGTGATCTTTTTTGCGGTTAATTCGCTGTATGTATATCCATAGTAAGCGCACGCACGGTCGTTAGCATCGGCAATAAAGTAACTGGATGGGTCTATTAAAAGTGTGACGGCAGGGCTATTGTTAAAAAGCTGTTTGTATCTGTTCTCACTTTCCTGCAGGGCTTCATAGTCCTTTTTGATCCTGATTAGAGATTTTACCCTTGTTTTAAGCTCAAACCTATCTATTGGCTTATAAATGAAATCATCAGCTCCGCACTGGGTCACTTTCGCTTTGTTAGGCTTTTCAAAAAACCCGGAAATGATAATTATGGGTATGAATTTATGATCTGGATCGTTCTTGATTATATTGCAAATTTCATAACCGTCGTTTTCAGGCATCATGAGGTCCAGTAATATGAGATCCGGAAGCTCGGCTTTTACAAGTTCAATGGCTTCTTTCCCTGAATATGCAGGGATTGGAAGATACTCGTCCTCAAGCTGTAAACATAATAATTCCACCTGGTCCTTTTCATCATCAACGATGAGGACTTTTGGTTTGTTTAAAGTGTTCAATTTCCATCATCTTGAGTGCCATTTTTCTTGACTTTTGCGGCTGCATTTCAAAATAATAATTACGTGTATAACCTTCAACTTATATAATTTATTTGCTGAATTTTGATAAAGAAAATTAGAATGTATCTAGCCCCTATAATGTACAGCAATGTAAAATCAGAACAACTCAAAATTTTACACATATTAATCTTTAACGTGAAATAAAGCATTAATATGCCTTGAAATCTTGCCCTTATTTGTTACTTTTTTGTTTAACTGTGAGGGTTCTACATGATAATCAGGATAAAAAAATGGATTATTTTCTATAATATCATTTATAAATTTTTAATACAGATTTGTAGAAAGTATTGTATACGCTATAGATTATTACCCATAAAGTTTGCAGAATAAAGTAAAAACATCTCAGATTGAAGAAGTATCAAGTAAATCATTGAAGTAACAGGACAGCCGCAAAATTCCAAAACATAATTGAAATAGTAACGTGTCTGATGAATTAAAAATAGTTAAATATAAAATAAGGTAGAATGAAATAAATTAACTGCTATAAAATCAGCCTTTTAATCAGCCTTTTAATCAGCCTTTTAATCAGTCTTCAGTTTTCTCCCAGTATTTCTCAGCCTCCTCTTCCATTTCTTCCAGCCTGTCATAATAGTCCGGAAATTCATTGAGATGAGCCAGAGCAATTTTTCCTGTCATAATTGGATCATCATTAGTGACATTTGTTGTGGGGTCTCTTGTCCCGTGTTCCAGCTCCACGTCCATGCCCCTGCGGAACTGGTCAATATCGAATTTGTCCCATTTTATTCCAAGTTTATCCCCGACTGTCTTTGCTTCCTCAGCAGTAAAACTTTTAACTGTCAACATTATCACTCCGAATAATGATTTAATCTGTTTTTATACTTAAGGTTTGTCCTGCAAATTCCTGCTTTTTAATTTTATTTTCAGAAAAAAGTTTTATTTTTTAATAAAAAGTATATCATACCTTTAAACTGAATATCTATCATTACATTTATCATATTCACAATAGATATGAAAATACAAACATGAGAGGGACCATGTCAGAAAAAGATGTTTTGTTTATGAGGCGCGCTATTGATCTTTCCCTTGAAAATGTAAAAAGAGGCGGAGGTCCTTTCGGTGCTGTAATAACAAAAAATGGGAAGATAGTTTCGGAAGGCTGCAATCAGGTCACTGTAATTAACGATCCGACTGCCCATGCAGAGATTACTGCTATAAGAGAAGCAGCCGGGAAGCTGGATACCTTTGATCTCAGCGGATGCAATATATACGTCTCCTGCGAACCCTGCCCGATGTGCTTTGGAGCTATCTACTGGGCAAGAATAGATAAAGTCTTCTTTGCCAATACCAGGTTTGACGCTGAGAATATCGGCTTTGATGACTCCTTTATATATGATGAAATTTCTCGCAGTTTTCAGGAAAGAAAAATCGAATTTAAACAGCTTCTACGGGAAGAAGCTCTTAAGGCTTTCAGGGAGTGGGAAAAATCTGAAAATAAGGTGGAATATTGACCTGCCTGAACTGGGGAATAGAATTAACCTTGACAGAATTAACCTTAACAAAATTAACCTTAACAAAATTAACCTGAACAGAATTAGCTTTAATTTTTTAATTCAGTTGAGTTATTCTGGTTTTTTCGTTTTCCGGGGCTCTAATTGGAGTTTTAATTAATATATAAAGTAGGCAAACTAATTTCTTCCATTAGAACATAACTACTATGGAGCATCAGGATTGGACCGGGAGACTTTTCGTTCCGGGATTAATCTGTGATTTTTGGATAACTTTCTCACAAGGTCACTAAACTTTAAATGTGATGCAGTACTTAATTAGTCCACAAGATCATAAGGGGATTTAGGGGAACATGCCTGGAGACAAAAACAAATACATTCGCTGGTTTGAAGAAACCACCATCGAGGACGTTCCGCTGGTTGGCGGGAAGAATGCTTCCATAGGGGAGATGTACAGGGAACTCACTTCAAAAGGGGTAAGGATTCCTAACGGCTTTTCGGTTACTGCCGATGCTTACTGGCATATGCTTGAAGAAGGAGGAATCCTTGAAAAGCTTAAAAAAACAATGGAGGGGCTTGACACCTCTGATGTATCCGACCTTGCAAAAAGGGGAAAAGCTGCAAGAGACCTGATTCTCGATGCCGGACTTCCGGATGACCTTTGGCAGGAGATCAAAAGGGCTTATGACCACCTCTGTGAGCAGTACGGGGAAAATACGGATGTAGCCGTAAGGAGTTCTGCAACGGCTGAGGACCTGCCGACTGCTTCTTTTGCCGGGCAGCAGGAAACTTATCTTAATATAAGAGGCTATCCAGGGCTTAAAGATGCTTGCATACGTTGTTTTGCTTCTCTTTTTACGGATAGGGCTATTTCCTATCGTGTTACCAATAATTTCGACCATTTCAAAGTAGCCCTCTCCATAGGGATTATGAAAATGATCAGATCCGACCTTGCTTCAAGCGGCGTCATATTTACTCTCGACACGGAGACAGGTTTCAGGGACGTTGTTTTCATTACAGGGGCATACGGGCTTGGAGAGAATATCGTGCAGGGGCAGGTCAATCCTGATGAGTTCTATGTATTCAAGCCTGCTTTTCGGGCAGGGTATAAGCCGATTATCCAGAAGAAGCTGGGCAGCAAAGAAATCAAGATGATCTACGGCAGGGGAGACTCCAAGGTGCTCACGCGGAACGTGGAGGTCCCCGAAGCTGAAAGGCTGCGTTTCTGTATAAGTGATGAAGAAGTGCTCAGGCTTGCCGAATATGCAATAGATATTGAAGACCACTATTCCAGTAAATATAAGGAATCCAGGCCCATGGACATCGAATGGGCTAAGGACGGCATAACCGGAGAACTCTTCATTGTGCAGGCAAGGCCCGAAACTGTCCAGTCCCAGAGAGAAAAGGATGTCCTGGAGACCTATGTCCTTGAAGAGAGGTCTGAAGTCCTGGCAAAAGGAAGAAGCGTAGGAGACAAAATCGCATCCGGAAAAGCCCGTGTAATTCCTGATGTTTCCGACCTTCCGTCTTTCAGGCCAGGTGAAATCCTTATTGCGGACACTACTACACCCGATTGGGAGCCGGTTATGAAAACCGCAGCCGCTATTGTCACAAACAAAGGGGGCAGAACCTGCCATGCAGCCATTGTGAGCCGGGAACTTGGAATTCCTGCGGTTGTCGGAGCTGAAAATGCCACCGAAGTTATCGAGACGGGCAGGGAAATCACTGTAAGCTGTGCCGAAGGAGAAGATGGGCTTGTGTATGCAGGCATTCTTCCTTTCCACAAGGATACTATGAGTCTGAAAGATCTGGAACGCCCCAACACCGAGATAATGATGAACCTTGGAAATCCTGAAAGTGCTTTTTCGTTCTCCATGATTCCCAATGACGGAATCGGGCTTGCAAGGCTTGAGTTCATTATTACAAGCTATATAAAAGTTCATCCGATGGCCCTTGTACATCCTGAAAAAGTGGAAAACCCGCGAGAACTCAGGGAAATAGAAAGGCTGACATATGGATATGAGAAAAAGGAAGACTATTTTGTAGATCAGCTTGCCAGGGGCGTGGGAATGATTGCCGCAGCTTTTTACCCGAAGCCCGTAGTGGTGAGAATGAGCGATTTCAAGACCAATGAATATGCAAGCCTTGTTGGGGGCAGCTATTTTGAAATGGAAGAAAACAACCCCATGATAGGGTTTAGAGGTGCTTCCCGTTATTTTGACGAGCGCTACAGGGAAGGTTTTGCCCTTGAGTGCAGGGCTATGAAAAAGGTAAGGGGTGAAATGGGGCTCACAAACCTTATTCTTATGGTCCCCTTCTGCCGAACTATTGAAGAAGCGAGGAAAGTAATTGCAGAAATGGAGGAAAACGGACTAAAGCGCGGAGAAAACGGGCTTCAGGTCTATGTTATGTGCGAGATCCCAAACAACGTACTGCTGGTCAACGAGTTCAGCCAGTTCTTTGACGGCTTTTCTATAGGCTCAAACGACCTGACCCAGCTGACCCTTGGGGTTGACCGTGACTCCGAACTGCTTGCTGCAGAATTTGATGAGCGGGATCCCGGAGTCATGAAAATAATGGCAATGGCAGTACAGGGAGCAAAAAGGAATGGGAAGCATAGCGGAATCTGCGGGCAGGCACCAAGCGATTTTCCTGAAATTGCAGAGTTTCTCGTAAAAGAAGGGATCGATTCAATTTCCCTCAATCCGGATTCTGTTATGAAAATCACCCTTAAAGTTCTCGAAACTGAAAAGAAACTGGGGAGGTAGTAAAACTGCCTGAGGGTCAGCTGACCTGCTCTGTAAGGTTAGATGGTTTTTACCCTATGCCCATAGAGGCAGTTTACTGCCAGCTGACTGTATTTGGACATCATGATATCTGTAGAAGACAGATATAACATTGTTTTTATTAATTTTCAAGTATTTGTGGGAAATCTATATATGTTATATCGCAAATATATATAGCGAGTGTGAAAAAATCCAGAGGAAGCAATTAATTATGCAGGAAAAAACCAGACAAATTGCAGGGGACGAAAAAAAGCCAGACCATACGCTTTTTCTAAAGAAATGTCCGGAATGCCATTCAGAACTTGAAAATAACCTTTTTAATGGATTTCAATATTGTACTGTATGCGGGTACTGGACGAGAAAAGAAACTGCGAGACTTGAGCCGTTAATGATTCTGGAGTGAACATATGTTTAATCTTTCTTCGAAATGTATTCGGTGCGGCACGCCCCTTAAAAAGCAGATAATGGGCTCTAACAGCTTTTATTATTGCAGAAAATGCGGGTGCACATCCTCAATTATATCATTCAGCAGCTCCACACAATCCGCAATTACGGGGACATCAAATATTTAAGATAATATTAAGCAAGACAATAACAATTAGCTGTCGAGAATAACGAGCTAGGTAAGACAATATTAATGAATTTGATTTAGTAAAACTTAATAGTTTCACGCTAATAGTCTCACCTAACTTAATTAGCTTTAATTACGGACAATATCCGGATTAGGAATTAAAAAAGAAATCCAGTAAACCCGGCCTGATCAGATAAGTATATGAAATCGGGTCAGGTACCTACTTTTTTGAATTACTATGTTGTATTATAAGTCCATTTCTTGTTCTTTAATTAGAGACCTCAGATTCAAATTCTAAAATATTAACAGAGAAGGATCTATTTTCTTGTATAGGAAAAATTGAATTGCAATATAAGAACGGATTTTAATTAAAAAAGTAACTTTTAATTAAAAAAGTGAGTTTCAATCAAAAAAGTTACTTTTAATTGAAAAAGTAAGTTTTAATTGAAAAAGTAAGTTTTAATTGAAAAGTGGATTTTAAGCAACTTTAATAGTAAAAAATATATGAGTTAAAAGGCTCAATACACAACGTTACTTTTAACATAAAATTAAATATGAAAAATAGTTTAACAGCAGTTATTAACAGTAGCTAACATCAGAAATTCCCTGTTTGATCCGCATGGTTGAAAAAGAAATAGATTCCTTATGCAGTCAGTATGGTCTGAAATCTACAAATCTCTCGCACCTTACATTAAAGGTCAATTTTCCAGATTCAGACCTGGAGTACGGATTTTCTGGAGAAGAAAATTCTTTTTACCTTCCCCTTTACCAGGAACTGACTGCACTCAGTTCTCTCCCAAAAGACAGCTATTCCCAGGCTTACATTCAGCTTATCCTGGATTCCGGGAAGGTAAATTCCGAGTACCTGGCGGACTTTTTCAATAACCCGCTTGGTCTGAAGATTCGTAAAGCCTGGGAAGCAAGAGGTTTTATCCTGAGAACGAAAACCCTGGAATCTGATATTCCTGTTCCCGAATCCCCGGTGGAATCTGCCCTGGAATCTACCCTGAACAGTACTGCCTTTTTCTCAGGAAAAACCGGTTCCTCGGAGACTTCTTCTCTTGAAGCAGGTGAAACCTTATTTGAAGGCAGTTCTTCTATTGAAAATATGTGTGAAGGAATTAATGGGAGCGCTTCCGTACTCTCGGGAATTGATACGCCTTCTTTCTCCGGGATTTCATCTATTCTCCCAATTGTGGACCTTGATTCTCTCATGCACAGCAGACTCTATCTCCCTGATCTGCAGGTCCAGCTTGAAATCCTCAAGATTAAAGCTCTCACTAAGGAACTCATTTCCGAGCTGAGCGTGTTCGAGTGCAGGCTTTCAACATACCCTAAGAGTATGACCCATATCCGCAAAAAGCTTGAACTTATAAGGGAAGCGGTAAAACTTGCAAACGATTCCGATTATATACTTGAGCTGATCCGGAGAGGAGAAAGCAAAAGGCTTGAGTTCAAGTCCACACTGCGCATGAACCTTATCACAGGAAAACCTGACTGGAATATTGAGCATGCTGTCCTGAAGACAATAGTAGCTTACCTGAATACCGACGGGGGCATTCTTCTCGTCGGTGTCTCCAATAGCGGGGAAGCCCTGGGAATTAAAAATGATGGCTTTCCTAGCGAGGAGAGGTTTCTCCTTCATTTCAAACAGCTCATAAAGCAGCACATAGGCCTTAATTACGCTCCTATGATAGAATATACCCTTGTGCCTGTAAACGGTAATGAAGTGCTGGAGATAGACTGCAAAAAAAGCGATGAAGCTGTTTTCCTTAAAACCGATAAAGACGAAGAAGAATTTTATATCCGCATAGGTCCGTCAAGTGAAAGGCTTGCAGGAAGTAAACTGATTGAATATGTAAACAGGCGATACAGTGGGAGGTCAGGTTGATTTACAGAATTCTGGTCCCACCAGATATCCTGCCTGCTTATCTGTATGTGAAATTTAAAAAATTAAGGGCCTCCGGTTTAAGAATTTACGGCTTAAGAATTTACGGTTTAAGGATTAAAAACTCTCAAACCTGAAGATTTCAAAGAACCAGCCCGAATATGTTTATAATTCCAGTAGCAGTCAAATCCACTGCAAGGGCTGCAAGCAAAAGCCCCATAAGCCTTGTAAAGACAAGCATCCCGTTATACCCTATAAACTTGTGAAGCCTCCTCGAGAAGAGGAAGATGAACAGGCAAATTATGAATGTAAGTATAATCGAAACGACTACGATTGCTTTTTGTTGAATGCCGTCTGCCATACCCATAATGACAATTACCGTGCTGATCGTACCCGGCCCTGTAAGGAGCGGAAGACCGATGGGGAAGACCCAGATATCTTCCCTTTCCTGGGATTGAGTAATTTCTTCTTCTGTAATGCTCTCCCTTGAGACCTTTGCATGCATCATATCAAATGCGATACTGAAAAGCAAAAGCCCTCCAGCAACCCTGAGCGAATCCACACTGATGCTGAATAATTTAAGTATCATGCTTCCCGTAATTGCAAAAAAGAGAGCAATTACACATGCAAGCATCACTGCTTTTTTTGCAATATCATTTTTTTCTTTGCGGGTCATTTTGCTTGTCAGGGAGATGAAAGTCACAACTCCGCTGATAGGGCTTACAACCACAAAGATGGATGAAAATACATATATGAAAAACCCGAGGTTTTCAGCTACCATTTTTTTCTCCTGCCCTCTTACGGGCTCGAGATCTTATGCATATTTTATCATTCTTATAATATTTACCTTTTTGATGTTAACTATTTTTTGTATTTATTTTTAAAGTTAAGTTATAAAAGTTAAAATAATATAACCTGGATATCCGGAATTCAAACTTTCCCAGACTGTATTGTTTCACGATACTTTGATGAAGAAGTAAGAAGATACCATTTAAAAGGAGACTCACATATTATCGGAAATTATAGGGAAATTAGGGATAACGTTATGGCGATATTAGGACAATATTCTCAGCCTTATTACGTCAATATGCCGGATAACATATTACGGATAACTTATATGGGAATAACTTTTTAAATCGATATATAAAGCTTTAAAGAATAAACATCTATGACCCTATAGACAGGCTAGTGATTTCAGATGACAGGGGAGAAGATTGACAAAAAGCTCTTTGAAGAGCTTAACTTCATAAAGAAGCAGCTTGCAGAAATAAAAGAGCATATGGTAGATATAGATGTCCTGCTCACGGCAGAAGAAAAAGAGCTCGTGTTCAGAAGTTTTGAAAATGAAGCAAGAGGAAAGCTCGTACCATTAAAAAGGATTGAGAAAATGAAGACCTGAGAAACGTGAATCCGGATAATATATAAAATAAGGGTTAAAGATACTTAAGGTAATAAATTAAAATAAATTTGCAATGATAAAAATCAAGTGTTCCTGAAAAATAGATTTAAATAATTCTGGGGATGAGGATCTAAATAATATTGAAAATGAGGATTCCAAATGTTTGAAGTTTTATTTGATATCCCTTCACAGGATTTCCTGCAGAACGCAGACGAAAGCACGCATTCCCGTGTCAGGGAAATTCTTGAAGAGCTTGCCCTTGACCCCGTGCCCCAGGGCGCAAAAAGGATAATCGAAAGTCAGGAAAAGATATTCAGACTTAGAGCAAGGCACCTAAGGTTGCTTTATAGAGTTAATTATGAAAATCGGACCCTGGTAGTAATTACAATAGAGCCCCTTAGCCGAATGTACAGGTAAATGAATAAGATTTACAATGAAAATTTTCCGATGTATTTTTTCTATGATTCTTCCATTAATTTTTTTTGCTTCCTTCTTCTTTCTTTTCTCCTGTTCCTTTTCCCGGTTCTTCTCTGCTTTTATTTTCCTTCTCTTTTGTTTCCCTTTGTTCTTTCTTTTCAGTTTTTCTTCTATTATGTTTATTTAAATTAGTTATACTTTTTAAATTAACTATACATATTCTTCATTTTAATTAGACAGTTTCCCATTATATACACATCTGTACTCTCTTCTATATTAAGAGATCAATGCCCTCTAACACTTAAAATCAATCTCTAGACACTGAAGACCATTTTTTTCAAATCTGGCTATACTTAGTAACTGGGAAATAATTTTAATAAGAACGATTTTTGTATGATCAGAATTATAATAATAGTTAATTTATAGAATATGAAAAATAAAAAGGTGATTTAAAATGAACCTGTTTCAAAATTACCTCTAATTCATCTGAGTTAGTATTTCGGAGTAGATAAACTAAGATCAGTAGAACTAAACAAAATATCTACTTTTAGTCAAAAACGTGAGTACCTGGGATTTTGAAACCAGCTCAATTATAAACTGATTTATAAATTAATGCTAAAATTAACCATATTTACTGGTTAAAATAGCCACATTTATCGAACTAGTTTCAGTTATGGGGGATCTTATATTGAAAGTTGGACAGGAAAGTGAAATCCTATCTTCAAAGACATCTCTAGGTTTAAGAGAAAATATAGAAGGGTGCTTGTGTTACACTTTGACCTGGCTAACAGGTCTGGTTTTTTTTGTGCTTGAAACAAAGAGCAGGTTTGTCAGGTTTCATGCAATGCAGTCGTTTTTGACCTTCGCGGTTCTCTCAATGTTGATCAGTATCCTGCAAACTTCTTTCGGAGTCGATAGATTTATCGATTATTTCCTGATCAACCTTAACCCATTACTGCTGCCTTACCTTTTCTTACATAACCCGGTTATGTTTTACAGCCAGCTATTGGACGGTTTGCTGGTCTTAAGCCTGATTCCATTTCTGCTCTGGCTGTTTCTGATATATGCAGCGTACCGGGGAATAAGATATAGACTGCCATTAACAGGAGATCTTGCAGAAAAAATAGTTGGGGATGTGTATAAGCCATAAAGATGTATATGGTCCAAAAAAATTCTCATTGGAGAGAGAAATGAAACAGGAAGCCACTTCCGAAAGGGGAGGGGAGTTCACATAGTGAAAATTAAATCATTAAATAGCGCATCCCTGGCAAAAGTTCCAGGACTTACATATCTGATCCTTGCTGTTATCTTTTCGCCGTTTATTCATTTTATGGCAAATGTAGAAGGGCAGACTGGTCTTACTGAAAGTTTAATCATAATCCTGGCGGTTATTCTCTTTTATGGGATTGCGGGAGTAATAGGTGGATTTCTTATCGGAGTAATCTATAACTTAATTGCAAAGAAATTTGGTGGTATCGAAATAGAATTTGAAACCACTTGAAATCCGACTGGTTGGAATTTAAAATGGCTTGGCTCTGGCTGAACTAAATCCTGGAAGAACCGGGGAATGATAGCGATTTAAAGTAGATTCAAAGCATGTTTTAAACAATTTAAGTCAGTCTAAAGTTAGTCAAAAAAGTAAAACCGAATTAAAGGTTTTATTTTCCTTCATTTTCACTAACTTCTCCTTACCTTTTTCTTCTTTCTTATTTTTTGCATTTTTTCCTTTAAGGTTCAAAAAAAGCCGAAAGTTTTGTCTGTTCGATTTTCTGGGCTGGACCTTTTTGCAAGATTTCTTTAAAAAATTCTTGCCGTTCTTCAGGCTTCTGCCCTTTTTCCAGGTTTTTTTCAGAAAACTTTACTGCATGATTCCCTTCATTTTTACGGCTTAGAGGATCCCTGTAATATTGCGCTATATTCTCCTGCCACTCTCCTGCAAGAAGCATAAATTTCATGCCTTTTTTCTGCCTGTTCCAGTCCCAGACTCCTGAGTAGTAAAAAATAGCTGCTAACTGGCTGGAAAGCTGGGCATAAGGCACTTCCGGCCTCAGCCTGTAAAGGAATTTACCTACACCTTCCTTTTCAGTTCCCACGTACAGTTTTGCTGCATTGTTTGCCAGGTCTTGCCACCCCATATTTTGCATGGATTCATGGAGCCTATCCAGGTGGCTGCAACTTAGTTTATCAATTCTTGGAAAGAGGGTTTTTCTGAATTTTCTTTTTATGAAAATATTGCCTCGGCTATCTATCCGCCAGAAAAAAGCTTTTTGTTTTCCAAGAGTATGGGATAGAGACCAGGAAGCAGTCATGGGAACAAATCAGGTTCAGGATATAAAAATTATTTGTGATTTCTGCCTGTATTTCCTATTAAAAAACCAGCTTATTTAGGGCTTTTCTTTATGTTAAGAAGAGAAGTTTAATAGCTTAAATATCCAGATACATCCTGACAGCAAGCCAGACAATGAACCATCCAATAGCCGAAAGTAAATTATTCCTGAATTCCGTTTCCATGTATTTACGAACGCTCTTTTCATATTTAATTTTTTTTCTCAGATTAAAAACATTCAATCGTCCCTTAATCTTTTTTAGAAAAATGTATGTTTTCTCTTAAATCTCCGTTACAATTAGAAAAATCATGCCAACTGACCTGAGTTCCTAATTTATAAAAATTTATGTAAAAATAACCAGATTTATGAATTTTTATGCTAAACGAGATTTGCAAATTATACATAATAGGATATAACTATCTCAATAAATTGATTCCCTAAAGCGCATGTCCTTCAAGCCTTTCGCAGGATGCTTTTTTCTCAGGCTGCTGCCTTAAACCAGTTTCATTCTGATTCGCCCTTAATTTTCAGCTTTTCAAAGATTTTCAATCCTGTCTTCAGAGTTGGAAGTCCTTTTACCATGGTTTCGATTTTGTAAAACGCTGCGATTTCATTGTCGTTTGTTAATTCCAGAGTCTGTTCAAGATGTTTGCACAGTACACTCATTATCGAATGGCAGGTCTGACAAGGCTTAAAAGATTTACATAAATTGATGTTCCAGTTTCAAAATCAATGCTCTCTGCCATGGCCCCAGATATGCATGCGCCTGTACCTGTCATAAAGGGTAACGTTGAGGGTCAGGAGAAAGATAAAAAATAGAGTGTCCAAAACGTCAATAGAACCATTGAGTAAGGGGAGTATGAGGTTAAAAAGCAGTACCAGACTGAAGTTTACAATTGACATTACGACAAATTCCTGAATAATGGATTTCCATTGTGTCCCGCGCCTTACAAGCCATTGGCTCAATGCGGTATTGATCACTATAAGAAGGGATATGCCGGCTGCCACCTGCAGGCTGTTTGCCCGAACGCCTGGAAGGATCCTGGCAAAAATGACGCTCAGAAGGGAGACGAGCACGATCTTCTCGACAAGTTCTCGGGTCACGAGCTTTTCGGATAACAGCTTATTGATAATTTTCAGCCGTTTAAGCTCCCAAAGCGTTCCTGCACTCTCTTCACTATCAGAGAGAAAAGAAGGAATAGGGCCGGCAGCAAATGAAAAGCCTTTACGGGCTGGAGGCAGGTCACGTAAAAGCCATGCTGCCATAAGAAGCAGGACCGCAGCCCAGGCGACCAGAATAGTGGTATTTGAGGGATCTTCCTTTATCCAATCAATTGTGCCCATTTCTGCTATATGTATCCAGTATTCCTGTGGAATCTTAACAAAAAGCCATATCAGGACTGTAACAGTAACCAGTTTATTTTTCGTAAGCACCAGAGGGTCCCATTTCAGGCGGATTATCTCGTAAAAAATGAAAAAATATTCAAACACATTTGGGAAGATAAACAATAGCAATCGAAGGTTTGTTACCTCAAAAAGGGCTGTCCCTATCAGCCTGTAGTAGAAAAGGAAACGGCTTAGCCTGAAAGCAAAATGATTCGACCAGTCTCTCAGGGTTGAAAGGTATGTGATAGCCAGGTAATAGATATCAAGAGCCTTATCATAGCCCTGGTAGCCGTCCATAGGCAAATCCGTAAATTGCTGGAAAATTGACCTGTCAACCGCATCAAGGAGCAGGGAAGCTATTATTCCGGGAAGAGGATATTTTGGGATAGAAAGTGGTATAAGAAAGCGGGCCACAATTACAGTCCAGAAAATTACCATATCCGATGTATCCGGCATTAAAATTTGCCTCCTTTTTTCTCCCATTTTACAGATAAATTACAGTTTATTTCAAATTCGGTCTAACTTATGGCTGGATTTGCTAAGATACTCAAAAGCAGGTCAAAAAGTGTATCCCCAGTCTCTCATAAAATTTCATTAACCTGCCAGATTTTTGCATTTTATCCCCGGACCCTTCTTCAGCCTTCTCTTCTGACTCTTTTTCGGATTCCTGCAAACTCGGTTATTGCGGCATGGCTCCAGATATGTTCCCGCCTGTACCGGTCATAAAGGGTGACATTCAGAGTAAGCAGAAGGACAAAAAATAATGTATTAAGGATATCAATCGAGCCCTGGTATCTTGCAAGGAAAAAATCAAAGAGCAGAACCAGGCTGAAGTTTACAATTGACATTACAATGAATTCCCGTGCAATGGATTTCCAGTGCGTCCCGCGCCTGGCAAGCCACTGGCTTAATTCCGTATTTATCATAATAAGGATAGCCACTCCGATTGCGATCTGAACATCATTTGCCCGGATCTCGGGAAGGACCTGCGCAAAGATTATACTCAGAAGAGAGACGAGCATGATTTTCTCGATCAGTTCGTGATGTATGAAATTATCAAAAAACCTTTCACTTGTATAATTATCTCTTAAAATGGCAGCACGTGGACCGTCAAACCTGAAAGCCGCATGGTGAGCAGTAATTGAAAATCCAGGACTCGGGGGAGGAAGATCTCTGATCAGCCACCATGCCATTCCTGCCATCATTGCAGCCCAGGCGATCAGAATAATCGAATTTGAGGGATTTTCCATAAGCCAGTCGGTTGTGTCCATCTGCGCAATATGGATCCAGTACTCATGAGGCAATTTGACAAAAATCCATATCAGAACTGCCAGAGTTATTAATTTCTCTTTTGTGAGCACTTTCGGGTTCCATTTCAGGCGAATTATTTCATAAAAAATGAAAAAATACTCAAATGTATTTGGAAAAATAAGCAGCAGCGCTCGCAGCTGAGTTAGTTCGAAAAGGGCAACCCCAACAAGCCTGTAATAGAAAAGGAAACGATTTACTTCAAAGGCAAAATGGTTTGACCAGTTGCGGAGGGTTGAAAGATATGTAACAGCCAGATAATAGATATCAAGGGCTTTGTCATAACTTTGATAGCCTTCAAGGGATAGGTCTGTAAATTGCTGGAAAATTGTCTGGTCAACTGCATCAAGAAGCAAGGAAGCTATTATCCCGGGGAGAGGATATTTTGGAATAGAGAGTGGAATAAAAAAACGAGCCGTGACTACAGCCCAGAAAATCAGCATATCTGAAGTGTCGACCATTATGAATTTTCCCCCTATTTTTAGACACTTATCGGGCAGGATCTGAGGTTTTTTTCCAGATTAGACTGTTAAAAGATGCCCAAAAATCTCTATGCTTAATTTATAGTATTCTCTACTTAATTTTACATTATCTCGATATTTATACCCCACGAAACCCGTATATTCAATCTCTCAATACTCTATAAACTTCTTGGCCTTTCAGTCTCTTAATTGTTGTCTCTTAATTGCGCCAACACTTTTGAGTATCATTACGTGTGGTTCATGAACAGACCTCCAGAGCTATGAAAGCTAATGGAAGAAAAAATAGAGGCTGGTAAAGTAAAATCAGAGAGAATAGAAATCGGATAGAATAGAAATAGATAAAGTAGAAACCTGATTTCCATTTTTAGATGCAATGCTGCTGCCTGACAATACCAGCTCAGGACTTTAATTGGATTTTTTGGTCACAGGCATTTTAACATATAATGTCAAAGGCTTTTGTTATGGTTTCTGACGTGCAAATCCCTGTACCTGTCATAGAGAGTTATGTTCAGTGTCAGAAGGATAAATAACAGAGTATTAAAAAGGTTGATTGATCTGTCATACCTGGGCAGGGTATAATTAATAAGCAAAACATGCCCATGTTTACTGCAGACATTACAATGAATTCCCTTATGATAGAGCGCCAGTGCCTTCCTCTCCTGATCAGCCAGACTCAGGGCTGTGTTTATTATGATGAGGACAGCCATGCTGTTGTGAGCCGGAGATTGCTTGCCCGAACACCCGGGAGTATCTGGCCAAAGATAATAGTGATAAGAGAGACAAGAGCTATTTTTTCAATTAAGGAGCCATTGATGAGGTTTTCCCGTGATTTATTAATTGTTCCCGGCCCGGAAAAGAAAATCCGAGAGGCTGCTACAGGGATGGCTTTGATCTCCAGGTGCTGGCGGGCAGGGGGCAAATCCCTGATAAGCCACCGGGCCATACATAGAAGGAAGATTGCCCAGGCAGCCAGGATAAGAGCATTTGAAGGGTTGGCTCCGATCCAGTCGGTTATATCCATCTGAGGAATGTGAATCCAGTACTCTTGGGGCAGTTTGATGAAAGTCCATATAAGGGCTGCGGCGGTTATCAATTTGTTTTTCGTCAGAACTTACTGGTCTCGTTTCGAGCGGACCACTTCATAGAAGACAAAGAAGTATTCAAGCGTATTGGGAAAAACAAGCCATAGCTACAGCCCGGAAAACCAACATATCGGAAGCATCTACCATTGCAAATTCCCCTGCTTCTCCTTAGATTTATATTTTTGAACCCTTTGACCGATTATGCTGCTTAATTTTGACTGGGAGAAGATAGTAATGATATTAAAATTACTAAAATTATTAAAATTAGCCAAATTTTTATAATAATTATTAGATTATAACAATTTGACTATTTATACCCATATCGAAACTAATTTACTCATATTTTACTAATTTTCAAAATAAAATAAAAATTAGCAAACTGATCACGACTGGCCACTCATCTATGAATTAATATATGATTGATTATATATAGATCAAATTTATATATATGTATATATTCAATAGTTATTTAAGCTAAATTAATTAAACCAAAATACTTAATAAAGACCAGTCATACGCCAAGCGCCTTGCCTGTAGCGGGGGACAGTGAAACTTAAGGCAGGAATATTGCAGAATGTGGGTACTCTGCTTAGAAAGTAACGGCAAAAGGTTATGGTTTTGCTCTTTGGCAGGTCAATCTTCGGTAGGCCAGTATTTCAGAAACTGGAATATCAGGACCATATATTATTACCATATGACATTAACAGTCTTAAACGTGCAGCTCTGTGAAGCTTATCTCTATTACTCCTGTGCTCAGACTGAAACCGATTCAAGAATAAGGGGCATGTGGGAAGACTTAATGAGGATGGAAATTACCCACTTTGAAGCATGTGCTCACCTTATTGAAAAATACAAAGGCCATGATATAAAGGATATCGTAAAAGCTGATGTTATCGAGCAGCTGGTGGTTTTTGAATCAAACAAAGATTATGTGGACATGGTAATTGAAGAGCAGCTTGACCTCACACCTCAGGATATGGAGTACGTGAGATTCAGGGAGATCGCCGATGACTGGTCTACTTTCAAGTTCCAGTGGAAGATGAACATGGCATACCCAGTGAAGAGGTAGTAAGCAAATCCAGAAGTGAACTCAAAAAGCGTGACCAGGCTTCAAATATCAAAGACTTTAAAAATCAGGTAGCCAGACGCACGGAAGAAATTATGGCTGGAAAACCGGCACCCCCATGTGATTCAAAAATAAGGTTTTCGGCTCAATAGATGGCGCTAACTGTCGCCATTAGTTTTTCTTTTTGTCTTCAATCTATTTTCTCCATCGGGCGAAAAGACACTAAATATCACATAAGGTTTTACAGGTCTGAATATACCTTCTTATCCCGTGAAAAGGGCTTTAATTGATATGGTATCAAAACCTCAACCGGCTTGTCTGGAAGTCCTGCACAAAAAGAAGTTGAAAAGAACATCTTGGAAATTATCAAATAATGAAATAAAAGTATAGGAAGTGTCTTTGAGGTGCAGCCAGGTTCCGATCCATTTTGTTTTTCAGGCTAGATTCTTTTAATTTCTAGCTTTTCTAGCCTTTTTTGGTTTTTATCGCTTCATTATCTTTAACTCTGGGATTAATCTTGGCTTTCATTTTGAAATCACTTTAAAGAGCCTCAAAATTAGATGAATTATTGCAACAATTTATTATTAACATACATTTTTATAAAAATTACTTCTATTATGTGTAGCTTATAATTTGTTATAGTAGCCTAAAAAAGAAATTCAAATTGAATAGTATGAATGGTATAAATCGAGGGGAGTAGGCACTACAGTAATTGCATTCAAATTAGAAATACAGCTAATGCGGATGATAATCTGTTATAATAGAAAGTAAAAGAATACGGATTTAAAAATACTTACAATTCATTAATCATTGAAGGTCAGGCATTTTGTCGTCCATGTAACGGAGCTCAAGGTGAAAATGAAAGTGAAAATAGGGCAATCTCCATCAACAAATTCTAATACTGTGTTTGACATTGAAAAGGATGATACTGTTTTAGAACTTGCCAATATTATTGATTCTAAAGCGATCCAGTCGCTTATGAATGATTTTTACAGGCTTGCTCACATCCCTATGGGCTTACTTGACCTTAAGGGCAATGTCTTGGTAAATGTTGGATGGCAGGATATCTGCACGAAATTCCACAGGGTTAATCCTGA
>OBLN01000227.1_pt1 | contig 20619 bp, 26 predicted proteins | sample 1519301 | NCBI WGS metagenome assembly OBLN01 (sample SAMEA2452533, study PRJEB22499) | sediment metagenome | reverse complement strand
TGGTAGGCACGGGCGGGATTGAACCGCCGACCCCTACCGTGTCAAGGTAGTGCTCTCCCACTGAGCTACGTGCCTACAACCGAAATGCCGGTACCTTTTATCAAACCGCATAAAGCAAGTCAAGCAATTTTATTACAGTCCAAGAGCATTTTTTAGTCGAGACGGCCTTCAATGCGAATCAGGTGGCTCTTTTCACGAATCACCTCAAGGGCGTCAATTTCTTTAAGAGCGTTCTTGATATTCACTTCACGGGCATCGTGGGTAACCAGAACAACCGGGACCGACAATCCTTCCTGGCGATCGGGCTGGATCATGGAGGCGATGCTGATGTCGTGAGCACCGAGAATTCCGGCAATCTGGGCCAGAACACCTGGACGGTCCATAACGGCGAACCGCAGGTAATAAGGGCCGACAATATCGTCCATTGATTTAATTGGCAAATCCTGAATGCTGGCGGGGCAATAACCCATCACCGGGGAGCGCGTCTTGACCCCCTGAAGGATATTGCGGCCCAGGGACATGACATCACCCATGACGGCACTAGCGGTAGCATCCATGCCGGCACCAGCGCCCTGAAGGGTCACGGGGCCGACAAAATCGCCGACCAGACGAACGGCGTTCAATACCCCATCCACCTGAGCGAGAGGATAATCGTCAGGAATCATGGTAGGATGAACCCGGGCCTCGATCTGCCCCCCCTCTTCTTTGCCGATCGCCAGGAGTTTGATTTTGTAGCCCATCTGCTTGGCAAATTCGATATCGACCAGAGAGAGCTGGGATATCCCCTCTGTGTAGACCTTGGAAAAGTCGACGCGGGTCCCAAAGCACAAGGATATCAGCAGGGCCAATTTGTGAGCGGTGTCAATCCCTTCCACATCGAAGGTAGGGTCGGCTTCTGCATACCCCTTCGCCTGCGCTTCTTTGAGTACGGAAGAAAAATCCTCTCCGTCTTCCGTCATGCGCGTCAGAATGTAATTGCAGGTCCCATTGAAGATCCCGAAGACACTATGAAAATTATTCCCGCAAAGATTTTCTTTAATGGCGGAAATGATGGGGATTCCCCCACCGACTGCCGCTTCAAAAAGCACTTCCACGCGGTGCTTTTCCGCCGCCTGCAGAATTTCCTGACCATGAACAGCAAGCAGCGCCTTATTGGCCGTAACGACATGTTTGCCGTTTTGAATGGCCTTCAAAACAAACGAACGCGCGGGCTCATACCCACCGATCAGTTCAACGACGACATGAATATCGGGATGGCTGACAACTTCATTCGCATCGGTAGTCAGCATACCGTCCGCAAGGCTCACACCCCGATCGCGCACGATATCCAGGTCCGCTATTTTGACCAGATTGACCTTGCATCCGAGGCGCTGTTCAATAATTTTAGCGTTTTTCTGGATAAGGCGAACCACACCGGTCCCAATGGTTCCAAAGCCTAAAAGACCAATATTGATGCTTTGCATAGTAAAAACTCCACCCACAGAAGATGTGACCTTTGATTCAAAAGACAAAGTGTCATTTCAGGCGTTACTCACCCTGAAAGGTCAGAAGACATTCCATGTTAACCAGGGAGGAACCGGCCAGAAAACTCTCGATAGCTCCCTGAAGAGACTCCTGCCTCTCTTGGGCGGGCAGGATCAGGGCTAACGCCACGCGCCTGAATCCAGCCCTGTAAACAGTCTCAAGGGCTTGCCGGGCAAGACTTTCCATTTTTTTTGTGTCCAGGGATTGAGACTTGCCCCCGCCAAAAAACATCACCCAATCAGCAGAAACGCGATGATCGGTCAAAACGGCCAGACGTTGCCCCGCTTCACCGCCGATAAATCCGTCGAGCAGTTTTTTAGTCAAAAGGCCGCGAAGACGCCAATCAAGCAGGGCTGCGGCGCCACGAACAGGTTTTTGATCTTCAAAGATAAATGAGACAATGACCTCCCCGTCCAGCTTATCGGCAGGAAGGTCAAGAACCCGCACGCGCGTCATGAAGCAACGGGCCTGCTTTCACGAGATATCTTATCCAGAATGCCGTTAACAAAGGAGGGGGTATCGACGGTGCCATACCGCTTGCCAATTTCAATAGCCTCGTTAATCACCACATTGGACGGAATATCCGGCCGATAGAGCAACTCATAGGCTGCGAGGCGCAGCAGAGAGAGATCCACCCGGGACATCCGGTCCAGCGACCAATTGGTCGAATGCCTTGAAATAACCTGATCAATCTGTTCCAGATGCTGGTCGACCCCATAAATCAGCTCTTCGGCAAAAGAGCGCTGGTCCAAGGGCACAGAGTCAGAAGCGCCCTCGACCGGTTCGCCGAGAATATCGTCCTGAAAATGAAAGTTGCGCCAGAAATCACCCAGTACCGCGTCAACGGTGGCATTCTGGTCAAACAGGCTGTAGATGATTTTCAGAGCGAGCTCTCTTCCTTTCCTGCGCGTCCCCATGTTCTTAGAGCGCCTTGAAGAGATTGGCCATTTCAATGGCGCTGACAGCGGCGTCAAATCCCTTGTTGCCTGCCTTTGTCCCAGCCCTCTCAATAGCCTGCTCGATGGTATCCGTGGTCAAAACCCCGAACGACACGGGGATACCGGATTCCAGACTGACTGAAGCGACGCCCTTGGAAACTTCAGCACTGACATACTCGAAATGCGGAGTAGCACCGCGGATAACGCATCCAAGGCAAATGATCGCGTCATAGCGACTCGTTTGCGCCACCTTCTTGGCCGCAACGGGTATTTCAAAGGCTCCAGGCACCCGAACCGTATGAACATCCTCACCGTTTGCCCCATGGCGTACCAGAGCATCCATGGCCCCCTCTACCAGACGGTCACAGATAAAACTGTTGAAGCGGCTCACAATCAGCGCCACCTTAAGCCCCTTGGCGTCCAATTTCCCTTCATAAACCTGGCTCATCATGATCTCCTATACCGATACCATTAACAGGCAAAGCTGCACCTTAAAGATTTTCAAGAAGATGTCCCATCCTCTCCCGTTTCGTTTTCAAATACCGGCGATTGGCGTTTGTCGGTGCGACTTCCAGGGGCACCCGGCCAACGATCTCCAGCCCGTAACCCTCCAGGCCAACAATTTTTTTGGGGTTGTTCGTCATCAGCCGGAGTTGCCGGATACCCAGTTCAGAAAGTATCTGAGCACCGATGCCGTAATCCCGCAAGTCGGCTTTGAAGCCAAGGGCTTCATTGGCTTCAACGGTATCGTGCCCCTGGTCCTGCAGAGCGTAAGCGCGAAGCTTGTTCACCAAGCCGATTCCTCGACCTTCCTGCCGCATATACAGGATGACGCCGCTTCCCTCTTGAGCGATCTGCTGCATGGCTGCATGAAGCTGATCGCCGCAATCGCACCGGAGCGACCCAAAGACATCGCCGGTCAGGCACTCGGAATGCACGCGGACAAGAACAGGCTGAGTGGGATCAATCTCACCCTTCACCAGGGCCAGATGCTGGGCGTGGTCCACATCATTTTCGTAGGCAATGGCACGGAATTCGCCACCGTAAGGTGTGGGCAAAACGGTCTCAGCCGCACGCCTCACCAGGAGTTCCTTGCGCATCCGATACGCTACCAGGTCAGCAATGGTGATGATTTTGAGATCATGCTGCTGAGCAAAAACCTTCAATTGAGGCATTCTGGCCATGGTCCCGTCATCGTTCATGATTTCGCAGATGACGCCTGCAGGCTTGAGTCCAGCCAGGCGGGCCAGATCCACAGAGCCTTCGGTTTGTCCGGCCCGAACCAGCACTCCACCTTTTTTGGCTCTGAGGGGAAAGACGTGCCCGGGTCGAGCCAGATCGTTGGCGGTGGTCTCATCAGCCAGAGCGACCTGAATCGTGGTCGCCCGATCGGCCGCGGAGATTCCCGTGGTCACCCCGCGTTTAGCCTCGATGGACACGGTAAACGCTGTGCCGAAAGAGGATGAATTGTTTTTCACCATCAGGGGAAGGTCAAGGAGGTCCGCTCTCTCCTCGGTCATGGTCAGACAGATAAGCCCACGACCTTCTTTCGCCATGAAATTTATGGCTTCAGGGGTAACCAATTCGGCCGCCATGGCCAGATCCCCCTCGTTTTCCCGATCTTCGTCATCGACGAGGATAACCATTTTCCCCTGCCGAATGTCTTCGAGGGCTGCTTCTATTTTTCCAATAGGCATGTCAGGCACTTCCTTTCGAGAGGCGCAATCATGTCACACAAATCCATGGTTTGCAAGAAATTCAAAGTTCACGGACGAGCTCTTTGGCCCTTCTGTACGCTGTCCCAGAAGACGCTCAACGTACTTTCCGAGGATGTCCGTTTCGATATTCACCCTGCTCCCCTGCTGCATGTACTGAAGAGTTGTCTCGGAAAGGCTGTGGGGGATTATCATCAGCGAAAAGTCCTTTTCCGTCACCTCGTTGACCGTCAGGCTGATGCCGTCGACAGCCACGGACCCTTTGACGACAAGATATCGGTGACACCCATCCGGTATGGAAATGACGAGGCGTTCGGCATTGCCTATGCGGCTCCGTGACCGAATCACGCCGACGCCATCGACATGGCCCGTCACGATGTGCCCGCCCAGGCGATCGGCAAGCCGCAGGGCACGCTCCAAGTTGACCCGCTGGCCGACCCGCAACTCCGCCAGGCTGGTTCGGGTCACGGTTTCCCGGGAGACATCGGCGGAAAAAGCGCCTCCCCCTTTGGAGACGACCGTGAGACAGATGCCGTTGACGGCAATGCTTTCACCAAGCAGAAGATCATCCTGAGGGAACCGCGTGGAAACGGTAAGCTGATAACTTTCCTCACCCTTTTGGATTTTCAGCAGAGTTCCGATATCTTGAATCAGTCCCGTGAACATGAGTAAACATCTCCCTCCAAAAGGATATCCTCTCCAAACGATCTGAAACGAACGTGTTTGAGGCGCCAGGCCTCTGCCAGGCGGACAGCTCCCGGCCCGGCAAACAGACCCCGGCCATCTCCTCCCCCCAACAATACCGGTGCGATAAAAATCATGGCCCTATCGACCAATCCTTGACGCAAAAGGCTCCCATTGAGAACGGCACCACCCTCGAGGATCAGATTCTGGATTTCCATTTTGCCCAAGGCGAGCATGAGAGCGTTCAAGTCGACCTGCCCGTTTTTTTCCGGGAGCGTAAGAACCCGCACTCCGACAGCCTGTAACCGGTTGATTTTGGCGGGGTCGGCAGCCTTGGTGGTGGCCACCAGGGTGGACTGATCGGCAGAAAGCGTCACCAGAGCTGAATCTTCGGGGATGCGCAGGAAAGAGTCAACAACAACCCGGAGGGGATTTCGCCCCCCTCCCGGCAGACGCGTGGTCAATCGGGGGTTGTCAGCTAAAACCGTACCGATGCCGACCATGACGGCGTCAGCCTTATCCCGCTGTTGATGCACATACAAACGGCTGTGTTCATTCGAGATCCACTGGGAATCCCCGGACGAGGTTGCACAGAATCCATCAAGCGTTATGGCGGACTTGAGTGTAACCAGCGGCTTTCCCGTAAGCACATGCTTGGCAAAAGGGGCAATCAGACGGCGACATTCCTCTGCCAGCACGTCGGTCACCACCTCAACGCCATTATCCGAAAGCAGCGCGATCCCCCTACCGGAAACCCTGGGATTGGGATCCTTCGTACCCACGAAAACCCTCCGGATGCCAGCGGCCAGAATGGCCTCAGCGCAGGGCCCCGTCCGGCCATGATGGGAACAGGGTTCCAGGGTTACATACAAATCCGCATCGCCAGCCTGTTCACCCGCCTGCCTGAGCGCATTAATCTCGGCATGGGGTTCTCCGGCACGGTGATGATATCCTTCACCGACAACTCCCCCCTGACGGACAATTACGGCTCCTACCGCAGGATTGGGCCGGGTGCGCCCCTCGGCCTGGCGGGCCAGATCAAGAGCCCGCGACATATAATATTCAGGTGATTGATTTGCAGGATTTGCCATATCAAAAAGCGAAAAGAAAGGGATTATGTGCCTGAAGATGGAAAACGGTCGGATTAAGCGTTTTTGTTCTCTTTGGCCAGGATTTCTTTAAGTTCGGCCATAAACTCGTTGATATCTTTGAATTGTCGGTAAACAGAGGCAAAACGCACATAAGCAACCTCATCAACGTTCCTTAAGGCCTCCATAACACCCTCGCCGATGCGACTGGCGTCAATTTCCTTTTCGCCACTTTCCTGCAGAGAAATTTCCAACTGATCCACCAGTTTTTCGATAGTGGCAATTGAAACAGGTCTTTTTTCACAGGCTCGCTGCATACCCGCAATGATTTTCAGACGGTCGAAAGGTTCGCGGCGGCCATCCTTTTTGACAACCAACGGCAGAATCTCTTCCACCCGTTCATAGGTCGTGAACCGACGGCCACAGTCAATGCATTCTCTTCTTCTACGGATGTTGTTCCCTTCTTTACCCAGTCGGGAATCAATGACCTTGGTGTCTTCAAAACTGCAGAACGGGCACTTCATATCAGAGTTCCAGGGCCTTTCCGTCGGTAAAATCCGCAAACGAATGAACGCCTATACAGGATTCGGCCAGCAGCTCCAGGGAGAGTTGATCAGGGTATCCTTCCAGATAGACAATGCTGGAGATGCCGGCATTGATCAACATTTTGCTACAGATGACACAGGGGGAATTGGTGCAGTAGAGGGTGCCGCCACTGATGTTCACCCCATGTTTAGCAGCCTGAATGATGGCATTCTGCTCTGCATGGAGTCCGCGACACAGTTCATGACGCTCCCCGGAGGGAACATTCAATTTCTGTCGCAAACACCCAACTTCGGAACAATGGGCTATTCCCGACGGGGTACCATTGTACCCCGTCGCCAGAATATTCTTTTCCTTCACGACAACGGCCCCGACCTGGCGGCGCAAACAGGTAGATCGCCTGGCCACGAGGCGGGCAATCTCCATGAAGTATTCATCCCAGGTCGGCCGACTCATGCGGAAAGACGATGAGCGTATAAAGGAAATTTCAAGCAGAGTTCTTTAACTTCCTGTCGAATCGTCTGCAGCTCGGCCTCGTTATCCACGTTGGCAAGAGCGCGAGCCATCCAGGCAGCCACCATTTCCATTTCAGGCTCTTTCAGGCCACGAGTCGTGGTGGCGGGAGTACCGACCCGGAAACCGCTGGTCACAAAAGGTGACCGGGTATCGAAAGGCACGGCATTCTTGTTGACCGTAATGCCGGCCTTCTCCAGGGTCTCTTCCGCCACCTTGCCGGTAATGTCCTTATTCGACAAATCGACCAGCATAAGATGATTGTCCGTGCCGCCGGAGACGATATCAAAACCCTGACGATTGAGAGCCGCAGCGAGGGCCTTGGCGTTTTTGACGACCTGCCGGGCATATTCCTTGAAATCAGGGGCAAGAGCTTCCTTGAAAGCGACGGCTTTGGCAGCAATAACATGCATCAGCGGACCGCCCTGAATCCCCGGGAAAATATTGCTGTTAAGTTTTTTAGCATATTCCTCACGACAGAGGATCATGCCGCCACGAGGGCCCCGCAATGTTTTATGCGTGGTGGTGGTGACAAAGTCAGCATACGGCACAGGGTTCGGATGCTCGCCAGCAGCCACCAGACCAGCAATATGAGCCATGTCGACCATCACCATAGCGCCAACCTTATCGGCGATTTGCCGAAACGCGGGAAAATCCAGGGTTCGGGAGTACGCGCTGGCCCCGACAACAATCATCTTGGGTTTATGCTCAAGAGCCAGCCTCTCTACCTCATCATAGTCAATTCGGCCCGTCTCTTTTTTGACACCGTAGGGGATGATATTAAACAACTTACCGGAAAAATTGACAGGAGAACCGTGGGTAAGATGTCCCCCGTGAGCCAGATTCATCCCCAAGATGGTATCTCCGGGCTGGCAGACGGAAAAATAAACGGCCATGTTGGCCTGAGATCCGGAATGAGGTTGCACATTGGCGTGTTCCGCCCCAAAGAGGGCTTTGGCACGATCAATCGCCAACTGCTCGGCCACGTCGACAAATTCGCAGCCGCCATAGTAGCGTTTACCGGGATATCCTTCAGCATACTTATTGGTAAGAACGGACCCTTGCGCTTCGAGCACCTCTTCGCTGACAAAGTTCTCCGAGGCGATAAATTCTAGACTGTACTCCTGCCGCCCCGTCTCTTTCTGGATGGTTGCTGCAATTTCAGGATCAAATTTGGCCAGCCGTTCCGACATGTGACATACCCTCCGGTTAAAAAGCTGTGATTATGGCCTGCAAAGACGATGGGCAGGCCAGCGGCCTGCCCATCGTCTTTCTGCCTCTAGATTTTTCCGGCACCTATGGCTCTTTCCAGCTCGGCGATCTTGTCAAGCCGCCGCTGATGCCTTCCCCCCTCAAATTCGGAGTCGAGCCAAGCCGCCACCATCTCAATACCCTGGTCGGAAGTCTGAATACGTCCTCCAAGCACAAGGATATTCGCGTTGTTATGTTCTTTGGCCATGCGAGCGGTAAATTCGTCGTGGGCCAAAGCCGCCCTGACTCCCGGGAACTTATTGGCGACGATGGACATCCCTATCCCGGTGCCACAGATCAGGATTCCGGCGTCTGCTTCTCCCAAAGAAACAGACCGGGCCACTTTTTCACCAAAATCAGGGTAGTCGACGGACTCGGAACCATTGGTTCCCAGATCACGAACATCCACCTGTTTGTCTTGAAGATAGTTTTTGAGCGCTTCTTTGAGCTCAAGGCCCCCGTGATCACTTGCAATGATGAGCATTTTCGTTAATTGTCCCGGATTTAGATTTTTTTGAATAGCAGGGTCGCGTTGGTGCCGCCGAATCCGAAGGAGTTGGACAGAGCGACTTTGACGTCGGCCTTGCGCGCTTCATTCGGCACATAGTCCAGATCGCACTCGGGATCAGGCTCCTCATAGTTGATGGTGGGAGGCACAACCCCACGTTCCATGGCCAGCAACGCGTAGACCGCTTCGATCCCCCCAGCGGCGCCAAGGGCATGGCCCGTCATACTCTTGGTAGAGCTGACCAGGACTTTGCTGGCATGGCTGCCGAGCACCGACTTGATTGCCATGGTTTCATAAAGATCATTGAAGTGCGTAGAGGTCCCGTGCGCATTAATATAATCGACCTGATCTGGGGAGATGCCAGCGGTAGACAGTGCCATCTTGATGCAGCGGGCTGCCCCCTCGCCTCCAGGTGCGGGCGCTGTCAAGTGATGAGCGTCACCGGTCAGACCGTAACCGCTTATTTCTGCGTAAATTTTGGCCCCGCGTTTTTTAGCACTCTCATATTCTTCCAAAATCAGAATACCCGCGCCTTCTGCCATGACAAAACCGTCACGATTCTTGTCAAACGGGCGACTGGCTGCAGTGGGGTCATCATTGCGCGTGGAAAGAGCTTTCATGACATTGAATCCGCCGATCCCGAGTGGGGTGATCGTGGATTCGGTCCCACCGGCGATCATTGCGTCCGCATCCCCACGCTGGATCATTCGAAAAGCGTCTCCAATCGAGTGGGTGCCTGTCGCACAAGCGGAAACGGAGGAAAGGTTGGGCCCTTTGGCACCATATTTAATGGAAATCTGACCGGGAGCCAGATTAATAATCAGCATTGGAATGAAGAAGGGGGAAATCTTTTTATATCCACCTTCAAGAAAGGCCTGGTGGTATTTTTCAATAGCGGGAAGTCCACCAAGACCGGCTCCGACCAGGACGCCAACGCGTTCAGCGTTGTCCTCGGTGATTTGAAGGCCGGAATCCTGCATAGCCAATTCAGCCGCTCCCAGAGCGAACTGAATGAACAAGTCCATCTTTTTGATTTCTTTTTTGTCGATAAAATCTTCGGCATTAAAGTCTTTGACTTCGCCGGCAATTTGAGTAGGCAAATCGGATGCGTCGAAACGTGTTATCCGACCAATGCCGGATTTTCCGTTTATCAAAGCATCCCAGTTCTTTTCCACCCCGGTTCCAAGAGCGGAAACAACCCCGACACCTGTCACAACGACTCTACGCATGATGATACTCTTCCTCCGTAAGGGCGACTATACCCACCAGCGGGATGTTCTTCGCAGTCAGGGTCCTGCATTGGTTTCGCGGACACCAAACCGGACTTTTGGTACATGAGCAAAGAGCAAGGGAGGAGATACTTTCTCCTCCCTTGTCTGAACCTTAGGCCTGTTCGCTGATATAGCTGATCGCATCCTGAACAGTCTGGATCTTCTCAGCGTCCTCGTCGGAGATTTCAACGTCGAACTCTTCTTCAAGAGCCATGACCAGTTCAACGGTATCGAGGGAATCAGCACCAAGATCGTCCATGAAAGACGCATCGTTGGTTACCTGATCCTCATCCACACCCAGCTGCTCAGCAACAATCTGTTTAACTCTTTCTTCAATAGAAGCCATTTGCTTTTCCTCCTTTTTGTTGTTCAAGCCGATCGATGACCGGACAAGTGTTTGTACTTCCTGTACCCCTACATATACATTCCGCCGTTAATTCCAAGCACTTGACCTGTAATGTAACCGGCGTGATCCGATGCCAAAAAGTTAACGGCCTGCGCGATGTCTGAGGCATCACCAAGACGGCCCAGGGGAATCTGCGCAGCCAATTCCTGGCGCGTTTTTTCCGGCAGAGCTTCCGTCATGTCGGTGGTTATGAAACCCGGGGTGATGGCGTTGACGGTAATATTCCTTCTGGCCAGTTCCTTGGCGACAGATTTTGTAAGGCCAATGAGACCGGCCTTGCTGGCACAATAATTGGCCTGCCCCGGGTTCCCCATTTCTCCTACAACGGATGAAATATTAATGATCCGACCAAACTTCTGTTTGGTCATGACCTTGGCCGCGGCCCGTGTACAGAGAAAAGCTCCCTTGAGGTTGGTGCCAAGAACCGCATCCCAATCCTCATCCTTCATGCGCAGCAGCAGACCATCCCGGGTAATACCGGCATTGTTGACCAGAATATCAAGGCGGCCAAAATGGCTGACCGCGGTCTCGATTATGCGATCGGCGTCTGCGGTGACTGCGACATCACCAACAACACTGACACAGGAGCCACCCGCAGCTTCGATTTCACGACATAAGGCCTCTATTCCCGGTGCACTTCTTGCCGACACAATCACTTTAGCACCGGCCGCTGCCATGGCAAGGGCGATAGTACGTCCAATCCCCCGAGACGCGCCTGTAACGATCCCAACGCGATCTTTGAGCATATAAAACCTCCTAGAAGTTCGCCTGCAGATTTTTAAGGCTGTCAGGGTCTTCCAGATTCCCGACAGGGATCCCTTTGGCAATGCGGCGAACCAATCCGGAAAGAACTTTCCCAGGACCCACTTCGATAAAACGTTCCACGCCCAGATCCACCATTTTCAAAATCGACTCATCCCAGCGGACCGGAGCACTGACCTGGCGAACGAGAAGATCCTTGATTTGGGCGTGATCCTGATTGGGCAGAGCCTCCACATTGCTGACCACGGGCATCTTCATGGCCGAGATCATGACGTCATCAAGAACCTCTTTCAGACGGAGTCCCGCGGGGGTCATCAAAGAACAATGAAAGGGGGCGCTTACAGGTAAAGGCATCGCCTTTTTGGCGCCCTTTTCCTTGGCTAGAGCGATCGCGCGTTCTACAGCCTGAACGTGACCAGCAATGACGACCTGGCCAGGGCTGTTAAAATTGGCCGGTGCAACAACATCACCCTGCGCTGCCTCCCGACAGACTTCGTCAAGATCTTTGCCCTCCAGCCCGAGGATGGCGGCCATGGATCCCGTACCGACAGGGACGGCTTCCTGCATGAAAACCCCGCGGGCACGGACCGTTTTAACGGCATCAGCGAAAGCCAGTGCGCCAGAAGCCACGAGTGCCGAATATTCGCCCAGGGAATGACCGGCCAGATAAGCCGGATCCAGATTCAGTTCGGACTCAAGGACACGAAAGGCCGCGACACTGGTCGTCAGGATAGCGGGTTGTGTATTTGCAGTGAGCTTCAGGTCCTCTTCAGGCCCTTGAAAACAAAGGGTGGATATCTTGAATTGAAGAGCGTCATCAGCCTCTTCAAAAACCTGTTTCGCCACGGGAAAATTATCAGCCAGCGCTTTTCCCATGCCGGCGTACTGAGATCCCTGTCCGGGAAAAATCAAAGCAACCATAATGGCCAAGACTCACTTTGTATGCTGAAATTACCAGCGGATTAGAGCCGCCCCCCAGGTCAGACCTCCCCCGAAGGCGTCAAGCAGAACGATATCGCCGGGCTGTATCCTCCCAAGACGATTGGCTTCATCCAGCGCAATGGGAATTGAAGCGCCGGAAGTATTACCGAAACGATCAACATTGACGTAAACCTGTTCATCGCTAAGGCCAATTCGCTTGGCTGTGGCATCGAGTATGCGCTGATTGGCCTGATGGGGAATGAAGAGATTGACGTCTTTGGCGGTCATCCCATTCGCCTCAAGAGCTTCGAAAGCCACCTCGGTCAGGGATCTGACGGCGATTTTAAAAACTTCATTCCCCTGCATTTTCAAATAAGGCAGGCGAGCCTTCAAACCTTCTTCGGATGCTGGATTCCGGGACCCGAATCCAGGCTGATAGAGAAGTTCCGCATAGGACCCATCGGCGTGAAGATGGGTCGAAAGGATACCCTTGTCTTCGTTGCACGCTTCGAGCACAACGGCACCTGCGCCATCACCAAACAAAACACAGGTATTGCGGTCTTCCCAGTCAACGGCACGGGTGAGCACCTCGGCGCCAATGACAAGAGCCTTGGAGCCAGCCCCGGACCGTATCCGGCTGACGGCGATATCGAGGGCATAGACAAAACCACTGCAGGCCGCAGAAACATCAAAGGCGGCGCAGTTTTGAATGCCAAGCTTATGCTGAACGACGCATGCGGTAGCAGGCCAGGGGTAGTCTCCGGTGATGGTGCCGACAATGATCATGTCGATCTCTTCTGCCTGCACACCGGCCATACTCAAAGCACGGCGAGAAGCCTCGGCCGCCAGATCGGAGGTCACTTCATGCTCCGCCGCAACATGCCGGGTACGGATGCCGGTACGACTGGTAATCCATTCGTCGGAGGTATCCAGAAATTTTTCGAGATCGAAGTTGGTCAGTATTTTTTCAGGAACATAAGAGCCCGTTCCTGTTATTTTGACATTTATCATTTACTCCTTCTCCTCGCCGACATGTCCTGGGTCAAACCGATTATTGTCTACAAGCCTTATTAATCAGCTTGAGTTTCTGTTTTCTCCAGTTGGGCCACCAGCTTTTCGTTGGTTTTGCTTGCCACGGCCTCGCAAGCCATATTGATAGCATTCATAATGGCCTTCGAATTGGACCCGCCATGGCAGATCATACCAACACCGTCGATCCCCAGCAGTGGAGCGCCTCCGTATTCGGCATAATCCACCTTTTTCTTAAAGGCCTTAAAAGCGGGTTTGGCCAGAAGGAAGCCGACCTTGGCCAAAAAACGGCTGGTCATCTCCTTCTTGAGCATGGTACCGACAGCCTCCACCAGCCCCTCGGATACTTTAAGGACGACGTTGCCGACAAAACCGTCGCATACCACAACATCCGCCCTGCCGTTATAGATATCGCGACCTTCGACGTATCCAACATAGTTGAAAGGGGCCGTCCTGAGTAATTTATGAGCCTCTCGGGACAGCTCGTTCCCCTTCTTTTCCTCTTCCCCATTCGAAAGCAGACCAACCCTGGGACGCCCTTTGCCAAGGACACTGCGGCAGTAAACTTCGCCCATCAGCGCAAACTGGGCGAGATGCTGCGGCTTGCAGTCCACATTCCCCCCCACGTCGAGGACAAGGGTCTGGTCATTGAGATTGGGGACGATCGTCGCAATAGCAGGCCGGTCAATCCCCCTGATCCGTTTAAGCACAAACATCCCAGCGGCCATGGTGGCTCCCGAGTTGCCTGCGCTGACAACGGCACTTGCCTCGCCGTTTTTAATCAGGTTAAAAGCGACGCGAATAGAAGAATCCTTCTTCTTCCTGACGGCATCGGAAGCCGAATCGCTCATCCCGACGACTTCACTGGCCTGTTGGATGCGAATATCCAACCCCTCGACGGAATGTTTGGTCAGTTCCGATTTGAGTCTATTCGATTCCCCGACAAGAATAATGGAAATACCAAATTTTCTTGCCGCAGCAACGGCACCCTCAACTTCAACCTGGGGAGCATTATCTCCCCCCATGGCATCAACGGCTACGACAATAGACTTCAATCAGGCCTCTTACTCTTCAGTACCAACGATGGTTTTGCCCTTATAGGTACCACAGGAACCACAAACCCGGTGAGGTTGTTTCGGCTCCTTGCATTGGGGGCAAATGGAGATTCCAGGTGCACTCAGGGCATCGTGGGCGCGGCGCATATCGCGCTGGGATTTGGAAGTTTTCTTCTTAGGTACAGCCATTTTCAATTTCTCCTTCTGTATTCAAGCCATCGGCTCTTTGCGTGCTCAAGGCACCTTTTTGACAGGATCAGACCTCTACTCTCTTTTATCCACCTTGAAATTTTTCAAGGCCGAAAACTTTAAACTGAAATCGTTTTTATCGCAGCTGCAGACTTCCTGGTTAAGATTGGCGCCACATTTGGGACAAAGCCCTTTGCAGTCCGTTGCACAGAGAGGGCGCAGAGGCAATGCCATGACCACCTCCTGCTGAACCGCTTCCCTCAGATCGATGGACTCGCCAGAGTAAAGCATCAACCCCATGTCTTCCGGCGAGATTTCCAGATCCTCCCCCTCCCCTTCAATTTCGGGAAGCTCCTTGACATAAGTCAGGGAGAAAGAACTCTGGATCGGGGTCTTGTATTCGACCAGACACCGACTGCAATAAAAAATGGCTTCCGTGCTGACAGTTCCGGAAACGTTGACCATGCCATCAAGCAGGGAAACATGCAACCGGGTCTGCAAAACCTCGGGAAACAAGACCTCTTTTTGCTGCTGCATATCCGCTAAAACAGGAAAGGAAGCCGCTGGTTCAGCAAGTTCCAGAGACAGCCCCTCTTCGGTTATGTTGTCGATATGTATAAGCAAAAGGGTTTCCCGGCAGCAAGAAAGCGGTTAGTATAAAGACTACCCTTGGTTTGTCAAGGGAAAACACAGCCCTACAGGGCAGCAATCAAGCAGTTTTTATTAGCGTATATCCTTTCTTTTTGCAAGCCTTTAATTCAGGCCCCAAAGACTGCATCAAGAGCAAGGAACCCCCCAATTTACAGAGGGAAAGGCGAACCCTGATGACCAGAACAGCTAAAGCTATCGATAACCTTTCATCCATCATTGAAGCGCTAAGATCTCCGCAGGGTTGCCCCTGGGATGCCGCACAGACATCGGATACCCTCAAACCATTTCTCCTTGAGGAAACCTACGAAGTTCTTGAAGCGATCGACAGTGGGGATCCGACCGCTATCAGGGAAGAACTGGGCGATCTATTGATGCAGATCGTCTTCCATGCACGCATATTTGAGGAAAGACAACTATTCAACCTGGCAGACGTCGCCAACGAAATATCCCAAAAACTCATCCGACGCCACCCCCATGTATTTGAAAAAAGCGTCGAACTGGATCATGCCAGCCTGAGAGCACAATGGGACCACATCAAAAGCCAGGAAAAGACCAGAAAAAACAAAAACCCCCATCAGTTCTCCGGAATCCCCGCGAACCTGCCGGCCCTGGCCCGCGCCAGAAAAGTCCTGGAAAGGACCAACCCAAAAGAAATCGGGCCACTGGACCAGAAGAAGGCCTGGGATGAAGTAGCACAAAGACTGGAAAAGCTCAAAGACACTCAACAATACGACCAGCAACAGACCGAAACCGCACTTGGCGAGACCCTTTTTTCCCTCGCCAGACTGTGTTACGTATCCAGAGTGGACCCTGAAGAGGCCCTCAGAAAAGCAACCAACCGCTATATGTCTTCGCGTTTAAAATAGACCTTATCGGGTTATGATTGCCAAAAACGCTTAGCTTTCAGGCAGGTCCCCTTCTTTTCCACACAAGCAGTGGACAACCTGTGAACACTCCTGTGGATAGTGTCTCCAATGAACGGCACCAGCCGCGAAATAGCGTATTGCCTATTATTTGTGCAATCTTTTTTATGTGTGTTTTCAGTATGTTGGACTTGTTCTGGCAAAAGGCACCCCAAAACGGCAACCCACCCTCAACACTCAACAACCAAAAGGGAAAAACGGAGAGATATGTTTATAAAGCTTCTGCTAATCTTCATCATCGTACCCATCATCGAGCTCTACGTGCTGCTTGAAGCGGGGAAGATCATTGGCATACCCCAAACCATCGCCCTCATTATCCTGACGGGAATAGCCGGTGCTTACCTGGCACGTTCGCAAGGCTTCCAGGTTCTTGTCGATATCCGGAAATCATTAGAACAAAACCGCCTCCCCGCCGAAAGCCTGGCCCATGCGGCCATGATTCTCATTGGGGGGATCCTCCTGCTAACCCCCGGGTTCTGCACAGACCTACTCGGATTTACCTTGCTGACGCCGATGACCCGCAAAATTGCCAAAGATAAGATTTTCAAATACCTAAGGAACCACATGGCGGAGGGGAATATTAAGATATACAGGGAGTGATCAACTAAAGGTGGCGACCATTATGGACAAAGGCTGGCCCAGTGTACCAAAACGGAAGGATTGAGCTCTGCCAGAGAGGATAATGCCAAAGCATTGAGCCGCGGATCAAGCAGCAAAATGTCGGGGGGTAAGGAAAAATCCCGGACAGTGGAGACAAGCAGTTGATACAATTCGGGGGCTTTTTCAGCCGTACCCAGCCCCCCCCTTTTTTGCCCAAACCCAACGACCCCCTGGCAGAGAAAAACGATACCAAGAATCATGGGCAGGCCAACATTGCTGACAAAATGCATCACCAGGCCGTGGGTTCTCCCCCAGGACCTCTTCATAGCCGTTAAACGTGGGAACTCATCATCGGCCATCAGGCGAAGGGAGGACACCACGAACACGTACAGAGAAAATATCCCCATAGCCAGTTGCGGATTTAAAAAACCACTGTCAAGAAAGGGCATACCTAACTCCTCTCCAACAGATTCAACCTGCATGCGTTTAAATATTACAACAAAATATAACGGTTTTCTATCAATTTTTCATATTTAAGTTGCCACAGACAGTAAGAGTTTTTCCCACACGACAACCAGCCGGAAAAAGCTCATCAGTAAATGACTATATAACCATGTTTTTCCGCAATCCTGGATATCTCCAGGACATCCTGAATCCGGTAGGACTCCCCATCCAGGGTAAAAGTATATCCCCCATCGGTTTCTTTTTTGGCGAGGCCGATGAGATATTCAAAAGAAGCTGTTTTAATCGTCTCCATAACTCTCCTAAGCTCCTATGATTTTAACCAGAACCCTCTTGGGGCGCATACCATCAAATTCCCCATAAAAAATCTGCTCCCATGGCCCAAAGTCAAGCTCTCCGCCTGTGACCGCAACCGTCACTTCACGTCCCATAATAGAACGTTTGAGGTGTGCGTCGCCATTGTCTTCACCGGTTTGATGATGCCTGTACCCTGCCGGGTCGTATGGCGCCAAATTCTCGAGCCAACGTTCGAAATCCTGATGCAAGCCGCGCTCATCATCGTTGATGAAGACTGAGGCCGTTATATGCATCGCGTTGACCAGACAGAGCCCCTCCCTTATCCCGCTTTCTGCAAGGCATCGGCGCACATGCGGAGTGATATTGACGAATCCGCGCCTGGCGGGAACTTCAAACAACAGTTCGTGACGATAGGATTTCACGGCGAGTCACACTCCTTTTCAGTGTTGGTAGGGACATCTCTGCCGCCTTGAACGCCTTGCCTTAACGGTTAAAATCATGCTAACTTTAACTGTTCGAATATCCAATAGGAAGCAGGGGAAGAATGTCTTCATACCATCACATTGCCAAAAGGCTTACTGCGCCGCTCTTTCTCCTCCTATTGACCGGCTGTGTAGAGAGCCAGAAAACGGATCCTTCCGCCTATTTGCCCAAATCTGCCAATGTGCAGACTTTTTCCATGGCGGACCACCGGGAGCTGCGCGATTTTTTCGAGAAAAACAACTATCACTGGGACACTCTGGATCAAGGGGTGCCGCCTTTTATTCTTAAAACGATTCCCGAAAATCTCGACGGCATCGAGGATATCCGCGAAAAAAAACGTCTCTTTTTTCTGTCCATTTTGCCCATGGTCCTGATTATCAATGAAGAAATCTCCCAGGAGAGGGAATTGCTTCTTGACATCTATCAAGCCATGGACGCAAAAGAGCCCTTATCTGAAGATCAGAAAAATTTCCTTTGGGCACTGGCTCGGAAATACAAGGTCAAGGGAGACCTTTTAACCAACCACAAGGCTTGCGACAACCTGCGGATGAGAGTCGATATTCTGCCCCCATCGCTGGTTCTGGCTCAGGCGGCAACCGAGTCGGGCTATGGCACCTCCCGTTTTGCCCAAATGGGCAACAACCTCTTCGGAGAATGGACCTTCACTCCCGGAACGGGACTCATACCCAAAGATCGACCCGACGGGGCGACCTATGAAGTGCGCCGCTTCGATTCGATATTCGAATCCCTGCAATCATATATGACCAACATCAACACGCATTGGGCTTACCGCAACTTGCGAGAGAAGAGGGCTCAACTGAGAGAGGCGGGGACTTCTCCTAAAGGCGTCGATCTGGCCACCGGTCTGGAGCGCTACTCGGAAAGAGGCGATGCCTACATCGAGGACATCAAAACCATGATCCGCCTGAACCGCCTTTCCCGCTTTTCTACAGCAACTCTCAGAAAATCCTGATTTTTCGATTTACTCGCGCCCACTACATCTTGATCCACAACTGACTGAACCAGTACCACCGTCCGTCTTTTTTTCCTGGCGCCGTGAGCGTGTATTTATTGCGCCGCCCCGACAGGGGCGCCCGGGCCTGAATGTGATATCTGCCTGTCACTTCGGAATCGGGGCTGATAGTCGCTTCAGGCTGTCCCTGGACAAAGCAACGCAGTCTAGACAGGTCAATCCCACCCTCTTCGATATCAACTACGAGCAGCGGCGGGTCCTGCTCTTCAATGACCGGGCTTGAAGGGGACACCACCTTGAGGGGCAGCGCCTTCATAGGTAGTTTCTCGGCAAAACCGTCCAGGGTGGCATAGGGTCCCCCCATGGGGAAGCGAGGCAGGGTAAACCTGTCCACTCCCCTATCGATAACACCCGACTGCTGGGCAGCCGCCCCTCTAAAACCAAAGGCGTGGGCGATTTCAACTATTTCCGGCGAATACTCGCCGTAGGGATAGGCAAAAAGCTGGGGTTCAACGCCCAGTTCGCGCTTCAACGCGTTTTGGGCTTTTTGGATATCGGCAAGAAGGCGGTCTTTCCAGGCCGTCTTGGCTTCTCCCTCTTTTCTGTTGACCATATAGGGGTGAGACGCCGAGTGGTTGCCCATTTCAATCCCCGCGGCGGAGATAGCGCGCAGTTCATCCCAGGAGAGATAACCCTTTGCGCCAACCGCATCGGTGTTGACGAAAAGAGTCGCTCCGTACCCGTATTCTTGCAACAGAGGTAAAGCCCCGGTCAAAAAGGAATGGTAGGCGTCGTCAATGGTAAGACCTGCCGTTTTTTCAGGAAGAGCCTCGCCGCGCTCCAGATGAGCGACGATCTCTCCCAGGGACATCACGGTGTAGTCTTGCGCTTTCAGCAGATCGAGTTGGGACCTGAATACCTCGATTGCGATATTGGTGGAAGGGTAGCGGTCATCACCGAAACGATGGTAAACGAAAACCGTCGCCGAAAATGCCAGCGGCGGTCCGATAAAAAGTAGCAGAAGCAACAGAGGCAGGACCCTCTGCACCCACCTTTTAGCCATCCTTCTGCCCCCCTTCAAGCACCCTGGATCTCAAATAGCGCCGGATGGCATTGCGGGCTCGTGGTGTAATGGCCCACTCCAGCCACTTGGGAAGAACTTGCGGCTTGCCACTCCGTTCGACCTCCACCTGGTCGCCATCCATGAGGCGCGATTTGAGCAGCCGGGTTTTGCCGTTAATCCGTGCCCGAAGGGCACACAGCCCCAGGTCTTCATGGATATCAAAAGCCAGATCGAGGGCACTGCTTCCCTCGGGAAGAATCCGCGTCTCGCCTTTAGGGGTATAGACTTGAATAGAGGCCGATGCCAGACGGAAGGCATCCGTGTCAATGGCCGACTCTCCCTCGAGAAAGGAGCGCATCAGGTCACGGAAGTTGCCTTTTTTGAACTCAAACCCCGGTGCCAGAACCCCGGACTCGTTGAATCGGGCCAGCTTCCGCGTCGTGATCTCCACCCGCATACGATACTGACGGGCCTGTACCGTTGTCTTCAAAGCCTGGTAACCAAACTGGGAAGGTACACTCAGGTGGTCCCTGAGCTTGCCTGGGATGGGATAGTAAAGGCCATGCAACAGACCAAGCCCCAGGTAAGCGTCCGTGGTTTTGTCGACTTGAATTTCCAGGGTAAAGACCGTCGGAAAGCCCCGACTTATAGCCTGGGCCCCCGATATGGAAAAGGGACGCCAGCGGTCCTTGAGGAGAACGGGAGCCTTGTTATGCTCAAAAGCGTGGATAATTTCAGTGCGGATCTTCCTCAGATCAACCTCGGTCTCT
>OBLN01000226.1_pt1 | contig 20623 bp, 15 predicted proteins | sample 1519301 | NCBI WGS metagenome assembly OBLN01 (sample SAMEA2452533, study PRJEB22499) | sediment metagenome | reverse complement strand
TTGTTTGAAAACGCCTACAGTACCGCACCCTGCACCATGCCTTCAGCCGTGGCCATGTTGACCGGCTGCTATGCGCGCACGTTCACTTTTGATACCCGACAGGTCCGGCGCCAGGATCGTGATGGCACCAAGAGAAGCTATTTTTTCCGCGTCGGCGACGGCATCCGCCTGCTGGCGGAAGCGTTACGGGAAAAAGGGTTTGTGACCCGTGCCGCTGTTGAAAACGGCCTGGTGCAACAATGCAACCTGCTGCAGGGCTACCGGATCATCACCGCCGAATCACCGCTATCAGAAACGTCCCGCCTGCGGCTGACAAACGAGTTGGGATTCGTGGAACGCAACGACGCATATTCACGTCAGGCTGTCATGCTCGATTTCCTCTTAACCGTTCCCGAAAACCAGGCCTTTGCCGCGCTGATCTGGATCTACGACCCCCATGGGCCTTACGACCCGGCCCCGGAGTTTCGCCGCACGATCCCCATCAACGCGGCGGACCTGCCGCGGCCGGAATCTTTCTACACCACGGCCAAGCAGCGGGAACTGCGCAACATGCTGCAGGCGGGGGAATTATCCCCGCAGGAGGTTTTGTTCCTGCGCCGCTTGTATCAGGCCGAAATCGCGTCCATGGATGAACGGGTGGGTTATGTGCTGAAGGCACTCGAGAAAAACGGGCGGATCGATGAAACCCTGATCGTTTTCGCATCGGATCATGGCGAAAGCCTGGGTGAACACCTGCATTTCGGCCACGCGCTGGCGGTGTACCAGGAATTGATCCGCGTGCCGTTGATATTCCGCGGGCCGGGAATCCCGCGGGGGAAGAAAGAAAGCACGATTGTGTCCCACCTGGACCTGTCTCCGACATTGCGGGAACTGATGGTTGAGAACGCGCCCGAACAGACCCAGGGAACGAGTTACGCGGGATTGTTCCGCGGCCGGGAAATTTCCCGCCGCTTTCTTTATTTCGACTGGTTTTCCAACGCCCTGAACAAGAACTGGATCGGTGTGGACGCCGCCCTGGACATGCCCTTCAAACTGATCGCAAAGCGCGGACAGGGCAAACTCGATTTTACGCTGCATGACCTGGCTCGTGACCCGGGCGAGGAGCTGAACCTGGCGCGAGAGCTCAACCAGGAAGTCAAGCGGATTTTCGCCCGCATCTACCGCTTGCGCAAAGAAAACCAGCGGCTCATGCACCGGCATGTACGCCTGCTGGAAGGCAACATCGATGCGGAAAAAGAGATTCAGGAAGCCACGAAGCTGCTGAAGTCACTGGGTTACCTGTAGACGGGAACCCCGCGCGGCGGCGCGGATGAATCCGCCGACGGACACGGGCGTCGACCGGTTCGGAAATCAGCCATGATCGTATTGAGCGCCGGATTACCCAAATCGGGGACGGGACTCCTCTTCAACCTGACCAACGACCTGTTGGAACAGGCCGGCCATATCGGAGTGCGGCGCTTGCGGGAAAACCATCACCTGGAAGACCTGCTTGAATTCCATAATTGCCTGATCGATACATTCTCCTGGAACGCGGCGCGGCGGCTGTTGCCGCTGCACTGGCGCGGGCACCGCTTCGTGGTCAAGACCCATGGCGGTCCGAACCCTGTTATGCGCGTCCTGTCGCGCGCCGGGATTCTGCGCGCCACTTACCTGTACCGCGATCCCCGCGATGTGGTCCTGTCCGCCATCGATCACGGCCGAAAACTCAGGGAACAGGGACAAACCCATACCTTCGCCAAGTGCCGCAGCCTTGAAGACACCATCCCGTTCGCAATGAGATGGCTGGTAAGAACCACACCCTGGATGAGGGCACGCAACGTCCTCTGCATGCGCTACGAGGACCTGATCGGAAATCCGATCAGGCAGATGGAAAAACTGGCCGCCTTTCTTGACATCGACCCGGGTGCCGCCGGCATCAACCTGGAGACGCTCTATCGGGCTTACGACATCCGCGACGGCTCTTCGAGTAAAAAGAATGCGCTGCATCTGAATCGCGGAATCGCGGGACGATTCCGGAACGAAATGTCTGTGAAGGACCTGGCCCGCTGCAACCAGGCTTTTCGTGATTACCTGCCCTTGCTGGGATACGAGCCATGAAAACCCCGTTCCATAATGCCGTTGCGGGCACCCGGCTCCCCGCGGCGGCGGCATTTCATGAAACCGCAGGATATTGAAACCGGGCGGACACAAGGAAAAACAGTGATTATGCCCATGATATCGGTGCTCGTGGCCAACCGCAATCACGCTGAGTACATCGGCGAATGCCTGCGGAGCATTCTGGACCAGAGCATCGAAAACCTGGAGGCGGTGGTGTATGATGACGCGTCCACAGACGGATCAGCGGCGCTCGTGGAAGACATTCGCCGCAGTGAACCGCAACGGGTGCGTCTGCTGACCGGAAAACGGCGCAGAGGCCCCGGTTACGCCCGCAACCAGGCGGCGCGCGCCGCGCGCGGACAATTCCTGACCACGCTGGATGCCGATGATTATTTCGTCGATAAAGACAAGTTGAAAAGGGAAATGGAACTGCTGGACGGAATCGCCGGAACAGAAGGGATCCAGGCCGCGGTTTTCTCTGATGTGCTCGAAACATCTCCAGACGGAAATGAGCGCAGATGGAGTGATTTTCTTGCCGTTCACGAGGGCTGGATTCAAACCCGCCTGATCACCCGGGACGGGTTCATCCCCAGGGATTTCCTCTTTCCCCGCACCGCCTTTTTCGCCTGCGGGGGCTACGACTCCCGCCTGAAAACCCACGAAGACTGGGACCTGAAAATCCGCCTGGCGGCGATCCTGCCTTTTTATTTTACCGGGGTTCCGGGAGTTGTGTACCGCAGACTGGACAACGGCCTGTCGCGCACGTGCCGCCACCGGCGCATCTGCAACCTGTGGCGGGTCTATGGCCGCCATCGCCATTGCCTGGAGCCCGGACGGCGCAGCAGCGCCGACCGGGAATTTACCAAGAAAATCCGCGGCCTGGAAGCGCCCGATCCCGGGCTGCCGGCGCTGCTGCGCCGCTGGGTATGCGGGCGCCTCGGCATCGTCATGCCGCGCCGCAGGCACTTTGACGGAGGACAAAGTGGAATCTGAACCGATCCTGATCCACTCCCTGTTCCGCACCGGCAGCACGTTTATCTGGAACTGCCTGCGACAGGTTCCCGGTCTGTGCGCCTATTACGAACCGTTTCATCCCGAGCTCGCGCATGTGAGCGCAGCGCATTTCAAGCCGTGGCGGGACGACGAAGCGGCTACAGACTCCATCAGCCACCCCCGCCTGGACCGTCCATACCTGGATGAGTACCGCCCGCTACTGCGCGCGGATGCGCGCGGAGTGCCTTTATACCAGACAGCTTTCGCCTTCGACGACTTCCTGTGCCGGGACGAACACCCCGAGCAGAAAAACTACCTCGACTCACTGATCGCTGCGGCGCGGCCGCGCAGGGCTGTGCTGCAATTCAACCGCACTGCAATGCGCGCGGAATGGTTCCGCATGTACTACCCCGATGCGCGCCAATTCTACCTGGTGCGCCACCCGGATCACCAGTTCCAATCCCAGCTTGCCATCATGCACACCCTGGGCCTGGATACCTTCCCGGTAATGGACCTGATGGCCGTGGCCATCAACCGCGATTCCGCGGAGTTCGCCCCTTTGACGCGCCTGATTCCCCTGCCATATTGCGACAGCCACGATTTTTCAACCCGGCGGCGGTTTTTCAGTCGCGCCGGTTCGGCCCTGCTCCCGTCCGAGCGGTACGCCCTGTTTTACTACCTGTGGTTTTCCGCGCTTCTGGAAAACTTGGATGATCCGGCATCCATTCTCAGTATTGACGCCCTTTCTCTCGACGCGGCATACCGGCGTGACATGGAACAGCGGTTCTCCGGTTTTACCGGCTTGAAAATTGAGTTCCCCGGCGCGGCGGTGCGCCGCTATGCCCATTTCACGCTGGACGCACAGGAATCCGCGGGTATCCGTCGCGCCATCCAAGCCCTGATCCTGGCAAACCGGGATTCCGCATGCCTGCACCGGGCAATGTCGCGGATCAGCGTCCCGATGCGGAAATTCCTGGCCCTGAATCAAGACCTGCCGCAGGCTCTCGGCGCGGAAACAACCCCGGTAATTCCCGGCCTGCGGCGACCCGGGGAAATCCACGACGCGATCACCGATGTCCTGGGTGCCGACCTGGAACGCAGGTTTGAAGAAAAACGCCTGCTGCTGGGTCTGATGAAGCGCACGCCGGATGGCTCTGCAGCCAAGGGCGGTCGGGAGCGAGTCCAAACCGGTCAACCCGTGATGCCGGATGCGAAAATCGCGGAGTTGTCAAAAAAGATCTCGCAATTGCTGCTGGAACTGGAAGAGAACGAACAGAAAAACCGGGAACAGAGCGTAGCCTGGACCCGCCAGGTTGAAAACGCCGAGGAAATCCGGGTGCGCCTGCAGGAAAAACTGGATACCACCCGGAAGGAGCTGCACCGGGCACTGGCGGAAACCGGCGCGGCCCGTGAAACCGTCAACAATCTGTCCGTCCGGTTAAACGAATTGACCGCTGAGATCGGACGGCTGCGGCAAGAGGTGAATGCGTTGAGAAACTCCCGCTGGTATCGCTGGGGGAAAAAACTGGGATTAGTTGATAAACGGCAATGAAAACCATGCGCCTGGCTCACATCGTCAACCCCGTGAAAGTGGGCCCTGAATCCGACCTTTTCCTGGCCCAGCCCGTGACCTTTGCCTCGCTGCTCCAGGCACGAGAAGCCGCTCCCGGCGATCTGGACGTCACGCTGCTGGCAGCCGGCTTTCCCGAAGACCTGGAATGCCTGCCGCAAGGAATCCATGCGACTCAACCGCTTGAAAGATCGATTCGGGAAGCAGCCGGATTCAACGAGTCCCATCGCCGATTGCCTTTTCTGCAGGACATTCTGGAACGCCTGCTGAGCGCGACGGATGCCGAAAACCTGATCTACTCCAACGTGGACATCGCCGTTTTGCCCGAATTTTATACGATTGTGGCCGGATACCTAAGGGAAGGGATCGACGCTTTCGTCATCAACCGTCGCACCATCAGCGGCGAATTCTCCGGGCCGGAACAGCTTCCGGACATGATCACCCAGGCACGCAACGCGGGAGCCCCTCACCCCGGCTATGACTGTTTCGTATTCCGCCGGCGGGCGGCGAAACGTTTCAACCTGGGAAAGGTTTGCGTGGGCGCCAACTGGTCGGGCCGGGCAATGTTGGCCAACATGCTGCGATTTTCCCGCAACTACAGGGAATTTCGCGACCTGCACCTGACTTTTCACCTGGGTGACCGCAGGGAATGGCTGGAGCGGCGACACGATCCCTACAACCACCACAACGCCACCGAAACCGACCGTATCCTGGCGTGGCTGGCCCGGAGCGCCGACCGGAATCAACGCAAGCAACTGCGCACGATCGGGGAGGAGATGAAACCCACATCAATTCCCGACGACGCCACACCAGGCGGCATCATTGAACTCCATACGCCGAGCCGCCGCGCCGCCGGCATCGCCGATTCCGTGTTTCCCAACGAATTCCGCCACAGCTCATCCTGGGAACACTTTCCGCGGCAATTTCTGCGCCAGGACCCGGTATTTGTCGTCGGGTTCCCCCGTTCCGGAACCACCCTGGTTCAAGCCCTGCTGGCCACTCAACACGGCCTGGTCACCTTCCCCGAAACCCATTTTTTCAGCATTGTACGCTCGACACTGATCGTGAATGATGACCGCATCGATGCCCAATGCCTCGACCGGGCCATCCGCTGCATCCGCCAGCGTGTGGAATTCTCCATTCAGGCGGAAGCCAGCGTGCGGCAAACGGCATCCACCATCGGATTGTCACCGAAAATGCTGTTCGAAACCCTGGTACTGGATATCCTGGTCGACCGCGTACCCCGCCCGGAACTGGCGCGCACGCGCTGGATGGAAAAAACCCCCGATCACATCCATCACCTGGAAGTGATCCGCCGTTTCTATCCATCCGCCCGCATTGTCTGCGTGCTGCGGGATCCGGAGAAGGCCATTCTGTCAAGGAAGCGTTACTTCCATTTCAACCGCGAGTCGGAATGGCCCGTTGAACGCCACGTTCGGGACTGGCTGCGGGGGATTCAGGCGCTTGAACTTCTGCAGCACCAGGAGCCCGGAATCGCAACCGTTGTGCGCCTGGAAGAGCTGGTGCAGGATACGGAGAAAACGCTGCACAAGATTTGCGCTTTCCTGGGACTGGACTTCGACCCGACCGCCATGAATGAATATCGGCAGACGGCAAAGCAATTGGTTTATCCCTGGGAGACCTGGAAAAGCGGGGTTTTCCAGGAAATCTCTCCGCAGATCGCCGGGTGCCGGAAAACACGCATGAACTGGCGCCAGCGCACCATGCTGGATTTCCTGGGCGGGAGTACGCTGGCTCGCTACGGATATACGACTCTACCGCGACGAGGCCTGTCCGCCCTGGCACAAATGCTGCGGCGCATCAAGCACTCAATCCATGCTGGTGCAAATCGTCCGCAAGCGGCACCCATCCCGCAGAAATCCGGCCAGGGAGAGTGGCCGGCCAAGATCGACATGGGCAACCAGGCGGAACTGTTTTATGGTAAACACCGCCACGGCTGGACCTTTGCCGTACGCAGCCTGTCGCCCCTGCACAGGCCCGGCGGCGTTGAACTGGACAGCTTCATTGAACGCACCTTCGCCTGGTCGTCGGCGCCGGTCCCGCACACCCGTCCCTGGGTGGGCATAATCCACGTGCCGCCGAATGTTCCCGACTGGTTCCAGTTCTATCAGTCCAACGATGCGGTTTTCGCCTCCGAAGCCTGGCAAAGCAGCCTGCCCTTCTGCCGCGGCCTTTTCACCCTGTCCCGCTACCACCGCCACCACCTGGAAAAGCGCCTGGAAATTCCCGTCGGCCACCTTTACTTCCCCACGGAATTCCCCGAACAGCGCTGGAGTTGGCAACGCTTCCGTGCCAACCGCGATCCTTTCGTGGTACAGATCGGCTGGTGGCTGCGCCGCATCCACGCCATTTTCCAACTCCCCACAGCCGGTACGGGATTCCGCAAGCTATTCCTCAAGGTGGACCATTTTGACTGGGACTACCTGATCCGTCATGAACGGGACATCCTGGTTCAGCAAGGCGAGTTCGAAGACGGCATGTACGCCGGAACCGAGCAATTGACCTTCCTGCCAAACAGCGAGTACGACCGCCTGCTATCGGAAAACGTGGTGTTTCTCAACCTCTACGATTCCAGCGCCAACAACACCGTCATTGAATGCATGGCCCGGGCCACTCCGATTCTCATCAATCACCTGGAGGCGGTGCGCGAGTACCTGGGACACGATTATCCACTGTACTACCGTTCCCTGACGGAAGCCGGCGAGATTCTGCGCGACCGGGAACGCATTCACGCCGCCCACTTGTACCTGTTACGCCCGGATATCCGCGAGAGCCTCAGGCCCGAGCGCTTCCTGCGCGACTTTGCCGCATCGGACATTTACCGTAACCTGTAGGTTCCCATGACAATAACAGACAGCGATCGGCGCCGGAAATGCCGGGAAATGCTGCAAGCCCTGTTGCGGGAACGCCCGTTTTTTCACGGCTGGGACAAACCGGGCAGCCTCAATTACGCCCTGTCGGCCGGAATACTGCATTGGATGGTGTCACATCTTCCCGAAGAATGTGCCGGCCTGGAAACCGGTTGCGGCTATTCCACCCTGGTATTCGCCGGCCTGTGCCGCAGACACACGGTGATTTCCCTGTTTGCCCATGAACACGAGCTGGTCCGGAACTGGGCGGCTGCGCACAACCTGGAAACGGATCAGGTGGAATGGCTGACGGGAGATTCCCAGGAACACCTGCCCCGGCCTGCGCAGTCGGGGGTACTGGATGCGATCCTGATTGACGGCAATCACGCTTTCCCGGCGCCGTTCATGGACTGGTACTGGACGGCCGATCGACTGCGGCCCGGGGGAATTCTGCTGGTGGATGACATCCAATTGGCCACGGGCCGGCTGTTGAAGGAATTTCTGGAAGCGGAGCGAAAACGCTGGCGGCGCCTGGAAGTGATCGATAAGACCGTGATTTTCCAGCGGCTAAGCGCAGCGCCCGTGGCCCGGGGAGTGTTCTGGACCGACCAGCCCTGGGTGAAAAATTTCCGCGAGCACTGAAGACGGTTTGATGCATAAAGAGGAAGATTCACGCATCTTTGCGGCCTGGGAAGGACGCCTGGTCTGGTACAGCCGTTTCGATCCCGATGGCGAGGGGGGGGGTGGCGGCTGCCGCCGGGAAGCCCAGTTGCGCCTCGCGCTGGCGCCATTGAATCCCCACGTGGAATCTTCCCGCCGCGCTCCCGTCATCACCGGAGAACTCTCGCGCCCGCGGCGGTGGCGCTGGAACCTGGAAAAGCGCCATCATCCTTTCCAGCGTTACTGGGCGGACGATCGGGTGTTTCACTGGACCATGGGAATGCATTACACGGCACGCCAATGGGCCGGCGAGCTGCGGCGCCGGGGAGTGCCGCGCCTGGCGGTGGTGACGGACCCGTTGTTTTTCGCGCCGCTGGTGCTGCGCCTGACCAAAGCGGGGGTGCCTGTAGCCGCCCTGTGCCAGAACCTGGAAAGCCTGGGATATGAACAATTGAACCCCCGGTTCCAGCGGCGGCTGTTGAACCGTGAACTGGACCTGCTTTCCCGTTGCCGCCTGCTGGTGACGATTTCACGGGAAGAGCAATTCCTGCTGCGCAACCTGAACCTGCCCGCGGTTCATTTTCCCTACTATCCCGTGCCCGGGGAAGCCGCGCGGCTGACGGCGATCCGTACCCGGAGAAGACGCTCCCGGAAGACCCACTTCCTGCTTCTGGGAACAGCGGGAAATAAAAGCACACGCGCAGGCATGCGCGCAGTCATTACCGCCTGGAAACGAATTCCTTTCCGGAATCGCCGCCTGGAAAAACTCTTCGTGGCGGGTTACTGGACACGGCTGCTGGGCGATGACCTGGACGGCGACGGGGTTGAAATCCTGGGAGAAATCCCGGATGACCGCCTCGACAAACTTCTGACTTCAGTCCGGGCCGCGCTTGTTTACCAGAAACACGGCGGCGGCGCCCTGACCCGCGTGGCCGACATGCTGCTGGCGGGAGTACCGGTTCTTGCCAACGGGCACGCCTTGCGCAACTGGTACGGGTTGAGCGGGACCCGGAGTTTCGCCGGGATCGACGACCTGTTACATGGAGCTTTGAACCTGGCGGCCGGGATACCGCCGCCGGTGCCGCCCGGTCAAATTCAGCCTCCGGACGCCCGGGCGCTGCTGGAACACTTCCAAAAACTCATGGCCGCCGATTCGATAAAAGGTGGACGGCGATGATTCCGCTCACCGTGGTCGTGGCCTGCCACAACAACGCCGCCTGGCTGGAAGAATGTCTCGATTCCATCCTGGCCCAGACCGTCGACGGACTGGAAATCGTGGTTGTGGACGATGCATCTACGGACGAATCCTTACAGGTGATCCTGGCCTACCAGACGCGTTTCCCCGCAAGGGTCCGCGCGATCCGGCTGCCACGCCGCCGGGGAGTGGCCCGCGCCCGGGACAGGGGCTTTTACGAAGCCCGGGGCGAGTGCGTTTCCACCCTGGACGCGGATGATTACCTGCTCTGTCCGGATAAGCTCGAAAGGGAACTTGAACTGGTCCTGGCCGCAGCGCGCAAAGGCATCACCACCGCGGCATTTTCCGGGGTTCGCCGGGTGGACGAGAATAAAAACCCCCTGCCCGAAGATCCCCTCCCGCTGCGGGAAGGACGCATTACCGAAGACCTTATGGCCCGCTCCTGCCGTATCCCCCGTGATTTCACCTGTCTCCGGGAACTCTATTTCCGTGCCGGGGGATATGATCCGCGCTTTCCCATCTACGAAGACTGGGACTTCAAACTGCGTCTGTCCGTTCTGGCGGATTTTCGCTACACCGGATTGGACGGCGTGGCATACCGCCGCCACGCCGGGGGCTTGTCCTCCGCCCCCATCCCCCTGCACCTGCGCTGGCAGCAGCGCGTATTCCGCAAAAACCGTCATCTGGTGCCCGCGCCCGCGCGGCGCCGCGCGAAACACGCACTGAGGGTTTGCTGGAACGATATGCGGCGCCGTTACCTGCATCATTACGTGCACAAAGACGGGCGGTTCCTGCAGGCCTGGCGATACTGGATCAGGCTCAGGGTGAATGGGTCGCCGGCACCAGGCTGGCAGCAGATGCTGCGGCGCAACCCGGCCAATCCGTCCTCTCCGGGAGAAAAACGATGACCGCAACCCCCAGACCCGCCGTCTTCATCCATTCGCTGTTCCGCACGGGAAGCACGTACCTCTGGAGCCGGCTGCGAGCCTGTTCCGGAACGCAGTGTTATTACGAACCCTTTCATCCGCAACTGGGCTTTCTCGATCTGCGTCACCCCGATCCCTGGGGTACCGATCCCCGTGGCACCGCGGAATCGAGCCACCCGTTCCTGGAACGAAACCGCTTCGATGAATACCGCCGACTCCTGCGTCCCGGACGGCGGGGCGTACCGGGTTTTGAAAAATCCTTCAGCTTCACTGACTATTGCCGTCAGGACAACCATCCCCGGCAGCAGGCGTACATCAACAGCCTGATTCAGGCCGCGGGAAACAAGGCGGCGGTGCTGCAGTTCAACCGCAGCTCGCTCCGCTGCGCCTGGTTCAAACGTCACTGGCCGCAGGCGCTGCATATCTACCTGTATCGCAATCCGCGTCACCAATTCATTTCCGCACGGCGTCAATGGCAACTCCACCGCCAGGACGTTTTTCTGGTAACGGACCTCCTGATCGCGGGGTTGCAGCATGAAACACCCCAATTCCGCGCCCTGTCCCGGGAGGTTCACCTGCAGGCGTTTCCTTCACGCGTGCATGCGGACGAAGAGGCGGCCTACCGCGCCATTCTGCCGGCATACACTGAAGAGGAACGCTACCTCGTCTTTCTGTTTCTCTGGTACACCGCCCTGGCCGAAAACGCGGAAACCGCCGACCTGATGATCAATATCGACCGCCTTTCCGCGGAGCCGGAGTACGCGGCGGCATTCACAGACTACCTGGCCGGGCGGGGAATCGAGGGCGCGGCTTTTCCCGACGCCCGCGTCGCGCGATATGATGACATCCCGTTGACGCAAGCGCATGCGGCCGAATGCCGGGCGCGGAACCTGGCGTACTCGCGTTTCCCGGTATCCAGCCTGAAGAACCGCCTAAAGAAAATCGAAGCCCGGACACGTGAATTTCTGGATGTCCCCATCGATCCCGATGAAAACGCTCCGGCCCGGCCCGGTCATACGCTCTCCGTCCGGGAACGCCTGGACCGTTCCCGGGACATGGCTTTTTGCCTCCAAGCAGCCATGGCGGGGGTAAGACCGAACCTGGAAAAACCGCCGGGAAACGCAGCGGCGCAGCTTGAATCCGAATCCGCCACCACCCGGCGCATGGTCCGGATTCCACCCGCGTCACCCCCGGCGACCATCTGCGGCGGCCTGCGCCTGAACGGATTCGGCAAACGCAAAACAGCGGAACTGCCCCTGGTCACGGTGATTACGGTCGTGCGCAACGAACGGCTGGCGCTGGCAGACACCCTGGCCGGTATCTGGGACCAGAGTTACGCCAACCTGGAGCTGGTAGTGGTGGACGGCGCCTCCAACGACGGCACCACGGATTACCTGAAATCCGTTGAAGACCGCATCGATCTGTGGATCAGTGAACCGGACAACGGCATATTTGAAGCCATGAACAAAGGGGTGCGCCTGGCATCCGGAGACTGGGTGATCTTCCTCAACGCGGGTGATGCCTTTTACCTTCCCGTTACCGTGGAAAAAGTGATTCGCAGAATTCCTCCCCATGCGGAACTGGTCTACGGGGACACCTATTTCCTGGGCGGAGATTTTTCCGGAACCGTACCTGCCTGGCCGCTGACCCAGTTGTGGAAAACCATGGTCTTCACCCATCAGAGCCTTTTCACCCGGCGGGACTACCTGCTCTCCCATCCATTTGACCTCCGCTACCGCATCTGCGCCGATTTCCACCTGGTTTTCAACGCCTACATGGACAAACGGGCTTTCTTTTACAGCCATGAAACCATCGCCTGCTTCTCACCCGGATTTTCAGAAACCAGCCGCGCGCGCATGGCGTGGGAAAAATGGCGCATCGTGCGCAAGCGCCGCAACCGTCCCCGGGTTCACCTTTTCTACATCCGCTTGATCGTGCGACGCTGGTTGTCGGACATGCGCAAGCGCAGCCTGAAAAAGAAGACATGAAAAAAGCCGGCAATCAACGACTCCGGGTCCATCTGATCCGGACATTGTATCCGCATTGGGGAGCCTGCACCGCGTTCAACCGCCTGAAACCGCACCTTGAAGCACTCGGGCTGGATGTGCATGATTCCCTGTCACCGATGGATTCCGGGCGCTTCCCCTTGTCCCTGCTCGAACGATCCGCTGCGCGCCGCAGCCGGCGACTGGGAATGCCCGAGTACCGGCTGCGGGATATGGGCATGAGCGCGAAAGCCTACGCCCGGGCCCGGACCGGCCGTGTGGACGTTTTCCACCTGCTCGACGGTGAACACGCGTTGCTGGATCTGCCGCGCTGGCTGCGGCGGATCCCGCCCCGGCAGCGACCGGTTCTGATATCCACTCTTCACCAACCGGCCCGGATTCTGCCCGAATTAATGCGCCCGGAGCATTTGCGTGCCGTGGATTGCATTGTCACCGTATCGCCCGAGCAGGCAGAATTTTTAAATGACTGGGCCCCGGGGGTGCGCACGCGCACCATCCTGCTGGGCGTGGACACGGAGTACTTCACTCCCGGGGACACGGCCTGCGGGGAACGCCCCTTCAACTGCCTTTCGGGGGGGATCTGGATGCGCGACTATGCCGCCCTGGATGCCACCGCCCGCCGCCTCATTCATGTTCCCCAGCTGAAATTTCACGTGGTTTCTCCACCGCCGGAGTATGAACCGGGAAGCACCAACATCTTTATTCACCGCGATCTTCCCGACGCGGAGCTATTGCGATTGTACCGTTCATCCAACCTGCTGTTTCTGCCGCTGAAGGATGCCACGGCCAACACCTTTTTGCTGGAGGGAGCCGCGTGCGGGTTGCCTGTATTGTCCACGGACCGGCCCTCCATCCGTGCCTACTTCCCGGGGAACGAGGCCATCCTGGTTCGGGAAAACGACCCCGGGGCATTCGCAGAGGCGATCCGGCGATTGTACGATCACAAAGAGGCACGCGAGGCCATGTCCCGGGCCGCCCGCCGCCGGGCTCTGGAATTGGACTGGAGCCGGATGGCGCAGAGCCATGCCTCCCTGTATCGCGAATTGACGAACCACCGGCATTAGCGCATCATTCCAGGAGAGTTGCCCATGAAATTCATGCCAGTACCGGCCGGCCGCTTCCAGCGGTGCATCCTTGCGGGTATCCTGGTGCTGGCGGCCTGTTTTCCTGCCGGATGCGACCGGTCCGCTCCGCGTCAGATCCTGCTTTTCAGTATCGACACATTGAGGGCCGACCACCTGGGCTGCTACGGATATTCGCGGAACACCTCCCCCCATATCGACGCCCTGGCCGCTCAATCCCGTGTCTACCTCCATGCCTATCCCGCCGGCTGCTGGACCATGCCCAGCCACATGTCGCTGCTCACCGGCACACTGCCCTCACGGCACGGTGTCAACATGAACTGGGACGCGCCCCGGGAAGGCGGCTACCGGGTCCTGAACGAGCAGATTCCCTTGATCTCCGCCGTCATCAAAAAGCACCGCCCATCCATGACCACCATCCGGTTCGCCCAGCTCCCGGGCCGACTCGGGTTCGACCGGGGCTTTGACCTGGACATGGAGAATGATCCCTTTCACTCTGAAAATGAATACAGACAATTGCTCAAGATCATCCGCCGCCATCGCGGCGGCGACTTTTTCCTTTTTGCCCATACCTGGATGGTACACGCCCCCTATTCCAGCGCCCGCTTCCTGCGGAATGGTGAAATTTCCAGGGAAGACCAGGATTTCGTGTTTCATCTGCGCGACAAACAATCCCCGGACTCCCACAAGCGCCTGAGCGAATTTATCAAAAAAAAAGGCTGGTTCACCCCCAGAGACTGCAAAGACCTCTATGACGGCGGTATCCGCCGGGTCGATGACGGCATCGGCCGGCTGATCAATGATCTGAAGGGGCTGGGATTATATGAAAAAATGCTGATCGTGGTGGTCAGCGACCATGGTGAACATTTTGGAGAACATTTGCCGGAACGTTTCTACAACGATCACGGCAAGGATTTCTATGAAGAGTCCATCCGCGTTCCCCTGATCCTCAAGTACCCCCATTGCGAAGAGACAGGCAGGGTACAGACCCCGGTGTCCCTGATCGATGTGGTACCCACGCTGCTTCACCTGTCGGGGGTTCCGGCCCATGACGCCATCCAGGGCCGCATTCTGCCCGAAACAGACAGCCGGTCAACACCGGTCCCCGTAGTGGGGGAAGCCATTTCCCTGAAGGGATTCGAACGCAAGATGATCCGCCTGAACGCATTCAAACTGATTATCACCATGAATCATCCTCACGGTCCGGGACGGATGAACTGGCGACAGATTCGTCATCGACGGCTCTTCAATCTGGAAACCGATCCCGGAGAACTCCGGAATCTTGCGCACAGAGCCTTTTTCAAGCGCGTCGGCAGAAGCATGGAACAAAACCTGGCCCGCATCCTGATCGAATCGGTCCGGCTGAACACCCGCGCTCATACGGAATCAATCAGCGAAGAAACAAGGAATCAATTGAGGTCACTGGGATACCTGTAATGCCGGAATCCGCATGCTGACCGCCCGATCATGAGCCTGCCGCCGACCTGCCCGCTCATCCTGCTGGCCGAACCGCGTTCCGGTTCTTCATGGCTGATGCAAACAATGGCTTCCCATCCCCGGATCACCATGGCGGGTGAACTACTGAACCCGGCGGCTTTCCCGGCTGCAAAAACGCTTCAACAAATCCCCGCGGAGCGTTATCATGAATGCATCGACTACCTCGAGCGCCATTGCCCGGCAGCTGAAAACGTTGCCTGGAGCGGATGCAAGGTGCTTTTCCCCCATCTGGAACAGGTGGGAGCGGGGTTTGCCGACGCCCTGCTGGAGCGGATGGAAGAGAGGGGTGGGCACTGCCTGTTCCTGACCCGCCGGGATCTTCTGGCCGCTCGTGTCTCGCAGGACCTGGCGCGGGCATCGAACCGCTGGCATGTGCTTCGTGGCGATTCTTTCGAGGAACGGACGCTTGCGCTGGATCCGGGAACCGTCTGGGCACAACTGGACCGTTCCTGGAAACGTCGTGAACGCCTCCACAGTATTGTGAATGCCCGGAACGTCCCCACCCTGAGCCTGGAATACGAGGATCTGTTCCAGCGGCCCCAGTTCTGGCTGCGACGCATCGCCGCTTTCCTGGACATTTCCGCCCGCGGCTTCCGGCCCTGCAATGAAGTCCGCGGCAACCCGCGCCCCCCCGGTCAGGTGCTCTCCAACTATTCGCAAGTGGCGCAACGGCTGCGCCTGGACCCGCGATTTGCGCCCCTGGTAACGCAAACCGCTCGCAGGAAAGACAAATAATGAAACCCCTGCTGATCAGCAGTCGAGATGACGGCGGCGGCGCCGCGCGGGCGGCATTCCGCCTCTTCCAGGGATTGCGCGGATCAGGACTGGCGGCGCGGATGGTCGTCAAACAAGCCATATCCAGACACCCGGAAGTCGCGGAATTGCGGATAGCAGCCGACCGGGAATACCGCCGGGCGAGCTCCCGCTACTGGATGGCCCAATACGCCCTGATCGACAACCACCGCTCCGGCATGTCCAACAGCTGGTTCTCTTTCCCCTATCCGGGCTTCGACCTGACCTGCCTGCCGCTGGTGCGGGAAGCGGAACTCTTCAACCTCCACTGGGTGGCGCATTTTCAGTCCGTCGAATCGATCGGGGCACTGCTGCAGACGGGAAAACCCGTTGTCTGGACCCTTCACGATGCAAACCCGCTTACCGGAGGCTGCCATTACCCGGCCGGATGCCGCAATTTCATGGACGCCTGCCGCAACTGTCCCCAATTGGAAACCGATCCCCTGGGCATCCCCGCAGCCGTACTGGCCAATAAACTGCGTCGCTGGCAAGGAAATTTGCACATCGCCGCCCCCAGCAACTGGATGCGCCGCATGGCACAGGACAGCCGCGTGTTCGGCCGCTATCCCGTGCAGGTGATTCCCAATGCCGTGGATGAACGGGTTTTCCGCCCTCATGCGCGGGAAGCATCCCGCCGAACCCTGGGTATCCCCGCTGACGGGACCGCGATCCTCTTCTGCGCGGAAGCGCACAATGAGCTCCGCAAGGGCTTCTTTCACCTGTTGGAATCGCTGAAAATCTGTGCCGCAAAGACGCGCCGCTCCCGCAGGAAAATCAACTTGATGCTGCTGACAGTGGGTAAGTCCGATAGCGCGCTCGCAGACTTGGGCCTTCCCGTTCACGAACTGGGCTATTTGCATACGGAAGAAGAGATGGCACGGGCATACACCGCGGCGGATATATTCGTTCAACCCTCGCTGGAAGACAACCTGCCCAATACGGTAATGGAAGCCCAGGCCTGCGGCATCGCCGTCGCCGCCTTTGCCGCCGGCGGAATTCCCGACATGGTTCGAGACGGGGAAACGGGAGTTCTCTGCCCGGTCGGGGATGCGCAGGCATTGGCCCGTGCCCTCCTGCGGCTGGCAGCGGATTCCGAATTGCGCAACCGCCTCGGACGGAAAGCGCGACAGCAGGTGGAAGCCCTCTACCGCCTGGAACACCAGGCGCGGGCTTACGGAGACCTGTTCCAACACCTGGCCCCCGCGGGGGCCTCGTCGGGCCGGACGTGGTTCAATCCCGCGCGGGCGGAGTTGCCCGCCTGGCAGCCACAGGAAGATCCACTGTTGCACCCGATCATGCGCGCCGCCGATCGCCGCGACCTGTCCCGGAAATTGCGTCACCGCCTGCGCGACAAACGTGACCTTCTTTCCGCAGAAGACCGCGCGCGTATCGTTAAAGCCCGCTTGCTGGGCCTCAGGCAGAACATCTTCACGCGCAAAGCATACGCTTTGCTGCGCTGGTGCTGGCGGATTTCCAAGGGCCTGCGGCGATGAACACCGTCAAAACGTCCCCGATGCGGGTAACCGTGATCGTGCCGGCGCACAATCGCCTGGATCACACCCTGGCCTGCCTGGCTTCGCTGCAGGCGGTCACCTATCCGCAAATGGCCGTGATCGTGGTCGATGACGGCAGCAGCGACGGGACGGCCGCCGCAGTGACGGCAACGTTTCCGCAAACCACCGTCCTCGGCGGTGACGGGAGTCTCTGGTGGACCGGGGCGGTAAACAAGGGCATTCAATATGCCCTGACTCACGGCTGTGAGGCCGTATGCCTGGTCAATAACGACAACACATTTGCCGCCGATTTCCTCTCCCGACTGGTGGCCTGCATGCGGGAATCAAGTGCGGACGCGGTTTGCGCCCGCGTGATCGACCGTACAAACGGCCGGATTTTTTTTGCGGGCGGCATCTTTCACCCCTGGCGCGGATTGCGCATGCGCCGAACCGAACCCGGAAAAGATACCCGAGAGGAAAACGAAATCGCATGGTGCGGCGGGATGGGCCTGCTCATCAGCGCGGATGCCCTGCGCAGTTACGGGGCGTTCGATGAACGGACGTTTCCCCATTATTACGCCGACGCAGATTTCTGCCTGCGCCTGCGCAAACGCGGAGGACGCCTGGTTTATTGCCCGCATGCGCTGGTGCTGAACGATACGCAATCATCCGGGGTCAGCCACCGCAGCGGCCGCTTTGCCGACCTGGCGGCCACCCTGTTTTCACGCCGCTCCCACCTCAATCTCGCCGCCACCTGGCGGTTCTACCGCCGCCACAGGCCGCTGCTTCTGCCCCTGGTTCTGCCCGGCCGCCTGTTGCGAGTGTGCGGCGGTTTCGTGCTGCATCGACTCTACAGGCGCAGACGATGACGGTAAAAGGTTGTCAATGATCAAAGATGGTGGTAGAGTCTGATTCCGGAACTCGCGCGGTGGCGAAGGAGGGACGCTTGAACCGGGAAAAAGTATTCGTGGCCGGACACAAAGGCCTGGTGGGATCGGCGGTGGTGCGGCGGTTAAAGCAGGGCGGGTACACGGATATCCTCACCCGCACCCGTTCCGAGCTCAACCTGGAAAACCAGGCTGACGTGGCGGCCTTTTTTGCCAGGGAAAAACCCGGCCTGGTCATCCTGGCCGCGGCCAAAGTCGGCGGCATCTGGGCGAACAAAACCCAGCCCGCCGAATTCATTTTCAGCAACCTGTCGATCGCGGTCAACGTCGTGGATGCCGCCCGTTGCGCCGGGGTGCGCAAGCTCATATTCCTGGGCAGTTCCTGTATCTATCCCAAGCTGGCTCCGCAACCACTCAGGGAAGAGTACCTGCTCACTTCTCCGCTCGAACCCACCAACGAAGCCTATGCCATTGCCAAGATCGCCGGCTTGAAAATGTGCCGCTACTACAATGAGCAATACGGCACCAATTTCATTTCCGTGATGCCCACCAACCTCTTTGGCCCGAACGACAACTACGACCTGGAATCCTCCCATGTGCTTCCCGCCATGATCCGCAAGTTTCATCTGGCGCGGAGCCTGGAACGCAACGACTGGATCAACCTGCATCGCGACCTCTCCCGCCTGCCGATCGGGGGCGTGGATGGCAGCGCGGATGAAACGGGTATCCGGAAAATCCTCGAAAGCCATGGTATCATTGCGACGGAGCATGGCGTGCAACTGACCCTGTGGGGGTCCGGGTCGCCGAAACGTGAATTCCTGTACGTGGACGACCTGGCGGACGCGCTGGTTTTCCTCATGGAAAATTTCAACTACGGCGATCTGGGCGAAGTCATCAATATCGGATCCGGCGAGGACCTGAGCATCCGCGAACTGGCGGAAAAGATCGCCGCGATTGTGGGTTTCTCGGGAGCCATCAAATGGGACGCCACCAAACCGGACGGCACTCCGCGCAAACTGCTCGATGTATCGCGACTGCGTCGTCTCGGGTGGTCGCCGCGGCACGGCCTCGAATCCGCCATCCGGGCTACCTGCACGGATTACCGCTTCCAATCCGGCTATTTGCCTGAATGACCGAACCCATCCCCTCCGACATCCGCATACTGATGGTGGAACCCACGGGAAAGGGATCCCACCACCGTTACGCGCTCTGCCTGGGCGGGGCGCTTACACGTCTGGGAGTCAGCGTGACCCTGCTCACAAGCGCGCGCAGATCCCCGCTGCCGTTCCTACCGCTCCTGTTGCCCATGCGGGACAGCGGCTGCTTCCGCCTTCCCGTACTGGGGGGAATCTTGCGCAGAGTGGACCGCGCCGTGCGCCTGTTGATCAACCACCTTCGCCTGGTCAAACAGATTCGCGCCGGACACTACCACGTGGTGCACCTGCAGGTATTGAACGCGGTCTTTCTTTCGGCCATCGCGGCATCCTGCCGGCGCGCGCAGGCGAAACTGGTGGTGACCCGTCACAACGTGCGCAGCCATGATCGCAACAAGCAGATATGGAACCGGATCAATCAGCGCTGCTTCCGCAGAAACCACCAGAAGGTGGACGCGTTCGTGGCCCACACGGATTTCCACCGCCGCGGCCTGCAAGCCCAAGGAGTGGCCCGGGAACGGATTCGTGTCATCGCGTTCGCGCCGCACCCGGAATCCGGGCGTTCACTTTCTGCCGCTCGCGAAGCGGGATCAATCCTCATGGCGGGCGGCCTGCGCGCCAACAAGGGCCTGGACAACCTGCTCGAGGCCCTGGAAATCATGGACTCTGATCCGGCCCTCGGTGGCTTATCCATAACCGTCCGCATCGTCGGACACGCCCCGCGGCCGGGAATGGTGCGGCGCATCCGCAAAGTTGTGGAAAAACTGGAGCGGATCCGCTTGGAACACATCAACCGCCATCTGCCGGACGCGGATTTCCGCGAGTACTTCGCCCGTTCCCAGGTGCTGGTGTTACCCTACTCCGGCGATTTTTCCAGCCTTTCGGCGGTATTGCTGGACGGTTACCTGCACGACAACGAACTGGTGGTGACCGACGCGGGCGCCAACGGAGAAGTGGTGCGGGAAGACGCAACCGGAGAAGTGGTGCCCGCGGAGAATCCGCATGCTTTGGGGATGGCGTTGATAAACGCGTTGAACCGGGGTCATGACCCCGCTCGCGCCGCCAACCGCAAACACGCCCTGGCCACCCGCTTCAATTGGGAGCGCACAGCTCGCGAAACCCGCGACCTCTACCTGTCGTTGATTTCATGAAACCGGCTCGTCACCACGAAACCCGCGACATACGCCCGTTGCGATTGCTGCTGTTCGGGTATCTGCCCCCGCCGGTCGGCGGTGTGCGGCTGCTGTTTCAACAATTGGTGCACGATCTGGAACCCATGCCCGGGATCCGCCTGCGGGTAGTGACACTGACCGGGAAGCGCCGAAACCGGATCGCCCGCGCCTGGGGGCTGGCGCGGGCCGGATTGATCGCCCTGTGGCGCATTCCCGGATGTGACGTGGT
>OBLN01000225.1_pt1 | contig 20640 bp, 22 predicted proteins | sample 1519301 | NCBI WGS metagenome assembly OBLN01 (sample SAMEA2452533, study PRJEB22499) | sediment metagenome | reverse complement strand
TCGTGGAGCTGCCGGGGCCAGTGTGCTCAATGCCGAGTTACTTCACAAGCTAGGTAAACTTTAAACAGGAGATATAATGCTAACTGGCAGTACAATAAGAACAATATTCATGACAATACTGTTACTCAGTTGTACTGTCACGAACGCATACGCATCTATGTTCGAACTGGAGATAGTGCCCATTTCTAAAATAAAGGAAGATCCCTCTATCTATGATAGTACGATGGCTTATCGCAAGATAAGTGTAATAGGAAATATTTCAGAATTGAGTAAGCAATCTGCAATCCTTACCGACAGCCCGTATTCGTTGAAGATCGACATATCTAAAATAGAACTTTTCGATGGGTTCAATATAAACGATCAAATTATGACTACCGGGGAATTCATATATGAACCGGTTGGAGAGAGCACATTGATACCTACATATGTTCTCCATTATCCAATTGAGGATATGGGACTCATTAATATCAGTAACATTGTCAGTGATTCATCTGCCTATAATGGACGATACATGACCGTCGTAGGAAATGTATCCAGCCGCGAGATGAGCATGGGAAGATATACCATCACTATTGCGGACAACGAGAATAATGCCTTGAAAGTTTATTATTATGGATCAACAGACCTTGGAATAGGAGATGTCATTAAAGTCTTCGGACTTTACAATGGCAATGCCCTCCACAGTGAAAGTATGACCCTGGACAGGTCACCACTGTCACTCACAACACTTGTTCCCGGATTTTCTTCAATCATGGGAGCTATCGCGATCCTATCTCTGGCGTTACTTTTAAAATCAAAACAGCGTAACGACTAGAGATTATCATGTTAATTATATTATCAGTCGGTGGATCAATACTGGCAAAAGAACTTAGTCCGGATAGCTTTCTCGGATATGCTGATGCGCTAAAAGAGCTTGCAAAAGAGCATGAGATAGTAGTGGTAACCGGAGGTGGCGCCGCTGCAAGAGATTACATCAATGTGGCTCGCAGCACAGGTGCAAATGAGGTAGAATGCGATTACATCGGTATTGACATAACCCGCCTGAACGCAAAGTTGCTCATTTCTGCAATGGGAGATGCCGCATATCCTGAGCCTCCAAAGGACTACAAACAAGCCCAGGAAGTATTATCTTCCGGAAAAATAGTAGTCATGGGAGGAGTGATCCCCGGTCAGACAACCGATGCAGTAGCAGCAATCCTGACCGAATATCTTAAAGCGGACCTGTTGGTCATAGCCACAGCCGTTGACGGAGTATATTCTGCAGATCCCCGCAAGGATCCACAGGCTACCAAATATGAGACAATGACAGCAAAACAGCTCGTAAACACAGTGATGACGACAGAAATGAAAGCAGGATCAAAATCACCTGTCGACCCACTTGCTGCTAAAATAATAGAGCGCTGCAACATTGAAACTATAGTGATGGAAGGTAGTGAGCCACAGGATGTCCTGAAAGTCATCTTGCAGGAAAGCGAGAAGAACAGTGACAAAAAGGGCGTATACCTTGGAACCAGAATAATCGGTTAAATTAAAGTTAAAATACAACTTGTGGCTTCTTAGATGTAAGCCACAAGATAATCAGATGTCTTCTTGGGTGTTTCCTTACAGGAAACAACTTCTTTTAGCTTCTGATTGGACTTTTTGAGCGATTCGATGGTCTGCTCAAACTTTTTCATTTGCTCTTTTGCCTTTTGGACCTTCGCGTTTTCAACTGCGAGCTTTTCCATCAGGACTTTGCGCTGCTCTTCAGGAATTTCTGCAGTGTTGATCTGTGATTGATAAGTTAAAGAGAGTTTTACGTATTTACGAAACATCTCGTTCATGAGATCAAGGTCATTTTCCAGTTCTGCAATTGTTTTTGCCATACGAATGTCACACTCCTTTAAGCGAAAGGCCTCTATTGATAAGTTGGTTATATCTAAAACCCCGCAAACCATACGCCTACACTTAGAGGGTATAAATACAGACATATAAATATATCGATTCTTTAGAATATAATCACCATCATTATTATGATGGTCAAAAAGAATAAAAATAGAAATTAACAGATAGGATTCTTAGTCAGATCACACAACTGGAAAGTTGTTACTCTGGGATTGGCTGCAAGTGTTGCCATGAACTCTTCCTTGCATGAACTGGGCATATCAACAAATCCCCTGTCCTTTTCTATGAAATCCACTATTGGGACATTGTCCGGAATTTCTACAACATCATAACCGTTTATCCTGAACATTGCCTCCAGAATATCGATCTTTTGATCCCTCTGACCTTCATTGACAAGCTCTATTACCATATTGTCATTTGCTTTTTTATTGTTTTCACGATCTTCAAGCACTGCAAGTCCTGCTTTCATAGCATTCGATGCTGCAAAGATGTGAAGAAGACATGCATTACCCTCTTCGAACATATCACCAACTGCTTTCATGCCTTCGAGAAATCCTTTCTCTATAAAGTCGTCTATATCCATACCCACTTTGAGAGCTTCCATTGCTGCGTTTTCCGCGCCCTTCTCATCAAAATCCAGAATCGAATTCTTTGCATTTTCTATGATTTGTGTTGTAATTTTTTGTTGAGACAATATACCATCTCTTTGACGTGTATCAAGTAATCCTAAATTGCAATTGGTATGTGCAAATTCGTAATAAATTTGACAAAAATCTAATAATATATAATAGTAGCGACTTAAAAGCAGATATTTATCACGAATATACATAATAAAATAATAATATCACAAAAAAATGCTGTATTTTCAGATTATGAACAAAATGAGAAATTGAATAGAATAAAGAGAAACAATGATAAAATATAACTAAATTTCAGAAAGAACTTCAAAATACAGAAAATATAAGAAAATGCATCCATGAAGGATGCAAAATAAGAATTTACTTTCCAAGAACTATCCTTGCGATATCGTCACCGACATCTGAAGTTCCTGCAGAGCCACCCATGTCATAGGTGCGGACCTTTGCCTCAAGGATGTTAGTCTCGATAGCGGAGACAATAGAATCTGCAGCTTCCTTTTCGCCGAGCTGTTCTATCATCATAGCGCCTGCCCAGATGGTAGCGATAGGGTTGACCTTGTTCATTCCCTTGTACTTTGGTGCAGAACCGTGAATTGGCTCGAACATACTGGTACCCTCAGGGTTGATGTTTCCACCAGGTGCAAGTCCAAGTCCTCCCTGGACCATTGCGCCAAGGTCAGTGATGATGTCACCGAACATGTTTGGAGTTACAACAACATCGAACCACTCAGGATTCTTCACGAACCACATGGTCATTGCATCAACGTAGTTGAAGTCTGTGGTGACATCAGGGTGTTCTGATGCAATACTTGTAAATTCTTCCCTCCAAAATCCGTATATGTCGGAGAGTACATTTGCCTTGTCAACAGATGATACATGCTTCTTGCTCTTCTCAGCAAGATCGAATGCGTACCTGATAACTCTCTGTGTACCTTCTTTTGAGATCATACCGATCTGGTAGCCAATCTCCTCACTGTCAGTCTCGATATCAAGACCGAACTTTGCAGAGTAAAGGGATCTTGAGACTTCCAGAACGTCCTTGCTTTCGCCCTTCTTTGCACGTCCACCGATACCGATGTAAAAGTCCTCGGTGTTTTCCCTGACAACTGTAAAGTCAATGTCTGCGGGGGTCTTGTCCTTTATAGGTGTCCAGACACCCTCAAGCAACTTGATCGGACGAAGGTTCACATACTGGTCAAAGTAAAACCTGGCAGCAAGCAATACACCTTTCTCAAGGACACCTGGTGCCACCCTTGGATCACCAATTGAACCAAGGTAAATAGCAGAATACTTGGAAAGCTCTTTCAGGGAATCTTCTGAGATGAGTTCACCTGTTGCGAGATAATGGTCAGCACCGTGTGGGAACTCTATCCATTCAACATCAAATCCAAATCTCTCACCTGCAGCATCGATTACCTTACGGCCTTCAGCAATGATCTCGGGTCCTATACCGTCTCCTGGAATTACAGGTATTTTATACTGTGTCATAATTACTCCTAAGATAAGATCTTCTTGATAGTTACAAATATATGATCAGAATGTGATCAGATAATTTGCCTTGTGTATTCGATCAGGCCACCGGCATCCATAATTCCCCTGACGAAATCCGGCAGAGGTGTTGCCTGATACTTCTCGTTCTTTGTGACGTTGGTGATCTCACCTGAAGCAAAATCAACAGACAGTTCATCACCGTCATCTATCCTGTCAGTGTCAGGACACTCAAGAAGTGCCACACCGATATTAATGGAGTTCCTGAAAAAGATACGTGCAAATGATTTAGCGATCACACAGCTTATCTTTGTTCCTTTCAGTGCAATTGGAGCGTGTTCTCTTGAAGAACCGCAACCAAAATTGTTACCGGCAACAATGATGTCACCTTCTTTGACCTCTTTTGGGAATTCAGGCCTTACACCTTCAAAAGCATGTGCAGCAAGCTCTTTGGGGGTATTCATGATAAGATACCTTCCCGGAATCACAGCATCCGTATCAACATCATCTCCGAATTTCCAGACTCTTCCGTTCATATTTCCACCTGATTAAGATTATTAATGATTATCAATACTAAAGTTGAAACTATACCTTAGATATCATTATAGTAAATAATACTACTGGCAAATTGGGACTTTCACAAATATCCCATATAGTTAACTGCAAATGGTCCAGGAGCAGGCCATAACGAAAAATCATTAGTAATAACAGACCCAAGTTAAAGCAGATGGTCAGCAAGAAGGATCAAGTCATACTTTCCATACTGCAAAATGGAGCAAGGACGCCAATATCAGAGATAGCTAAAGAAGTTAATCTCAGCGAGAACGGAGTCAGATACAGACTTGAAAAACTGGAAGATGAAGGATACATCAAAAATTATACTGTATTATTGAATCCTAAAAAATTTGGCAAACATACATTTGCGATATTCAATCTGGAAATGGAACCTAAAAAAACAAACGAAAGCATAAAGAAACTCATGCAGATCGATGAATTCATCAAAATATACCAGACAACCGGCCAATACTCTATCAAAGCATTCGGTCTTTTCAATGATGAAGAGGAGTTGACCAGCTTCATAAACAATCATCTTCTCTGCGAGATTCCCGTGCAGAACTACAGTGTAGAGATCATAACCAGAAGCATCAAGGACAGTATATATTACGTCTGATCAAAGCTTTTTATACCAGACATTCATGCTTTCAATGCCCCCGGAAATATTGGTATTGTTTACAAGGATTCCGGCATAGATGTAGGAATGGCGTGAAAAAACCGTATTCATACCATATGACCTCGCTCTTGCAATGGTATACGCTGTTTTGATCCCTTTTTCGCGCATATTATTTTCCATTTTGTCCAACAGATAATAAGAATAGCCTTTTCCCTGTGATTCAGGAAGTGTTGCAAAATCGGTCATTTCAACATTACTGTTGGCAACATCCACCTCACATGAAGAAACAGCAACGAGTTTTCCATTTTTCCTTATTCCGAAATAAACAAAATTCTCATACATTGTCTTAAGCAAATAAGTGGCATCACTTATTGGAAAAGGATAACTTGGGAATACCCGACTGTACAGGTCGGCCATCTCCGGCGTGTCAGCTTCATCGCAAACAATAAATTGTTCATCATCTGAAAGTCTCACATCTTTGGGCACATTGAATTTTGATATCGCAGCTTTCAGAACATAAGCATTCTCCTGAGAATCCGGTTCCTGCATACGAACCTGTGAAAGGTACTTTGCCATGAAACTGGCATCTTCATCACCGTTGAAGAAGCCAGGTATAATGGCCTCTTCAATGTGATCCCTGTTCAGAAAGTGCTCCTTTGCAGATGCAGGTATCTTGGAAAATATCTTTGAATAATTGTTTTCCTGCGCAATTCCTTCAATGACAGATGGCAAATACTCAAAGTCATCTGTCGCAAGCTTCATGAGATACACACGGTCATTGAATGGACCATGTTGTATCAGAGAACCTGCGACCTTTTCAATACGATCACGCAACGTTCCTTCTCTCCATGCGCGCGGTATCTTCTGGTACCAGACTCAATGCATCATCATAATCTGATAAGAGGCTTGCAATTCCTACTGATTTTGATTCCTTTGCCTCGTCAAGTTTTAACTGCAATTTGCAGTCATCACATTTGCGATCGCAATACACAGCTTCGTATGAATCCGGTTCTGCATATGAAGTGATCACACCCTCATAGTTTCTCAGGATAACCTTGTTCGTGGACCAGGAGATGAGATAATTTGGCATAACAGGGATCTTCCCACCACCACCGGGAGCATCTATAACATAGGAAGGAACTGCAAAACCACTTGTATGACCAATCAGGTTTTCCATTATCTCCATACCTTTGCCAACAGATGTCCTGAAATGTGTCAGACCTTCCGAAAGGTCACACTGGTATAGATAATATGGCCTGACCCTGTTCTCCACCAGCTTATGGAAGAGTCTCTTCAGTATCCTGTAACAATCATTAACACCCGCAAGCAGGACCGTCTGGTTACCCAGCGGGATTCCACCGTCTGCAAGTTTTCGCAGGGCTGCCCTTGAAGAAGCCGTGACTTCACGCGGATGATTGAAATGAGTGTTTACCCATACAGGATGGTGTTTTTTCAATACATTCACAAGATTGTCAGTTACACGGTATGGAAGAACAACGGGCATTCTGCTGCCAATTCGTATGACTTCCACATGTGGAATGGCCCTGATTTCTGTGAGAATCCAGTCCAGATACTCGTCTGAAAGCATGAAAGGGTCGCCTCCCGAAAGCAGGACATCCCTTACTTCCGGGTGGGTGGCTATATATTCAATTCCCTGAAGGACTTCATCTTTTATGGGTATTGAATCCACATCACCCACTTTTCTTTTTCTGGTACAGTGCCTGCAATACATAGAACAGACGTTGCTTATATGGAAAAGCACCCTGTCAGGATACCTGTGTGTAATTCCCGGTACCGGGCTGTCGTGATCTTCACTTAAAGGGTCTTCCATGTCATTGCAGGAAAGAATGAGTTCATTGGGTGAAGGGAAGGATTGCATGAATATGGGATCGTTCCTGAAATCCTCTACCTCAATGAGTGAAAGGTAGTAAGGAGTTATGGATAACGGAAATGTATCCAGTGTTTTCTCAAGTGCTTCTCTTTCATCTGCTGCAAATTTGATGTTAAGAAGCGTTTCAAATGTATCAATATCGGTGACTGAATGTCTCAATTGCCATTTCCAGTCATTCCACTTTGCGAGGGGTTCCTCAGAATCAATTCTATCTACAATGTTTTGTTGCCTTGTTTCGTATGATTTCATCGAATCACTTATCAATATAGGATTTTACTTTACAGAAGATAATGAAAACAGAATACCACAGAATAAATAATTCCGAACTTTGGAACAATTGTTCACCACAACCAATTATCTGTGGCTGATCTTCTATATTTACATATACATGTCTTGTTCATCATAAAGAAGCTATTATAATAATATAAAAGTTATCTGATGATTCCGCAGATATACAGACATGTTTGTGCAGAAACAGAATAAAGCAGAATTAAGAGATTATTGCCGGATCATCCCCACCATGCCAGCTAAGGCGAGGTCTCATCCTTATTATGTGAGCCGCTTCCGTATTGTCATCCACAACAAATGCTACTCCTTTCTCAGAGCCCATTTTCATGATTGAATCGCCAAAATTTTCCTTCATGTACGTCGGCCTGACAGATTCAAGGACACTTATATCATCCTGGGATGTAAGCCGATGACATATAACGATATCTGATTGCGAAAGTACATCCGGGTGTATGGAAGAGGGACGCTGGGTTGCAAGAACCAGTGACAGACCGGGTTGCCGACCCTGTTTTAACCACTCATTCAACAGGACATCCGAAGCAAGAGTGCTGCCCCCGGATGGTAAGAACTGCTGAGCTTCGTCGATGAACAGCCATACCATGGGAATCCCCTTTTCAATATCTTTGTCACCCATCATTATCCTTTCATAGGACCGTCTGGCTTCAAGCCTTAAATGATAGATGCTCCGGGCAATGGAACTGACCAGTGCAGACCTTACAGCTTCATTTCTTATCGTACTTACATCAATAACAGATGTAGAACCGCCTTTTACCATTCCCTCAATACCCTCGCTTTTCTCAGCGAATATACCCCATGCCACAGCAGCTCTGGAGTGATTTTCCACGGCACCTTTTGTAGTTACTTCAGAACGTTCATCCTCCATTACCAGATCGAGAATATCATCAAAGGAAAAGGAAGGATTCTTTTTCAGGTCATCAATGATCCTGATGATAAGCACCCCGGCTGGAGAAACTGCCTCTATACCAAACAATTTGCACCACTCATATCCAGACATTTGTGATATTGGGATAGATAGAGGCTTTACCACGATATGACGTGCTTCATAACCTCTCAGACTTCCGGCAGGTACGAAAATATCAATATCAAATCCCCTTGGCATAAGTTCCCATTCATCAACGACGGACGTTTGCATTTCATTGCCCTTGCCCAGTGTCCAGAAGATTCCCATGGTATCGATGACAACAGAAGAAACATTATCTTTAATAGTGTCAGGAAGCATCATCAGCTCTTCCATGAGAACTGCCATTGTATATGATTTACCATATCCCCTTTTTCCTGCAATGAATATAGCATGAGGGTGATTCACATCAAGTGAAACATGGGAACCTGAAGACCTGTCACGTGCAAGATACCTTCCCAGATAAAGGAGAACATCTTCACAATTCCCACCGAGGATGTATTGCTGTTTTGAAACACCTGCTGTTAAAGAAACGTCCATAGTGAGTGGAAAAGTAATATCACAGTATATATTACTTTTCATTTGCCTCTAAATTGTCAAATATCCAACCTTAAAAAATTAAAATGACATACAGACGACATTGAAAAATAAAAAAAGGGACATGAATAAATTGACAAAATATATATAGGCCTACCTATATGTAGGGAGACGAGGAATCTCCGTCATCACATCATTCCCCTCTGATGCATTGATTCTTAAATGTATCATACCCCAAACTTCACCCAAACCATCATTATGTGAGGTTCCTCTTTTAATCATTTTTTACACGCGAGATAATTCCCCTTGCAGCTAGCACCCCGGTTGCTGATGAATTGATCAGGTCGCGTGAAAGTCCCGCACCATCGCCTGCAACGAACAGATCACGGATATTGGTCTGCATTGTGCGATCAACATCTATTTTAAGCGAGTAGAACTTCACCTCGGGAGCATACAAAAGAGTGCAATCAGAATCAACGCCTGGAATTATTTTGCTCAGCACTTCCAGGCCTTCGATTATGTCCATCACTATCCTGTGAGGCATTGCCATTGAAATGTCCCCTGGCGTGACATCTTTGAGGGTGTTGATAACCGCATTTCTGGAAATGTGTTCTGCTGTTGACCGTCTGCCCCTCCGCAGATCCCCGAGTCTTTGTAAAACAGGTTTGCCACCACCAATTGTGGTTGCAAGCTTTGCCACTGATCTTGCATATTTGATTGTATTTTCCATAGGTCGTGTCAGTTCCACATGCACAAGGAATGCAAAATTAGTATTCTCAGACTCCTTACTATGCATAGAATGCCCGTTTGTTGCAACAAAACTCCCATACTCTTCCTTTACAACAAAACCATGCTCATTTGTGCAGAAAGTCCTCACAAAATCATCATACCTGCGCGTATATATGTGGAACTTCGGGTCGTGATTTATCCTGGTAACAGGGTCCATGATTATTGAGGGGACTTCCACCCGTACACCGATATCAACCCCGCTGTAGGAATATTTGATTGAATGACGGTTCACAAGGCAATCCATCCATTCATATCCCACCCTACCAGGAGCCAGTATAGTATACCTGGAATTGATCATCCTGTTTTCCAGAAGCACACCTTTGCATTCCCCATCATCTACAAGAATGTCTTTTACCTTCGATTCAAGAAGAAAGGAGATGCCCTTCGATTCAAGTTCGTCCTTCATTCTGGAAATAAGAGCCGCAGAATGATCAGAGCCTATGTGCCGCTGCTTTATATCTATAAACTTGGCACCTGCAGAAGCAGCCCTGCGCTTTAGCATATCTGCATCATCACCTGAAGCAATATAGGATTCCTGAGGCACCCCATATTTCAGATATACATTATCGACATAATCCACAAGTTCCCAGGCACTTTCATCATCACCGGTAAGATCTGCCAGATTTCCACCGATGTCAGGTCTCAGGTTCAGCGTCCCATCAGAATAAGCTCCTGCACCTCCAACTCCACAAAGAATGGAGCATGGAGTACAATGCTCACATGATAGAACAGAGGACATCGGGCAATGCCTATTATCGATGTCCTTACCCGCATCAACTACAATTACTTTCAGACCAGTACCTGTAAGCTCATGAGCTGCAAAAAGTCCGGCAGGTCCTGCGCCTACAATTACAACATCATAATCATCTGTTGCGTCAGAAATAGTATCACACCCATGGTCCCCTTCAGAAAATGAGGACCATAGGTATTATTGTAAGTATTAAGATAAGATTTTATCCAGCTGACCGGTGGAACTTGCGATCTTTATTTCCTGGGCAATTCTTTTGCCGGTGGAGAGATCCGGTTCGATCAGGTCAGAATAAGGTGAGCCTGCAAGATACAGGTTAGTACCTGCAACTATGCGGGCGGATATTTCAAAGACCTTGATCTCAAGCTTGTCCGTAACTACGGTTTCCAGACAGAAAGGACCTATCATACCATCAAACAGCTCCAATGACTGCTCAACTACCTTTTCACCAATGCTGAATATCTTTGGCAGCAGTGATTCCCTTGCAACAAGAGGAACATTTCCTGTTACCACATAGGTTGGGATGATGTCCGCCTCTGCAAGTTCGCGTGGTGAACCGAGCCTGAATATCTCATCTGCGTTAGATTCCACCCTGCGGTCCATACTGAGCATTTCAAGGATACCGGTGCTTAGTTTATAGCCATCCTCCCTTAGCGGGGAATAGAAGAAGTGAAGGTAATATCTTGTGCCTACAATGAATTCCTGGATAGTGAATTTCTCTTTTGGGTCAACATGTTCCTTGAACTCTTCATAGTTCTTGGCAACAAAGAAACCGCGTCCACCTTTTGCACCGTGGTACTTGACCATAACAGGACCATTGATCTCTTCAGGTTTAACGAGTTTTGGCATCTCAAGACCTGCGCCTTCCAGCCATTCACGTTCCATTTCCCTGTCAGATTCCCATTCAAGAACTGCCCTGTTACCAAAGGTAGGGATAGCCATTTCAGCAAATGCGTCAGTGCCCATGTACTCTACAAAAGAGCCGTGCGGAATGATAATTGCGTTCTTCGACCTGAGTTCACCGAGGATGTTTGGTATGTCCGCATAACTCTCAATAACGATGTATTCATCCGGTTTTGCCAGTGGAAAAGCATCATAGAATCTTGGAGGTTCTTTCACACAGATCCCTATGGTCTTGAAGCCTTCCTTTCTTGCGCCGTAAAAAATCTGAAGGCTTGAGTGAGAACAAACTGTGGCAATGCTCAGAGCATTCAGGTCGTAGTTCTCAACAATTTCCATTATTCGTTCTTTAGTGATCATAGTGTAATAGCCCCTAGAATTTATCCCATATTGTTCTAGCTATTCTTTAACTTTACGAGTTACGCCCGATTATAGTGAAGACTTCAAACAGAATTGAAGTTAAAGGAAACGATATAAGCCTATGCTTATATAGTGCATCATATGGGAGAGAAAGACGAAAGTACGAGTTCTGAAAAAGTGCTCATTGTACCTCTGAATGAGGACTCAAAAAAGATCACCCAGATACTTTCCAATGAAAAAGCAATGAAAATGCTTGAGATCCTTGCAGACAAGCCAATGTCTGCCAGTGATGTGGCTGAAAAACTTGATATTCCGCTTACCACTGTCAAATACAACCTTGACGGATTAATAGAAGTAGACCTCATAAAGGTCAGAGAAACAAAGTGGAGTCGCAAGGGAAGAGAGATTAAGATATATGAACCTGTGCAAAAACTGATCGTTGTCGCACCAGGGGGCATGAAAAACGACAGAACATCCATCATAAGCATGCTCAAAAAGTACCTGGGCCTTATTGCAGGAGCAGTTTTTGCGGCCACGGGACTTGAGGCCATAACAAGAAACCTTAGTTTGGGAGCAGGGCCTTCAATAGCACAGGATACTGCCACAGCCCCTATGTTTGATGAGGGACCAATGGCAGCCATGTCCAAGGACATTCCACAGGAAGAAGTCATGGCCGATGTTTTTGCAGAGAACGGTGAAGCGCCGGAACTTGAGACACCGGAAGTAGAGGTTGAAAATTTTGCAGGGGCTGAAATGCCAGTAGATGATTCTGCCATGGGTGTTGCTGTCGACGAACAGACGGTTTCAGCAGATATCACTGATTATGACGTGCCCACCGAGTCATTTAGTTCAGATGCTTTGCCTGTTGATGACGTAAGTCCGGAGATGCTTGCAGCATCTGCGCCAAATGGAACAGATGCAGGAGCCGATATTTTGAGGGAAGGCATGATATCGAATGCCACAAACCAGACTCATACAATCCCTGCATCAAATGCATTCACTGACAATATGACCGCTATGGCAGAACCTGCATCAGGAATATTCCAGCAGGGAATTCTATCACATGTCAGCATATGGTTTTTCTTCGGATGCATTTTCGTTATCGCTTTGTTGTTCGTAAGAGAAATGTATTATAGAAAAAAGAACATATGAAGCCAGAGTGATGGTATGAGAATTGCTCTGAAAATAGCATATGTAGGCACCGGATATCATGGATCACAGGTTCAGCCGGATGTTGCAACAATAGAAGGCGAGCTGTTCAATGCGCTCACGCAGCTTGAGATAATAGATGATCCGAAATCTGCCCGCTTCTCAAGTTCCGGAAGGACAGACGCAGGAGTACATGCCAGAGAACAGGTAGTGGCATTTAATACCGACAAGCCTAACCTTGCCATACCGAGGGTGATCAATTCCAAGCTCCCAAACTCAATATGGGCATGGGCATATGCGGAAGTTCCCGATGACTTTGATCCTAGAAGATGGCCGGTCAGCCGTAAGTACCGATACATCATGAGCGGGGAACAATACGACATTTCCAAGATAAGGGCTGCTTCCAAGATTCTTGTTGGAGAGCATGATTTTGCAAATTTCTGCAGCAAAGATGAAGACAAGAGCACTGTCCGCAATGTCGAAAGAATAGATGTGCGTGTAAGCGGAACCCTGACAAAGATCGATATACAGGCTAACAGTTTCCTATGGAACATGGTCAGGAAGATCGTCTCTGCCCTCACAATGGTGGGAAGCGGAGTAAGGGACGAGGAGTGGCTGAATCAGATGCTTGACCCCGAATCTTACGAAGAGGGGCTGGAACCTGCTGCTGCGTACGGGCTAACCCTTATGGAAGTGGAATATCCACAACCCATTGAATGGTGTGAGGATGGTTATGCCATTAGAAGGGCCAATGAGAATGTACATGATTACCTGGTTCGCTACCGTGTCATGGCAGAAGTAATGGACCATCTGGTCCCTAAAGAATGAAATTTACTTTTTTATCTACAAATGCATCTCCAGGCAAGTATCAGGGACATGGTCATAGACTATGAGTTAATACGCAGGGATGTGAAAAATCCCAGACTTGAGTTTCGGGACCAGCAGTTGTACCTGATAGTACCGCATGCCCACAAGGACCATGAAAAGATCATTCAAAGGCACAAAAGATGGATATACAACAGGTACTCCCGGGTACAGAAATTAAAAGAGATATCACAGGATGTTGAGCTGGTGGCTGGAAGGTCGGTCGAGGAGCTAAAGGAACTTGTAAACTCCTTTATCGCAATGATCGGGAATGAACTTGGGGCAAAGCCACAAAGGATCGGGTTCCGGAAAATGAAAACTAAGTGGGGAAGCTGCAGTTCCAGAGGAAACCTGAATTTTAACAGCCACATGAGACACCTGCCGGACAGGATCATCGAGTATATCGTTTTCCATGAGATGGTACACCTCATCGAACTCAACCACAGCCATCGGTTCTGGAATCATATTAAAGAACGTTTTCCCGAATATAAGGAATACGAGACAATGCTTGCAGCATACTGGTCCCTTATACAGAAGCAGTGTATTGGTCAGTCCTTATAAAGAATCGTGAAGGTCCTTGTAAGGCTCTTGTGAACTTTCTGTGTGAACACATCCGCAACTCTGAAACCTGCATTCTCTGCAAATTCGATCACCTTGACCTCTGATACAACCACTGCAAGTTTTCCCTGCCTGAGTACCCTGTACATCTCGGCGAATGAATCACTATACAGGTGATGCAGGGATTCTGCCCTTATGGCTGCTGAACGGCCATATGGAGGATCGGTCACTATTGCATCGACACATGAATCCTTGAGAGGAACACGGCACGCATCGCCCACCAGCAGGGAATAGTCAGTGTCATATTCATCAAGATTCAGCCTGGCACCATGAGATATCTTATGGCGGACTTCGATACCGATCACATGAGCACCTACCAGTCCGGCTTCCACAAGAATACCAGCCGTACCGCTAAAGGGATCAAAGAGGGTTTCTCCTTCTTTCACCTGTGAAATGTTCACCAGCGCCCTTGCAACTCTGGGCATGAGCACACCGGGATAGAAGAATGGTTTCTTATGGGGTGCACGGTGCTCGTATTCACCCCTGTCAACAGAAGCCACGACCGTACCAAGGATTGCCCTGTCGGTCATTACAAAACGAAATGTTACATCCGGATTCCTGAGATTTGCCCGGAAACCTTTGCGGAAAATGCTGCCACCAAGCATGCCTTCAATATATTCCCTGTTGACATCACCGTGATGTCTGATCCTTTTTGCACGCACAACATATGTCTGGCCTTCGGACAAATGCCCGGACAGATCCGAGGCATCGCACATTGATATAATGGACTCATTGTCCACGTCACAGATTCCCACTACTTTCAGTATATGATGGGACATGGCAAGCCGGTCTGCGATAAAAATAAGTTTCTCATCGACATCCTCGCCTTCAATATCAAGAACAAGGCACTGATCTAAGAAAGCATGCTCTCTGTACTCAAGACCTACCATTGAAAGACATGCAAATACCTCTTTACATGGCAGAACGGCGTGCTCCCCGGATAACTCAAAAGCATACAGCATAATAACTGCAATAGAGAATAGAAGTACTATTTAAAGCGTTTCAATGAATAGCCGGGTGAAAACAAAATGGGAAATGTATGAGTTATCAGAACATCAGTTCCAGTGCCTCTTTCCCTGTCATGCCTACCTTGATACCAAGGTTTATGGCTTTCTGGGTAGCACCAATAACAAGTGCCTGAAGAACATCATCAAAGGTACTGACACCTTTTACCTTAACTGCGACATCACCGAGGGCACCTGCTGATTCCATATCAAGATAACCGCACATAACAAAGCCCTTGTCTGCCCGGATAACAAGCAAAGGAGCATTCTGCATCTGGAAACCAAGACCGAGAGCCGATCCGTTATCAAGTTCTATTTTCTCAACCAGCATAGATGATCACTGATTCCGTAGTGAACCTAAGAGACATTAAATGTATCGGAGTTCAACATCCCAAGTAGCCTGTCTGTAAGTCCGGGAAACATCGTATCAAGTAGTGAAGAATCCACTTTGGAAACATTGGCAGGGGTCGCATCTGCTACAATTTTCTCTTTTTCCTTAACAGGAGGTTCTTCAATTAAGAAATCAATAACAAGTTCACCGGTAAATCCAAACTGACCGGAGATACGAGTCCCTTTTGAACTTTCTTTTATGGATTTGTCATCAATGCCTTCCACTGAAATGAGTTTCATTTCTGAGGGAAGATCTATGACCACATTTGTCCCGGGTTCACCCTGGAACCACATGTTTGAACCGGATTCTGAAAGTGGTGTTTTGAAATCATAAAATGTCTGATACTTGTTGATTATGTCTTTTTCCTCGCCAACAGGTCCGATAAGTTCAGTGGACATATCAGATTCCACTCTCAAAAGGGTAACGTTCTTTGAGGAGTTGTCTATTTTCACATCCATATTTTTCTCTATGGACTTCTGAAATGATTCGCTGGTACTTACATCGGCCTTAAGTAATTCCCATGCACTGACAAACCTGTCATTGTCCCCGAATTCCGCATCAATGAAGGCCTTGAATATCACTGACCGGTCACCGGAATATGTTTCAGTGTACTCCCAGACCATGCTGTCGGCATTTACATTGATGCTGTTATCCCATTCATATGCAGCACTTGCCGGAATGGATAACATTGAAAATAACACGACGAACAATAATAGATTTCCAATCCTCAATCTTATCTCATCCCGTTTTTTATTTATTATAGGGTTGTAACTTCACACCCGTCATCTGTGACTATGACTGTGTGCTCTGTCTGGGAAACCATTCCCCCGCCTACTTCCTTGAGTACCGGATATGAATGAACGATTCCTGCCTTTTCAAGTTGCATCAGGGCAAAATCAAGCTGAGGAGTTTTAAGCCATCTCTTTGCGAATGGAAGCGTCCTGTATGGTTCGAGTTCTTTAAGGAGGGCTCTTGCTGCCGGCAAACGTACAGGTTTTCTGTTTATGACCTGGAATATCTCTGTGAGGGAACCATCCACAACCTTCCCAACACCATCTGTGGCAAAGGGCTCTATAGCTATGAAGTCACCTGTTTTAAGTACAACACCTTTGCTTACCCGCCTGTTGGGTATACTTGGGTGTGCGTGAGGAATATACTGCGCAAGTCCGTGACCTGTAAGATTACCTACTGGCTTATAACCGTGAGCGATAATCGCATCCTCTATGGCAGCACCGATGTCTGCTGTGTCCACACCGCTTCTTACTGTATCGATAGCGGCTTTAAGCCCTTCCTCAGAAGCCTTAACAAGGTCACCGTAGTTACCTGAAAGATCGATCGTAATGGCAGAATCTGCGATGTAACCATCCACATGGACCCCAAGATCAAGTTTTATCACATCTTCACCAAAGACAGTTTCATCTCCTGCAAGGGGAGTTGCATGTGCTGCCTCATCATTACGGGAGATATTGCATGGGAAAGCCGAACCATCAGCTCCAAGCTCTATAGCCCTGCTCTCCACAAAATCGGCAATTTCAAGCAGGCTGACACCTACCTTAATTCTGTCTCTTGCCTCACTTCTTACCTGTGAGAGTATCTTTCCTGCTTTGACATATTTATCGATGATCACATCGATATCCTTTACTTTATCAGCCATTTGAAATCTCCTTTAAGCACTTGTTGTCCCGGGACTAATATACAAATTTCTTTTCCATCTCAGTGAGGTTCTCAAAACCATCAGATGTCACAAGAATCAGGTCCTCGAGACGTATGCCCCCAACATCAGGATAGTATAATCCCGGTTCGATGGTGATGACATTTCCTTCTTCAAGTTCAACATCACTATTACCTACAAAAGGAAGTTCATGTATCTCCAGTCCGACACCATGTCCTGTGGAATGGATGAAACCTACATTTGAACCTTCCCTGATAGTATCATATCCTCTCTCTTTGAACACGTCACAGACTGCGTTGTGTATCTCACTGCATTTTACACCCGGCTTTACCATTTCTATTCCGGCTTTCTGTGCTGCCAGGACAGCTTCATACATGTCCGCGAGCTTCTCGGAAGGTTCACCTTTGAGCACTGTCCGGGTCATGTCGGCATAATATCTTTCCCTTTTGCTGCGGGGGAAGATGTCAATGACAATGGGCTCATTGGCCCTGAGAGGACCCGTGCCTTCCCAGTGAGGATTTGCAGAACCCGTTCCACCGGCAACTATGGTACTCTCCGCCTCACAGCCATGTTCAAGAAGAGTTATATCTATTTCCTTGCGAATCATTTCAGAAGTCAGGGCAAAGCCGTGGTAATTGAGTACGCCTTCGACATCTTCAGACTTCCTGACCATCTCAGCCGCTGCTTTCATTGCTTTATTACAGGCACCCTGGACCTTTTTTATTATCTCTATCTCAGAAGGATCCTTTCGTGAGCGCAACTGGGCAAAAGGACTTTTGATGGCTTCTATGGAAAAACCTTCTTCCTTAAGGGTCTGGGCAATATGATATGGAAAATTCCGTGGAACTGCCACCCTTCTTGCACCTTCCTTTTGCAGGATCTCTGCAAGGCAGTCACAATAAGCAAGAGCCGGGTCTTTTCTTTCCTTTACTTTTGACCTGTAGTCACAACCCTGTAACGTGCGGATATCAGACACCCTGGACTCGATATCTGCCCTGCCTTTCTCCATATCAGAAATAAGGATCGTTTCAGTACCATCTTTTGTATAGAAGTAAGCAAACTCGTCTGAAGCGGAGAAGCGACTTGCATAATAAATGTCTGCGTTGTTCGAATTCCCCACCATCAGATATGAATCTGATTTGTGGCTTTCCAGAGCTTTGGAAATATCGATGGGAACTTTTGTTGAGGTCATAATATTATCTAGTAGTTACTAGTACAAAATTGTTATCAAATGTACAGCTCGAAAAGGCAGCAGGAAATCCCGGATTATCTTAATCCATACATACTTTAAATAATTCCATGTACACAGCATTGTGAGTCATACTACATACTACACGTATTTGTGCACATAAACATCCGACATATCCACATCCCAATTATATACAGCTCCATGAATAGCAAGTATTATGCACAACGCAAACCAATACGTTTCGCAATTTGCAAATATATCTGATTTCCTCAAGGATGTCAAATATATCATATTGTTCTACGTACTTGGTGATTTCCTGACAACTGCCCGGGCCCTCAACTATGGGTTTGAAGAAAATAATTTCCTGGCCGCGATATTCCAGAGCTATGGCGTAGAGTCCCTTCTGATCCTGAAGGTATTCTTCCTTGTGATTGTTTACTGGAATTACAGAATGCTGAGAGAATCAGATTCAAAGTGGACAGATCTTCTGTGGGTAGTATCCAGAAAAAGTATCGCAATTGTTGGTTTGTTCCTGGTGGTGAACAACCTTATGGTCATTTTCATGGAATGCAGCTTGCTGCAGATAATCCATACAATGACTTTTTAACTCCCTCAAAAACGGAAAAACGATAGAAAAACGGCAAATTCCACCATTTTCCTTTTTAATTCTTGCTGTTATGTAATTTGATGAAGTTTTTCTAACCATGCAACAACAGGATAAAAAGGACATTGTTTGAAAGTGTTATTGCAAACCAAAAGAAAATAGATAATTCCAATGAAATTAGTATATTTGATCTGGTAAGCTCACATGACAAACGCTGAGAACAGACCCAGACTTACCATCAGCAAAAGATATACAGATACCAGAAGTACAATTCTCAGTATTGTAGAAGTACCTTGCTTACTGAACATAACAGTTTTTAAAATAAACGGAATCTTATAAATACTTTTTTCACAGTAAGAAACTTATGTAGGTATCAATCTTTACTAACATCCAATTTCCAATATTACAAAATAAAGGATTGATGAAAAGATAGTCTTTTATCAGGAAACATTTTCCTTTGAATGAAGAAAGAATCAAACAAGCATCAATAACTGATCATTCCTGCCAACAATAAAAAGAATGACATCATTTTCACGATGAAACCAAATTATAAAAAACAGGAGTGAAACTCGGTGATTAAAAACAAAAAAAGAAAAGGAACCCGGACAAGCCGGGATTTAGGAAATTACGCCCGAACCGGGATTCGAACTCACTATATAAAGGAGAGCACCCCGGTCAGACGTTCCTAGCTTGTGACTGCTATCACAAAACACTAGCAGGCACCGTGATAGAAAACCTGTTTATGTTTTGGACTTGACCTGTTCCCGCAGGCACAACACAAGTCAATTACTAATTAACCCTACACAATTAAAAACCTTTTTATACTTAACCTACAATGTAAATTTGTTAGGTTTTCCCGACCTGACAAAAGTATTGAACCGTGATAAAATGAAAAGCAATACATCAGTTAGCTTTAGCTGTAAATTTACAGCATGCACAGTAGTTGAAAATACAAACATGCAATCCCGGAGGATTTAACTTTGAACATTTCCCGGGTGCAAACATATGGCCCAGATGATAAATATCGAAGGCTTTCTTTTCCTGCCTCTATAAGTAACCGTGTGGACATTCCGCAAGGTGCGGTTGTTTCCTGGGATGTTTTGGACTCTTCAACAATGATGTTGAAAATCTTAAGAAACTAAGGAGTGTAAACTATGGCAGAACAACCAAAACCTACCACAACTAGCAACGGCAATGCAAACGGAAACAGCACAGCAGGCGGATATGATGACGTACCGATAATGAGAATACCTTCAGGGATGCTAATGCTCTCCAAAGATCAGGAGAACAACGGCAGAACCTTTGACGGCACGGTCGGTATAAAGTACGGTCCTGAAAAGTCAGACTGGTTACGCCTTTCCTATATGGAAATGAAGAAGATCATCGACTTTTGCAGGGAGCACAAAGACCAGTTCAACACTCAGTTAAAGCTGGAACGTGACAGAATGGTAGTAGGGGATCTTTAATCCCCTTCATTTTTGAGGTGTAATTATGTGCGATAGCTGCAAGCATCGAATTTTGATTGTTAAATCATGT
>OBLN01000224.1_pt1 | contig 20642 bp, 14 predicted proteins | sample 1519301 | NCBI WGS metagenome assembly OBLN01 (sample SAMEA2452533, study PRJEB22499) | sediment metagenome | reverse complement strand
AGGGATTCCGTGCTCTTTTGCGTAATTGATTTCCCATTCGCGGGTCAGGTTCATTTCACGCATGGGGGCGATAACGTCCATGTCGGTCTGGCGGAAGACGGCTTCAAAGCGGAGCTGGTCGTTTCCTTTTCCTGTGCAGCCGTGTGCAAGGGCAACTGCACCTTCTTTTTTGGCTGCTTCAACCACTTTCTTGGCGATCAGGGGACGGGCTACGGATGTGCCCATGACATAGCCTTCGTAGTTACCGTTGGCTTTTATCAGGGGGAAGATGTAATCCCTTACAAATTCTTCCTTTGCATCAATAGTATAATGCTTGTTGCTGATCTTCTGGGCTTTTGCATCAGCTTTTTTGATTTCTTCTTCGGGCTGGCCGACGTCAACCGAGATTGTAATTACTTCATCGTAGCCGTACTTTTCCTTGAGGATTGGGATGCACACTGAGGTGTCAAGCCCACCGGAATATGCAAGTGCAACTTTCTTTACCATGTTTTACTACCCCTATTTGGCGGATATGTGATAAGAACTAAAATGATTGGCACGTCAATAGAGTTAATAGAGTTAATAGAATGACATACTAATTAACTAAAAGTTAACGGATTAATAAGTTCAATAAGTTTAATAATTTTAATAATTTTGGTAGCAGTACGTTTAACCTGTAAATTTGACAGCAAAGAGCTGATAGATTTAAAAAACTAATCATGTTTTGCCGGAGGATGGAAAGCCACCCTGCCGGCATAATTTAACTTAATTTTCTCTTAAATTTTCCGCTGGCACAGCGGTTATTCTTTAGCAGTACTTTATTTGCACGGTTTTTTCTTTACTTGCGGTTTCTTCTTTACCTTACTGTTCTTTCTGTTCCATCTCTTTGTGGTATTCGTTGATGGATTTGATAGTAAGGTCCTTTCCTTTCTTCATGGTCTCAATAGCATCGGCTGCTGCAATTGCTGCCTGGATTGTGGTGATGTACGGGACCTTGAAATCCACAGCTGCACGCCTGATCCTGTAACCGTCCCTGCGGGACATTTTGCTTGTGGGGGTGTTAATGATAAGGTCAACTTCGTCCCTGCGCATCATATCGATAACGTTCGGGCTTCCGTCGTGCACTTTCTTAACCGTGTCCATGAAGATGCCGTGCTGTGCAAGGTAGTTCACGGTTCCCCTCGTGCCCATGAGTTCGAGGCCTGCTGCCTGCAGTTTCCTGGCTGCTTCCACAAGTTCTGGTTTGTCAGCGTTCCTTATTGAGAGGAAGACTTTTCCTGTAAGGGGGAGGAGGTTGTCGGCTGCAAGTTCTGCTTTGTAGTATGCCCTTCCGAAGTCGTAGTCAACACCCATGACTTCTCCAGTGCTCTTCATTTCGGGTCCGAGGACAGGGTCTGCTCCGGGGAGCTTGTCAAAGGGCAGGAGGACTTCTTTAATCGAGACATGTTTCGGCTTTGGTTCGTCAGTGTAGCCAAGGTCCTTCAGGCTGTGGCCCGCAATAACTTTGGCCGCGATCTTTGCAAGCGGGATTCCGACTGCTTTTGAGACAAAAGGAATTGTCCTGCTTGAACGAGGGTTTGCTTCAAGAACAAAGACCTTCCCGCCTTTTTCTGCCATCTGCAGGTTAATCAGTCCTTTAACCCTGAGAGCCAGGGCGACCTTGCGGGTATAGTCCCTTACCTGGTCAAGGACTTCAGGGGAGAGAGACTGGGGCGGAATTACACAGGCTGAATCTCCTGAGTGGACACCGGCTTCTTCGATGTGCTCCATGATTGCACCGATAAGCACATCTTTCTGGTCGCAGACTGCGTCCACATCGATTTCACAGGCTCCTTCCAGGAAGTCATCTATAAGGATCGGGTGTTCAGGAGAAACCCTTACTGCCTCTTTCATGTAGCGTTCAAGGTCGATTTCGTCATAGACTATTTCCATTGCCCTGCCGCCGAGCACATAGGAGGGGCGAACGAGTACAGGGAAACCTATCCTCTGCGCAACCTGGATCGCTTCCTGCTGTGAGGTTGCGTATCCTCCTTCCGGCTGGGGGATTCCGAGTTTCTGCATAAGGAGGTAGAATTTTTCCCTATCTTCGGCAAGGTCCATGTCTTCGGGGTCAGTGCCCATAATTACTGTGTCAAGGTCTGTCCTGCGCTTCAATTCCTTTTTCAGGGGGAGTGCAAGGTTGACTGAGGTCTGCCCTCCGAACTGCACAAGGACACCGTCGGGCCTCTCACGTTCAATTACGTTCATTACGTATTCCATTGTGAGGGGTTCAAAAAAGAGCTTGTCAGAGGTATCGAAGTCAGTTGATACGGTTTCAGGGTTGTTGTTGATGATATGGGTCTCTATGCCCTCTTCCCTGAGCGCGGTTACTGCATGGACAGTACAGTAGTCAAATTCTATTCCCTGTCCGATCCTGATCGGGCCTGCACCGAGGATGAGGATTTTCTTTTTGTCTGTGGGGTTTGTCTCACAGGTATCTTCGTAAGTAGAATAGTAGTAGGGAGTTGCTGCCTGGAACTCGGCTGCACAGGTATCAACCATCTTGAAGGTGGCAATGAGCCCTGCATTGTGCCTGAGGTCGCTTATTTCTTCCCTTGTTTTGCCGGTCAGTTCTGCAAGGCGGCTGTCAGGGAAGCCCATCCTTTTTACTTCGCGCAGGAACTCAGGGGTCAGTTCTTCTGTTCTGATGCGCTTTTCCATCTCAACGATTTTCTTTATCTTTGAGATGAAGAAGGGGTTGATGCCTGTAAGTTCGGCAATTTCCTTTATCGACATTCCCCTCTCAAGCGCATGGAAGATGACAAAAAGGCGTTCGCTTGTAGGGGTTTTGAGTAGAGTTTTAATCTCTGGCTCTTCCCAGCGTTTTTTCCCGAGCTGGGAATCAATGTCAAGTGACTTAAATGCTTTCAGGAGGGATTCTTCAATTGTCCTGCCAATTGCCATAATTTCTCCCGTGCTTTTCATGGCTGTGGTCAGGGTCTTATCTGCGGTGGTAAACTTATCAAAAGGCCACCTGGGGATTTTTGTAATCACGTAGTCCAGAGCAGGCTCGAAAGAGGCAGGGGTGCTCTTGGTGACATTGTTTATAATTTCGTCAAGGGTCATCCCTATTGCAATCTTTGCGGTTACGCGGGCAATCGGGTAGCCTGTTGCTTTGGAAGCAAGAGCTGAAGACCTGGAAACCCTCGGGTTTACTTCGACAATGCGGTAGTCGCCTTCTTTTAAGGCGTACTGGATGTTACATCCACCCTCAATCTTGAGGGCGCGAATGATCTTAATAGAGGCACTCCTGAGCATCTGGTGCTCTGCATCTGAGAGTGTCTGGGATGGGGCAACTACTGCCGATTCTCCAGTGTGAACGCCCATGGGGTCAATGTTTTCCATGTTACAGATCACAATGCAGGTATCGTTTGCATCCCTCATCACCTCGTACTCTACTTCTGCCCATCCGAGCACGCTTTCTTCAATGAGCACCTGGTTGATGCGGCTGCGCCTGAGCCCGCGTTCCGTGATCTCAAGGAGTTCTTCTTTTGTGCGGGCAATTCCGCCTCCAGCGCCACCGAGAGTGTAAGCCGGACGGATAATAAGGGGAAGACCGAGTTCTTCAACGACCTCTTCGGCTTCCTTTAAGGAGTGTACAGCCCTGCTTAGAGGAACTTTTTCTCCTATCCTGAGCATTGTCTCTTTGAAGAGTTCCCTGTCTTCTGTGTTTTTGATGGCTTCAACAGGAGTCCCAAGGATCTGAACCCCGTATTTCTCAAAAACGCCCATTTCTGCAAGTTCACTGGTAATATTAAGGCCTGTCTGACCTCCAATGCCTGCAATGATGCCGTCAGGGCGTTCTTTTTCAATGATTTTTTCTATAATCCTTGCATCGAGGGGCTCGATGTAGACCGAATCCGCCATTTCGGGGTCGGTCATAATAGTTGCAGGGTTTGAGTTTACGAGCACAACCTGAACGCCTTCTTCTTTTAAAGACCTGCATGCCTGGCTTCCTGAAAAGTCAAATTCCGCAGCCTGTCCGATTGTGATAGGTCCCGAACCTATAAGCAAAACTTTCTTTATATCTTCGTGTTTTGGCATCAGAGATCCCCTCCGAGAACCTTTACGACCTTGCCGAAGAATGTTTCCTCGGTATCCAGAGGACCTGCCTGAGCCTCAGGGTGGAACTGCACACTGAAGATATCAAGGTCTTTGTGGGAAACCCCTTCAACGGTTTTGTCGTTTGCGTTCAGGTATTTTACATAAAGCCCTGTCCCTTCAAGAGAATCCGCATCGACAGCATATCCGTGGTTCTGGGAACTTATGAAAATCCTGTTTTCAATAAGGTCCTTTACAGGCTGGTTTCCTCCCCTGTGCCCGAACTTGAGTTTGTAAGTCCTTGCACCCATTGCAAGGGAAATGATCTGGTGCCCGAAGCAAATTCCTGCGACAGGGATCGTGCCTGCAAAAGCCTTTACGGCATTGATCGCGTCCGTTGCTTTTTCAGGGTCTCCGGGACCGTTTGAGATAAAGAGCATATCAGGCTCGTAGCCTGCAATCTCTTTTGGTTTTGTGGTTGCAGGAACAAGGGTCAGGTCAATTCCCCTTTTATGCAGGTTGTTTATGATGTTCCTCTTTATGCCGAGATCGACCACAACTGCATGTTTGGGTTTGCTGCCCTTCCAGGCGCCTTCAGCTCCCGGGATAAAGCGGGGTTCTTTGCAGGTTACGCGTGCAATAAGTTCTTCGTCCGTTACCTGCGGAAAGTTCCTTGCCACATCAATGGCTTCTTCCCCGTCATCACTGCCGGTGATCAGAGCTGCACGCATGGTCCCGCGCTCCCTTGCCCCTATTGTGAGCATACGGGTGTCCACGCCATCGATCCCTGGCTTTCCTTCATCCTCTAAAAATCTGTGGATAGAACGGGTGGATTTGTAGTGATAGGGTTTTTTGCAGGCTTCCCTGACAACAAGCCCCTCAGCATGGATGTTGTCGGATTGGAACCTTTCTCCGCTGACACCATAGTTCCCTATCAAAGGGTTAGTAAACATTAAAATCTGGCCCTTATAGGAAGGGTCAGTCAGAGCCTCCTCATATCCTGTGAATTGAGTGGTAAAAACGAGTTCGCCGCAAGCTGTGCCTTCGGCACCAAAACCGGTGCCCTTAATAACTGTTCCGTCTTCTAATCCTAGTACTGCTTTCATCATCTGAACCTGCGAGTAAATGTCATAAGACATGTATAAGTGTTGCGATGACTATCCTGATCTTCAGTATTTTTGCTATTTTTTAGTCTTTTAATATATAAATCTATCAATTAAATATTTTCTTCAGGAGATGGCCCTTTTAACTGTGTCCAAAATATTTCCTAAAAAAGACCAGTCTTCAGTTAATGTTACTTTCGGCACATTAACGAAATTCCTGATATCCTCCTAAATTTATAAGCCATGTGTTGGTACTGGAATAATCAGGTCTATAATAGTCAAGGTATATTCCATAATTCAAATATGCTAAAATAATTGCAAGTTTCATACTTTTAGATCTTGATTTATTGCCTTATTTATGCTTTTTTTACGCTCTAATAAATAAGTTCTATATTAAGATTCCGCAAAAATATTATATATGATAGGGGTTAAAATATCATTTGGGAAAAAATCCATTTAATTTGTAAAAAATAGAATTTTCTCTTAAATCTATATTTTCAGTCTCCTGAAACTTAATATTAAAGAGAAAAACCAATTCAAATAAAACTTAGTTTTTATTGACTGAATTTTTGCGGCAGTTTTTCAACGGGATTCTACGTTTTTGCAAATACTGTCAATGATTTTTGGAAATCACTTCGGTAAAACCGGGTATTATTATGGACAAAAAAATAAAACTTGAAGTACGAAACGTTACTAAGGTTTTTGGTAAGAACTCTCTTAAAGTAATTTCCCTTCTGAATGAAGGCTTATCTAAAAGTGAAATTTTTGAAAAAACAAAACAGACCGTAGGGCTCAACAATGTTAACTTTGAGGTCTACGATGGAGAGATTTTCGTAATAATGGGGCTTTCGGGTTCTGGAAAATCTACTCTTTTGCGCTGTTTGAACCGCCTCATTGAACCAACCATCGGCGAAATCCTGATAGACGGGCAAAACGTCACGCAAATGAGAGATGAAGAGCTGCGGAATACCCGCAGGGCAAAGCTCGGGATGGTTTTCCAGAACTTCGCCCTGCTCCCTCACAGGACAGTTCTCGACAACGTGGCGTACGGGCTTGAAATCCAGGGAATCCCAAAGGAAGAACGCTATTCAAAGGCTATTGAAGCCATAGAAACCGTGGGGCTAAAAGGTTATGAGAATAGCAAAATAACTCAGCTCAGCGGAGGCATGAAACAGAGAGTCGGGCTCGCAAGAGCGCTTGCAAACGACCCGGACATCCTGCTTATGGACGAAGCTTTCAGCGCCCTTGACCCGCTTATCAGGAGCGATATGCAGGACGAGCTGCTTGCCCTTGAAGACAGGGTGCAGAAGACAATTATCTTTGTCTCCCACGACCTGGACGAAGCCCTGAAACTCGGGGACAGAATTGCTCTCATGAAAGACGGGGAGGTTGTGCAGATAGGGACTCCTGAAGAGATCCTGACCGAACCTGCAGACTCCTACGTTTCAAAGTTCGTTGCAGGGGTTGACAGGTCAAAGATCCTCAATGCCGAATCGGTTATGAAACGGCCTGAGCCGCTCATATCCATAACTTCCGGGCCAAGGGTTGCTATTCAGCTGATGAAAGCCCACGGAATCTCCTCGATTTATGTAGTTGAGGGAAAGAACAGGCGCCTTAAAGGCATACTTATGATCAGGGATGCTCTTGAAGCCCTGAAGACAGGAAAAAGCCTTGAAACAGTAATGATTCAAGAAATCCCCTGCGTTACTCCGGATCTTCCTCTTAACGAGGTAATTCCTCTAATTGCAGACAGTCAGTACCCTCTTGCAGTGGTCAATGATTCCGGAAAGCTGCTCGGGATTATCGTAAGGGGAAGTGTACTCGGTGCTCTTGCAATGTCCGGAGGGAACGGGCAGTACGAAGCTTCCGCAGGAGTCAGTTCAGAAGAAATTGATTCAAAAGAAATTGATTCAAAAGAAAAAATTTCTGTAAAGAAGCCTCCAGAGAAAACTGTCTTCATCGGTAAAAATAAAGGAGAAGCCGGACCTCCATCCGAAAGCTCAGGTGTTCCCAGATGTATAGTTAATGGTGGAATTGACAGTGGACCTGTACCTGCTGAGCCAGAAGTTAACAAGGGAGCAGTTGACAGGTCTGATGCCGTTTCAGGCCCGGAGGTGAAAACATGCTGATCCCCAGGCTCCCGATTGGAGATACGGTTGAATTTATTGTGGACTGGATCGAAGGCAATTTCGGTACAGTTCTCGATTTCACAAGTGATAAGCTTGATTTCCTGATCTCGGGCTTAAAAGACATCTTGCTTTTCCTGCCCCCGGAAATTTTCATCCTGGGAATTTTTCTCCTTGCATTCTTTGCAGGAAAGCGCAATATCAGGCTTGCAGTCGGGACTGCATTTGGGTTTTTTCTTATCCATAACATGGGGCTCTGGATGCTCTCTATGGAGACACTTGCTCTTGTACTTTCTTCCGCCCTGCTTGCTCTGATTTTAGGGATTCCTGCAGGCATTCTTTCTGCAAAAAATGAAATTGCTTACCATCTCGTTAAACCCTTGCTCGACTTCATGCAGACTATGCCGTCGTTTGTCTATCTTATCCCTGCCCTCATCTTTTTCGGGTTAGGAAACGTTCCCGGCATGATCGCAACGGTCGTCTTTGCAATGCCCCCTGCAATAAGGCTTACAAATCTCGGGATCAGGCAGGTCCCGAAAGAGCTTACTGAGGTTGCTGACGCTTTTGGCTCTACGCGCTGGCAGAAGCTTTCCAAGGTGGAACTGCCTGTGGCTCTTCCTACCATAATGGCAGGGGTTAACCAGTGCATTATGCTTTCCCTGTCGATGGTTGTCATTGCAGCCATGATAGGGGCAAGGGGACTTGGGTACCAGGTCCTTTTCGGGATCCAGCGTGTGGATATCGGCATGGGCTTTGAAGCTGGGCTTGCAATTGTAATAATTGCAGTTGTCCTTGACAGGATTACCCAGCACCTCAGCCCGAGGTAAAACCACTGGTCCTGATCCTTCTCTGAAACAGGCAGTTAGGATTCAGGACTTTTCATGCTAACAGGAGCGCTTTTTACACTTTTCAGAAGATGGTGAATTGCTCATTTCAACCCTCAATTGCTCAAAAACCAAAAAAGAATAAAAAAGAATAAAAAAGGTTGTAGATACTTTGAAAAACCTGAAATTAAACCCTGAAGGAAAGAAACTCGGATCGACTCTGGTAATCGCTCTGATAGTAGGACTCTCCCTTTTTGCAGCAGGCTGTGCAGAACAGGGAGATGAAACCGTACAAGGAACAGAAGCCGCTCCTCCAAAAACAGGAGCATCAGAATTTAGCGAGCCCGTAAAGATAGGATATGTCTTATGGGACGGTGAGATTGCGAGCACCAATGTGATGCAGCAGGTCCTCAAACAGGCAGGATACGAAGATGTGGAAATTATTGCGGTCGATGCAGGACCTCTTTACCGGGGGGTTGCTGACGGGCAGTTTGATTTCACAACCTCTGCATGGCTTCCCTATACCCATCAGAACTACTGGGAAGCTTACGGAGACCAGATCAACTCTGTCCAGACAAACCTTGAAGACTGCAGAATAGGGCTTGTTGTGCCTTCTTATGTAACCATAGATTCCATTGAAGAGCTTAATTCAGAAAAGGACAGGTTTGACGGCAAAATTATCGGCATCGACCCCGGAGCAGGTATTATGCAGGCTTCGGAAGCTGCAATTAATGATTACGACCTTAATATGGAACTTGTCTCAGGCAGCAGTGCTGCAATGACTGCCTCTCTGAAAAAGTCAATTGACTCCGAAGAGTGGACAGTTGTGACCCTCTGGTCCCCTCACTGGGCTTTTAACCGCTGGGACCTCAAGTATCTTGACGACCCGGAAGGTGCTTATGGGTCTGCTGACCATGTCGAAACTCTGGCAAAACTCGGTCTTAAAGAAGAAAAGCCCAATCTCTACGGCATCCTTACCCGTTTCCAATGGACCCATGACGACATCCAGGCTGTCATGATGGACATTGAAAATGGAATGACCCCCGAAGAAGCAGCAGCAAAATGGGTGGAAAACAACCCGGAAAAAGTCAGCAAATGGATAGGTGAAGAGTAAGTTTTTCTTCCCTTTTTCTATTTTTTACCTGGGGCATTTACTCTTATTTTTTTGATATTTATTTTTATTTTTGTTAATTCTTTTACTTCATTTTTCGTTTGATGCTTTCCTTAGCATTTTTACTGAGTTTTTTAATTAGTATTTTTTTTGTTTTATCCTTTTATCTTTTTATCTTCGTATCAAAAGGTCTTTTCCGCAATCACTGAGACAATCAATTGCAAAATAAACTCACTTGGCCCAGAAAAGCTGCCAGGAAATTAAGGTGATGAGAAAATGACTGATGCAGGTCAGAGAAATTTTTATTCTCCCAGGGACAAGCCAGGAATAGAAATTTACAAAGGTAGACTCCATTCGGACAGGCTAACAACGGGTTTACCACAAACCATGTGAAGCCCTAATGATCAACCCGCTGAAATAAGCGACTATCAGTACTCGAATAACCTGGAGTCAACCTCACAATCGCAAGCGTGAGTATCAGAAGCAGAGGCCATATTCTGAAGAAAAGGAAGAAATGATATGCTGTGAGAATACATTTTTGCAAAAAGGTATTTTCGAGTCGAGTTTACCTATGTTCCCGGCTTCTCTGCCCTCGAAATATACTTCCCAGTAACGCATTTATAATCATTGCATCCCGTTCACTGCAAAAATTAGATACGCGTTCACAGGCAGGAATATTTAGTTTGTGATACTACTTCGCCTTCTCATAGAGAAAAATAAATTGTTGAGAAGAAAGAACCGGGGTACCTTAAAAACAAATTGAAAAAAGGTTTTCGGGAGTAACTGGAGGAGGTAATTGTTGTCCCGGTGGTAAAACTGATTTATCATAAGTAGCAAAAGTAGTAGTCGGCAAAAATAAAGAAAAAGCACTAAGGATCATTTTCATGGAGAAACCTAATTTCAGGACAGAATTACTCAGAACTCTCGAGGGCAAAACTCCTGCTCGAATACCTGCTGGCATCTTCACAACCGCGCCCATAATCGAGCTTATGGACTTGAGCGGGGCAGCAAGACCCGAAGCTGACAACCAGCCTGAAAAGATGGCAGTACTGGCGTTTTCTCAGTATGTAAATGCTTCTTTTGAAACCGTCAGGTATCCTTTTGATATGGTAGTGCTCGCAGAAGCCCTTGGCTGTGCTGTCGACCCGGGCACGAAAGTAAAACTCCCTGCTGTGCTCAGGGGTTCCATGGAAATCTCTCCCTCAGTCCCGGAACTGCCTGAAGACATGCTTGAGAGGGGCAGGATACCCGCAGTCCTGCAAGCTACGGAAATCCTCAGGGAAAAAGCCGGCTCTCACCTTCCACTCATTGCAGGGATGGAAGGTCCTGCCGACCTTGCAGCCTCTCTTTGCGGAATCACCCATTTCCTGAAATGGACAATCAAAAGACCGCATATCGTAAGCAGGCTTATTGACTTCTGCACTGATGCCTGTATAATATATGCCAGGGAGTGCTTGAAAAGAGGGGCCGATGTGGTAGTTTTTGTAGATGCCATTTCTTCCCCTAATATGATTTCTCCCGATACGTTCCGGTCTCTTGTAAAACCAGGTCTTGAACGAGTACCGAAAGCTCTTTCGGGCGGCAAAAGTGTACTCCATATCTGCGGAGCTGCTGATAGTATTATATATGATATTGCAGCATGCGGGTTTGACGGGCTCAGCCTTGAAGGAGGAACAAAAAACTTGAAAACCGCCTCCAGGTTTGCTCACGAATCAGGTGCCGCGTTAATCGGCAATATCCCAACTTCTGGAACCCTTTTTAGAGGCAGTCCAGAAGATGTAAAAAAAGAAGCTCTCACCTATCTGGAGAGCGGTATTGATGTGCTTGCTCCGGGATGCGGGCTTGCCCCGAAAACTCCTCTTAAGAATCTGAAGGCTCTGGTGGAAGCAAGGAACGAATTTTGCGAGAGAAAACGATAAGTTCGGTTACTTGAATATCCTTTTAGCCATCCTGATCAGTTCTCCTGATCAGTTTCCTGGATATATTTTTCAGTCTTCCAAACTTCTTTTGTTCTCGAACGTTATAGTAACATTAGTATATCATAAAACAACATTTCTTTATCAGAATAGTTTTTCCAGATTTGAAGTAACCAACTTCAGAATACGAGTTATGACATTTTGTGTTCTAATAACGCAAGTTTTGGTTATTCTTATTATGGATATGGGGCAAAAAAAATGGCAAAAATGACAAATGCACTCAAAGACCTTGATAGATTGGCCGATGAGAGCTACAGCAAAGGCAAAGTTTTTTTCCAGATGGGCAATTATGAAGATGCACTTGCCGCTTATGGCGAAGCAGGTGAGACCTGGAAAAAAATGGCAGAACTGCTTTTTGAAAAAGGCAAAGAGAAACGTGGAAAAGAGTTGCTTGAAAAGGCTCAGGAAGCCAGGTCCTGCATAGGTATGTCTTTGTTCAAGCTCGGAAAATATGCAGAAGCCCTTAAGATTGTTGATTCAATTCTTGAGCTTAAACCTGAAAACCCGACCGAGTGGTCCAACAGAGGTTTTGTTCTCTCTGCTATGGGAAGGAATGAAGAAGCTCTCGAAGCCTATGAAAAAGCGCTCTCTTTTGACCCCGAATCCCCTAAACTCCTGACCAGTAAAGGAATTGTTTACTTTATGATGGGGCTCCCTGAAAAAGCCCTGGAAACATTTGACAGAGCCCTTGCAGCAGAGCCCAAACAGGCTTCCGATTGGGCATGCAAACTTCCCAGGTTCAGCTTCTTTTCCCGAAACAAAGCCCCTATCATGAAGCCCGATAACGCTGAGACCTGGCACTGGAAAGGCAATGTTTTCATGAAACTCGGGGAAAAAGAAAAAGCCCTTGAAGCCTATAAAATGGCTCTTGAGACTGACCCCGATCACCTGGACTCTCTCCTGTTCGGAGGCAACCTGCTCTGCGAGTTTTCAGAATATAAGGAGGCTTTCAAATGCTATGTGAGAGCCCTGAAGCTCAGCCCGGGAAACGAAATCGCAAAACAGGGAAAGGAGCTATGTGAAGCAAAAATTAACGAATGAATAAATGAATGAATGAATGAATGAATGAATGAATTACTTGCGTGAATTACTCGGGTGAATTACCCGCGTGAACGCTCTTCCGGCAGAATGCTTGTCCGGGAGTACGGTTATCCAGTAACATGCTTGTCCGGTAGCATGCTTATGTGTTAGCTATTTAAAAAGAAGACTGAAAAGTGCGGCCAAGCAAACCCTGGAATGCCCTCGTACGGAAATGTCCTCGTATTGTCCTCGTATAATTGATATACCATCGTGACAATCCTTAAAGCTATGATTAGCAGCAAATCCGAAGATTCCGTTTTAGCTTCGCATTCTTCTGACCGCGCAGCCCGTGAAAACCATGAAAAGTCACCTGCCGGGCAGTCTACTCCTACTTACGAATCAGCTACTTTTTCAAGCCCTGCTCTTGACCAGTTCAGGGGTCTTTTGCCTGATTTCAATAACCGGCTTTCTCCTGAAAGAGACCTCGGGCTTTCTTCTTTTGGAAATGCCCGTCTGAGCCCGGAAACCCTTCCAAGGCTTGTATCTGACTCGGCTATGGGACTTGTATCCGGCTCTCTTTCCAGCCCTCTTACAGGGCTTAAAACCGAACAGCCAGAAACGCCTGCAGGAAGCAGGCTTGAAATTAGACCTGACCTTCCTGGGAGGACCCTTTCAGGAGATAAAATCGGTTCTCTCACACTCAGTGCAGACCTTCCTATGGGGCTTGTAGAGAGCAGGCTGGTCACTCTCAAAACGGCTAAGAGTGAAACGGCTGAAAGTGAAACAAAAGAAAAGTAAGAATGCAACAGGCAAGACAGATAAACCTTAATTCACATTTTTTTAAACAAGGGCAGTAAAACTGCTCTTTTATCTCTTCTGGGCAGACTTCCAAAAACCTTTGACGTTGAGCCTTTGCTGTTCACATGTTTTTCTGCTATTTGAATAAAATTTGAATAAAAAAGTAATCGTTTTTGTTGATTTGAATAAATGCATTACTTAATAGACACCATAATTCCTAATAGGCTTACTGCTATTGCAATAATAGTTATAAAAACAATCAAAGCTGAACTATTGTTCTCAAACCGGTCATTGTTCTTATAATCCATATTATTAAATACGCGACTATTGAATAAAAAAGTTTTGCCAGTTCCATATGTGCATATTTTCATAATGGGATTCCTGGTAATGCTATAACTTTTTGAAGGGGGCGTACAGGCTTTTTTTAAAAATGGTATATTTTTCTTTCTTACCTTACTGCTCTTTTAAGGGCTTTTTCGAATTTATCAAAACCCAGGTCGGCTTCTTCATCGGTCATAACCAGGGGTGGAGAGAAGCGTATTACGGAATCTCCGCAAGGGAGGAGCAGGATGCCGTCTTTGAAGGCTTCCTTGATTATCCTATCTCTTCGGGCCGGGTCTATGGATTTGTCTGGCTTTACAATCTCTGCACCTATCATGAGACCAAGCCCGCGGACATCTCCTATGCAGGGGAAGTTTTCCTGAAGCTCTCTCAAGCGCTGCCGAATATGAGCCCCCATCTCTCGGACGTGGTTTTCGGTATTTTCTTTTTCAAGGAACTCAAGGGAAGCAAGGGCTGCAGCTGAAGAAAGAAGGTTCCCTCCGAAGGTGTTTGAGTGGACACCGGGAGGCCAGTCCATGAGATCGCGGTCCGCAAGCATTGCACCTATCGGGAGGCCTGCGCCCAGGGCTTTTGCAAGGCAGGTGATGTCAGCCCTTATCTCAAAATTTTCCATCGCCAGGAAAGGACCTGTCCGGAAACAGCCTGTCTGGACTTCATCTGCTGCAAGGAGGACGTCATTATCAGTACATATTTTTCTTACCTCTTTATGGAACTCCTGAGGCGGGACTATATAGCCTCCTTCTCCCTGGATCGGTTCGATAAAGACGGCAGCAGTATCTTCAGGGCTTAGTTCTCTCCTGAAAATAAGGTTTTCAATCTGCTTTGCACATTCGACCCCACAGGAGGGATATTCGAGCTTCATGGGGCAGCGGTAGCAGTAAGCATAGTGAGTATGCACTGTGCGGATTGTAGGAAAGTGCTCTTTTTGCCTGACTTTAGAACCGGTTAAGGAGAGGGCTCCAAGGGTCCGGCCATGGAAAGCGTTATAAAAAGCAATAAAGTTCTGGCGCTTTGTTTTCCACAGAGAGAGTTTCATTGCAGCTTCCACTGACTCAGCTCCGCTGTTGCAGTAAAAGACTCTTGAATAACCTGAAAGCTCCCTGAGTTTTTTTGCAAGTTTAAGGGGAGGTTCGGCAAAAAAGTCCCCGTATCCGCAGTGGACCATTTTCTCCAACTGGGCAGAGATAGCAGCTTTAACATCAGGGTTTGAATAGCCTGCATTCATTACCGCAATCCCTGCAACGAAATCTATGTACTCTCTGCCGTCTATATCCTTGACTATGGAACCTTTTGCCCTGTCAACCACCAGGGGATAAGGGCGGGCTACACAAGCAGATACCATGCTGCAGTCCTGCCCTATAATTTCCCTCGCTCTTGTGCCAACAGTATCCAGCAAGCCTACTTCCTGTTCAAAAAAATCGAATTCCCTTCCCTGTTCTTTCATTGTGTCCTCTTTTTTTCCCGTTTTATCGGATTTTTTCCATTCTTCAAGCTTTTCCGGTATTTCGTAACCCAGAATGCCTCCCCCTCTCCCCGTTTCATACAGTATCTATCTGGGCTTTTTGCAGCCTGCCGCTATAATCTATATATACGGCTTTTACCTCGGTAAATTCTTTAATTGCCTCTGTCCCGGCTTCCCTGAATCCGTTTCCTGTCCCTTTTATTCCTCCAAAAGGAAGATGGACTTCAGCACCTATTGTAGGGGCATTGACATATGTTATTCCTGCTTCCAATCTTTCAACTGCCCTGAAAGCAGTTCCTATGTTTTCAGTATAAATAGCCGATGAAAGGCCGTATTTTGTGTTATTGGCGACCTTTATGGCTTCTTCAAGACCTGAAACCGTAATTATGCTGAGCACGGGACCAAAGATCTCTTCCTGTGCAATTTTCATATCAGGCATGACATCCGTAAAAATGGTAGGTTTGAAAAAATAACCCGGAAATCCCGGATCCGTCCTATTCCCGCCAATCAGGAGAGTTGCACCCTCTTCTTTTCCTATCCTGACGTAATTTTCTATCCTTTCAAGCTGGGATTTATTGACTACGGGCCCTATATCCGTTTCAGGCAAAAGCCCGTTACCTACCCTGAGAGATTTTGTTTTTGCAAGCAGCTTTTCTATGAATTCGTCCTTTATTTTTTCATGGAGGATAAGCCTGCTCGTAGCTGTACAGCGCTGGCCTGTTGTCCCGAAAGCTCCCCAGATAACTCCTTCAAGGGCAAGTTCAAGATTGGCGTCCTCCATAATAATTACCGGGTTTTTGCCTCCAAGTTCCAGGGAAACTCTCTTCATGGTTTTTGCACATTCTTCCATTATCCATTTTCCTGTATCAAGGCTGCCTGTAAAGGATATTGCTCTTATTCCGGGATGCTGAACTATGGCTTTTCCAACGCTTCCCCCGGGCCCCGGGACAACATTTACAACTCCCGGAGGCAAGCCAGCTTCCATCAGGATCTCGACTAGTTTTATTGCGAGCAGGGGCGTGTCGCTTGCAGGCTTGAACACGACTGAGTTGCCTGCTATAAGGGCTGGCATAATCTTCCAGCCAGGGATCGCAATAGGGAAGTTCCAGGGTGTTATCATACCCACAACCCCTATCGGCCTGAGCACTGTCATACAGAATTTATCTTTAAGTTCGGAAGTTGTAGTTTCGCCAAACATCCGCCTGCCTTCCCCTGCAGCGTAAATAGTAATATCTATTGCTTCCTGCACATCCCCTCGTGCCTCGGGCAGCACCTTCCCCATTTCTTTTGTCATAAGTATGGCAAGCTCTTCCTTCCTCTCCTGCAGGATACGTGCCGCCCTGAAGAGTACCTCAGCCCTTCTGGGAGCCGGAATTTCACTCCATATCCTGAACCCCTTCTCTGCAGCCTCAACTGCCCTTTGAACATCTTCAATTCCTGCTATATGTACTCTGGCAAGGTTTTCAAGAGTAGCCGGATTGATGTCATCAAAAGTTTCCCCGGTTGATGAGTCTCCAGACTCTCCGCCTATCAGTAACTTATACTCCCGAACCACAAGACCCCTCTCTAAGAATAATGAATATAATACCACATAAATATATCCTGAAAACGGTTTCGGCCGAACTTAAATATTTTCAGATTCTTCTACAGTTGCCTTTATGAAATCTCGACATAATAATAAAAAATAAAAACTGAAAAAGGGTCTGAACAAATTAAAATAATTAAGAAAATTAGAAAAATAAAACAATTAAAAAATTAGATAGAATTAAACGAGAACCAGAAAGAAATATAGAAGAAAGCCATGTTATAATTGGTTTCGGATAAGAATAGAGAAACTAATGAAGATATGTTAAGCCAGTAATAAATTATAAAACAGTAATGAATAATGAAATCGTAATGAATAATGAAGCAGTGATGAATGGTAAAACAGTCATAGATAGTAAATAATTAATGAGTGCTTAAAAATATTAATTGAAAATTATCAGCTATGCATTCCAAGCTGTAATTCTCACTATCCGGACCTGCTGTTAACAATTTGGCAGATCTGCTGGGAAAGCTCAGAATACTGGGCTTTAGGATCTCCTCTTTTCTGAACGAAAGAATCCGCACCATTTTCGATAGCCCGGCTCATAACTTCCTCTTTACCTACTCCAGTAAACAGGATGAAAGGGATATCAATTCTTTTATCCCGGATACTTCTTAGAAATGAGATACCGTCCATGCAGGGCATATCATAATCTGAGACCACCGCATCATAAGACAGTTCATTTAACTTCTCAAGGGCCTGTCCTGCAGATTCCACGGTATCAGAGGTTATATCATGGAATACTTCTAAGAAGGTCTTTGACAGCTCCAGGAATAATGGATCGTCATCTACAAGCAGTACTTTCATAGGGGCATTCTCCAAAGGGCTTTGATTTATAATATTGCCGGGGGATTTACGCAACGTTAAGAAGTTTTCGTTATTTGGTTACGTTTTTAGTAGTTATACTGGATTACGGTTTCTACTGAAACTGGATATGCTAAGCTAATGTATAGTATCATACTTATATCCCCCTTTTAGAACTCAACTCCGGCGGATAGGAATCAAGTCTTCTGATATTGTATGGTTTTCATATATCGTTAGAGCATACATATCAGTCAGATTCTTATGTTTTTAGTAATAAGATCTTTAAGTTAATATAAAAAGTTAACTTAAGAAAACAATCCCTGTTGTGAACTTCACTGATTTTACGACCATCCTGTCGATTTTAAGAATTATATTATTTTTTCTTTTTAAAAATATTAATTAATAAGCGAAAAAAATAAAACTGAATAAGTAGGAATAAAAAACGAGAGTAAATTGCTTAAATAATAACTCCAGCTGAAAGAGCAATATATTAGTTGGAATCAGTTGAAAAATAAAAATCTAAAAATAAAAACTTACTGATAAAAACATAAAAATATAAAAAATAAAAGTTGAAAGACAAAAGATGAAAATAGGAAATTGAAGAACAAAAGCCAGAAAAACAAAAGATGTTAAAAAAGCAGGGAGTTTATCCCTGATTGATGAAGCTATCTATCTCCTTTTTCAGCATATGACTGAGGATTTTTCCGTCAACCATGCCCCGGTACTCTTTCATAACAACACCCATAAGAGGACCAAGAGCAGCCGGACCCTTATCTTTGATAAAGTCACCTTTTTCCCTGACCATCTTTTTGATGAAATTTTCAACTTCTTCCGGGTCGAAAGTGCTCAGGCCGAGCTTTGAAATCGCCTGCTGTGCTGTCAATTCCGGCTCTTTTGCAAGGGCAGTCAATAGATCCTGAATGGCTTCTTTTGCAATTTCCTGATTTGATATGGCTGTAAAAAGTCCTCTAAAGTGTTCGTCAGTAAGGTTATCGGTTTCAACGCCATTTCTTCTTATCTCCGGGACAATTCCTACAAGAGTTCTTGCAATCAGGGTTGAATTAACGTTTGCATCTTTCATGTAGGTTTCCAGAAGGCCTTCAAAAAGCGGAAGATACTTTGAATAAGCTACCTTTTCTGCGAGTTCTTTATTGAGGCCGGTTTCAGAAGCAAAGCGCTTTGCCCTCTCTGTCAGGAGTTCGGGAGTCTCTATGGCATCAAAATATTCCTGCGAGATTTCAATCTGCGGAACATCGGTTTCAGGGTACATCCTTGCCGCCCCGGGAAGGGGACGCATATAAGAAGTATTTCCGTCAGGAAGGGCTTTTCGGGTTTCTTCAGGGATTCCTTCCATGGTCTCTTTTGCCCTGTTGATCACTGCCTCAATTGCAAGTCTGGCTTTTTCGGGTTCATCAGCAACCATGATGACGGCATCCCCTGGACCAGCACCTATAGCATCCCTGACAGCCTGAACTTCCTTTTCAGTTATCCCGTAATTAGGAAGTTCGTCTGTATGGAAGATCCCTCCAACTCCTGCGGTCTTTGCTCTATCCGAAAATTCAGTCCCGAGTCTTCTCCCCGGCTGGACTTCCTTACCTACAAGCCCGTCAAATTTTCTTAGCAGAGCGGCAAGAATTGCACCTTTTTTTACGCCTTTCTGCAGGACTTTGGATTTGGTATCCATGAAAAGCCCTGTTACGTCATAAATCTCTTCGCAAACGAAGGCTTTTCTTTCAAGGAGCTCCTGCCTGATAAAAAGCAGATTCAACTGCCGTTCAACTTCTTTGCGTACAATATCTTCTATAAGGTCAAGGGCCTGTACCCCTTTGATTTCAACCCTTGCACCCCTGGCTATCGAGATGTTGACGTCCTGCCTGATCGTCCCAAGCCCTCTTTTTACCTTTCCTGTGGACCTCAGGATCATACCGATATGCTCCGCAACCTCGCGGGCATGTCTTGGAGATTTGATATCAGGAGCAGTTGCAATCTCGACAAGAGGGATTCCGAGCCTGTCAAGGGAATATAATATTGAGTCTCCTATTTCTTCGATTTTCTGGGCAGCTTCTTCTTCAATACAGAGGCTGTCAATCCCGCAGACCCCTTCCGAAGTCTCAATGCACCCGTCGCTTGCAAGAAACGCAGTCCTCTGGAAACCGCTTGTATTTGACCCGTCCACAACGATTTTTCTCATTACATGCATCTGGTCGACAGGTTTCATCTTAAAGAGCTTGGCAACCCCGAGAGATATGTCCAGGGCTTCCTTATTAAGTTCCCTTGGAGGCTCTTCATCATTTTCCACAAGACAGGTCGTGTCATAAGCTCTGTAAATGTACTTTCGCCTGATCTTGGTCTGTTCTACCGCAGCCCTGTCTTTCTCTCCCATTTCGCTCTCAGTAGCCCTGAGATACCTGAAAAACTCACAGTTTGAGTCTCCGATATCCCTTATCAGGGTCGGACACCTGCAAAAAAGCTTCTCCTTTGAATCAAGCTGTTGATGAATTTCAAGCCCGGCTTTCAGCCCAAGTTCACTATAATCATATTTTTCCATATTTTCACCCGATCTAAGCAGGAAGCGCCTTAATCCTTTTTAAATCTCTCTAATTTCTCAACTGATTTCTTTAATTTCCTTTCAGCTTTCCTTTGGTTTTCCTACCTTTTCCTTCAAATCCAGCTCTTTTTGCTCTCCTTTTACTTTTAAGTCCATCGGCTTGCTATTTTTTTCTCTTCTTTTTCAAACTCTCTTTTTTGCGCCTTATTCCTCTCTTAGCTTTTTTAGGTGCTGCGATGGCAGTTACCGGTATTATCTGTAATAAACTGAATGTAAAAGGTGCGGTAGAATGTATAAAGGTATCTCTGTATATAAAAACAGATAAGACGAAAATGAATAAGGTGAAACAATTGGTGAAATAAAATAATTGGTAAAATAAAATAATTAAATTAATAAAATGATTAATAAAAATTCCCGATAGGATAAAGTGATTGATAAAATAAAGTGTCTGATAGAATAAAATGATTATCGGATAAAATAATTGACAAAATAAAAGAATTGATAAAATAAAAGAATTGATAAAATAAAGAATTGGTAAAATAAAGTGTCTGATAGAATAAAGTGATTAATGACTTCTTGAAAATGTTTAAAAGTAACCAATCTTTGTTATTTTAAATTTGATGTCATAGCATAAATGTAACACTATGACATCTTTTTCCTCTATACACTCATTTTGCAGCCTGTACACAATTTTGAAGCTCATACGCGCTTCTGCAAACCTATTTTTAGTCCAGGGCGTTACTTACACATTACTTATAATTTCATTACTGGTCATGCTCATAGATTTATTTACTAACTATGATGTATCTGGATCTGGTTTCACTACTACTGCTTTCTGAGTTATTTACTGTTAATCTGACAGTGTATTGTCCGGTTTTATTGTA
>OBLN01000223.1_pt1 | contig 20679 bp, 11 predicted proteins | sample 1519301 | NCBI WGS metagenome assembly OBLN01 (sample SAMEA2452533, study PRJEB22499) | sediment metagenome | reverse complement strand
TCCAACTTTCCAACTCTCCAACTTTCCAACTTTCCAACTCTCCAACTTTCCAACTCCCCAACTCTCCAACTTTCCAACTTTCCAACTCTCCAACTTTACTGCTCAATTTGACTCCATTTCTGCTTGGGAGTAGAGTGCGCTTTGGAGGTATTCATGCGCATCGGCATCATTATCTGTGGACGTTACCAGAACTGCGGCGGCGGAAAATGCCTGCGCTCCATGCGGGAGCGGGTCGGCGCATTCGCCATCTACCCGGCGGATGAGCCGCTGGAGCTGGTCGGCTATTCCTATTGTGGCGGTTGCCCCGGCGGCAACGTCGAATACGTTCCCGATGAAATGAAACGCAACGGCGCCGAGGCCATTCATCTGGCCACGGGCCTGGTAGTGGGTTACCCTCCCTGCCCGCGCCTGCGGCAGTTCAAACAATTCATCGAGGCCCAATACAAGCTGCCCGTGGTGGTCGGCACTCACCCCATCCCGGAAAAATACATGAAGATTCACGCGCAATTGCCTTTCTGGAACTCCATGAACATGGAAGAACTGGCCGGCCCGTTGATCCACGAAGATCCGCAGATCCAACTCGCCTACAACTGACCGGCAGTCAATCCGCAAGAACCGCTTGCCCGCCGCCTGGAACGGAAACATAAGTTGGTCTGAACCAACCCGCGGACCATGCGTATACCATCATACCGGGACAAACAAAAATTCCCGGCACTTTTTCTGAAACAACAGGAGGATAAATGAAACAATTCGTCACGACCATACTCATGGCGGCCCTGGCTGTCTGCCTGACCGCAGATGACCATGAAGCGCGCCTGCTGCGCACGCCGGACATCAACGGTGACCGCGTGGTTTTCGCATACGCCGGCGACATCTGGACCGTTCCGGCCATCGGCGGCACGGCCCGGCGCCTGACTTCTCATGAAGGTATGGAGATTTTTCCCCGCATCTCCCCCGACGGCAAATGGATCGCTTTTTCAGGCGAGTACTCCGGCTCCCGCCAGGTGTACGTGATCCCCGCCGACGGCGGCACGCCCCGGCAACTCACCTGGTACAACGATGTCGGCGTCATGCCCCCCAGGGGAGGATTCGATCATATCGTACTCGATTGGACCCCGGACAGCCGCCGCATCCTGATCCGCGCCAATCGCACACCATACGGCCGCCGCATGGGCAAGTACTTTCTAGTGAACCTGGAGGGCGGGCTGGAAACCCCACTGGCCATTCCCGAGAGCGGTTTCGGTTCGTTTTCTCCCGATGGCCGCCGGATCGTGTATACCCCCATCAGCCGGGAATTCCGCACCTGGAAACGCACCAAGGGCGGTCGCGCCCAGGACGTCTGGACCTACGACCTCGACCAGAACACCGCCCGCCGCCTGACCCGCTTCGCAGGAACCGACCAGCACCCGTTCTGGATTCAGGACACCATCTATTTCGTCAGCGACCGCGACCTCAGGCTGAACTGGTACGCCCACGATTTAAAAAGCGGCAAGACCCGCCAGGTCACGAAATTCAGCGACGATGACGTGTTGTGGCCCTCCGGTCACAATGGTTTGCTGGCGTTTGAAAAGGGCGGACGCATATTCATCCTGGACACGAGCAATGAATCGACACGGGCGATTCCCGTGCGCATTGCCTCTGACCGTCCCGCGACCCTGCCCGGATTCCGCAACGTGGCCGGATTCGTTTCACGTTTCGGCTACGCCGTTTCCCCTTCCGGCAAACGGGCGGTTTTCGACGCCCGCGGCGACATCTTTACCGTGCCGGCCGAAAAGGGCGTCACATACAACCTGACCCGTTCCCAGGGCGTGCGCGAAATGTTTCCCGCCTGGTCGCCCGACGGCAAATCCATCGCATGTATTTCCGACCGCAGCGGCGATTACGAGATCTACCTGCTCGATCCGGCGGAAAAACAGCCGCCACGTCAATTGACCCGCGACCACAAAATCTGGAAATACCCGGCTTCCTGGTCGCCCGACGGTACTTACCTGCTGTTCGCGGATATGACACGCAGGCTGCAGCTACTGGAGGTCGCGTCTGCAAAGATCACGGTTGTGGACCGCGGCGAACGCGGTGATATCACCGACTACACATGGTCTCCGGACGGCAGGTGGATCGTGTATTCCAAAACCGGCGACAATTTCCAGGACTCACTTTACGCCTATTCCACGGCCGAAGGCAAAAGCCGCCTGCTCTTTGCCGACGGATTCGACAACTACGCGCCCGAGTTTTCCGCCTGTGGGCGCTACCTCTTTTTTGTATCCAAACGCGATTTCAGCATGAACTTTTCCAACTACGAATTCGATTTTGTCTACAACCGGGCGGAACGGATCTACGCCCTGCCCCTGACGAAAGATACGCCGCCCCTGTTTCCACCGCAGAACGACCGCGAAGTGACTGCCGAAACCCCGGAGCCCGCTGCAAAAGAAAAAAAGAAATCCACTGAAAAGATCGCCACCCGCATCGATTTCAATGACATGTCGTCCCGCGTAGTCGCCCTTCCCATCAAGGCCGGCAATTACGGCGGCCTGGCGGCCCTGGAAAAATCGCTGCTTTACGCCAGCCGCGGCGAATTGTTCCAATTCGATCTGGAAAAAAAGGAATCCAAACGCATCATCGCGGGAATCCAGGGATACGATGTCAGTCATGACGGTAAGAAACTGCTTTACCGTGCCGCAGGGAACCATTACGGCATCATCGATATCAAACCGGAACAGAAAAAAGACGCGGGCAGATTGAACCTGGATCACCTGACCATGAAAATCGAACCGCGCAAGGAATGGCGCCAGATTTTCAACGAAGGCTGGCGCATTTTCCGCGACTGGTTTTACGTGCGCAACATGCATGGTGTGGATTGGGAAAATGTGCGCGAAAAATACGCGCCCCTGGTGGAACACGTGGCCCATCGCGCCGACCTGGACTATATTTTCGGCGAAATGGTCGGCGAATTGAATGCCGGACACACCTATGTGAACTGGGGTGATTTCAAGCGCGTGGAGCGGGTGGATACCGGGCTGCTGGGAGCCGAACTCGAGGCGGACGAAAAAACCGGCCGCTACCGCATCCAGAAAATCTTTGCCGGAGAAAACTGGAACGAGAACACGCGTTCACCCCTGACCGAACAGGGCGTGGACGTGCGTGAAGGCGATTACCTCATGCGGCTGAACGGTTCGGATGTCACCCTCAATGACAATCCCTACGCCTTTCTGGAAAACACCGTGGGGCGCCGGGTAGAAATCAGCGTAAACAGCGAAGCCCGGGATCAGGGGGCACGCACTTTCTGGATCCGTCCCATCGCTTCCGAAACCCAGTTGCGCTACCTGGATTGGGTGCGTGAACGCCGGGAAATGGTGGCGCGGCTTTCCAGCGGCCGCATCGGTTACATTCACGTGCCGGACACCGCCGTGGATGGCAACCGCGAACTGTTCAAGGGGTTGTACGCGCTGCGTCACAAGCAAGCGTTGATCATCGACGACCGCTACAACGGCGGCGGCTGGAGTCCGGGGAAAATGGTTGAAGCGCTCTCTCGCAACGTGGTCAGTTACTGGCACCGTCGCGACCTCAAGCTGCGCCCGGAACCGATGTACGCCCATGACGGCCCCAAAGTCATGCTCATCAACCACTACTCCTCATCCGGCGGGGACAACTTCCCCTACTGGTTCCGCAAACACAATCTCGGCCCCCTGATCGGCACCCGCACATGGGGAGGCCTGATCGGATACGGATGGAGCCCGGAACTGGTAGACGGCCCCGGCTTCGCGGTTCCCATGTCGGGAATCGTGGGCACCGACGGCGAGTGGACGGTGGAAGGCGTGGGCATCTATCCCGACATGGAAGTATACGACGCGCCGGATGCCGTCGCCGCCGGCAAAGACCCCAGCCTTGAAGCCGCCGTGGCGTACTTATTGAAGGAATTGAAAAAACAGCCGCACAAGCCGGTCACCAACCCGGAAGAACCCGACCGTTCCGGCTGGTACGAAAAAGAAATCCGCTGATCCTTTTCCGGCGGCGGCACGATGAGTGCCGCCGCCGGATTATCCCTTCTCCTCCACGCTTGTTACAATTATGTTACAAGATATTCGTAACCAAACGGGGTAAGATTCCGTAACAGCAAAAGAAATCCCATTGCCCTGGATATTCCCACGAGGAGTCGATATGAAGCGTGCTGTAATCATTTTGGCCGTCATGTTCATGTTGCTGGCCGCCTGCGGCGGCGGTGATCAGACAAAAACGCCGAACCCGCAGTCCGGAGCCGACGCCGCGGCAAAACCCGCGGACGACAAGGCGCAGATGCCTCCGCGGCTGCAGCAGGCCGTCAAGGAAGGGCGCATCTCCGCAGAACAGGCACGCCAGATCATGGCCCGTATGGGCGGGGGTGCGGACAAACCGCTTGTGCGCCTGGGCACGGTCGCCCGCGGTGAAATCCGCAATCACCTGGTGTTGAACGGCACCGTCGAACCCGAGCGCAGCGTGGAAGTCTACTCGCGCCTGGCCACCTACGTGCAGCAGGTGGTGCGCGAAGAGGGCAGCCGGGTACGCGAAGGCGATCTGCTCGCCCGCCTGGACGACACGGAAATCCGCATCAGTCACCAGCAGGCCAGAATCCAGCTGGAGCAGGCGCGCCTGACCCTGGAAGAAGAAAAAAACAACCACCAGCGCAACCAGGAGCTCAAGGAAAACGAATTGATATCCGATATGGACTTTCAGGCCTCGGAAGCGCGCTATCGCCAGGCGCGCCTGGAGTTCGAGAACAAGACCGAAAACTACAAGAACCTGGAATTGCAGTTGAATTACACCCGCATCCTGGCACCGGTTTCGGGTTTTGTCACGCAACGGCTGATCGAAGTGGGAGACCGCGTCACGGCCAATCAGCATGTCTACACGGTTGAAGATTTCTCACCCCTGCTGGTGCGGGTGTTCGTGCCCGCTGCGGACATATCCAAACTCAAGAACGGCATGGCGGCGGACATTTCCTCGGACACTCTCCCCGGCATGAGCTTTACCGGCCATATCAAGTTGATCAACCCGCGAATCGACGTGCAGTCGGGCACGGTCAAGGTCACAATTGAGGTCAACGATACCGACCTGTCCCTGAAACCCGGCATGTTCGTCGAAGTCAACATCGTCACCCGCAGTCGTGAAGACGCGCTGGTCATTCCCCGCACAGCGGTGCTTTACCAACGCAACCAGGTGCTGGTGTTTCAATTCCGCGCGGGCAAGGCCGTGGCCACGCCCGTCAAGGTCGGCGTAACCGAAGACGACCGCGTCGAAATCATCGAGGGCCTGAAAGAAGGTGACGCCATCATCGTCCAGGGCGCGGAAGTACTCAAGGACGGCGCCGAGGTCAGCGTTCTGAAATGAAAATCGTTCAATTCTCGCTGCGTCACCCGGTCACGGTGTTCATGTTTTCCGTGGCGGCTGTGATCTTCGGCATGATCTCGTTTTCCCGCCTCAACCTCAACCTGCTGCCGCATATCTCCTATCCCACCTTGACGATCAAGACCGAGTATCCGGGCACCGCTCCCGCCGAGATCGAGCACATCATCACCAAGCCGGTGGAAGAAACCGTTGGCGTGGTGGACAACGTGGTCAACATCTCATCGATTTCACGAGCGGAAATGTCGGAAGTCACGGTTGAATTCGCCTGGCATACCAACATGGACTTCGCCACCCTGAAGGTGAGAGAAAAACTCGATCTGCTGCACCTGCCCGTGGGGGCCCGGAAACCGGTGATTCTGCGCTACGACCCCAACACCGAGCCGATCGCCAAACTGGGAATTACCGGCAAACCGGGATTGAGCCGGATCCGCTTCCTGGCGGAAACCGACATCAAGCAGGCGATCGAAAGCATTGAGGGTGTGGCTTCCTGTTCCATCTCCGGCGGCCTGGAAGACGAAATCCATATCGACCTGGATGAGCGCCAACTCAGCCTGCTCAATATCCCGGTTTCCCAGGTGGCCCAGCGCCTGGCCCAGGAAAACGTCAACCTGTCGGCCGGAATCCTGAAACAGGCGGACAGCCAATACCTGGTACGCACCGTCAACGAGTTCAAGAGCGTCGAAGAGATCAAAGAGATCATCATCGATAAACGGGACAACATCCCGATCAAACTGGGTAACCTGGCCCGAGTTTTCCGCGGATACAAGGAACGCAAGGTAATCTCACGCATCAACGGCCGGGAATGCATCGAAGCCGCGGTTTACCGCGCGGCCGACGCCAACACGGTCAAAGTGGCCGACGCCCTCAGCGAGCGCCTGCAGCGGGTGGAAAAAGATATCCTCAACACCCACGGCCTGGAATACCAGCTGATTACCAACCAGGCGCGCTTCATCAAGAGTACGATCAACGAAGTGATCAACACCGCGATCCTGGGCGGATTACTGGCCGTGCTGGTGCTGCTGTACTTTTTGAAAAACCTGCGCACCACCATCATCATCGGCCTGGCGATTCCCATTTCCGTGATCATCACCTTTTTTCTCATGTTTTCTTTCGAGATCACCCTGAACATCATCTCCCTGGGGGGACTGGCGCTGGGCATCGGCATGCTGGTGGACAACTCGATCGTGGTGCTGGAGTCGATCCAGCGACAACGCGAGGAAGGCAAAGATCTTTACAACGCGGCCCTGACCGGAGCGTCCGAAGTCGCCAGCGCGGTTACAGCGTCCACCTTCACCACGGTCGCGGTCTTCTTTCCCATCGTTTTTGTCGAAGGTGTGGCCGGCCAGCTGTTCCGCGACATGGCCCTGACGGTCACATTCTCCCTGCTGGCCTCCCTGGTGGTCTCGCTGACCCTGGTGCCCATGCTCTACACCGCCCTGCGACGGGAAAGCTCCCGGGACCGTCTGAACAATCTCTTCCAGCGCCTATTCCGTCCGTTGGACCGCATCTATGACCGCGTATTCAACTGGTACGTGCGGATTCAGGAACGCTCCCTTTCGCGGCGGCGCCTGGTCATTTTCACCGTGCTGGGGATTTTCCTGCTCTCCATCGCGGCCTTCAGTTTCATGGGCCAGGAACTCATTCCCGTGATCTCCCAGGGAGAATTCATCATCAACATCGAATTCACCCCCGGGACCTCCCTGAAGGAAAACACGGAGATCGTCTCGACAATTACCAGCCGCCTGCGTCGACAGCCCGGAGTCGAGAGCGTATATGAACTGATGGGCAAAGGCTCCCGCGGCGGCATCTCGTTCCAGGAAGAGCGCGAGAACCTCTCCGAGTTGACCGTCCGGCTCAAGCCGGGCATCCTGGGAAAACGCGAAGAAGCCGTCATGAACCGGGTCCGCGACGAGCTCGAGTCCCTGAGGAACCTGAAAATCAAGGTGTACCGGCCCCGGCTCTTTTCATTTAAAGCGCCGCTTGAGGTGGTCATTTCCGGAAACGACCTGGACGAGTTGAAGCGCGTGTCGGATGAACTTTTGGGCCGGATGCGCAAGATCAACGGCCTCATCGACATCAAGTCGTCGATGGAAGAGGGCTATCCCGAAGTGCAGATCCTCTTCAACCGCGCCGTGCTGGCATCGCAGAACATGACCATCAACGATGTGGGCACGCAATTGCGCGACAAAATCGAAGGTAACGTGGCCACCAAGTTTATCGAGAGTGACCGCGAGGTGGACATCCGCGTGCGCGTCGCGGAAAATTTCCGAGACCAGGTGGAAAAGATCCGCCGCATGAACGTGCGCAACGGCCTGGGATTGAACGTGCCCCTGCGTGCCATCGCCGATGTGCGCATCAGTGAAGGCCCGGCGGAGATCCGGCGCATGCACCAGCAGAAAGCGGCGGTGGTGACCGCCAATATCTCCGGCATCGACCTGGAAAGCGCCTCCTCGCAGATCATGAGGGCGGCGGAAGCGATCGACCATCCCGATGATTGCCGCATCCGCCTGGCCGGCCAGAGTGAAGAGCAGAACGTGGCTTTCCGCTCCATGCTGTTCGCCATTCTGCTGGCGGTGTTTCTGGTCTACCTGGTCATGGCCTCGCAGTTCGAATCCTTCCGCAAACCCTTCATTATCATGTTCACGATTCCCCTGGGTATCATCGGCGTGGTGATCGCCGGCCTGATCTCGGCAATCTCCATCAATGTCATCGTACTCATCGGCCTGGTCATCCTGTCGGGGATCATCGTCAACAACGCCATCGTGCTGGTGGACTATACCAGCCAGCTGCAAATCGGCGGGCTGTCCCGGCGCGAAGCCATCCTGCAGGCCGCCCGCGTGCGCTGGCGCCCCATCCTCATGACCACCATCACCACGGTATTGGGACTGCTGCCCATGGCGCTCGATACCCAGGAGGGTTTTGAAATCCGCATCCCGCTGGCCGTGACCCTGATCGGGGGACTTATCTTCGGCACCTTCCTGACATTGGTTTTTATCCCCATCGTCTACAGCCTGGTGGTGCCGGACCGGCCCCTGCTCCCGCCAGTTGAGGACTCACAGTGAACCTGCCCCGGTTTTCACTTCAGCGTCCGGTCACGATCGTGGTCGCCATGCTGGTTTTTGTCACCATCGGCATCATCTCCCTGACCCGCCTGCCCCTGGAAATGATGCCCGATATTTCGTTCCCCGGCCTGATGGTATGGGTTCCCTACCCGTCTTCCTCTCCCGAAGAAGTGGAAAGGACCATCACGCGCCCCCTTGAAGACATCCTGGCCACGATCAACAACCTCAAGACCCTGCGCTCGACATCCCAATCTTCCAGCGCGCGCATCCACATGGAATTCGAGACCGGCACCAACATGGACCTGGCTTCAATGGAAATCCGCGACAAGATCGACCAGATCCGCGACAACCTGCCCGAAGACATCGAACGCATCCAGATCCGGCGCTGGTCCACTTCCGATTTCCCCGTCATTTCCTTCAGCCTGACCGTTCCCGATATCCCCCTGAACACACTGTATCAGAAAGCCGAAGATGTCATCCAACCCGAACTGGAACGCATCGAGGGCGTGGCCAATGTCGACATCCGCGGTATTCGCAACAAGCAGTTGATGATTCACCTGCATCCCGACGCGTTTTATTCGTCGGGAATCAGCATCATCGACCTGGTGACCACCATCAGCAACAACAACATCAACATCTCGGCCGGCCACCTGGAAGAAGAAAAGACCGGCCGGCTCCGCCGCTACCTGGTACGGATCCCCGGTGAACTCAAGCTCGCCGAAGAAATCGCGCGCCTACCGCTGAACGAAAAGGGATTGCGCATCCGCGACGTGGCCGATATCACCTACGATTACCCGCGCAAGGAATCTTTTTACCGCCTGAACGGCCATGAAGCCATCAGCTTCCGTATTTACCGCGCATCCAACGCCAACGTGGTGGATGTGTGCCGGCGGGTTCGCGCCGTCATGGAAGCGATGCACCGCCAGGACAGCCAGTTGTCGGGCCTGCAGACGCTTTACTTCATGGACCAGTCCGAGGACATCCTGCAGAGCCTGCGCGACCTGTCGATTTCCGGCCTGATCGGAGGATTGCTGGCGGCGCTCACACTGCTCTTTTTCCTGCGCAAGTTACGCAGCACCATTATCATTGCCATGGCCATCCCCATGGCGCTGGTTTTCACCTTCAGTTTCATGTACCTTTACCGGGCGGTTTTCCACTCCTCCATCTCCATCAACATCATCTCATTGAGCGGCCTGATGATGGCCGTGGGCATGCTGGTGGACAACGGCGTCGTCGTGCTGGAAAACATCTTCCGCATGCGTCAGGAAAAGGGCCTCTCTCCCGTCGACGCGGCGATCAGGGGCAGCAGTGAAGTGGCGATGGCGGTTACGGCCTCAACCCTGACCACCCTGGTGGTGTTTGTCTCATTGGGATTCATGTCATCATCCGGCTTCGGCCGCTGGATGAGCGATTTCGCGCTCACGATTTCGCTGGCGCTGATCGCTTCGCTCGTGGTTTCCCTGACCTTTATCCCCCTGGCGGGAAGCCGCCTGCTCAAGGGAAAACCCAGGCCCAAGGCAAGCTGGCTGGTGTGGACCACCAACGGATACGAAAAGGTGGTGAGATGGACCATTCGCTCATGGAAAACCCGCCTGGCCACGGTTCTGGTCGCCGTGGTGATCCTGGTGACGACATTCATCATGCTCGCGGGGGTCGAGCGGGAATTCATGCCCGGATCAGAAGAGCGCCACCTGGAGGTCCAGGTATACATGCCGCGCAGCATCACCCTGCCGGAAATGCAGGCGTTGTTCAACCGTTATGAATCGATCGTCATGCAAAACCGGGAAAAATGGGCCGTGGAAACCCTGACCACCGATTACGGCACCGAATTCAGCCGGCGCGGCCGTTTCCGCGGCGAGATTTCCATGTACCTGAAGGAAACCGGTCCTTCGATCTCTGATCTCAAGGAAGCTTTGAAAAAATCCCTGCCCCGTGACGCGGGCATCAGCCTCGAATTCGGCGAGCGGCGCATGCGCGGCGGCGGCTCCGGCAGCATGCGCGTGGAGCTGATCGGCCCCGATTTCACGCGCCTCTCGGAACTGGCTCCGCGGGTCATGGAGGCCCTGGAAAAAATCGATATCATCGAGGACGTCACCTCCGACCTTGAGGGCGGCGACACCCAGTTGCTGGTGCAGGTCGACCGGGAGCGGGCGGAGAGCTCGGGAGTGGACAGCCGCCGCGTGGCGCGCACGATCCAGAACTCGATCTCCGATCGTCCCATCGGCAAATTCAAAGTGGAAAACAAAGAGATCGACATCATCCTCAACCTGCGCGGCGCAGACACCCTCACCCAGGATGACCTGCGCAACATCACGCTGCAGGCCGGCGGGCAACGCATTCCCCTCTCCGCGGTCAGCGATTTTTCCTACCGCATGGGCTCGATGTCCATTCAGAAGGAAAACAAGAAATCAAGCCTGAGCATCACCGCCAACTCCAATGTGCAGGGCATGATGCAATTGTCGCAAGCCATCAGTGCGGCCATGCTCGAAGTACCCCTCCCGGACGGATACACCTGGAGTTTCGGGCGACGCTGGCAACAATTCCAGGAATCCCAGAAAGGCACCAACCTGGCCATTATTCTCGCCTTGTTGTTTATCTACATCATCATGGCTTCACTGTTTGAATCATTCATCCATCCCCTGACCATCCTGCTCACCGTACCCCTGGCCCTGTTCGGAGTGGCGCTGTTCTTCACCCTGACCGGCATCACCCTGAACAATACATCCTACCTGGGGTTGTTGACGCTGTTCGGCATCGTGGTCAACAACGGCATCATCCTCATTGACCATATCCGCACCCTGCGCGGCCAGGGGCTCGAAAAGTACCGCGCCATCGTGCAGGCGGGTAAAGACCGCATGCGGCCGATTGTGATGACGGCCATCACCACCATCTTCGGTGTGCTGCCGCTCGCGCTGCCCGCGCTTTTGCCGGACCTCTTTGCCGGAGCGGGGGGACGGGCGCAGATGTGGGCGCCGATCAGCGTGGCCATCCTCGGCGGACTCACCACCTCCACTTTCTTCACTCTGATCATCCTGCCCACGTTCTACGCCATTTTTGATTCCCTCACGGAGTGGATCAAATCCCGGCTCGGTTTTTCCTCCCGGCAGGAAGTCACCTGAAGCGGGAAAGACCGCTTGGCCGCAGCCCGGGTTTTGCGCGCGATACGGATTCTGGTATAATGCCCGCTGGAGGCCGGTTATGAAAATTTTCCTGGATACAGCCAATCCTGACGAGATCCGCCGGGGCCTGGACATGGGCATGGTGGACGGGGTCACCACCAATCCCACCCTGGTATCGCGTGAAAACCGCGAATTTCTGCCGCTGATCAAAGAGATCTGCTCGATTGTTTCCGGACCCGTCTCGGTTGAAGTTACCGCCCTGGACGCCGACGGCATGGTGGATGAAGCGCGCCGCTACGCGGAACTGGCCGAAAACGTGGTCATCAAGGTGCCGATCAACAGCGAAGGACTCAAAGTGATCCGCCGCCTCTACGAGTTGGGAATCCGTACCAACACCACGCTGGTCTTCTCGCCCTCCCAGGCCCTGCTGGCCGCCAAAGCCGGAACCGCATTCGTGTCACCTTTTGTCGGGCGCATCGACGACATCTCCGGCAGCGGCATGGAGCTGGTGGAACAGATCGTTCAGATCTTCAGCAATTACGACATACAGACCGAAGTCATCGTCGCCTCGATCCGCCACCCGCTGCACTTTGTGCAATCGGCGCTGATCGGCGCCGATATCGCCACCGTGCCCTTTTCCACCCTGGACCGACTGCTCAGCCATCCGCTCACGGACAAGGGTATGACCAGTTTCCTGAACGACTGGAAAAAGGTCAAGCAATAACCCATCGTGAAACGTAAACACCGCAGGCTAATCGGTTTTTTTTTACACTTCTTCTGCTTGCGGGTCTTTACTTTGGCCTGAAAGCCGTTGTCCTGCACCAGATCAACCGGCTGCTTCCACGGCCGGTCCATTTTTCTCAACTCAGTCTCACCCTGATTCCCCCGGGGGTACGTATCCACGACATTGATTCGCTGTCGCTGGCACCGGGGTCCCACTTCTCGTTCGCGTCCGCGCACGTAACGATCCCCCTGACAACGTTGTTCTCTTCATCCCGGCGCCTGAACCTGAAAGTGGACTCTCCGCGCATCCAGCTGACGCCTGCTCCGCGCAAAGACGCGAAAGCAGACGCATCGACCTTCATGCTCAACCGGGTCAACGTGAACAACGGGAACCTGGAATTCACCTCGAAAGAATACCGCGTCGAACTACTGAATCTGGATCTCAAATCCTACAAAGTCGAAGAACAATTGTACTACAGCCTGAAATCCCCCCACATGAAAATCATCTTCCCGTTCAGCAACGAACTGGTGCGCCTGGAGGGCGATGTAAGCGCCACCATTCTGCAGCAGGGCCGGCGCATCCAGGTGCAGCGTTTCACCTGGAATACGACTGATTTTCAACTGACCGGAAACGGACACACTTCTCCCGGAGGTGGATTCCGTTTCAATATCGGCTTCCGTGGATCCGCCTTCCAGGTCCTGGAAGCGCTGCTGGGCGCGCTCAGTACCCGGGGCATGGTATACGCCAACGCGCAGGTTACGGGTGATGCGGACGGACGAATTTCGGTTGACGGAAGTTTCCGCTCACCGGAAATGCAGATCAACAACGAAAATTTTCACGCGGTCCGGGGCAGGGCTCGATTCGACGGCCGGCGCAAGCGCATCTCCGTGAATCTGTCTGCGGAAAAAGACGGCTTCCGCAATCAACTCGAGGTGCAGAACCGGGATGGCGCAATCTTTTTGAACCTGAGGGATTTCGCGGGCGCCAAATTGGCCCGCGTGATTGAAATCAACGACAGCGTTCCCTTCTCGGGCCGGGTGCAGTTCGCGGAGATCCGCATCAAGAAGCGGCACTACAGCGGTCATCTGCTGATGGAGAAACTGGCCGTTGCGGATGCCGATTTCAATGCCGCCGGGCCGATTCATTTTACCTATGACGGAGGCATGAAGGCCGCCACGTTCCGCACATCCGGGCTGGAAACCGAATTCGGCTCCATGGCCCTTGAAGGCGAAAGCAACGGACCGCAACGACGGGTACGGCTGAATGTCCAGGCCACGCTGGCGGATTTCAGCCAGGCGGAAAAATACCTCCGGTTCTATACGGGCATCTCGCTGAAACCCTGGAAAGTCGGGGGGGGGCGGGGCCGGTTCGATCTGGACCTGGATAAAGCAGGCGAACGGCTCAATTTCATCAGCCACCTGGAAGTCAACCAGGTGACGGCCAACAATGCTTCCATCCGAACGCTGGAAGGAACGATCACCGGCCGCGATCAAACCGTACGCGGCCGGTTGCTTTTTACGGATCCCGCGTTGCGGGGTGAGGCTGATTTCGTCAGCGACAATCGCCGCCTGGAGATCCGTTTCCCGCGCATTCAAGGTTCCATGGCCACGATTTTCCGCATCCTGGACCTCGACCTCGACCTGCGGGGTGACGGAAGCGGAACCTGCGTATACACCGAGGAAAAACACCTCGAGCGGCCCACGATTACGGGGGATTTTTCCGTACCCCGGCTTTATTTCAATGCCGTCCCCTTCAACGATGTGTCCGGAAATTTCCAGACCGATACCGAACGCCTCGAACTGACCGGTTTATCTTATACATTCATGGATGGCAGGGGAAACGCCGACCTGGCCATTGATTATCCACACCGCGAGTATTCCGTCAAAGGAAATTGCGACGGCATCGACATGAAGCGCCTGAGCGGAAGCCTTTTCGGCCGGGGAAAACTGACGTTTTCCGGTTCGGGCGCTTTCCTGCACGATCCCATCACCGCCACCTTCAGCGTAGACGACCTGCATCTTTCGCCGGCGCGCAGGGGAAATCTCAGCGGAGAAGCCGTGATCCAAACCGATTTTTCCGATTTTGCATTGCAAGCGAACGCGAATCTGACGCGCATGGAAACAGATTCGCCCATGAACCTGGAACTCTCGCTGCAGCAGGGGAAAATGCAGGGAGAGTTCCGCATCCGCCTGCGGGACCTGAACTTTGTCATTCCCTGGAAGCACAACCGCGGAGAATTGGACCTGCGGGGACAGATCGCCGGCCTGGATTCGGGGAAAACCGACATCCGCGGAATTGTACGCTTCAACGGCAGCGTGCTGTCGATCCCCAACTTCTCGCACGCCCTGGAGGATTTTCAGGGATTCCTGACTTTTGAAAACACCTTGTTTTCCCTGAACTCGTTCCGTGCGACCATGGGAAACGGTCCGGTGGAAGGCAACGGCATGCTGCAGTTGAACGCCGGGAAAATCAAGGACCTTTATTTCAGCTTTTCCGGTCGCAACATGACGCTCCACCCCATTGATCGCACCGTTTTTACCCTGGACGCCGACCTGACCATGAAACAGAGCGACCGAAAACTGCTTGTACAGGGAAACCTGAATTTCAGGGACGGGGTATGGGAACGGGAAGTGGATGAAGGGATCTCGTTTTATACCGAGGCGGAGGATGATTCTCCGGGTCCCGGACTGCCGAAGCAACTTGAGTTTGACTTGAAACTGACCGGCAAAGACAACATCCGCATGCGCAATTCTTTCGGTGACATTACCGGCTCAATGAACCTGCGCTTGACGGGAAACCCGGATTTCCCCAGGCTGGAAGGGACATTGGAAGGCCGCGAAGGCGTGGTCTTCTTTTCCGAGCATCAGTTCAACCTGCTGAAGGGACGGGTGACCTTCAACAACCGTTTTGTAATCGACCCGATGATCAATATGGAATCGGAGACGTTCATCAAGAACTATCGCATCCGCTTCACCGTCAAGGGCATATCCTCTCGCCTGCAGCCCGAATTTCAATCCTCGCCTCCCCTGCCCCAGCAGGATATCCTGGCCCTGCTCTCTCTGGGTGAGTTGTTCAAGCGCCCCACTTCCACGGAAATGAGTTCGCAGATCGGTACAACCGGCCTGATCACCTCGCAACTCACCGAAGAAATCCAGAAGCGGGCGCGCCGATTCGGCGTAGACCTGGTCATGAAAATCGACCCGGTCATCGCGGGCACCGCCAGGGAGGGAACATCGCGGCTGACCGTGGGCACCTCGATCGCCCGCAACCTGATGATCGTGTACTCCACCAATATCAGCAGCCTGCGCCAGGAAATCTACTATCTGCAATACCAGTTGTCTCCTTCGATCTCATTAATCGGCATGCATAATCAGGAAGGCAATTTCAGCATCGATATCCGTTACCGCCGGAGGCGGTATTAAGGTGAGTTTCCCGGTAAGAAGCACGATCAGCCTGTTCATACTGACGGTACTGACCCTGGCCGGCCGCCTGCCCGGCCAGGGAGCGGATCTGTCTCAATACCGCATCCGCGGCGTGGACTTCCGCTACCTGCACAGGCGCCTGCCGCCCTCGCAGACAGAGAACTATCTGGCCCTGGTCAGCCTTTCCGCGGGAGACAGATACAACGCCTTGCGTGTGCGTGAATCCATGGCCCACCTCTTTAAAATGGGGCGGTTCGCCGACATCACGGTCCAGGTGCAGGAACTTCCCGGAAATGAAATCAACCTGACGTTTGTGCTGGAACGGCGCCTGCGGATCAAGGCTTTGCGCTTTGATCATGACCTGGGACTGAAAACCGGGCGCCTGCGCCAGGCCGTGTTCTCCCTGCGCAGGGAAACCTACCTGAACAACGGGGATCTGGAAAAAGCCGTGGCAGAGATCCGCGCTCACCTGAAAGCCGAAGGATACTTTTCCCCGGGGATTTCATACCGGATCCAGGCGGATCGGGCCGCCGCGGAAGCCACAATTGTATTTCAGGTGAAAAGCGGTCATATCGCCCGCGTCACGGAAATGAAGATTGAAATGGATCAGCCGCTGATGCGGGCGCGCTTCGCCAGGCTATTGCGTACCCGGCAGTATGTCCCGCGACGATTGCAGAAACGCCTGGAATCGATCCGCGCAATGCTGCAACGGCAGAACCATTATTTTCCGGAAATCGAGATCCATGAGAATTTCCTGGATCAAGAGAAATCACAGGTCAGCCTGACCATCAGGATCGATCCCGGCTACCGCTACGAATTTCACTTTCACGGCATGCGCAAGCGCATGTCGCTGATCGAATCGATCTGGAAAAGCAAGGTATTTGAAAAATGGGCGGAAAGGGAAAGCCGCGCGCGCATTCTGCGTTACCTGAAAAACAAGGGATTTCTTGATGCCCGCGTCGAATCCGCCATCACCACCAGCGAGGATGTCAAGGCCATCACCTTTTCGGTGGACCTGCGCCGGCGCTACGCTCTGGGAAGCATCTCGATCAGCGGCAACCAGGCCATCGAGAAACCCAGGTTGCGCCGGATCATCAAAACGGATGACCAGGTATTTGACCGTTTGTTTCACCTCAGGCATCGCTCCCTTCAGGTCGACCAGGAAGTGTTGAAACTCTTCTATTATTTCAACGGATTTCCCCAGATCAAGGTGGATGTCATTCCTGAATTGGAGCCTGCCAGGGCAAACATCCTTTTCCGTATTCAGGAAGGCCCCCAAGTCATGGTCGACTCCATTCAAATCAAGGGGAACCGTTTCCTGAAACGTGAAGAAATTCTGGAATTGACCCGGACCCGCCCGGGAACACCGTTTGTTTCCCAGCGTTTCAGCGAAGACCTGCAACGCATCTCCCGCCACTACCGGAGCCTGGGATATGCCGACATCCAGATCAGCGATGAAATATCACCCGGGAACCTCAAGTCCATCCTCATCACCATTGAGGAAGGAACCCGCTTCCGCACGGGCGACCTGATCATCATTGAGGCGTCCCGTGCCCAGCGGGAATTGATCCGCGCGCTTTTCCCCCTGCGGAGGGGAGAAGATTTCAATCGCGACCGCCTGGATCAGTTCAGAAACGAATTGGAAAACAGCCCGGCTTTCAATGAAATCGCGATCATGGAAATCCGCAAGACCCCGGGAGTGATCGATACCATGATCAAGGCCATCCCGGACAAGAGCAGCTACTACGGCTTCGGCCTGGGATGGGAAGACCGGCGCGGCTACCGCGGCACCGTCGAATACCAGAAGCAGAGTTTTTTTAACAGTTTTTCATCCTTTTCCGCCTTGCTGCAGGCGGGGCCCAAGGAAAGGCGCTGGGCGGCCTCCATCGACACCCCCTATTTCCTGCACAGCCGCCTCAGTTCATCATTGCGGCTGTGGCAGGAGGACCAGGTCTACCCGTCCTACAAGTACATCCGCACCGGCATCAGCCAATCCGTGATCCATCGCATCGCGCAATCTTCTTATATATCCGCTTCACTGAAATGGTATCGCACGCGCCTGACCGAACTGGACATCACCCCGGAAGACCTGGACCGCATCGATCGTCCCTTAGACACCACGGCGTTTTCTCTGCTTTACGTCAACGATCAGCGCGACAATCCGTTCAATCCCAGCCGCGGAGATTTCTTTTCTTCCAATCTCATCATCGGCTTCCCGCTGCTGGAAAAAGAGTACTCTTTTTTCAAATTTTTCTGGAGTTACCAGAAAAATCTGCCGCTGTTGCGCCAGGGAACACTTTCACTCTCCATGCGCAACGGCTTCGCCTCCGGAGACATGTCCATTACAGAGCGTTTCTTCGCAGGCGGAATTCACACTTTCCGGGGAGCGGGGAACGATCGCCTGGGTCCGATCGATCCCCTGACCGGAGCTCCCAGGGGCGGCAACGCCATGCTTTTGTTCAACTTCGAAGCGTCCCAGCCGCTCTACCTCATTCCCGCGGAAGGCTTTCAGATTTGCGTGTTCGCCGACTTCGGCAACGTGTTTTCCGAGGCCGCGCAATTCAGCCTGAAACAGCTGGAAACCGCGCTCGGATTCGGTATCAAGTACATCACCCCCCTGGGACCCATCCGCATCGACTTTGCCTGGAACACGCGAGGCGGCCGCGCGGAAGAACCCTTTCTGGTAAAAATCGGATTCGGCAATGTATTTTAAACTGCGCATCTCTATCCTGGCGGCACTGTTGGGCCTGGCCGCTTCATTGCCGGGACGCATCCTTACGGTTGATCGCATCGCCGCAATCGTCAACAATGAAATCATCACCCTGTCCGACATCGACCGCGCCGTGCTGATCTACCCGGTATTTCGCAGTGCCGATGAGAATGAACGCGATCTCTATCTGCGGGTATTGGATGATTTGATCCACGATAAAATCGCCTGGCTGGAATACCGCGACGAGATTCAACTCAGCGCGGAGGATTACAATCCCCTGCAAACCGCCATTATCCGCAAAGCCGGTTCCCTGCAGCGAGTGGTTTCCCTGTTGAAGCGTTTCGACATGGAATGGGAAGATTTGAAAACTTTTATCCGCGAGCGGGTGATGTACGAAAAAGTGTTGAAGGACAACTTCCAGATGAAAATCACGATTTCATTCAATGAAATCGAGGAGTTCTACAATCAGCAATACCTTCCCGTCCAGCAAAGCCTCAACCTGCCCGCACGCAGCCTGGTGGAAATGGCGCCCATCATCGAAAAGCACCTGCGGACCCAGCGCACCGAGAGCCGGGTATCCGGCTGGCTGGATGAAATCAAGAAATCGTACCGGGTGGAGAACCGCCTCGCCATGGAGGCCGAATGACTCTGTTTCAACATGTCAAAGCCCAATGGGCCGCAGACCTCAAAGCGGGCCAGGCCGTGGAAAGCCTTTTTCGCGTATCCGAGCTCAACCGTCGCAGTAAAAAGGACGGCTCGATGTTTCTGGCATTGACCCTGATGGACAAAAGCGGACACATCGACGCCAAAGTATGGGATCAGGTGGAAAGCGTGGCAAAAACGCTGACACCGGGAATGATCCACAGCGTCACCGGCGTGGTACGCGAATACCGTGGACAACTGGAAGTCCATGTTCAGCGGATTCAGCCCCTGACCGAAAACGCAACCATCGACGAAAAGGACTTTCAGGCCGGAGCGGAATTTGACGTTGACGCGCGTTTCGCCGCCATGATCGAGTTCATCGCGGAACGCCTGCAAAATCCGCAAATGCGCGAACTGCTGGATCTGTTCGTTGTCGAACACGGACAAGCCTTCCGCCGCCATTACGGCGCGCAGAAAATTCACCATGCCCGCGTGGGCGGGCTGCTCGAACACACCGACTCCATGGTCCGTTTGGCTGCGCTGGTTGCCGCGCATTATGGACTGGATTGCGATATCATGCTCATGGGGGCTTTGCTGCACGACCTGGGGAAAATGCGCGAATTTACTTTCGAACCCGCGGTTCAGGCTACCGCCGCGGGCGGCCTGCTGGGGCATATCGTCATCAGCCTGGAAATGTGCAACGACCTTTGCCGCCGCATCAGCGATTTTCCGGAAACGATCCGCCTGCACCTGCAACACCTGATCGCCTCCCATCACGGTGAGCGGGAATTCGGCAGCCCGGAAGTTCCCAAGACCCGCGAAGCCATGGCCCTGCACGTCATCGACCTGCTCGATTCCAAGCTGGCGATTTTTCTTGAGGCTTCCCGGCGGGCCACTCCGGAGCAGGAATTTTCCGACTATATCCCGGCGGTATCCCGCCGGATCCTGATCCAGAATCCGCCTGAGGGGAATGATTGACCCTCGACCGCGCATGATCACCTGCCCCCATTGTGGTTCTGCGGCCACGGTCCGCGCCGAGAATGAGTCCGACCATCAGAGTAAGGATACCCTGCCCCTGGTGCTCATCACCGCCCTGCTGGTGCTTGGCACCTACTTTGCCTTCCTGCTCTACGCCTACCTGGCATACCCGTTGACCGTGCTGCTGTTCGCGGCGGCGACTGCGCTGTTTTCGCGCTGGAAAGAAAAACATCGCCGCAATCGCGCCCTTCCCCCGCGGCAGTACTACTGCCTCGATTGCGGAAAATATTTTCAGGTTGATGAAAAGGAAAGTTGAGGAGTTGGGGAGTTGGGAAGTGGGGAAGTTGGGGAGTTGGAGAGGGAAATCAATCTGGTCATTGGGTAACCAGGAGTTCTTGTCATTTACTCGCTACGCTCGTGTCATTCGCTTGCTGCGCAAGCGTCAATGAGTATGAAGTTGGGGAGTGGGGAAGTTGGGGAGTTGGGGAGTTGGAGAGTTGGAGAGTTGGAGAGTGGGGAAGTTGGAGAGTTGGGAAGTTGGAGAGTTGGAGAGTTGGGAAGTTGGGAAGTTGGGAAGAAGGTGTTAGGTGGAATAAGTTTAACTTGAGTTGACACAGAAGGAAGACAGGTGGTCAAATTACCT
>OBLN01000222.1_pt1 | contig 20713 bp, 16 predicted proteins | sample 1519301 | NCBI WGS metagenome assembly OBLN01 (sample SAMEA2452533, study PRJEB22499) | sediment metagenome | reverse complement strand
GACCGCCTGTGCTCCAAGCAGGTCTGCATGTATTTCCACTGATGTGATAGGGACCGTGCATTGCCTGGATAGGAGACTGTTGTTGAAGCCAGCCACCATTATGTCCTCTGGCACCCTTAATCCATCCTCCATAAATGCCGAGACAACACCATATGCGACCACGTCGTCTGTTGCAACCACCGCATCGAACTCCTTGCCAGACCGGATTATCTCCCGGGCATACTTCTTTCCGGTTTCTTCGTTGAATTCACCCACAAAGATAACCCCATCTTCCTGATCTATCCCATTATCCTTAAGAGCTCTCTTAAAGCCCCTTATCCTCTCCTCGGTAACAGTAAGGAACCTTCCCCCGGTTATAAGGGCTATCCTTCTGGAGCCCTTGTTTATAAGATATGTGGTAAGTTCATAGGAGGCCTCCAGGTTGTCGTTGTCTACATGGTTGGAGTCGTCCGAATCCTCAAAGGGGGAACCGATCACCGAGAAGGGAAATTCCATATCCCTAAGGTATTGGATCGACTTGTTCTCAACCTTGCTGGTCATAAGAAGGATTCCATCCACCTTTGCTGTTGATACAAGGTCACGCACTGTTTTGTAATCATCAGATCCAGGCGGGGTCGATGAAAGCAATATGTCGTATGAAGCCTTTGTGGCAGCCTTTATTATGCCACGTAGAGCTTCCGGAAAAAATGGGTTGAGAAGAGCTTCTCCAGGTCTGTCCGGCATTATCAGCCCGATTGTCCTGGAAGAATTCCTGGCTAGATTCCTAGCTATGGCATTTGGATGATAACCTAGTCTTTTCATGTGAAGCAGAACATTTTCAGTGGTCTTCCTGCTTATCCTTGGGTTGTTGGATATTACCCTGGATACGGTGGATGGAGAAACACCAGCTTCTCTGGCTACATCCTTGATTGTCACCCTCTGTATTTTCTTGACCATGTTTACACTCCCATCAACGGTTTATTCTCTCACCTGTTTCACTGTCAAAATAATGGATTGCGTTTATATCAAAGCCGAAGGTGTGAGTTTCGCCCTCCTTATAATCATAATGTCCCGGGGTTGAAATTACAAGGTCTGATCCATCCTTTAACGTTGCAAACAAGGTCTTTTCCTTACCCAGCATTTCTATCACGTCTATGGTCGCTTCAAAGGTATCCCCGAATTCACCGCCACTTTCAAACCTTTCAGGTCTGATCCCTATGGATATGTCCTTCCCTTCATATTCCTTCAACAATTCGGCGTCCTCCTTGGACGGGGTCAAGGTTATCGTATCTGTTTCCGAAACAAATTTTCCATCCCTGTACTTTCCTCTGATGATGTTTATTGTGGGAGACCCAATAAACCTTGCCACAAAAATATTTTCAGGCTTGTTGTAGAACTCCTCTGGCTTACCTACCTGTTGAATCTTGCCACCATCCAGAAGGATTATCTTGGTGGCCATTGTCATGGCTTCTGTCTGGTCATGGGTTACATATATGGAGGTGGTTCCAAGGCTCTTATGGAGCCTGACCAGCTCAACCCTCATGTGCTCCCTCAGTTTGGCATCAAGGTTGGAAAGGGGCTCATCCATGAGAAAGACACTGGGTTTTCTTACAATGGCCCTACCCAGGGCAACCCTCTGTCTTTGGCCACCGGAGATATCAGCAGGCTTTGCATAGAGGTATTCCTCAATCTGCAGCAGCTGGGCCGCTTCCTTGACCCTCTCGTCAATAAGCTTTTTCCTTTCCTTTCTCATAACAAGGGAGAAGGCCATGTTGTCGTATACTGTCATGTGTGGATAGAGGGCGTATGACTGGAATACCATTGCAATGTCCCTGTCCTTTGGAGGGATGGTATTCACCCTTCTCTCGTCAAAATAAAGATCTCCCTCGGTTATTGAGTTCAGACCTGCTATCATCCTCAGGAGGGTAGTCTTTCCACAGCCTGACGGTCCAAGGATTACGCAGAAATCCTGGTCGTCTATTTCCAGATTTATGTTTCTTAAGGTGAAGTTTTCCCTTCCCTCATATTTCTTGCCTAGATTTTTCATTATTACCTTCATGGAATCCCTCCTATCCTTTAACAGATCCGCTTGTCAATCCGGATACCAGCTGCTTCTGCAGTACCATAAACATTATTACGATGGGTATTGCAGTCAGAAGACCTCCCGCTGCAAAAGCCGGCTGGTTCATTGTCCTGAAGTCGCTTACAAGTGTGAAGAGTCCCACTGCCAAAGTATAAGTGCTTGGACTTGTAAGCAGGACCTTGGCCAGCAGATAGTCCATAAAGGGACCAATGAATGACCATAGGGCGATGATTGTAAGCATAGGTCTTGCAATTGGCATTATTATCAGCCTGTATATGTCAAAATTCGAACACCCGTCAATCTTTGCTGCATCGTCCAGCTCTGTGGATACGGAATCGATGTATCCTTTGAGTATGAAGGTGTTGGATGCTATTGCGGGACCTGCATATATGAGTATAAGCATCATCTGTCTGCTGAAGGCAGGAATCACCGACGATACTATAGAATGCATTGTGAAGAATGCGGTTATTCCGGCAAAGGTTGGAATGGTCTGTATGAGCATTATTGCCATCAGAGAGGCCTTCCTTCCCTTGAATCGATACCTGGAGTAGGCATAACCTGTGAAGGATACCATCACAAGTGTCAGAAGGGCAGTGCTTATGGCAATGAAAAGAGTATTCCTAACCCATGTCAGGTAGTATGTCTCATTGTAGAGAAATTCAAAGTGCCTGAGGGAAAACTCAAAGTTTTCATTTCCCATTATATACTGCTGCTGCCTTCCGTTAAAGGCCGATACCACCATCTGAAACAGGGGCCAGACAATTGCCACAACCCAGCCAACTAGAATGGTGTATGACATTACAATACCTATTATCCCCGCAACCGTCAATGGAGGTTTGTCGGAGAGATACAGTCCCTTGTCCTTTTTCTTTTTTCCACCAAAAAGTGCCATTATAATCTCCCCTCCCTAAATCCTTTTGATCTTCTGAACCCCAGGAATGCAAAGAACATAACTCCAAGGGAAATGAATATTGTTATGGCTGCTGCAATGGCCTGATACTGGTTGACCAAAGCAAGCTTGTATACGTAGGATATCAGCAGGTCCGATGATCCAGCCAGGTTTCCATACCTTTGGGGGTCAAAGGGGCCTCCGCTGTTGAACAGGAATATTACCGAGAAATTGTTGAAGTTAAAGGTATATTGGGTTACAAGTAGGGGTGCTATCTGGAAAAGTACCAGAGGCACGGTTATCCTTCTCAGCTTCTCAAAGGATGATGCTCCGTCAATTTCAGCGGCTTCATACAGGTCTCCAGGAATAGCCTGAAGTACTCCGGTTGTGAGAAGAAAGACATAGGCACTTCCAAGCCAAGCCTGTATAAGGATCAGGGCAGTCCTGGTCAGAGTGGTGTCGTTCTTGATCTCAATTCTTGAATTGAACAGTGAATTGAGTATCTCCGTAATGACTCCTCCGGGAGCCACCATTATGCTGAAAAACATTATTGTGATGAAAGCCGGTACAGCCCATGGCAGTATATATATTGTCCTGAAGAATTTCTTCCCCTTGATCCTGTCGTTGTTTACCAAGAGGGCAAGGAAGAATCCCAGGAGAATTGCCAGGGTTGTTGCAACAAGGGTCCATATCACGGTCCAGATGAATATGAGCCAGAACACACTTCCCGCCAGACCTTCACCCAGGGCAATCAGCTTGTAGTTCTCAATCCCTATCCAGGCGAACTTGGACTGATTCTGTGGATTCATATTTGTGAAGGACAGCAGCAGGGTAGTTATGACAGGTACAAGGACTATGAATACAATTACCAGCATCGCAGGAAATGACGTGACATATGGAAAGCCTTCCTGGAATATGGTCCGCTTGGTTTCAAACCAGTTTGATGGCCGGATTCCCTTTATCATATCCCTCTCGGTGTTCAGTACATCCCTGAAGGATGCATAGTAAAGTCCAAGGGCAATCAGCAAAAGGAATATGGCAACAATACCCTCTATCATGAATATCAGGGACTTGTGGACCCTTGCTCCCCCCTCTGCCAGGGAGATCAGTCCAGAGATACCCTCTCCCTGATAGTTCCCGTAGCCAAGGGCATAGGGTATTGCAATAAGATATATGAAGAGTGTTGCTAAAAAGAAAAACATGGCCTTTCTTTTTTGACCGTTTATCAGCTGGCCCATACCTGGTACCAATGGTGTCAGGTATGCAACAATTGGGCTGTTCTTTTCATACTCAACGGGAATCTTTCTCCTGGTGTCTGCGACATCCGCCTTCAGTATCTTTTCGCTTCTCCTGACTCCATTCCTAAGCTCCCTCTTCTTGCTCCTAATAAAATCCTTGTTCTCAACTGATGGTATCTTGTATTCCTGAAGCCTAACCTGATTCTTGTATTCCCTTTTCAGCTCCTTGATAGCATTGGTTTCGGCCTTGCTTGAAATTACCCCTTCTTTTCTTCTTTCCTTGACCTTCTGAATCTCCTGGTCTCTCTTCTCCTTGGCTTCCTTCTTGAAGGATTTCAGGTCTTCCTTCATTCTTGAATCCTCTTTAGGGTCTATATTTTCCTTTTCCTCCATGGCCTGGGCCAGGTCTGCCTCTATTCCCTCAATGAACTCTATAATCTCAGGAATCTGCTCCACATGGATTTTGCTTTCCCTGTACTTGAAATCTGCTTCATAGGTAAGCTCACTGTAGCCCTTGTAGAAATCCATTCTCTTCTCGTGATGAAATCTTCTGGTCTTAAGATCCTTAACCTGGCTGTCAAGGCTAGTGGGTAGGGTTTTTTCGTACCCTGATTCCTCAGCTTTGACTGATCTTAGAAACTCGTCCTCCTTTTTTCTGAATTCCTCAAGCTTCACATTGTGCGGATGCTTTTTCTTATTGGAGACAAGACTCTTTCTTTCCTTCTGGAGAGCGATTTTCTTTTCCTTGTCAGTTTCCTCCCTGATTTTCTCATCCAGCTTGGCAAGGTCCAGAAGATACTTGTTCTTTCTTTCGTATTCATTTCCTATATTGTCCTTTAGATAAAGGTTGTAGGTTGCCATCTAATTCTCACCCCCGGTGTTATCTCTTGAAATGCCAACGCCGAAATAAATATAGAGTACAAGTGCCGTGTAGACCAATCCGTTCAGGTAAAAAAACGCTGATTGGAAGTTCATGTCTGCTGTTGTGTATGCCAAGCCCCCAAATGATAATATGACCCAGACATAGGTGACAAGCTGGGTGTATCTTGCCTTTGTATGGGTAACAAAGGCCATGATTGCAATTGTTGAGGGGATGACAACCTTTAGTAGGTATATGGCAAGATTTGAGGATACGTATTGAGTGAACAATAAGTTGTCGGGTGCACTTTCCGGAAAGTTTTCAGCTGCCCATTGGATGAACAGGTTCCCATCCTTTACAACTATTAACGCCTCAATTGAGGCAACCAGGACCAGTATACTGGTCAAGGCCAAGATTATGTAGAATTTTTTTATTGGCAGGTGCCTTTTTTCACTCATTGGATTCTCCTTGCCCCGTAGATAAATTTTTTGGGAATAGAGCCTAGGCTCTATTCCCAAAATTATTTAGTAGTTCATCATCATGGCTTCAAAGGAAGCTTTCATTGCATCATAAGCCTCTTCAACCGAACCCGGATTTACAGAAGACCATGAAAGAAGTCCGTTCTTCCAAGTATCCCATACAGATCCCCACTCTGTGAATAGAGGTCTTGCAGGAGCTGCATCATAGGATTCAAGTACTGCGGAAATTACTTTCTTGTCAGTATCTGAAAGGTCTGAATTCAAGTATTCATCAGCTGATACATTTTCCATGATCTTTCCTGTTGCCTTGAAGAAGTCAATTGCATACTCAGTGTTCATGATTTCTTCAATCATAGCCTGTGACAGTGCCATCTTATCTTCATCCATCTCATTTCTTGAGTTGATTGCCAATCCCCAGCCACCTTTCCAGTGTGCAAGCGGATATCCCTCAACCAAAACCTGATTTATTGGAATTATGTCAAGGTCCTCTCCATCACCGGCAAGTGCTGAAAGACTGCCTGTTGACCATGGACCCTCAAGTCTTATTACATTCTGTCCACCAGTTGAAAACTCGGTGTCCATGTATCCCCATGCTGCATTTTCATCCCAAAGAGGAGTTCCCTCATTGTAGTGTGCCTGCCAATAGTTGTAGAGGGCTGTGAAGACAGCCTGCTGTTGCTCATTCAATTCAGAGAAGTCCTTGGTCATGTCTGAATACAGCTGACCTGCTTCGTCATGTCCAAGAAGCTCAATTCCACCTGCATTTGCGAAGGAAACTCCAAACCATGCATCAAATGCCGGTACCAGCATATCAACATGTCCAAGGTCAGTAAACTCAATCTCGCTTTCAAGATCGATTCCCTTTGCCTCTGCATTGGCTGTGTTTACAAAGTTTACCAAAGTCTCAATGTTCATTGGGAATGCCAGATAATCTCCCTCAATGTTGAAGTTACCGCCTAGTCCCTCATCATAGTTCTCAAATCCACCAACATTTTCCGCCATTGCCATTGCATCAATGGGTGCCAGGGCTTCATTGTTTGAAAGTCCGTAGATCCTGTCTGCAGGTATTGCAAAAACATCAGCTACGTCCTCATTGGTTACATCGGTTGCGTCAAGAACATCCAGATGGTCAAATGAACCAATTTCAATAAGCTCGATTGTTGCGTCAGGATGCTTCTCCATAACCCTTGCAACCGCTGCTTCATAATATTCTCTCCAGCTTGATTCTACCTGTACTGATATGCTTGCTGAAATACCTTCTGCAGGAGCTTCGCCCGTTGGTTCCTCTGATGGTGCCGGCTCCTCCTCTGCTCCAGGTGCACACGCGGTGATTGTCAGTGCCAACACAAGGAACATCACCAAGAATAAAATTCTTTTTCATTTTCATCTTTTCTTCCCCCTAATCTTTTTTGTGCATACGATTGCATAGAATGCAAAAATATATAATTTAATCCATCCCTCAGGGAGGAATTAAATCCAATCTAATATGGGCAAGGGGCAAAGCCCCTTGACCTAAATCTTTTCTATATCCCATATTTCCTGGGCATATTGCTCAATTGTTCTGTCTGAACTAAATTTACCCGAATTTGACATATTTAACCAACATTTTCTGGCCCAGCCCAATCTGTCTCTGAAATCAGCATCTGCTTTTTCGTGGGCTTTCCTGTATTCGTCAAAATCCTTAAGGACGAAATAGTTATCAGCCCTGTGCCAATTTGCTCCATGTAGAAGGGAATTGTGGAGTTCCCTATAGGAGCCGTCCTTATCCTGGAAGGTGCCGTCAATTAGTGTATCAACAACTCTCCTGAGCTTGGGATCCTTCTGATAGATTTCCTCAGGATTGTAGGAGTCTCTTATCCTCTCGATCTCCTCCACCCGAAGACCGAAGATATAGTTGTTCTCCTCTCCTGCCTCCTCCACTATCTCTATATTGGCTCCGTCATAGGTTCCAATTGTTGGGGCCCCATTAAGCATAAACTTCATGTTTCCAGTTCCTGATGCCTCCTTGCCGGCAGTGGAGATCTGCTCTGACAGGTCAGCTGCAGGGAAGAGCTTCTCCCCGTAGGATACCCTGTAATTCTGAACGAACACCACCTTAAGTCTGCCCTCCATTGCCGGGTCATTGTTGACCAGGTCTGCAATGTTGTTGATGAATCTTATGATGGCCTTGGCCCTTACATAGCCTGGAGCAGCCTTGGCACCGAATATGAAGGTTTTTGGGACCATCTCAATATCAGGGTTCTCCTTCAGCTCATAGTAGAGATAAAGTATGTGGAAGGCATTGAGAAGCTGTCTCTTGTATTCATGGAGTCTCTTTATCTGTATGTCAAACAGGGAATCGGGATTGATCTCCTCTTCCTCCTCCTGAAGTATATAATCAGAAAGCTGCTTCTTCTTTGTCCACTTTATCTGGAGAAACCTCTCCAGTATCTGCTTGTCATCTGCATATTTTTCAAGTTCCTTAAGTCTCTTCAGGTCAGTGACCCACTCCTCGGAGCCAAGCAGCTCAGTTATAAGCCCTGATAGCTCAGGATTTGACTGAAGCAGCCATCTTCTCTGGGTGATTCCGTTGGTTTTGTTGTTGAATTTTTCCGGATAGAGCCTATACCAGTCATTAAGCTCCTGGTTTATCAAAAGGTCCGTGTGGAGCCTTGCCACACCGTTGACAGATTTTGAACCAAAAATTGACATCCATGCCATCCTGATATTGCCATTGTGGATTATTTCATATCTGTTAAGGTCATGGTCCTGGATTCCCTTGCTCTTCAGTTCATCAATAAGCATCTGGTGGAGTCTTAGGATCACCTTGTAGACCTGTGGAATCAGGTCCTGATAGTAACGTTCAGGCCACTGTTCCAGGGCCTCTGCCAGGAGTGTGTGGTTTGTATAGGCAAAGGTTTCTCTGGTTATCTTCCATGCCTTTTCCCATTCCACGCCTTCCTTTCTGGTCAACAGCCTCATAAGCTCAGGTATTGCAACCGCTGGATGGGTGTCATTGAGCTGTATGGAGTGGTATTTTGGAAACTCCCCAAAATCAAGGTTCTTGTTCTTGAACCTCCTAATCATATCCTGCAAGGAGGCTGAAACAAAGAAGTACTGCTGTTTTAGCCTTAGCTTCTTACCCTCTTCGTAGGAATCATTGGGGTATAGGACCTTGGCTATATTTTCCGCATCATTCTTTGCCTTTACCGCAAGATCATAATTCTGGTCATTGAAGGCTTTAAAATCAAATTCATCTAGGGATTCAGCCTTCCAAAGTCTCAAGGTGTTTATAAGCCTGTTGTCATATCCGATTACAGGGTAATCGTAGGGGATTGCATATATTTCGCCGCCCTTGAAGGTTACCCTTACCTTCTCGCTGATCTTTCGGATTCCCCATGGATCTCCGTACTTGGTCCAGTTGTCAGCAACCTCCACCTGTTCTCCATCGACAATCTTCTGCTTGAAAAGTCCGAAATCATATCTTATGCCATAGCCATCCATTGGATACCCCAAGGTCGCAGCAGAATCCAAAAAGCATGCAGCAAGCCTTCCCAGACCTCCATTGCCAAGTGCCGGATCCTCCTCAGATTCCTCCACCTGGTTGTAGTCAACCCCCATGTTCCTAAGGACTTCCTTCACCTCATCCTTGGTGTCCATGGCAATGAGGTTGTTTGTGAGGAATCTGCCCATCAGGTATTCAGAGGAAAGGTAGTAGGCCTTCTTGGTTGTTTCTGTATTTTTTCTGGACTGGTTCCAGTGAGGCAGGATGGTCTCCATCATTGCCTTGGACAGCACTACGTATTTTTCTGAATCCAGTAGGTCCTTGAACTCACCTCCAAAGGTTGTCATGGCATATAAATCTATTCTCTTCTTTAAATTTTCGTGATTCAACAAATTAACCCCTCCTGTATGTCCTGGTAAGGTCCGCGATTCTTTTGGACAGTTTCTGATTCAGGTCAGATTTCTTTACCCTCCAGGTCCAGTTTTTCCCCAATGTGGCGGGAGTGTTCATTCTGGATTCCTCTCCCAGGTCAAGAAAATCCTGCATCTGTGCTATTGCCAGATAGGCTCCGGAACACCAGGCTCCCCTGATAAGTCCCCAGTTGTAGCCCTCTTCCCCATCGTCAAGCTTAAGATACTTTATTGCAAATTTCCTTTCCTTCTCAGGTGCAGTATCTATCCAGTCCCTGACTGTCTTGTTATCGTGGGTTCCAGTGTATACCACTGAATTTCTCTCATGGTTGTGAGGCAGATAATCACTGTCACCCTCTGGGTCAAAGGCAAACTGAAGTATCTTCATTCCAGGAAATCCAGTGTCATTGATCAGCTTAACCACCTGGTCTGTATGGAATCCAAGATCCTCTGCTATTATGTCCAAGTCTCCCAACTCTTCCCGTATCCTGTTGAAAAGCTTCATGCCAGGTCCCTTAACCCATCTGCCATTGACTGCGTCAACAGATCCGGCCGGCACCTCCCAGAATGACTCAAATCCCCTAAAGTGGTCTATCCTCAATGTATCATAGAGCTTAAAGCTATGCTTGATTCTCCTGATCCAAAAGCTGTAGTTGTCCGTCTCCACAGCATTCCAATCATAAACTGGATTGCCCCAAAGCTGGCCGGTGGCCGTGAAATAATCAGGTGGCACGCCTGCCACCGTCGTTGGCTCAAGGTTCTTGTCAAGCTTGAACAGTGACGGGTTGGCCCATAGGTCGGAGCTGTCAGCGGATACGTATATGGGAAGGTCCCCAATTATCTTTATTCCCTTGCTGTTGGCATACTCCTTTAGCTGCTCCCACTGCTTCATGAAGAAATACTGTGTGAATACCCAGAAGAAAACCCTATCCTTCTCTGACTCCTCAATTTCCTCCACAGCCCTTCCATTGAAGTTCTTCAGGTCTCCCCTCCAAAGCTGCCACGCCTTATTGTCCTGGAGGTCTTTTATGGTCATAAACAGTGAAAACTCCCTAAGCCATGACCTGTTTTCACCATAGAAGGCTTCCAGCTGAGACATAAGTTGTCCTCTTCCCCTTTCGTATGCCAGACGAAGAAGTCTGTATTTTCCATGATACTGCTTACCGTAGTCAACCTTTTCAGTATCCGAATTAAAGCCCTCCTTAAGAATCTCTTCCTTTGAAAGGTAGCCCTTCTCCACCAACTCATCAAGATCAATGAAATATGGATTTCCCGCGAAGGAGGATATGCACTGATAGGGTGAATCACCATATCCTGTCACTCCAAGAGGGAGGATCTGCCAGTATCTCTGCCTTGCATGATGTAGAAAGTCAACAAATTTGTATGCTTCTTTTCCAAAATCTCCTATCCCATACTCCCCTGGCAGAGAAGAAATGGAAAGCAATACTCCACTTTCTCTTTTTTTCAACCTTTTTCACCTTCTTCCTCGTTATTCCTTAATCTGTGCAACCGTTTGAACATAATACTATATTACCCCAAAGAATATAACTTGTAAACATGCCAAAAGAATCAAACACACCACCAATCAGTGCAAGACTTCTCGATGGCATGTCGTTGGGTATCCTTAGTTTTCAGCCTCTGCTTCCCTTACTATTTCGTTTTCCTCATAGCTGATCCAATCACTGTAGCCTCCCAGGTAAAGAACCGGCTCAAGTCCCACTTCATCCATGAACATTATATTGACCGTACCTGTGATGCCTGACCCGCAGTGTACAAGAATCCTGTCGTACCTGCCCAGGTCGCTGTAGTGTGCGGCAAGCTTTTCATGGTCCATATCTCCCAAATCCTCCACCAGTTCCGTCCAAGGATAATTGACCGCTGCAGGAATGTGTCCCGGTATTCTGTCTATTGGTTCAATCTCACCCCTGTATCTGTCGGGGGTCCTTGAATCCACAATGACCTGTCCGGCATCCCCAATTGCTTTTCTTACATCTTCCACATCCGCAACCATCCCGGGTTTTTTGTTTATGGTTAAAGCACCCCCCTTGCAGGTTCGACTTTCTCCCTTGACAGACCATAGCCTTTTTCCGTCCATTCCTTAATGCCACCCTTAAGTATAAAGACCTCTTTCTTGCCAATGTACTTAAGCATCCACCAAAGTCTTCCAGCCATGGCAAGTTCCCCGTCATCATAGACAACCACTGTTTTTCCGTCATCAACTCCAAACTTTTCCATATTGGAGGCAAAGTCATTGAGATCAGGCAGTGGATGTCTCCCACCGTGAGCCTTCACCTCTCCCGTAAGGATACCCTCCATTGGTACAAAAATGGCTCCTTCAATGTGTCCCTTCCCATATTCTTCAAGTCCATAGTCTTCGTTGCCCAATTGGTATCTGACATCGAAAACCACAAGGTTTCCCTTGTTCAAATTATCCTTGAGCCAACTTGTTGTAACAAAATTTTTCATGATCCATCCCTCCGCAATTTTGTATTTTTTTCAAAAATTATAAGGGTACACAAGATCTTCAGTGTACCCTCATTGGTTTCAGGCCTCTAGAATCTCAATACAGCTGCAATGGTTTTTCCAGATGGCATTTTGTCCCTTTGCAAGACATGGACTGTTCCACCACTTGACAGAGTAAGCATTGCCGCCTTGTCCATCAGATCCACTTGTCCTATGTCCTCCTTGTTGTTAACCTCAAGGCTATTGTCATCTTCGTTGAAAAATCCCCATTTTTGAACATCCTCTGCAATGAACAGAGTGTCAACTCCTCCATTGTTTGATGAAAGGACTATCCTTTCTATACTGTCAGTTCCAAGCTTGGAATCTGTGTTTAGGAGAGTCGTGAACTTTTCAACTTCCTTCTCAAGTCTCCTCTCCATCCTTGGTGCGAATATTTCCATAGCCTTTTGGTGTATTTCCTTTTCACCTGCACCTTCCGGACTACCCTTTATGGATTCCTCCATAAGATTTGAATATGAACTCACCTCACGATACATTGGATATATATAGTCCACTGAATATACAATCAGCGGATGCTTGGTATCCTTAAGGACCCTGTTCACTTCCTTGTCTATGCTTCTCAGATGCTTGGATATTTCGTTTTTCTCGGTCTTGCTCATCTCATTATAGCCGTGCATCCCAGGTCCACCACCTGATGCGGCTCCCTTGGGACTTGTAGCTTCCTGACGCAGCTCGTTGGCAGGAATGTAATTTTCAACCAGCTCGTCTATCTCAGGAACCTCTATTCTCCTTATTCCATACGGATTTGCCTCATAAAGCTTAACCTCCGCCTGACTCAGGGTCAATACATTGAAGTCTTCCACTGAAGTGAAAAGCTTCAGAAGTGGCCTTATATAGAATCGATTTGAAACAATGGCCAACTCCTGGACCTCAAATGGCAACTTGTAGTACCTCATCCCTTCCGGTGAAACAAATATTCCAAGACCGTGTTCCTGGTTTTGCCAGAAAATGGTCTCATCCAGAAGTTTTGTGACAGGCTTTAGCAGGCCTAAAGCATCCTTCTCAGAAAAACCCTTCTCGACAAGACTACCCTCAGCATCCCTAATGAGGTTCTTTAGTCTTATCCTGCTCTGATTTGCTTCCTGGCCTTGTTTGAAAGTAGGTAAATAAATGGAGACAAGTCCATTTAAGTCCATCTGTGACAGTTCCTTTAGTACATCAAGGTCTAATTTTTCCATAGATAAACCCCTTTCATTGTTATTTCCACACGACAAGCAGATTGTCGCGTCAAGATCATCCTATCGCTCTGTTACTATACTATTACCACTATTGAATGATTCAAAACAATTTGGAAGGGTATTCTGAAAATTGAACCAAGATCAGTTTGAACATTGATCGATTTTATGTTAATATATTATTACCAGTATACCCCCAGCGGGTTTGGAGGTGTCATATGAAAGAAAAGCTAATGAGTGTAACATCAATATTCTCAGCAGTTGCAGCATCCCTTTGCTGAAGTGGAGGCCTGATTTTGGCATCCCTGGGTCTGGGATCTGTAGGAACAGCATATTTTGCAAATCTAACCAAATACAAGCCAATTTTTGTTATAATCACTGGGATTCTACTATACAAATCCTATAGTCTGATAGAAAAAAACAATGCCGGGAAAACCACCAAAATAATATTCTGGGTATCCGCGGCACTGGCAATGTTGGCACTGTATTATCCAACAATACTTGGATTTTTCTACGCCTCTTAGGAGGCGTCTTTTTTTAGTCCAGTTTCCTGTATAGGGTAGCTATGCTTATCCCAAGCTTTTTTGCAAGGGTCTTTTTGGATTCCACATCGTCCCCAAGGAGTTGAATTCTTGATCTGATCAGTTCCCGCTCATATTCCCTGGTCAGTTCACTCAAGGTTCTTGACTCATCGATTAGGTTGATGGGGATTTTTTCCTTCAGCTGCTCAGATGTCACCTTGGATCCCGTTGAGAATATTACGGCATACTCCATTAGATTCTTAAGCTCCCTGATGTTCCCTGGAAATCTGTATTTAAGAAGCAGGTTCTCCGCATCAGCACTGAAACCAACCAGATCCTTGCCGTAAATGCGCCCAAAGTGGTCAAGAAAGTATTTCCCCAGTATCAGCACATCATAGCCTCTGTCCCTCAAGGGTGGTATCTGTATTGGAACGATGTTCAGCCGGTAAAAAAGGTCCTCCCTGAAGGTTCCTTCCCTTGCCATGGAGTCTATGTTCCTATGGGTGGCTGAAATTATTCTGGGATTTACCTTGATACCCTTGCTTCCACCAAGTCTGGTTATTTCCTTCTCTTCCAGCGCCCTTAGGAGCTTCACCTGCATCAGGTAGGGTAGCTCACCAATTTCATCCAGAAAAAGTGTACCCTTGGTTGCAAGCTCAAAGTAGCCTTGTCTGCCGGATTTGCTGGCACCGGTAAAGGAGCCCTGCTCGTAGCCGAAAAGCTCGCTTTCTATCAAATTTTCAGGTATTGCCCCACAGTTAAGGGCCATGAATACCTGGTCACCTCTCTGCCCACCATGATGAATTGCCCTTGCAAAAACCTCCTTGCCAGTTCCTGTTTCTCCCATTATCATGACGGATGCCTCACTCTCAGCAACCTGGACAGCCTGGCGTCTTGCCTGCTTTATTGCCTCGCTTTCCCCAAGTATATGGTCAAAGGTTACAATGTCCTTGTCCTTATGTGACTTGAGGACCGATTTTTTCATCTTGTTCAGGTCGCTGAAAATCAATATGTACCCCTGCTTCATACCATTCCCGTTTATGGGATTGCTTTGAATTATGAAATTGCCCATTCCCAGGGAAACAGGTCCAACCTCACCGTTAAAATCCTTCTCAGCCAGTTGGTTCAGGGTTGTCTCCGGAAGTATCTCCCCTAGACCGGAGATGTCCAGTCCAAGCTCAAGCCTCTCCCTTATGTAGCTGTTCATGGATGCAATTTCCTTGTTGTTGTCAAGGATAACCACACCCTCATTAAGGGAATTTATCAGGGTGAACATTTCGTTGGACCTGTACTCAAGAAGCTGTCCATAGTCCTTTTCCTTAAGCATTGTATTTATTATTCCCGTAAGCTGATTCTCAAATGTTCTGTAGCCATCGGTATTGGTCAAAAGGTTTGCCCTTGCAGTTTCATCAAATGCACAAAGTCCAAGCACGCCTATCCTTTCGTTCCGATACTCGATGGGCAGGCAAATCTCCACCAGCTCGCCGCAGTTGTCCCTGTTTTCACACTCCCTGCAAATGTCCTCCTCCCGGGGATTTTCTATCAGGTAATGGTCTCCAGTGGTTATGCACTTGTGAAAGGCCGAGTTCAAGGGCGCCATCATCCCAATGGCATTGCCATGAATACCTGTTCCGACGACCCTTTTTAGCTCATGGTCCACTATTGTTATATCGACGTTGGTGACGGAATACATTGCCTCAACTATGTGCTGCAGCTCTGGGCGTATACTGTTCAATAGGCTCATATGGTCTCCTTTCTCAATTTTGATAATCTGTTCTCATTTATGAGAATAGCTCTTGCCATTCTATTTTCTTGTTTATGGATGTATCACATTTAAAGATTATCATTATTGAGAATTTTTTACAATGCCAAATTTCACATAAGCCAAAGTAGCTCCCTAAAATGCACATCCAGGCCGACCAGAACCCTTGGCACAGAACTTGCAACTAGAAAGTGTTGAGGTGATATGATGATTAAAGACAGCATACTTATTGATATTCTGAAGGATCAGGTTAAACCGGCTCTGGGATGTACGGAACCAGCGGCAGTTGCCCTGGCAGTTGCACGGGCCAATGAAATCATGACTGAAAATGTAACTGACCTGCACATAACAGTTAACAACAATATACTCAAGAATGGCATGAGTGTTGGGATTCCAGGAGCAAAGGAGAGGGGTCTGGATTTTGCAGCTGCCCTTGCAATCCATGCCGGCAAGTCAGAATATGGTCTTGAGGTATTCAAGGATGTGGACCAGGATAGCATTTCCAAGGCATTGAAGCTTGTTGAAACGGGTAATATAAAGGTTGAGCTTGACAAGTCCAAGTCAAGTCTTTTCATACAGGTGCTTGCCAAGGGAAAGACTGAGTCCTCAAGGGTGATAATTGAAAATGCACATACCAATATTGTATTTGAATCCCTTGATGATGAAATTATACTGGACACAAGAAATGGCGCGGATATGTCCGTCGAAGGCCAAAATGGCTCAAGTGAGCTGAAATATGGGATCATGGAATACTCCATCAGAGACCTGATCAGGTTCATAGACGAAGTGCCTGAAGATTATCTTGGATTTATACAGACGGGTATCCAGATGAACCATAAACTGGCTCAGGTCGGGCTTATGGAGGATTTGGGTCTCGGAATGGGCAAGCATTACATGGAAAAGGCAACCGATATGGATAAAAAGGCCAAGGCATACACGGTAGCTGCCTCTGAAGCCAGGATGACAGGCTATCCTTTGCCGGTAATGAGCAGCGCAGGTTCAGGAAATCATGGCTTGGTTGCAATTATACCAATATCAATCATGGGTTCGGAGCTTGGTTGCGAGGATGAAAAAATCAGGAGAGCAGTTGCCTTGAGTCATCTGGTGACAATATTTGTAAAGGTTCAGCTGGGTGCATTGAGCCCCGTGTGTGGCTGCGCCGTGGCTGCAGGTCTTGGATGCAGTGCCGGAATCACATACCTTAAGGGCGGCACTCCCGAACAGATCGAGAGTTCAATCATCAACATGATAGCAGGTGTGTCCGGCATGTTCTGTGATGGCGCAAAGATTGGCTGTGCCTACAAGCTTGGAATTTCAGTTGATGCTGCTGTGGATGCATCATCCATGGCAATCCAGGGCATGAGGATACCTTCTGACAATGGTATTCTTGGAGCTACTGCGGAGGAGTCAATCGCAAACCTTGCCAGGGTCTCAACTGAAGGCATGAGCAATACGGATCCTGTGATCCTGGATATAATGATGAATAAGTGCTAAATAAAGCGACCACCCTTACAGAAGGTGGTCGCTCTTTTTCTCCAATTCTATTAAACTTTTCTTTATGTCCAATCCTCCGCCAAATCCCGCCAAATCACCGTTGGCCGCAATGACCCGGTGTCAGGGTATTATTATTGATATGGGGTTTTTGTTGTTGGCATTGCCCACTGCCCTGTAGGCCTTGGGCTTTTGGATCCTCTCAGCTATATCCTTGTAGCTTCTTGTCTCACCGTAGGGGATTTCCTTGAGCGCATCCCAAACCATCATTTGAAACTGGGTGCCAGATGGCTTAATAGGCAAGTGAAAATCTCTTCTGTCTCCGTCAAGGTATTCCCCTATCTGTTTAACTGCTTCACTTATCAAAGGTGTCTCCTCTTCCAATCCTCCAGAATGTGGAACCTTTCCAAATTCGACCCCGGTTATGGAGTCCTCCTCTTGGGAAATTGTCAGATAACCAATCTTGCTTTTGTAAATGAAATATTTCAAATGGCTCATCCTCCTTGTGGAATATGACAGAATCCTTCAATCAGTTCATGGTTTTGTACCTTTCAATATTCTCATCGCTCAAAAACTCATATGCATCGTTGATTTCCTGAAATTTACTTGTTGCATCGGGGGCTCTGTTGATATCTGGATGGTATTCCTTTGCCTTTTTCCTGTATGCCAGCTTTACCTGGTACTTGTCCGTGTCATAGGGCAAATCAAGAACATCACAGCTTTTCCTGTATTTCTGCTTGAACTCAGTCATTGGATTGGCATATGTCTGCTGGCCGGTATAACCACCCTGCCCCTGCCAGTACTGTCCACCCTGTCTCTGGTAGCTCTGCCACTGCCTGAACCGTTCCTCCCACTCCTGCTGCTGTTGCTGCTGCCTTCTTTCCCTTTCCTGTCTTATCCTTTCCTCCTCCATCTTCTGGTACTTGTGTCCATATTCAGAGAAGGACTTGTGCTCTCCCTTGCCATCCATAAGATAACTACCGAGATCAAACAGGTATTCAGTTATTATGTACCTCCAGTACTTGAGGAAGGATATGAATTTCTGGCCCAGTATGGGGAAAATGATGAAAAACAGAATCACAAGTATTGTTATGGGATTAAACAATGCCACAAGGCCAAAGGGGCCGAACAGAAGAAAGAGTATCAGACAGCCTCCCATCCCAATCAAGGCTGCAAAGCCTCGTGCTATGCCTATGACAAGACTTACGGTCACCTCTGCTATTCCAATGAACAGGTCAAAAATAAATGACAGGACCTGTCCCGTTCCATATACAACTCTACCTGCTGCCTTTTTCATTAAGGTCATTTCAATTCTCCAATCATAGTCGTTTGGCTTCAAGTAATATTGTAGTTTTTTTTATACATCTTGTCAATTTCGGATGTATCCATGAGACCATGTGGACTTCCACGCAAAAAATATTTACTGAGTTGAGGACCTTTCTGACCTCATCAATGCCAGTCATATTGAAACCACTGAAATAGCTAAAGACCTCTGGATTAATCCAGAGGTCTTTATTCAATGCTAAGTCTTCTGCCAAAGCTCTTCTTAAGTATTCCCACCAGAACATCAAAATCAGTCTCAGGAGATATGCATCCAAAGTAATAGGCTCCTGTGGTTATTATTTCAAACTCTATCCTTCCTCCTGGATATCTTATCAAACCCAGCTCCAGAACGTCCCCGTTCTTGATGGCTATCAGGTCAAAGCCCTCTGAAAGCTCAGGCTTAAGCATCAACTGATCTTCCTCAACCGACAATCTGTACTTCAAAGTCTTGAAAAAACCTGATTTCAATTTAATTGGGTAGCTCATGATTCACACCTCTTTTACATTATATACCACTTAATCAAGTAATTAATTCCAGGGTCTTGTCTTGTCATTGTCAATTGCCTGTCAACAACCGTGACAATTTGTTGCCAAGGTCTATCCGACTTGCTATAATCGAACAAAGGGGTGATGTACTTGAACTTCCATGAAAAGCTCGATTTTCTCATGAATTTGACTGGCACCAGCAACAGTGCCCTGGCTAAGCAGACTTCACTGGATCCCTCCTTCATTAGCAGACTTAGGTCAGGATCCAGACGACCTTCACGGAGTGAAAACTACATATCAAAAATGTCTGTGGTCCTCGCAAAGAGATGCAGGGAAGAATACCAGCTGCAGGGACTTATTGCAAAACTCCAGTCTGAAGACATTGTCTGTTCCAGAGAATCAATGAATCTGGAAGCTGTTGTTGAGAAGTGGCTTAAAGAAAGTCCCCCAAGGCAAAAAACCAAGGTTGGAAGCTTTATACGGGAGCTGGATGAATTCAGCTTCAAAAAGGCTTCACCTGTCCCTGAAGGATTGGATGAGAATTATTCAGAGCCAACCAAGCAGGATGTCTACCACGGAGTAGATGGAAAACGCTCTGCAGTCATCAGGTTTCTGAACGAAATCATCAATTCAGATAAAAAGTACACCCTATACCTTTATAGTGATGAGGACCTGACTTGGCTTATGGATGACCCTCTTTTCACACAGCAATGGTCCAGGGTGTTTATAAAGTTGCTTCAGAAGGGTAACAAGGTTAAAATCGTACATACAATAACCAGATCACTGGATGAAATGTTCACGGCGATCAAGGAGTGGATGCCCTTCTACCTTACGGGCAACATTGAGCCATACTATTACCCAAGGACCCGCGATGCCAATTTCAGGAGGACAATCTTCATAGCACCAGGTCTATGTGCAGTTTCATCAAACACCATTGGAAGAAACTCAGAAAACAATCTCAATTTCTATCTTACAGATAAGGATACCCTCAATTCCCTTTTCGGTGAATTTGAAGATTTCCTCAAGCTTTGCAGACCCTTGATGAAAATTTTCAACACCGCATCAAACAAGTCTCTGCTGGATACGGTCGCGGAATTTGAGGGAGAAAAGGGAAATTGCATCCTGAAGAGCAAATCAGTTTCATCAATCACGATCCCTCTTTTTGCATTGGAGAAGTTTCTTAGGAATCACTCAAAGGAGGACAGGGATACTCTCTTCCGCTTCCATCGGAATCGACAACGTGCAATGGTTGAACTTCTGGATGGCCACAGCTTTTTAGAAGTCATTCAGCTGCCGGATGTTTCCCAGCTCCATGAAAGGAAAATCCCAATAGGATTCACCGTTTTTTCGGGAACTCCCGTTTACTATGATCCCTATACCTTCAAATCCCAGCTGGAAAACATGGTGAGCCTTATGAAGCATTATCCAAACTACAATGTAAGGATTCAGGATAATTACAGGGATGAACTTACAATATATGCAAAGGAGAACATCGGTCTGCTAATAATGAAGTATACACAACCCTCCATAAGCTTTGCCATAAACGAACCCTATATGACCCAGGCCTTCTGGGATTATCTGAGGATAGATTCACCAGATCTCTCCAACACCGCTTCTTACAGAGGTCAAACCATTGACAGGATCAATGAATACATAAGAAAGCTCAAGGATAGCTAGCTATCCTTGAGCTTTCTTTACATCACTTTCCAGTGTCACTTATATCAAGCATCCCCTCAGGGAAGGGCTCCCATATATGCTGGGAAAGTATATATTCCTGCTTGTACTTGATTGCATAGCTCCTTAGAATCCCCACCGGCACGGCCAGATGGACTTTTCTGCTCTTGAACTTTTCAAGGCTTCCAAGCAGATACTCCTTCTCCTCTTTTGAAAGGTTGTCGGAAAAGTACCCCATTATATGCATCAATGTATTGACAAGGTTTGTGGGCTTAGGGGGATTTTCCAATGCCATCCCAAGGTGTTCCATGTATTCATTGTACATCTCTTGGTATTT
>OBLN01000221.1_pt1 | contig 20729 bp, 13 predicted proteins | sample 1519301 | NCBI WGS metagenome assembly OBLN01 (sample SAMEA2452533, study PRJEB22499) | sediment metagenome | reverse complement strand
GCGTGTCTGGCATCCCCTTTACCAGGGGTGCGCGGATCGCGGTGTGGTCCTGGTGCGGTGTGCCTTCCAGCCCACCTGTTCGGAGTTCGCCCTGCGCGCTTTTGCGCGTTTTTCCTTTTTTCGCGCCCTGCGCCTGGTATGGGCGCGCCTGCTGCGTTGCCATCGGGCGGGAAAGGCCAGGGAGGGAAAGTGAGTTTTTCTGATGAGAGGTCGTGAATGATCAGTAAAGGGCTGAAGATCGATAGCTACATCATTCAGGAGGAGTTGGGCCGGGGCGGATTCGGTTCGGTGTACCTGGCCATGGATGAGGGCAGCGGGTTGGCGGTGGCAGTCAAGTTCCTGCATCCCAAGAACTTTCGCAACCAGTCGGCCCGGCAGGGATTTATCGACGAGATGATCAACCAGGCCCGGTTGTCGAGTTGCCCCAATATCGTGTCTGTATTGCGCAGCGTGCGTTACACCGATCGCCAGGGTGAACACCTGGGCATGGTGATGGAGTACGTGGAGGGTGAACCGCTAGACATGTTCATCGAGAAGAACGGCCTGCTGCCGGACTTCTTGGCGGTGCCCATTATGTACCAGGCCCTCAACGGCCTGGCCTTCGCCCATGGCCAGGGAATGCTGCACCGCGATATCAAGCCAGGCAACATCATGGTGGGGAGCAACGGTCTGGTGAAACTGATGGACTTCGGACTGGCCAAGACCATGGAGACCTCTACCAGTGGGGCCTCGGAGTCGGCGCGGGCAGCTTCATTGAATTATGTATCTCCCGAACGCTTGGCCAGGGAGAAGATCGATGTGCGTACGGACATTTATTCGTTGGGGTGCAGTTTTTACGAAGCCCTGACCGGCCGTCCCCCCTACGAGATCGAACCGGGCAATTGGAGCGAAGCGCAAACAAAGCACAACAGCGGGAGCTTCGCGGATATTTGCACGTTTTATCCCGAGCATTCCAAGACATTACAAAGCCTGGTGGCGATGATGTTACAGCCGGATCGATCCAAACGCGCATCCGATTGCGGCGTGCTGCTGGAAGGGATGAAACCTTTGCTGGAAGGTTTGCGTGTGCCGGAAGGAGCAGGCACTCAATTTCTTAAGATTCTGGAGGTTGCGCGGGCGATCGTTGCCGGCAACCAGGATCTTTCCCGTTTTCAGGCTGCGGTTCCTGCGATCCAGCCGGTGGTAGAGAATGGCGCCGCGCCTGCACGCCCGGAGTCGCAGCGCCTTTCGCGGGTAGAAAAATTGACGGAAACAGGTGGCGGGATCGAAAGCATTTGGGTGGAACCTGACGCGTCATCGGCAGTGCCAACAGGCAGTTCCACCCGTGGGGATGTGGGTCGTGTTTCTCAACCTGAGGTTTCACGAAGCGTTCCCCCGCCGCGGACTCCGTTCAGTGAAACAGCGCAGAAAGCGGATTGGAAATACCGGCAGGTGAAGCCGGCGTGGGTTTTTGCGGGTGCGCTGGTGTTGTTGCTGGGAATATTTGGAATCAAGTTGGTAAAGGACGCCGGTACTCGTGCGGAAAAGGAGGCCTGGACGCTGGCGAGCCGCGCCGACACCATCAGCGCCAATGATGGTTACCTTCAGAAATATCCTGAGGGCGATTACGCGGCCTGGGCGCGTTCGCAGCAGAACAGCCTGCGGGAGCGGGCGGAATTATCCCGCCTCAGGCAACAGGCCGAAGACCAGGAGCGCCGGGCCCGTGAGCGAGCGGAAAAGGAGCGCTTTGCTCAGGAAAAGGCGGAGCGGGAACTTCTCGCCCGGGAAGCAGATTCCAGGTCGTCCACTCCAACTTCAAGCGACTCAACAACAATGCCGTCATCCAGTCTGGGTGTCGAGTGGGTGAAGGTGGAAGCGGGTGAATTCATGATGGGGTCGAATGATGGTTGGGACGAAGAGAAGCCGGTTCACCGGGTGTACCTGGATACTTACTATATATCCAAGTATGAAGTGACTTTTGATCAGTACGATTCGTTTTGTGAGGCTACTGGTCGTGAGAAACCGGATGATAAAAGTTTTGGCAGTTTTGGCAGAGGACATTTTCCAGCTCTTAATGTGACATGGCATGATGCAAATGCATTTTGTTCATGGCTTTCTAAAAAGGAAAGTAGAATTATAAGATTACCCACTGAAGCTGAATGGGAAAAAGCTGCGAAGGGCGGCAATTTTTCCAGAGGATATGTTTATAGTGGTAGTAATAATTTCAATTTAGTTGCGTGGTGCGATAGTGGTAGAACACACCCTGTGGGACAAAAGAAGGCCAATGAGTTGGGGCTTTATGATATGAGTGGCAATGTTTGGGAATGGTGCCTAGACTGGTTTGATGAAGGCTATTATGAGAGATCTCCTTCACGAAATCCCAAAGGTCCTGCTGAAGGTTGGGCCCGAGTACTTCGTGGGGGTGGAGTGCAGTTTCCTGAATTTTTTTGCCGTTCAGCCCATCGCAATCGAAGTGGCCCGTCTAGTCGTTTTTGGGACAACCCATCAGAAGTTAGTGGTTTTCAAGGTTTCCGCCCGGTGATGGAAATTGAAAGAGATCGAGGTGACATGAACCGGCAGAGAAAGAACTCAGTTTTTCGCGTCATCAACGTCAGGAGTGATGACCTGCTGAACATGAGAGCGGAACCAGATTACAATGCTGAATTGGTCGAAAAGATTCCATACGATGCCCAGTCCGTAGAATTCCTGGATGAAAGGGTGTTTGTAAAAGCAAAGCAAAAGGGTTTTTACTGGTACAAAGTGAAATACAATGGCAAAGAGGGATGGGTAAACAGCCATTTTCTGGAGCTGGTTAATTGATACTGAAAATCTTGTCGGTATTCTTTCTCTTTTTATTATCCCTCCCAGCCAATGCGGAAAACGGGCAAATTCTGGCGGTGGTCAGGGATATTCCCTTACGCATCCCCATAGAAAATATGGAGAAGGCGGAATTCTACGAGAAATCGATCGGTTATATGCCCGAGGATGTGGTTCGGGACGGATTGCCCCACTTCGGCGCGGTCCGGGATGACTGGAAAGGGAAGCCCAGAAAGCATCAGGGGTATGATATCTACGTCAACAGGAAGTATGTAGTCGCGATGGCGCCGGGAGTGGTCAGTGGAACCGGTGTGGGGAAAAGGGCCGGTGGCTGGGTGAAAATCCAGCATGAGCGGAACATGGAGACACTCTATATTCATTTGTCTGAAATTCGTACAGTAAAGGGAAGCAGGGTTAAGAGGGGAGAGCGGATCGGGTATATCAACAAGGCTGTAGGCAACGCCATATCTCCTCAACTCCATATTGAGATCAGGATTGACAAGAAGCCGGTGGATCCTTTGACTCATTTTATCGCGTTTGAAAAAGGCTCGATGAGGGACCGTCTGATCCGCTACAGTCAAAGAATTCCTGTGAATGTGGAATTCAGAAAGAAGGTGCTGGCGCAATCACGAGAAATTAAAGCGGAAGCGTTATGCAACTATGCCGTTCAATTGGGAGCATTCTCCCGGTACGAAAATGCGGTACACTTAAAAAAGAGAATTGATGACGATAAAATCGTGATTAAAAAATCCCTTAAAGTAACCAGGAAGGAGATATATATTGTGTCTTTTGGTTGCTTTGCCAAGCTGGAGGATGCGAAAAAAGCGCAAAAAATTTTGGAAAAGAAATACCGATTGTCAACGCTTATCATAAAACAAACCAGGTGAAGATCAGATCTCGATTTTCCGAAGTTGAAACAATGCAGGATGGGGCATCAGCAAGGTTGGACTGGATGGCGAGTAATCAAGATGAAATGGCCCGAACGGGTTTTTTTCGGAGGCAATAGATGAGCAAGGTTTTCGTGATCCCCGGTTACGTGATCGAAAAGGAACTGGGCCAGGGCGGAATGGCGCGGGTGTTCCTGGCAAAAGAAGAGAAGTTGGAGCGTTATGTGGCCCTGAAGGTGATGGCGTTGTCACCTACCCAGGACGATTCTATGGCCAAACGTTTCGTGCGCGAGGCCCGCACGGCTGCGGGTCTGAGCCACGCGGGAATCGTGCCTGTGTACGATGTGGGTGAACATGGCGGGTACTTTTACATTGCCATGGATTACCTGCCCGGGGGCAGCCTGACAGGGCTGATTGAAACAGGTGCGCTGCAATCGGAAAACGCGCTGGCAATCTTTTCCGCCATTGCCTCCGCCCTGGACTACGCGCACGGCAAAGGGTTCATCCACCGCGATGTGAAGCCGGACAACATCCTCTTCCGCGAGGATGGCACGCCGGTGTTGTGTGATTTCGGCATCGCGCGGGCGGTGGGTTCCGCCACGCGTTTGACCAAAACCGGCATGAGCGTAGGTACTCCCCACTACATGAGTCCGGAGCAGGCGCGGGGAAAACCACTCGACGGGCGTTCGGACCTCTATTCATTGGGCGTAGTCTTGTACGAGATGCTCACCGGCAAGGTGCCCTTCGAGGCGGAAGATTCGGTAGCGGTGGCCATCGCCCACGTCCAGGACCCGGTCCCCGGATTACCGGGTCACCTGGTGAAGTACCAGCCTCTGGTCGACAAGTTGCTGGCCAAGGATCCGGACCAGCGTCTGCAGGAGGGTAAAGAGGCGCTAACTCTGGTAACTGCCCTGGGGGTGAAATTAAAGGAAAAATTGAAGAAGGGTAATGATGGAGATTTGCAACGAGGCCCTCATAATAACGCAGTTCCCATTGTCCAGAGTTCAGATAATATTGAAATCGAAGCGGAACCCGTTTATGGACAATTGGTCTGCAAGTGTCTGGAGGATGAAGCTCAATTGTTTGTTGACGGCGAACCCGTAAAGATGCTGCGTTCCGGATTTCGGTTCACAATCCGGTTAAAAGAGGGGTGGCATGACATATCAGCGACCAGGGGTACTCTAAAATGGTATAAACGAGTCCTGATCGATGAAGAAAAACCGGTCCATACGACAATTGCGTTTCCCAATAAAGATAAACTTACGACTGGAATGAACTCTAGCAAAAACAATGGAGTTCAGGTCGATAATCGGAGAGTTATAAATAAAAGTCCGATTTTTGTTGTGCCGGCGGTTTTTTTGATTCTGATTGGATTGCTGTTCCCATTGTTGAGTGTTTTCCCGGATATGAAAACAAACCTGCTTATCACGACGGGTTGCCTGATTCTCGGGCTTGGTTACAGCCAGCAGAAAAGACTCGCAATTATCGTTTCAATGGTAGCCTGTTTTTTTATTCTTGATGCACTGGGGACAGGGACAAAGCTTATTTTTCTTGGTTGGATTCAAATGGGGGTTGTTATTGCCAGCGGACTAGCAATCACTATTGGTTTGCTTATGGAGCGTTATCGGGTTTTATTGGTATTGTTGTATTTGTTCTCATTCATTCTGATGGTTCAGATTATTGACGCGGCATTATGGCCATTTATGTTCACGTTTATTTCAGTATTAATTCTATTGCTTATCATAAGTACTATAGTGAAATACAATGAAAATCGATATCGCGGCCAAGTTAGAAAGATTTTTATTTATTGCTTAGTGATCAACTTGGTGTTGCTTGTAATCGCATTTGCTGATTTCTATTTGTCAGGAGCTTATGATTATTTTGTTGCAAATTTTTTAATTGATGGCGTTATATCTCAAGTTATATGCGCAGTGGTTTCGTCTGTTTTTTGTATTTCCATTCTGGCTTTATACGAATTGAGAAAAGTACGAGAAACTATTGTGAATTAATTTAAACCGGGTACCTTGTACCCGGGAAGGGGTACGGGGTTTCCGTTTCAAAGTGGCAAGGGCGAAGAACGCCCGGCAAAAAACCAATTAAAACCGTGTACAAGCACATAACGGGGCTGAAATGAGTTCCGATTGCTGTTTGATTGACTGGAAAGGATATTGCTTAGTGTGAATATGTTTCCCGGCAAAACCGGTCTGTTCATTGGACCATGTGTGTCGCAATGGCTGGATGCGTATCTCAGAAGAAAAATATTGTACTTAGCCGGTTCTGGCCCGTCCGAAAAAGGAATGGGGAACGAATGCTTTTCGCCAATCTGTTTTGAGGCGGACGGAAGCGGTGATCTCATAGGTCGCGAGAAAACGCAATCAACTGTTGAACAGAAATGCGGTGGTGACTTATCCAGAGGGGATTGGGATGACACGTAAAAAGTGGATCATTGTCGTTGCGATAGTGGTGGGCGTGCTGGTGTTGGGCACGCTGATCACCTATTGGGTGTCCGCGCATAACTTGAATGGGCTGACGGAACGTGTCGAAGCGGTGACACGTAATGCCCGGGCTTTGGTGAAACCCGACGCAAGCCTGACGCGCCAGGAAGTGGAGGCTTTGGCGGTTGATTGCAGCAAGGGAGCCTCTACCCTGCAATCCCAGCTCAGCGAAGTGGACGGGGCCGCGGTGTTGTTCGGCTGGCTGCCGCAAAAGCGCAGCGAGCTGCGGGCACGGATCGAGGCGGACGCGAAATGGTGCGGGGATACCGGGGGCGAGGCACGCGAAGCCCTCTCCGCCCACCAGGAAACCGGGGCCAGCGTGGCGGAAGTGATGGCTCAAGTGCGATCTTCAATCGCCTCCGCAAAACAGAAAATCAACGCCACGTGCGGGCCGGATACCTACCGTGCGATCCTGGCGGATCTTGAGGGGCGAGGGAAGGCGGTCAGCTCGCATCCGGTTCTCAGCGGCGGCGAATCCGGCGGGCTTATTCATGAGGCGCTGATTCGCAATGATCGAAAAGGGCTGGGTGATGCCGGGAAAGAGTTGAGCGTGGTGGCGCAGAAGGTCGGCAGCGGATTGCAAAGCTACATGCGGTTGCAAAAAGCCACTGCAACCGTGGTGGGCAGAAACTCGGCCATTCTGGAAAAATCTCTCGGTTTTGTGCAGCGCATCCGTCCGGGACTGCAGAAAGCCATGAGCCTGACTTCCTCGCTTCAGGATTCCATCAATAGCCTGGATCGGCCGATAGTCGGAAATTTCGGCTCCATTCTTGGGATCGCGTCCAAAGTGAGTCCTTCGATCGGAACAACGGTTAACGGGCTGAAGACCATCTGCCGCACGGTTTCGACGGCGAGTTCCGAAGCCGAGGAACTCGCCGGCCGCCTGCAACCGATGGTAGACGCAATACGTGATTTCAACGGAAATGCCCGGGGTTTTGAAAAAATCCTGCAGCAATCACGCCCGATGGCTGAATACCTGGACCGGAAAAAGACCGTGTTTGACCCCGCGCTGCGCACCCTTAAGGATGCGAGGCAGTATACGCGGGAGCTCTACAATCTGGCCGGTCGGGTAAGAATACAGGTCGCGGCGAACGCGTTGGTCAACCTCGGCCGCGTCGGTGACAGCATGATCCAGATGGCGGCCAATCCGCTGGAACAGGGGCGCGCGATGCTGTCGGACATGGCGGTCTCATTCCACGAGTTGGACACGGCATCGACGGGACATCGAACCCTGGTCGCCTCGTTATGGAGCAAGGCTCCGGACCTGCGGATCAACAAGGATTCGATCGTCAGAAACGGCAAGGATCGATCCGTGGGAGTCGCGTTTCCATGGCTGCCGGTCGGGATCGGGGCGGCTTTTCTATTGCTCACGGGACTGGGGACCGTGGTAATCGTCCGCCGCCGCCGCGGCCGAGCGGATGAAAGTATTTTCCCGCCGCGAAAGCGGGAGGATGAGCGTGCGGTTGTGCTGGCTTTTTCTTCCGGCACTCTGGCCGGGAACGAATTGCGTTTCAGTGGTGAACAGAAATTGTTCGTGGGCCGGGATCCCCAGCAATGCGGCCTGATCGTTGACAACAACAAGGTCTCGCGCAGACACCTGGAAATTGAAATCAATGGTGCCAGCGGCCGGGTGCGGTTGCGTGACCTGGGCAGCAGCCACGGCACACGCGTAAATGGAGTTCCGCTTCCACCGGATCTCTGGCGTGAATGCGGTGCGGGCGACCGGATTACCCTGGCCGGAGAAGAAGAAGTGGTGATCCGGGTTCCGGGAGCCCGGGCGACCGCCGGTTTAAAGAAGGCCCGGGTCTGTTTTGTCAGCGGTGAACTGGCGGGCAGCCATTTTGACCTCACGGGCAACCAGGAAATCGTCATCGGTCGGGATCCACTGGTCAGCCAGATCATCGTTTCAAATTCCCGGGTATCGCGCCGACACTTGTCATTGCGGAACCTTGGAGAGGAAGGAGTCCTGGTGCGGGATTTAAATTCCACATCCGGGACATGGGTTGACGGGCAACGGCTTCCACCCGGGGGCGGTATGCAGTTGACCCGGCGGGAACACCTGGTTGAACTGGCGGACCGCTTGTCGGGATTCCTCGTGAAACGGGGCGCGACTGAAGTTCAGATGACTGATCAATAACAGGAGTCAGGCATGATTCATCCGGGAATGGAGATCGACGGATACGTGGTTGAAGATGAACTGGGGCGCGGCGGTTTCGGTTCTGTTTACCTGGCCAGGGACAGTGTCAGTGGGAATCCCGTAGCCATCAAGTTTCTTCACCCCAAGAGCTTTCACAGCCGGGAGGCCAGGCAGGCTTTCATTGATGAAATGATCAACCAGGCCAGGCTGTCGACCTGCCGCAATATCGTCAAGGTGGTGCGCAGTATCCGCTACACGGATCGCCAGGGAGAACACCTTGGCATGGTAATGGAGTTCGTGGAAGGTGATCCCCTTGACCTTTTCGTCGAGCGGTTTGGCATTCTTCCCGAGTTCATCGCGATTCCCCTGTTTCTCCAGGTGCTGGATGGCCTGGAATTCGCCCATAACCAGAATATTCTTCACCGGGACATCAAACCGGCCAATATCATGATCGGAGCCGACGGGGTCGTCAAGTTGATGGATTTCGGACTGGCCAAGACCCTGGAGGCGGGCTCCGGAGCGGCTGCGGAGTCGGCACGGGCGGCTTCTCTGAATTACGTGGCGCCGGAGCGTTTACGCAAAGAAACCATTACGACCCGGACGGACATCTATTCGCTGGGCTGCACATTCTACCAGGCGTTGACAGGGGTACCCCCGCACGAGATCGCCGAGGGCTCGTGGTCTGAGGCCATGGATAAACACTGCAAGGGTGAATTCAAGGACATCCGCGATTACTACCCGGGCCATTCTGAACTCCTTTGGGCGCTGATCGCGGCCATGATCGCGCCGCATCCCGGGGACAGGCCGCCGGATTGTGCCGCTATCCGCCGGGTATTGGAACCGATGATGGCGGAAATCCAGGTGCCTGCACAGGCGCCGCCGGTTTTCATGGCCGTTATCGTTGCCGCCCAGGCAAAAAAGGCACCCGCGTATTCGGTTCCGCGTACTCCACAAATGACCCCAGCGATTCAGAACGACACTCAACCTCAGCATGAGCCTGAGGTTGCGGCCGCGGTTGAGCCATCTACGGCGGCCGCTTACGCGGTAAAGGGCGAGGCGAAACTTTCGGAAGGGGTCGGTGCGTTTTTTGGGGTGATGTCGCTGGTGCTACTCTTTTTAATGCTTCTCCCCTGGCTGGAGGGGTATTCTTCCGGGGGCGTTTCCGGCTTTCATGTCATCAGTCGCGAAATAGCCGTAAAAGATGATGTCAGCCCGATTATCTGGATTGCCATCGGCTTGATTCCTTTCTTGTTTTTCGTAATCCGCGGCGCTTCACAAAGTGTCGAAAGAAAAGATCATTTTGATAATGGTCCCGGTGCGGCCATGATGGTGCTTCTCAGCGCGGTGTATACCACCCTTTTCTTCAACACCATGGGCAATGATGACGATATCATGGTGGGAGCGGTCGCCGTGCTGTTACTCGCGATCGCGCTGCTGATAACGGCCATGTCGAGGCTGGTTTCCGCGGAGAACGCGGATGCCCACCTTGCCTGGTTGTTCTTCATGTCATTCATTGGCTCCGGCAATGAGAGGGCCATGTTTCTTCAGGTCATCTTTGAGCAGGATGAGAATCAACCCTTCATCCTGGTGCTTTTCCTGGTGGGTGTCGCGCTGGTATTCATGGCGGCAAAAGGCAAAACCGATCGCGCCCTGCATCGTGGACTTCAATTGGTCCTGGCAATTCCAGCGGGCGTGTATATCTATCGTTTCATGCAGGAGTTTCTGCTGGAAGGAGAGGACAGGTGGGATAATTTCGGCAACTCGCACATGTTGCTGCTGTTTATATCAATGCTGGTATTCTTGCGGCTTTTCCGCATGCTGAAAGCGGAAGCGGTGCAGGTGGGAAACAACGGAAGAATGCTGGCGTGAGCTGGAATGAACGCAAATTCAGGCGATGAGATGATTGAGCAGTCAAATCCGTGTTAGAGAGGAGGAATCATGTCCAGTATGGTTTTGTGTCCCAGGGGAATTCATTATTACGACGCTTCCAAGTATGAGAAGTGCCCATATTGCGAAAGGATTGAGTCGGGCAGGGGAGGCGAACCCACCGCGCCGGGGATTTCGGGCGAATCGTCCGGCATGAGCCGGATCACGACTCCTGTATCCGGCGCTCCTGAAGCGGCGCCGGCTAAATCGCGCGCGCGCCGGCATGTGGATTCAAGTCCGACTGCCGCATGGTACCCCAGTGAGGATGAATCCGGACGCCGTGATTATTACGAGCCGGTAGTCGGTTGGCTGGTGGTTGTCGATGGTCCGGAAAAAGGCAGGGATTATCGCATCGTTCCCGGCAGAAATTCAATCGGCCGCGATCCATCCGCCGAAGTGGCCATTGAAGGTGACGAGTTGATGTCAAAGGAACACGCCGTACTTTATTACTATGCGGAAAACAATCAGTTCTACCTCGAAGACAACCGCTCCAAGCATGGGACTTTCCTGATGCCGGAAAAAGCGCTGGTCGCCGAGAGGCGGCCTGTGGAAGACGGCAACCGCATAAAAGTGGGAAAAACCACCTTTATTCTGAAGACCCTTTGCGGCAAGGAGTTTACCTGGGAGAAAGAAGAATGAAGCCGTTCAGGTTGATGGGCCTGGTTCTGTTGCTGGCAGTCTTGCCGGTAACGGTTTGTGGTGGGGATTCCTGGCCGCTGTCACCATCGGAATTGCGCATCGAGCAGGTTTTCGTCAATATGCCGGAAACGTACTTGTATTTCCGCATTACAGATAATCAAGGCGCGCCGCTTACCCGCTTGACGGCCGGGCAGCTGGAACTGCGCCTGGACGGGCAGATGTTGCAACCGGATGAAAGCTGGGCCCTGGAACGCTGTGGCGGTCTCGGCCAGGGATTGGCTGTCACGCTGTTGCTGGACGTATCACTCTCGGTCCGGGGTGCGGCTTTTTCCGCGTCAAAGCAGGTTGCCCATGACCTGATCGGGCAGATGAAATCATCAGATCGCATGAGCGTGGTCAATGTCGGAGACTCGGTGCAAATCCTGCAGGGATTCACCGGAGACAAGGAACTGCTGAAGCATCAGCTCGAGGGGATCTCGCCGGCTGCCAGCAACACGTTGCTTTACAAGGGGCTGTCAACCGCTTTTACCCATAACCAGAGCCTGCTCAGTGGAGTTCCGGGCCGCCGCATCGTGGTCCTTTTGTCTGATGGGCGTGACGAGGGCAGTGGCATGACCCTGGATGAGCTGGTATCAATGGCGAACACACCGGTTTTTGCCCTGGGCTATGCCGGCGGCAGCCGTGAGTACATCGAACCGTTGCGGCGTATTTCCGAGTCCAGCGGGGGTATCTACCTGCATATCACAACGCCGGATCAGTTGCGGGCCGCGACTAATCGCATCCAGGAGGTCCTGAAGGGCGGCTGGGTTCTGAAGCTGAGCCTGAATCTGCCGCAGCGGTTGAATGACAATGCTTTTTTTGAATTGATCAGCAAGGGAACTCCCCAGCTTTCCAGCCGGCGGGAACAGCGGCTGTTCTCTTCGCGGAGTGAAGCGCAATTGCGGGCATTGATTCCCCTGGAAAAGGAAGATCGGCGATTCCCTTTATGGGCCATGCTGGCCATCGCCGCGCTGGTTCTGGTGATTGCCCTGGTATGGGTCCTGTTGGCCGGCCGCAAGAGAAAAAGCGACAGAAATGCCTGGTACAGCGCCAGGGATGAGCGTTCTGTTGTTGCCCTGGAGTTCTACCTGTCAGATTTTCCCAAGGGGAAATTCCGTGACAAGGCCCAGGAATTGCTGACCGAGGTTCGCCTTGAAAAGGCGGCTGCGGAGAGTGACGGTTTTGCTTCATCGCCGGCGGAATCACGGCGAGTTCGCAAGGTCACGGCGGTGCTTGAATTCATTATTGTGGAAGGAAATGATTCCGGTGTCGTGGAACGAAAGGGCGTCATGGATGGAGTAATGAGTATCGGCAGCGGCGAAGCGGCAGATTGGGTCATCAGCGGAGAACTGGTGTCCTCCCTTCACGCTGAGATAGTGCAGCAGGAGAAAAACGGGCGCACACTTTTCTTTGTCCAGGACATCGAGGGATCTGCCGGAACGTATCTTAACGGAATTCCCATTCAATACCCAAAACGCATTCAGCGGGGCGACGTAATCGGCATTGGCGGGCAGAAAGTCCGCTTCCTGGGAGAGGTGAAGGAATGAGCAGGCAATCATTGGACCAGCTGTGGGATGGTTCGTTTCTCTATTCGTATGGTCAAGGTCAGCACCAGGGAAGGCGCGCTTACCAGGAAGATTTTTTCGGGTTGGATGAACCCGGGATGGAAGAGGAAATTCAAAGCCGGGGCCTGCTTTTTGTCCTGGCGGACGGCATGGGCGGAAGCAGCAAAGGAGACACGGCATCGGTCATGGCTGTTGAGAACATGATGCGATTCTACCGCGACCAACCTCCGGGTAATATCCCCTCGGCATTGTCAGTTTCCCTGGAAAAGACCAATGAGGCCATATTCCGCAAAGGTCTGGAAGACCGGCGTTATTGGAAGATGGGCACCACCTGCCTGAGCGTGGTGCTGAGGCGGGGAAAAATCTATTTTGCTTCCGTGGGCGATTCCCACCTGTACCTGGTTCGGGATGGCCATCTGCAACGCTTGACGGATGACCACTCCATCGGCGCCGAGCTGGATGAAAAAGCGCGTTCGGGAGATATCACCACCGATGAAGCAAAAGCGGCTGCTGGCCGCAGCAAGTTGACCAGTTTTCTGGGGGACCGCCAGATCCGCCGGGTCCACGTGTCCAGGGACGGCATGACATTGCGGAAAAATGATCGCCTGGTGCTGTGCAGTGACGGCCTGTATGGATTCCTGAGTCCTGAAGACATACGGGCCACGGTTACGAAACTGCCCGCGCGCCTGGCCGCCGGCGCCCTGATTGAAAAAACCATGGGACTCGGTTTTGAAGACCAGGACAACATCACGGTCCAGGTAATCGAGGTTATGGGGCCGGCTACCAAAGCGCAGGCCCAGCGCATTCTGCGGATGAAGCAGCAAGCGCGGCGCAAGGTGCCGAAAAGGGATCAAAAACGCGGAATTCCCATGTGGGCGGCTGCGGCCGCGGCTTTCGGCTTCCTGGGTATTCTATTTGCCGCTTACCTTTTCATTTCGTCCGGATCAAGTGCCGTACCTGCAAAAAAAAGTGCACCCGACTTTTACGTGCAAACGGCGGAAAAACTCAGAGTTTTGTTCGATGATGCGGATGGTTTCAGTGGCGAAGATGATGTCGATCCCTCTCCGGTGACTGACGAAGAAATACGCGAAATCCTTGAGGGCCTGATCCGGCAGACCCGGGTGGATGCCATGCCGGAAGGACTCGAATCAGCCATAAAAGAGAAGGCTTTGAGTGAGGATGATCAGAAGAGGGTGTTGGCGATCTGGAGTGAGATGAAAGCGGATACGAAAAGTTCAGAAGAACAGACGGACGAAACTGAAAAAATGCCTGAAACGAGTGAAAACGGTTCCGTTACCGGCGAGACTGACGCGGGCAATGGAAAAACCGTGAAAAAAGAAGGAGTTGTGCCACAGTCACAAAAAGAAACAGAGGGAGGCAACCGGTGAGCAATTATATATCTCGAACGGGATTCATTCTTTTGTTGATCGCGGGCTTTCTGGTCGCCCGGGCTCATGCCGCCGAGGTTCCCGGAAATGTACGGGTGGCGATTGAATACCTTAAGAACGCAGTTGAACTACAACCCAGAACCAATGCGAATCAGAAAGAGATTATGAAACTTTATAACCGAGTACTGGCCGCGGCGAAAGCCAGCGGGGTTTCCGAGGCTTGCCGGCTGGAATTGGAATCATACGGAAAAGCTGTCAGGCGTGACCTAAAAAAGCGACTGAAAAAAAAAGAAGGGAATTTCATTGTTTCCTTCTACGCGGACCGGGTGATCGGGATTCTGGATAAGTTCAACTACAACTGGACGACTCCGGAATCGATAACGAGACCGCAGGTGTTGCCGAAGGAGGCTGAAACAACGCCACAGGGATCCTCTTTCCCATCCAGTGACTTCGACGTTTCCGCCGCTGAAGCGGATGGTGAGCCGCTGGCAGAGGAGGAAGCCGCGTTTTCAGAAATGACCGAGTTGCGCAAACGCGTTGACAAGCTGGAAGCAGCCGTCAGCAGTCTCAGAGGCAGCCAGGATTTCTGGATCCTGGTGGTTGTGCTGACCGCGTTCTTTATCCTGACCGCGGTCTTTATCGTGATGCTTTTTTATCGTCTTGGAAGGGTGGAGGACACGCTCCGGTTGTAACTGGAAATATTTTCCAGGTTTTCCTCATACAAGGAGAAAGTAAATGAAAAGAAAAACAATTGCCATCCTGGCGGTTATCCTCGCGGTCCTGGTCGGGGCGGGCATATATATGTTTATTCGAATCAGCCATCAGTCTGCCAACCGTGAGTTATATGCCAACATCATCAAACGCATGCAGGAGGGAGGCCAGGTTCACAGGCTGGAAAGTGAATTTGAACACCTGCTGAGACGTCCCCATTTGCAGGCTCAGATCCGCAATAACGTAAACATTCTGGGCGCTTTCACCTTGATGAGAAAGAACGAAATCAACTACCTGGAAAAGGCTCGGGAATATTTCAACCGCGTCAAGCTTACCGGCCAGGCATACGATGTGCGGGATTTCGTGGCTTTCGGCCATGGACAATGCCTGCTGAAACTGGGAGGAAAGGAACCCTCGAGAGAATTGCTGGAAGAAGCGGCCGCTCGATTCCATGAAGTGCTGGAGATTGAACGCAGCCCGTTCCGTGTCCAGGCGCAGTTTTTCCATTATCAATGCCGCTACCGCCTGGGGCAGAACGATTTTCTGAGCTCCGTCAATGACGTCTTCCTCGATCAACTGAAAACCGGCCACGCGTCTTTTTATCCGGAGATGCTGTTTATGGCGGCGGATGCCGGCTTGCGCAGTGGGGAGCGGGAAAAGGGGTTGGATCGTTTGAAAATGCTGTACATGGAGCATCCCGGCTCATCGTGGGGGGAAAAAGCCGGAGAACGGCTCAAGGCGGAGGCCGCCATCCAAATGGCCGAGTATCCGGCCATAAGCGCCGGTCAGCAACTGGAATTGTGGCATCGGCTTATCAGTGTTACCAGGGGGAAAAAAGCCAGGGAAGATCTGCTCGTCGAAGTAAGGGCTTTCGATCGGAAGACAAAGGGCCGGTTGGACCCTGTATCGGCCATGTCATGCCAACTCCTGCTTGGGAAAGTTTATCGCTCTCTGAATCGCAAAGATTCGGCGCGAAGTCATTTCCAAACGGCCCTGAACTCCAGTGATCCCGGGATCCGCACTGAAGCCGCCTATAACATGATGAGGTATGACCGCGATCATAAGAACAGAGAATTCATGTTGAAGAGAATCGCCAATGCCATTTCCGCGCCGCGTTATCGTGAGCAGGCATATTATTCAACCACGCTGTATCTCAGTGGTTATCCGTTCGTGCGCAGGCATCAATACCAGCAGGCGGCGTGGTTCTACGAACAGGTGGTGCGCCAGGGTCAGACTGAATCCAATGAGTATTACGATCACGCCTTGTGGCGCCTGCACTGGTGTTACTATCACCTCGGCCGCTACGGCCAGGCCCTGGACATTCTGAACCGCATGTCGCGCCTGGATGAATGGCGGGAGTATGCCAAGTACTGGAGTGCCTATATCATGATGAACAGGCAATCCGGCCGCGAGGAAGAGGCGCGGATTCTGTTGCAGGATCTTTATGAAAACGCTGGCATGAATTATTACGGCGTTCTGGCAAAGGAGATACTGGAGAACCGTTTCGGCATTAGAAGCAACCCGCAGCGTGAACCCTTCAAGGCTGTCTCCATGGGTGTATTGGAAGATGACTTCCGCAGCCGCCGCTTCTCGTTCTTGAAAAACAACGGCCTCTTTGATTTCGCTGCGGTTGAGCTCAAACGTTACCTGGAGGAAAAGAAGATATCCCGCCAGGAGAATACCGATTATTGGCGGCCTTTTGGTGACGAGCTGGCCAAGCTTTATTTTTACAGTGGTCAATACATTCGATCCGGTGTGACGATTGCGTGGGTGTACGACCGCTACGTACTGACCGGAGCATCCAATGTTCCCGACTGGTTCTGGAACATCTATTACCCTGTTTTCTACAAAGACACCATTGATCGCTACGCGGATAAATGGGGGGTGGAAAAAAACTTCCTGTACGCGTTTATCCGCCAGGAGAGTTTTTATGAGCCTTACGTGAAATCGTACGCCGGTGCAATCGGTGTCATGCAGATCATGCCCGCTACAGGCAAAGAGATTCACAAGGATTTAAGTCCCATCCTGCGCCTGGGACCGTACAGTGTCGACATGCTCTATGACCCGGATATCAACATCCCCATGGGCATTTTCCATTTAAAGCAACAATTGTATGACCCCCTGCTGAAAGCGTATTCCCCCAGGCCCGGTCAGAGTTCCGAGGAAGTCAGACGCATGGCCCTGGTCCTGACTATCGCCGGCTACAACGCCGGGTCCAGAGCGGCAAGGCGCTGGCTGAAATACACCCGGTTCGCCAACCAGCAGGAGTTTATCGATCAAATCGATTACAGCGAGACCCGCCGATACGTCAAACTGGTATTGAAACATGAGTACCTCTACAAACGGTTCCGGTCTGGAGTGTCGCGCTGATAAATACATATACGGCATGTCCTTATAGGAGAAAACGATGATATTTCCTGGACTGGAAATTGGAGAGTACATTATTGATGATGAGTTGGGGCGAGGTGGATTCGGATCCGTTTTCCTGGCGCGCAACCAGGAAAACAATCAATGGGTGGCGATCAAGTTCCTGCATCCGAAAGTGATCCGCTCGGAAAAAGCCCGCCAGGCTTTCATCGATGAAATGATTAACCAGGCCAGGCTGTCCATCAGCCCGAATATCGTTCATGTCCTTCGAAGCATCAATTACAGCGACCACAGTGGTGAACACCTGGGCATGGTAATGGAATTCGTGGATGGCGATCCGCTGGACATGTGGATTCAGCGCTACAACCTGTTGCCGGAATTTGCCGCGGTACCGTTGTTTATCCAGGTTCTGCGGGGTCTGCAGGTTGCGCATGAGAACGGTATGCTGCATCGGGATATCAAGCCCGGCAATATCATTATCGGTTACGACGGACTGGTCAAGATCATGGACTTCGGTTTGTCCAAGATGATCAGCGGAGCGGCCGCAGCGTCTGAATCCGCCCGAGCCGCGTCGCTCAACTACGTGGCGCCGGAACGGTTGGAAAGGCAACGGATCGATGCCCGCGCCGATATCTATTCCGTTGGTGCTACCATGTACGAGGCTTTGACCGGTCATCCTCCATACCAGTTGGATTACGGTGACTGGGAGCAGGCGCGCAACTCGCACAAGAGCGGCAGCTTCAAGAGTATCCGGCATTATTGCGAGGCTCACAGCGAGGAACTGGAGAGGATTGTATCCAGATCGCTGGCGCCAGATCCGGCGAACCGTTTTGCTGACTGCCGCAATATGGAAGAGGAACTGGGCCGGCTCTGGGGCCGCCTGGCCTTGCCGGCAGGGGCGGATGAGTCGTTTTGCCGCATGTTTCAGACTACGATTGAACTGGTTGAGGGACGTTTCGCTTCCCGTTCCGTTCAGATGCCTTCCTACAAGAAGGACCGCCCGCAGGCGCAAGCACCGGCACCGGGATTTGATCTGGAGAAGCAGCGCCGCGACGAGGAAGCCGAGCGTATCCGTCAGGAAGAAGAGAAACGGCGCCGTGAGGAAGAAGCGAAACGGCGTCGTGAGGAAGACCTGAAGCGTGAAGCCGAAATGGCTGAACAACGGAGACTTGAGGCCGAACGGCGCAAACAGGAGGCCATGGCCAGTGTTAACCACTTGATTGAAACGGGTCGCTTTGAAGAAGCCGAACAGGTGTTGCGCGAGCATTTTGAACTGGGAGAAGAATTTGCCGCGCACAGGATCGCGCTTTTGTCGGACTGGGGAAAAAACAGCAAGGAATACGAAACGGCATACAGCCGCCAGGATTACCGCAAAGCCACAGAAAAACTTGATGAGTTGATTGATTCAGTTCCGGAAGGGGAGGGAAAGGAGAAGCTGGTCAGGAAACGCCGTGAGATCGAATTGGAACAATTGGAGACTATCCAGTCACTCGAATTGAAACTGAAAACCGCCGAGAGCGGAACTGAGAAAGCAGCCATCCTCAAGCGCCTGATTCATGTGGGTTCCAAAGAACAATTGGATGATTGGCGCGCCGAACTGAATTCACTGCAACAGGAAATTTCTGAAAAAAGGCGTAAGACGACCATTCTTTCATTGTCCGCTGCGATTGTGCTGGTTTTGCTCGCGGTTTTCCTGTTCGCCATTCTACCGGGGATCCGCTTTCGGAGTTCGGTCAAGGAGGTTCAATCGACGCTTCAAACTTCACCCGCCGAGGCTTTGAAAATGATTGAATCACTGCAGCGCAAACATGGTTCGGCGGAACTGGATAAGATGCGCAGCCAGGCCCTGTTCCAGGTCAGGACAAAGCGAGCCATGGAGATGCTGGAGCACTCACGCAGCCTTGAACAGAAGAATGATTTTGACGGCGCGCTCAAGGTATTCAGCTCCATCAAGCAGGACGTATTTCCCGGAGCGGGGCTTCCGGAGGAGGTCAGAAAAGCGGAGATGGATCTGAGAATCTCCGCTCGTGATTATTACGTGGAACAGGCCAGGACGGAGAAAGATCCCGGAAACAAGTACCTGCATTATTGCCGCGCCCTGGATTTTCGCGCGGATTCAGCTGTTCAGCGCGAAGCAGATGAGTACGCCAACAGGCATTCCAGAGATATCCTGGCTTCCCTGGTCAGACAGGGCAACGGGGAGGGGGATTGCAAGCGCGCCCGCTACATTGTTTCCAAGGGCATGCAATTATCCGCGGCACATCCGGGCATGTTGAAATTGAGGGAACAGGTTTACCGACGCTGCCGATGAAACAGGTCGCATGATTATCGGTGTATTCTCTGATGTGCATGGGAATTTTGGAATACTCGAGCAGGGCGTGGAATGGCTCAGGGCCCAAGGGGCTGATCAGCTGGTTTTCCTGGGGGACCTGTTCGCCGACGGTGGCTGGAACCGGGAATGTCTGCGGCTTCTATCGCGTGAAGGCGCCCACTTGCTTTTGGGGCAGAATGATACCGCCGGAGCGGAGTTGCTGGATCCCGATTCCCGGAAAGATTTCTTTAACATGGCCCAGCCCCGCCTGCGCCTGGGATGGAACGGAGAGATCCTGTGCAGCCACACCACAACCGATCCCAGCGTGATTTTAGAGGGACACGGTGTATGGTCGACTGCCTACCTGGACAACATTGAGAAAGCGGCGGCGCAATTCCACGTTGAAAGCTTTTTTATTTTTTTCTTTGGTCATACTCACAACGCGGTGATTTACGAACAACGTGATCCGGAATCTCAACCGATCACGATTCCCATTCAGAATAATACCCGTGTCATTTTGTGCCCACGCCATCGCTACCTGATCAATCCGGGTTCGATTTCGGGCATCATCAACCCGGATGAAGCGAGTCCGGGCGGGAACAATCCAAAGCGTATTTACCCGTCCGTAGCGGTTTTGGACACGGAAAAAAAGTGGCTGCGTTTTCGCTACCTGGCCCCGATCCCGGCCAGAAGTGTGACCCGGGTTGTCTCTGGATTGGGTGCGCAAGCGGAACCGGAACCGGGATCAAAAGGGTCGATGGTTGCGGGAAGGAAAAGTCAGTAATGATTCCTGAAAAGCGCAAGCCGCAATGGATTGAGAGGGTGTTCCTGACAGAAAGCAGTAGCAGTTGGTCTGACCTCCATTTTCTTTTTTGGAAACATAATTGCTGTACATTTTCTGGATTTTTTGTGTCGATTCATCCAGGTAATGTGAAAAAATGAAATCAGAAAACACATCGTATTATTTCCTCTATGTTCTGGATGGTGAGATTAAAAAGTACCCCTTGAATGGCCCCGAATCCATTGTGCTCGGGCGCAGTTGCCAATGCGACTGGAATCTGGACCAGAAATACGTGTCCCGAAGGCACCTGCGCATTTCAAGGAATAATGACGAGGTCGAAATCGAGGACCTGGGAAGTACCAACGGGACCTTTATCAACGGACGCAAAATCCAGCGGGCGCGAATACCGCTGGGTCATTCGTTCGCGATCAACACGCTGGAGTTTATTTTGAAAATGGGCGACGCGGATGATTTTGAACTTTCCGAAGAACTTTCGAATGCCATCCGCGCAACTGGGATTTCGGCTTGTGAGCGCGAAGAAAAGGAGGATACAGAAGATACGGAAGGGGGCGGGGCCAACCTATCCGAGCGATTTATCAGGCGAATACACTACTGTCCTAAAAAAACATGAAGGTATAGAGGCCGGCCTCTTTTTTGGTTAAGATAAGATTTTCGAAGACCAAACCT
>OBLN01000220.1_pt1 | contig 21078 bp, 19 predicted proteins | sample 1519301 | NCBI WGS metagenome assembly OBLN01 (sample SAMEA2452533, study PRJEB22499) | sediment metagenome | reverse complement strand
CAGGTGACAGGAAGGCAGGTGTAGGGGCGAAAAATTTTTCGCCCCTACTGCTTTTCCCACCCTCAACTCTCTCAACTACCTCAACTTGTTTTCAGCTCATTTAAATTTGGATCATTTGAATTTGTTTGGGATTTCGGATTTGGGCTTTGAATCAGGTGTCACCTTCTCCCCAACTCCCCAACTTCCCAACTTCCCAACTTCCCAACTTATACCAATAATCCATCCTTCCAGCCGACGGTGTGAATGTCGATTTTGGAGAAGTCGCTGTTCCCCAGGTGGTAGACTTCATCGGCGGCCTTGATACAGATCGGCGGCGGAGAAAGCGGCCAGGGCTCACCGCGCATCTCTTCACGGCGGGCGTTGATGATCTGCATGCCCACCGCGTCCACGGCTACCGGGTCAAACCCGGCGAGCAGTCCGTTGTATACCCACTTGTAGCGCGGATCGGGCTGTGGACCCTTGTCGCACAGCGGATGCAGCGCGTCTACGAGCACCAGCCGGGTCTTGCCCTTGACTTCCGGCCGCAGCCAGATCTCGCCCAGCCTGGCGCTGTCCTGGTTGTGGTAATTCCGGGGTGAGCCGGAAAAGAGGATGTAGTTTTTCAGCACGGTGCCGATTCCGGTCAGCCAATGGGCTTTCAGCCCGGGCATGCAGATCAATGCCGTGATGGGTTTCAGGTCCACGTCGCGTCCCTGGGCATGCACAATGCGGTCGGCGGGAATTCCCGCCGCCTCCATTGAATCCTTGACCGCGGCGATCAATTCAGCGTGGGTGGGGTTCATGAACGGAGTGGGTACCAGGCCGATCAGGTCCCGGGGCTGAACCAGGCTGCGCCAGGCGGCAGCTGCGTTTTCTTTTCCCGTTACCCGGACCAGCGCCTGTTCCAGCATGCGGTCCACTACCCGGCGATCTACTTTCAGCGAGTCATCCATGGCATTCGCGTCGCGGATGATAAAGACCGGGCTGCGCGCCGCCTCCATCCGGCCGGCCTTGAGCCATCCCGGACCCAGCAGGGTGGCGCCGAGGGCTGCGCCGGCGGTGCCGCGGATAAAGTCCCTGCGTGTGACAAAGGTTTTCCTGTTTTTCATATCTCTCTCCAACCCGGGCGGGAATTATGTCTCGGGGTTGACCTGGAACAGGACTTCACGGGCGGATTGACGTTCCGGACAGCCGAACGTGAGCACCAGTCCGCGGCCCTTCAGTTTGCTCCCCAGCCAGCCGTCCTCCACCTGGAAAAAATTCCGGTCGGTTTCCGTTGCCGGCAGAACCGCGGCGTCCTGTTCCGGTACATAAGCGGCCAGGAAGTGCTTTAATGCAGCCTGGGCTTTTTCCGCCTGTGCGTAAAGGATGATCAGCAGGTGGATCCGTTCCCCATCGCGTTCGTAAACGCCCATGGCCGCTTCGCAATCCGGTTCCAGCCTGAGGATGTTTTCGTGGCTGAGGTAATACAGCGAATTCAATACCAGGTGGGAGCGGAACCAGGCCGTGCGTTCCGGAAGCACCCTCCAGCCCGGGGCCAGCACCAGCGGAAGCCGGTTCAGCAGTCTGGGAACGGGAGACCCGCCGCGGCCCGACGCGATCGCTTGCCCCAGCTCCAATACGGCATCGCGCGCGGCGCTGGTTTCCCGGAACGACATCACGCGGGCGTAGAGTTTCCCGGAGCACAGCCGCAGCAGGCCCGCTCCGTAAAGCGCCCGTGCCGCCGGAACCGTTCCTGTCTTTGCCGCCTTTTTTTCCGCTGGAAACAACTCGATCGCTTCGCCGCCCCAGTCGAGCGAAAGCAGGCCGAAGGCGTCATCCGCGGATTTCATGGTATAGAGCTCCGCCAGGATGTCGTTCCCCGTATTGTCTTTGTATTCATGGACCAGCAACTGGTCGAAATGATAGGCGAGGTAGAGCTCGCCCCCGCCGTTCATGTAATCAAAGATGGTGTCCGCGGTGATCACGCGCGGCGGGCCCGAGGTTTTCCATGATCCAACCGTGTCCGGCAGGGATGCATTGTTCTTGACCATGGGCGCTCTCTCTCCCTGGACGGCCGTGCACCCGAGCAGCAGGCAGACACACAAGAGTATGCCCGGCGGGATTTTTGCCGTCCGTTTTCGCTTGTCTGTTGTCACTGTTCTAGGTGTAGCAATTCAGTGAAAAGAAAGCAAGGAGTCGAGCGAAGTTGAAAGCAGTGAAAGGATGGCGGTCCGTTTCCCGATTAGTTAATAAGTAACAATGCCGATTATAAATAAATGTAAAGGCATGAAGGTTGAATTGTTGACAAAAGTAATCAAAATGATTATAATTAAATACGAAGCATGAGATCAAAAGGAGGAAGCATGCCGGATATGAGAGTCAGAATTTCCGCTGAATCGGGAGGCCCGACCAAGACCCTGGTCAAGGCCCGTAATTTTCAGCTGATCGTGGATGAGCCGCCGGAACTGGGAGGAAACGATGAAGGCGCCAACCCGGTCGAATTCGTTCTGGCCGGCCTGGCCGGTTGCCTGAACGTAATGGGGCATCTGGTGGCCGGCGAAATGGGCATCAGTCTGCGCGGCCTGCGCATCGATATCATGGGTGAACTCAACCCCGAGAAACTGTTCGGTAAACCCACCACGGATCGTGCCGGTTACAAAACGATCGAAGCCGTTGTCAAGCCCGACTGCGACGCCGACAAGGCCACTTTGGAAAAATGGCTCGAGGCCGTTGAATCGCGTTGTCCGGTCAGCGATAACCTGGCCAATACCACTCCCGTCAGCATCAAGTTGAAATAACCTTCGTCCCCGGGCGTGGGGGATAAAATCCTCCACGCCCGTTCTGCGCTTTTTCGTCATCAACCCGTAAATCCTCCCCCGGAAAATGCCGCCCATTATCGACTGGGCCGCAAGTTCAGCATAAAACTTTTGCTGCCCCGAAGTGAGATATTCGCTCAATTGTTAGTATTTAACATTTTAGAGGCAAAGTCAAGGGGGAATCAATGCGCAATAAAAGTCTGGTATTTGTCATGATGACGGTATGCCTGTCGTTTCTGCTGGCGGCCCGGGAAATTACTGTCACCAGCCCGAACGGCGGCGAGAGCTGGGTCAGGGGAGAAATCCGTAACATTACCTGGACCGCTTTCGGGATCACTGCGGGTACTTTTCAGGTCACCGTGTGGAAAGGCGGCTCCAGCCAGGGAGTCATCGCTACCGGCCTGCCCGTCAGTCAGCGCTCATTCAACTGGATCGTGGGCCGCCTGGCGACCGGCGCCGAGGTTGCGGCGGGTTCGGGTTACACCATCAAGGTCCGGCTCCAGGGTGAAGAGACGAATGACTTCAGCGATGCGCCTTTCACCATAACGGCTGCGGGCACCCTCCAGACCATCACGGTTACGCGCCCGGCGGGAGGAGAGAATTGGAGCCTGGGAGACAGCCAGGCGATCAACTGGAACACCTCGGGGATATCCTCCGGTACTTACCAGGTCAGCGTGTGGAAAGGGGATTCCAGCCTGGGAGTCATCGCTACCGGCCTGCCCGCAAGCAGCCCCTCCTTTAACTGGACAGTGGGCCGACTGGCCGCGGGTGATTTCATACCCGCCGGTTCGGGTTACACCATCAAGGTCCGGCTCCAGGAAGAAGTCGCGCACGGTTTCAGCGGAGCGTTTTCCATAGCGCCATCGCTTACGCAGGGAATTGTTGTGACGGGCAGGCCCGCTCGTGCTCGTCCAACGGTCAAGGCGAAAAAAACCGAGCCGGGATTCAAGTTTCTCATGCCCGTCTCCGGGATCAGTTGGAAACTGGGTGAAACAGAAGAGCTCAGATGGGAATCCAGCAACATCGGAAGTGCCGAGATTCATCTCATCCTGTACAAACTGGTTGGGGCGCACAAGCGTTCCGTCGGGTTTATCGCCAAGAACCTGCGTAGAAGTCCCCGAGAAGCCTTTTCCTGGGAAGTCGGCCGATTCAGCGACGGCAGGAGCCTGGATGAAGGCGGTCAGTTCCAGGTGATGATCGCGGACAAGGGGGGCACGGTTACCCGTTTCAGCGATACCTTCGAAATCCAGCAGAAACGGCTGGACCTGCGTTGCCATATCCGCAACTTCCGCATCCGCACCGTTCACAATTTTGATATCCTGAGCCAGGGAATCAATATGATCCTTCCCGGATGGGCTCTTATGGAGGGGGTCCACGTGGTGCACGCGGTCGAGTTTGATCTGCTTTTGGGCAACGCAGGCGAATGGCCCGCCGGAAGCATGAACGTGGAATGGAAGTGGGAAATCCGATCCTTTGCGGTAAAAGACGGGTCCCTGGTGGCTTCCTCCGAGCGCGTGGATCTTTCCAGAAGCGGCAGCACGGAAATTCATCAACATGTAGGCGAGGGCGGCGGAGAACCCGGTTACACCGGTTTTCACGTGAAAGCGGGTGTGCCGTGCCGGTCTTCGAAAATGCGCATCATCGTCAAAGCCGAAGTCGACCCGCACAACCACCTGAGTTCCGCCTCCGTTTTGAAAAGGGATGCCGAAGTCCGGACCGTCACACTGATTGTTGACTGAGTCGGGACGGTTCGGCCACAGCTATTGGTAATCCTCGCGGGCCTTGCCCTCTTCCAGGTCCCAGAAAAAGAAAAAAAAGAACCCGGCCGCCCATTCGCGTTTCACCCCAGCGGATTGCCCTACGCGGGAACCCTTGTAGTAGACATCGCCGTCATCTTCCACTTCGCCCACCCGCGATCCGTCGAAGTAGACGTCTCCGTCGGCTTCGATTTCACCGACGCGGCTGCCCTTGAAGTACACATCACCGTCGGCTTCGATCTCACCGACGCGCGTACCCTGAGAATAGACATCGCCGTCTTTTTCAAAACAGCCCACGCGCGTGCCGTGGATGTACACATCCCCGTCGGTCTCGATCTCACCGATTCGCGACCCCTTGTAGTAGATGTCCTGGGCCGTGATTCCCTGGCAGAGCAACGCTCCGGCAATAAGGCAATAGATGATTTTTTTCATGTTTTCCCGGCAATGGCTCCCAATCCCGCAAACCACACGGTCCAGCCCAGGTGCGCGATCCGCTGCTTCAGGCCCGCCAGCTCCGGCAGGAAATCGGGGAAAAGTACGGAGAACCCCAAACCCATCAGCACCAGCGAGGTGAGGGCGGTCAACTTCAGGCGGCCGTTCCCGGCCCGTTGCCACAGCATCAACGCCAGCAGGGGAGAGAGGGGTAGCAGCATCGCGAGCATGCCCGCCTGACCGTGCATGGGCAACGGCAGGGGGAAGATGGCCGCCCCGGCCAGGGAAACGCCGTGAACCAGCAGCAGCCAGGCGGGAATTGTGGATAATTCTACTTGCTTGCAGACACGAACCAGGCCGTAAACGAAAACCAGGCTCAACAGGGCGCACAACAGCATGCCGGGGTTGAATATCCAGCGCGTGGGCGCGTCCAGGGCGCCCAGCTCGCTCACCCGGTCTCTAACGGAGCTGTAACCCGGATAGAAGCGGCCGCTGATCAGCAGCGTCGCCCAAAATATTCCGGGAACCGCGAACCCCAGGTTCAGCATGGTTTTTTTACCCATCAGACCTCCCGTTCTTCAACAGAACCGATTGTAATGGTGCCGTCAAAAACAGTCAAACCACATTAGCCACTATCAAAGTTGAAGAGTTGAAGAGTTGAAAAGTTGAAGAGGCAAGAAGTTAAACAGGTTTTTAAAGTATTTACGTTCGACTTTAGACTTTCAACTAAGTTCCCTCCTGTCTTCCTGTCACCTGATACCTGCCACCTTCATTCAAATCCCAAACCCCAAATCCGAAATCCCAAACAAATCCAAATGATCCAAATTCAAATGAGCTGAAAACAAGTTGAGGTAGTTGAGAGAGTTGAGGGTGGAAAAAGCAGTAGGGGCGAAAAATTTTTCGCCCCTACACCTGCCTTCCTGTCACCTGATACATGCCACCTCGATTTTACTTTCGACTTCAGACTTTCAACTTTCGACTAAGTTGTCTCCCTGTCACCTTCTTTCCAACTTTCATTGAGATATTTCCTCATAAACCCCCCACTATAGTATTGCTGAGAAGCGGCCTAAACCGCGCGGTGGAGGTGAAGCATGAGGGTGTGGATCACCGGCGTCATTTTGCTTTTAATGATTCCCATACTTGTGCCGGCGCAGGATCAGGACCCGGGGAAAATCGCTCAGGCCTTGGCGGACAGGCTGACATGCTCCCACCTGCTTGTCACCATCGTGGAACACGAGCCCATCACTTTGCGTATTGAAGAACAGAAAAAGCGGGCAACCATGATGTGGAAGGGCAACAAGGTGTTTGCCATGCGCACGCGCACCCTGGATACGGAAACAGAGATGTTGTCCATCGGCGAAAACATCGTGGAGATGAGCGGAAACGGCTGGAACAAGCTCTATTTAAACAAGGCCGGCCGCTCCCTTTACTTGTGGAACCACAAAGAAAACCGTTCGCTTCATTTGGCCAAGGTAAGCCTGCACAAACGGCCGGACTGCCTCGAGGTCACGATGTTGGAACATGAACCCATCCGCATGGACATCTGCCTGAAACATGGTGTCGGGGTGGTTTATTTCGGCGGCGGCATCCCCTTTCGGATTTCAATGAAGTATAAGAAAATCCGCGGGGCCGCGAAAGACAACCTTCTGCGCATCAACGGCAATGGCTCCCGGGAATTTTTCCTCAACCGCTCCCGCAAAATCATCTTTTTTGAGAATCCTTTTCCTGCCATGGACGGCCGCTTCGCCGACGTGGAAATTGAAAATTCTACCGGCTCTTCGGGCCACCCCAACTGGAAATTCAACGCCGACCCCTGATCCCCATCAGCCTCTTGCGCTGCACTCTGAATAACGAATAATGAAGAAGGAATAACAAAGCCATCCAGAATAAGATCGATCATCTTATTCCTTTCCAAATGATCCAAATTCAAATGAGCTGAAAACAAGTTGAGGCAGTTGAGAGAGTTCGGGAAAAAATATCGCTACCGGTCGTTCGATTGACTGCCGCAGGTTGGGGTGCTATTTTTTGAAACAGCGGCGCACATATCCAGGATCCGTTGCTTTGGTTCTTTTCCCGGCGCGGTGTTAAAGGAGGGAGCGTCATGAAGCGTGGTCGTCCCTTGAGCGAAACCATCGCCGTTGCGGTTCTGATCGCCGCATCGTGCCTTGCCTGCGTCGTGAGCCTGCCGGCCTCCACCCCTTCGGAGCCGCCCCCCGGAGAGGGCGCGACTTCGTTGCCTGCTTTCCAGCCATTCATCCACCTGGAGACAGACGGCGCCATCCAGGCCCTGACCGTTTCCGACGCGGCCCTGGTCATCAACGTAAAATTTCAGGACGGAAGTCACAGAATCAGGGCATACAGCCAACCGGCCGGCAACCTTTTATGGGAAAAGACTTATGTCGACGTCAGTTCCCACCACCCGGGCCCGGCACTGTACATCCACGGCGGGCGGCTGGCCTTTTACGCGGCCGAGACCGCGCCTTCTCCCTCCTCGATCGGCCTTCATATCCTTGACCTCCAGACGGGAGCAAAGCTCCATTACGCCCGGGAAAGCCCGCTTGCGGTCCGAAGCGGGCGCATCGTCTCCCGGTCCGGGTCCACGGGCAACGTTTACGACATGGCCCAGGGGTCTTATCTCAAGAAGTATTCCCGGACCGAGCGGCTCCGGTTCCGAGCCCTGATCGGAGACAAGGTCCTCTACCTCAGGAGCACGGGACAAGACCGGCGGGCGTGGTCGCCCCTGCTTCTGTCGCTAGCGGACGGGAGCGAGAGCTGGACGGGCCGGACGTTCACCGCCGAGGAGAGAGCCTTCCTCAGCGACGGGATCCCCAACTCTCCGGACCTGGTCACCGGCGGCTTTCCTGTTCTTATTCGGCAGGAGCAAACCTCTTCGCGTCAAACGTCTTCCCCTCCGCGCTTCTTCCTGCTCACGGAAAGCGGCCCCTGCCGCTTCTTCGAGCTCCAGGATTTCGGGCTGAGCGGCGTCCACGCCGGCCGTCCGAGCGGGGTCGTGGACTTCCAGCACACGAGAGGAACGGGAACGAACACCGTCCTCGCAGCCGGAGTCGCCTCGCCGCTCTCGGCTGAGACGAATTACCATTCAAACCTGGCCCTCGTCTCTTTCAACTCCCGGGGCGGCATCCTCGGCCGCGCCGCCGTTCCGCTCAGGGGCGCGTCGGTTCACTTCAGCGAGCTCGACGACCGGGGCCGGCTGCTCCTCGTCCTGAGCGACGAGCGCGTCCTGGCCTATGACCTTCCGATGCTCAGGCCGAGTTTCACGCGAGAATACAACGGCTTGTATTTTCAGGGGAAGCGGCGAGCCCGGCTGATGGGCCGGGAGCTCTATGTCTGGGGGTCCTACCAGGCCCGTCCTTCGGGAGAATGCGTCCTTTCGCTGAACACGGAATCGGGCGACCTGTCCGCGTTTTATCCCTTCGGCCGGAGCCTGGGGAATCTGGCGGACTTCAAGAAATCCTACCTCGACGTGTTCAACTCCGCACACCTGTTTCTGTGCTTCATCAAGGACGTCAGGACAGGCGGGCGGCCCGTCCACAGGAGCACCATCGTCCGCATCCCCCGGGCGAACAAGGGCTGGCTCGATGCCTCCCTCAGCGTTCCCCGGCCTGTCTTCACCGACAGCGCTGTTCCCGTGACCTTTCTCCCGGCATTCGCGGCGCTCTCTGCGAGCGAAGGTTCCATTTCCGGAGGAAAGACATGGAACACTCCCTCATCTCCCGGCACCTGCACCCTCACCCTGTCCGTGGGCGGCGCGAAGAGGGACTTTTTCGTTCCGGTCGTGGCCAGGGTCGTTAACAAGCCCCCCGTCGCGGATTTCATCCTGGTCGATCCTCCGCAGGACGGCATGTTCAGGCTCGTTACGCACTTCGACGGCTCGACTTCCCGCGATCCCGACGGCCGCATCGCCAAATACGAGTGGAGCTACGCCTTCCCGCCGGGAACGGATGATCAGGCTTTCGGTATAAATGCTGCACGCGAGAGCATCACTTTTCCCGCAAATTGCCATTCCGCTGCCGTGACGCTTACAGTCACGGACGACCGGGGACTTTCGGCCTCAAAAACGCGGCGGATCTATCCTCCCACGGCCCTGGCCGTGAAGAAGTCGGAAAACGAAGAATATATCACGGCCATTCCTCCGGCCCTGGACCCGGAGGGCGGCCAGGCGTCCGCAACCTACAGGATCGAGGTCAAGACCGGAAACAGGTCGGGAGCCGGAACGGACGCCAACGTCAGGCTGGTTCTCTATGGCCCGAAACGGGCGGACGGAATGCGCCTCCGCAGCGGCGACGAATGGAACCTCTTTGATTCCTCCGGAAATCGGCGCGATCATTTCGAAAAAGGCAAGACGGATACCTTCCACATGACGGGCAAGTCGCTCGACGACCTGGAGTTCATCACCCTCCGCCACGACAACGCCGGAGAGAAGCCGGGCTGGTTCGTCGAACGCCTGTCCGTCAAGAACGAGACGACGGACAAGGAGTGGTACTTCGTCGTCAACCAGTGGCTGGCTTTCGACGAGGGGCCCAAGAACAGGACGTGGTACAAGTTTTCGCCTCTCGATGCTCTCCTCAGCTGCGGCGTCATTTTCGGAAGCGAGCGCCTGAGCGTCGGCTTCACGGCGGCGAGCGACAACGTTTTCATCCTGCCGGAAAACGCCCGGGAGTTCTACATCACCTCCACGGACCGGGAGCAGCAGATCGCCGTTTTCAACAAGCAGGGGGTATTGCTCGGCCGGAGATATTCCGTGGGCTCCGGCGAGGCGGAGTTCCCTTATCTCACAAAGAGCGAATGGGGCGTGAACCTGAAGGTTGCGGATTTTCCGCGCCCGGCGCCCCTGACCGTCCGCTTGGGCACCGGGGGAAAAGAAGCCCTGATCTGGATCTTTCCCTCCTCCTGGCGCGGATACGAGAGTGAAGCCCGGCGGCTCGCCCTGCTCCTGCCCCTGGAGGACCGCTTGGAAAGCGTTTTCGACATCGCGCTGGGAGCGACCCGGTACCTCAAGGACAAGACCGGCAAGACCCTTAACCTGAATCCGATCCTGGAATACGGGGCCCAAGCCCTGGCCCTGTTTGAAGATGTACCGGACACGCAACTGGATTCCTTGATCAAAAACACGGTCCCGCGCTATGCCCTGAAATACGCCACCGTCGTGGCTCAGATCATGGGCAAGACTGTCGCGGCTGCGGCCGGCGAGTTTTCGCACGGCCTCCTGATGCTGATCGATGCCGCCCGCTGGGCGGGCTCCACGGGTGACGCCATATCCAAAACGGCGGCCCCGGCTTACGCCGCGGGCTTGTTGGAACGCCTGGCCGGGGGCTTGGATTCCAACCTTCTTCAGAACGTTGAAATTTTCACGGTGATCAAGCACAAGACGTCCACGCTCCTCGCCAAGGCCGCGAGCAACGATGCGGCGGGATGCCGGCTCCTGCTCGACGAACTCCGCTTGATCACGATCGGTCCCAACCCCGAAGGCGGAAACGTGTCCGATCACGTGATTGCCTATGCCACGTACGGCATCGATAAAAAATCCGGTGTGATTTACGAATTGTGCCTGGCGTCACGCCTGGCCTTGAGCCTGGAAAACATCAAGGAATGGAGGCAGAACGGGCACAGCGACTTCGACAGCGCCTGGTTCCAGCAGCTCAATGCCGAGCAGAGGTTCGGGCTGAACAAAGTTCAGGCCACGAACGTCGCCATGGACTATTACCAGCCCGTCATCGAAGCCATGCTCAAGGTCGCATCCATATTTATCGGCGCCTCCGCCCTCGATTAGTCGATACCCGGAAGCGGCATGTGTCCCCTGGGGCCGCCCCCTACACCTGTCTCCTGCCACCTGATACCTGTCACCTCGATTTCACTTTTCACTTTTACCTTTTCACTTTTCACTTGTTTTGCCCCTCGCCATACCAAAGTTGAAGAGTTGAAAAGTTGAAAAGTTGAAGTACCCTTTCGGGCATAAAAGGCAAGAAGTTAAACAGGTTTTTAAAGTATTTACGTTCGACTTTAGACTTTCAACTTTCGACTAAGTTCCCTCCTGCCTGCCTGTCACCTGATACCTGTCACCTCGATTTCACTTTCGACTTTAGACTTTCAACTTTCGACTAAATTCTCTCCCGCCTTCCTGTCACCTGATACCTGCCACCTCGATTTCACTTTTCACTTTTACCTTTTCACTTTTCACTTGTTTTGCCCCTCGCCATACCAAAGTTGAAGAGTTGAAAAGTAACTTTATACGTTTACACGCACCGGCCCCAATGTGACACCTTCTTTTCCTGTGACAGGAACATGACTCCCTCGTGCTATCACCGGGCTTTGCCTTTTTACTTTCGACTTTAGACTTCCAACTTTCGACTAAATTGTCTCCTCCCTTTTGCTTTTTTCCGTGTATTCCGTGTGTTCCGTGGTTTGTATTTCTTTCCAACTCTTCAACTTTTCTCTTCCGTGCTTTCCCCAATCGGCCCATACGGCTTCGGAATCTCCATGAGCACGTGCCTCAACTTGATGCGGCCTTCCAGTACCTTGTCCATGGCCAGGTAATACATGGGACGCATGCCCTCTTCGATGGCACGCGCTTCCAGCAGCTGCTCAGGCCTTTCATAGTCTTTTTCGGGACAATCCTGAGTGTCGATGTCTTTATTGAACCTGCTGATCATTTCCCGGATGACCGGCGTGACTTCCAGGACCTCGAACACCGATTCAATACCCGCATAGCCGGTTTGCCCGCAGGCTTCACACCCGGTCGTGAAATAGTGGGCCAGGGGGAGTCCCTCCACAGCCTTGATGCCTGCGCGTTTCACGAAGTTGGCTTCGAATGGTTTGCCCGTTTTGCAATGCGGGCAGAGCCGGGAAAGCAGGCGGCTGCCCGTCACCAGCAGCAGTCGTTGCGCCAGGGCCTCGGGCCGGATCTGGTTTCCCGGCGAGAGGTACTCTGAATGGTCTTTATCCTTATCAAGCCCCAGGCAGAAGCTCTGAAACAGGGATCGCAGGGCGGAAATCGCGCTCCAGCGATGGTAGCCGCAAATCACCAGGCGCTGGTCCGCCTGCTGCAGGGCCGGGAGCAGGTCTTCGTTGTCCGAAATATCCTGGAACATCAGCACGTCGGGATCATGGGCCAGGGCCTTGTCCAAGCCGTCGCGAAATGTATGCCGGGGCTCCACGCCCACCTGCACCGCCCCGGGCAGAACGAATTTTTTGGGCCGCTCCAGTGTGACCACACGCCGCCCCTGCAGTTGGGCGCGCACCAGGGAGGAGTAGCACAATACCGACTTGCCCGCCCCGGTGGGCCCGCACACCAGGATCAACCCTTTGGGCCGGTCCAGGGCGCGCTTGATCTTGACCAGGTCCGGCTCGCGGATGCCCAGGTTGTCCAGGTCCAGGACAAACCCCTTCTCCCCGGAGGACTGGAAATAGATGTTGACGATGGGGCCGTCGGTTCCCCAGATTGATTTGCACACCACACCGATAAATTCGCCGTTCTGGTAGTCAATCTCTGTCGCGCCGATCTGGTGGAAAACGGTTTCATACAATGCGTCGGGCTTACCGAATACCAGACTGCCCAGTTCCTCGCATATGGCTTTGAAATCACTGTACTCGCCTTCCATCACGGTTTTCCATCCCTCCTGCAGATGAAACCGGACCCGGAAGGTCTTTAAGTAGGGCTCCAGGTTGATGCTCCCGGCCCGAGCGATCAGGCCGGTGTCGATGATTTCATACAGGGTGCGCCGCGCCGGTGATATTCCCGGCGGCGGTGAGTGCAGGTCTTCCCGCTTCAGCGGGTTCAGGGCGAAGAAGCGATGCTCCGGGTGGGAGTCGCGCCAGAAAGGGGAGCGGGTGGGGTCGTTTGCCGGGCGCGCGGCGTCCTCGTCCACTACCACGAAACCCTCAGGAACGCCGACATCCCGGGGCGAAGAATCGTCAAGGAAATGAGAGCCCTCGGCGCCGGGTGATTCGCGGTCCGGCCCGTTCGAATCCGGTGACTTCTTTTGTTTCCTGCGCCACCACGCCATGCGCCTTTCCCTCTGGGCCCACTATAGATCAGCCCCACACGGAATGCAAACAGGGGGCGGAATGCTTTTTTCCGGAAGAAAGAAGTTGAAAAGTAGGGGCGAAAGATTTTTCGCCCCTACACTGCCTTCCTGATACCTGTCACCTTGATTCGCCTTTTCACTCCCGTACCCGAAAAATGCTACAATCCTCCCGGAGGAGGGAGCTTCATGCGGATCACCATCCTGAACGGCAACCCGCGGCCCGAAAACGCGGAATTCGAAACCTACCTGGCGCGGCTGCGCGCGGAATTGGAAAACACCCACAATGTCGAATTGCTGGACCTGCGCGACCTGGATATCCACTATTGCGTGGGCTGCTGGGACTGCTGGGTCAAGACGCCGGGCGAATGCGTGCACAAAGACGATTCCGCCCTGGTCTGCCGCAGTGTCATCAACTCCGACCTGGCCGTCTTCGCTTCCCCCCTCAGCCTCGGCTTTGTCACCGCGCTGACCAAAAAGACCATGGACAAAATGATCCCCCTGGTGCATCCCTACCTCGTGATCGACCGGGGCGAAATGCACCACCTGAAACGCTATCAGAAATACCCCCTGATGGGCCTGCTGCTGCAGGCCGGCCCCGGCTGTCGGGAAGGGGACGCGGAGGTTACCAGCGCCATCCTGGCGCGCACGGCCTTGAACCTGAAAACCCGGCTCGCATTCAACAAGTCGATGTCCGAACCCGTCGAGGAGGTCACCCGTGAAATTAACAGTCTGTAACGGATCGCCCCGCGGCCGGACCGGCAACACCGAGATCATGCTCAACCACCTCCTGGCCGGTTTCGAATCGATCCCGCAAAACGTGAGCGAACGTTTCCACCTCAACCGCGTCAAGGATCATCCGCAAGCGGCGGAAGCCTTCGGACGCGCCGAGGCGGTGCTGATCGCCATGCCCCTCTACACCGACGCCATGCCCGGCCTGGTCATGGCCTTTTTTGAACTGCTGCAGCAATACCAGGGGCGGGCAAACAATCCCCGCCTGGGCTTTCTGGTGCAGTCGGGCTTTCCCGAAGCCGCCCATTCGCGCCCCCTGGAGCGCTACCTGGAGGGATTGGCCGAGCGCCTGGGCTGCCCCTACATCGGCACGCTGGTGCGTGGCAATTGCGAAGGCCTGCGCGTGGCCCCGGCGAAGCGCAACCGCCGGCTCTTTGCGCTGCTGGATGAGATCGGCCGCGATTTCGGCCGCAGCGGCCGCTTCGATCCCGCGTTGCTCTCCAGGCTGGCCGGACCGGAACGCTTCCCCGCCGTGGTTACCACCGTCATGAAACCGCTGTTGCGCATCGGTGTATTCAACAGTTATTGGGACCGCATGCTCAAGAAAAACAACGCCTTCGACCAACGCTTCGCCCGGCCGTACAGAGAAGAAAGTTGAAGAGTTGAAGAGTTGAAAAGTTGAAGAGGCAAGAAGTTAAAAAAGTAAGGGCGGGGTTCAAACCCGCCCGTACACTGCCTCCTGACTTCCTGTAACCTGCCACCTGCCACCTTTTTTCTATTCCTTCTCCTGCGGCGGTGTGCTGTCCAGGCGGAACGTCACCATCACCTTGAACGCCGCCGGCCGGGCCTTACCGTCTTTCAAATAAGGCTCGTAGCGCCATTGGCGCACCGCCGCCATCGCCGCTTCCGCCAGCAGGGGATCCGCCTGGTGCTCCGGGTCCGGGATGACCTGGCTTACAGCCCCGGTCTCATCGATGTGAACCTCCAGTTTAACCAGCCCCTGGATCTTCTCTTTCAGGGCTTCCGGCGGGTATACCGGTGCAACGCGGTTGACCAGTTTGGGTCGCTCAACTGGGGCGATTTTTTCCACCTTGGCATCACCGTTGAGGCGGAATGTGATCACCACGGTGAACTTGACTTCCTTGGGCTTGCCCTCCACCAGGAAAGGCTCGTATTCCCACTGCTTCACCGCTTCCAACGCCGCCGCTTCCAGCAGGGGCTGGCGCGGTTCCTGGGGTATGATGTCGACCTTGATCACCTTGCCCTCCGTGCTGGTTACGGCCTCGACCAGGATCCTGCCCTGGATCTTCTGTTCGACCGCTTCCGGTGGATAAACGGGGTTGACCCGCTTGACCAGCTTGGGCCGCTCCGCCTTTTCATCCAGGGCCAGGGGTCCTTCCGCCGCTGCCATGCCCATGCCATGCGCCATGAACAACATGATCAACAACACCAGAATTGTTTTGATGACTTTCATGATTGTCTCCTTTCGCGGTTCCCGGCTGTCACCCCGGTTGACCTTCGTTGTTTTTTACCACTACCTGCAAATGGATGTGATAGCGGCGCCCCGACTCGCGCCCGGAAATAAAGGCGTCTTCGCGGTTGGACCGGTCGTCTTCCACGAGGATCACCGCGGTTACACCTTCAGGCAGCATCGCAGATCCGCCACCTGACCCCAGGCCCAGCCACAGGCCAACGGCCAAAACCAGGCACGCGGCCGCGGCAGCGAGCGCGTAACGCCAGTTGGACGCATGCGTCCGCGCCGGAACCGTTGCGGCGGACGAAAGGTCCATCGGCGTGTACCGCAAATGCGTTGTGGCGGCAGTTGCCGCCAGGCGCAGCGAGCGCGCCAGGGCCTGGCGCTCTTCCAGGTAGCCGGCGCATTGCGGACAGGCTGCCAGGTGGCGCTCCAGTTGTGCGGCTTGCCGCGGCGGCATAGCGCCGTCCAGCCACTCTTCCATACGGGAACGGCAGGTTTTGCAGTTCATGGTGCATCTCCGGAAAGCACATCCGCCCCGGAAGTCCGGGGGGCCGGGCTCAGAACGCGCAGAGCCGAAATGCCGCGGTTCAGCCGGGACTTGACGGTTCCCACCGGAACGCGCAGCACCGCGGCGATCTCCGCCAACGCCAGCTCTTCAAAAAAACGCATCATCACCACGTCGCGTTGGCGGCGGGGCAGGTTGTCCACCGCCTTCAGCAGGTGGTGGCGGCTGAGTGAATCGTCGTAACCGTTGCTGGCCTGCGGATTAGCGGCGACTTTTTGCAGGATGCCGAGGCGACGTTTTTCCCGGCGCAGGTTGAGCAGGAACAAGCGGTAGAGAATGGAGTAGAGCCAGGTGTAGGGTCGGCTCTCGCCGCGGAAAGGGGCCGTTCCGCGCAGGGCGGCGCAAAAGGTTTCCTGCACCAGGTCATGTGCCGTGGCTTCATCGCGGCAGAGCAGAAACGCGGCCCGCAGCAGGCGGTCGCCGTAAAACGCAAGGTCCAGGTCACTTCCGGCGGAATCCCTAATCCCTGCCTGCGCCGATTGCATGCTCGCTTCTTTGCCCATCGCTTATTGGTTGCACGAACCCCGCGAAAGGTTCAATTTATTATGACAGGGAATCACCCCCTTGAACAGCTATACCAAAGTTGAAGAGTTGAAGAGTTGGAAAGTTGAAGAGGCAAGAAGTTAAAAACGTAGGGGCGAAAAATTTTTCGCCCGTACACTGCCTCCTGCTTGCCCGCCGACTTGTCCACCGAAGCCTTGGCGAAGGCGGGCCACCTCGCTTTTTCTTTCGACTTTAGACTTTCGACTTTCGACTAAGTTACCTCCTGACTTCCTGTCACCTGATACCTGCCACCTTTATTCAAATCCGAAATCCCAAACAAATCCAAATGATCCAAATTCAAATGAGCTGAAAACAAGTTGAGGTAGTTGAGAGAGTTGAGGGCGGAAAATGCAGTAGGGGCGAAAGATTTTACGCCCCTACACCTGCCTTCCTGTCACCTGATACCTGTCACCTCGATTTCACTTTTACCTTTTCACTTTTCACTTGCTTTGCCCCTCGCCATACCAGAGTTGAAAAGTTGAAGAGTTGGAAAGTTGAAGAGGCAAGAAGTTAAAAAAGTATGAAAAGAATTCACTTTCGACTGATACTCCCGAATCCCCCATCACCGCCCTCCCAGTCACCTCATCACCGCTCTCCCGAATCCCCCATCACCGTTCTCCCAGTCACCTCATCACCGCTCCATGGGTTCCCCTAACCCCTCTTGCGAAGCCGTGGAACTGCACGGGCAATGAAATGCCGGGCGGAGGCAACTAAAGTCTGGCCCGGCCAAGAATGTTTTCAGAGAAAATTCGCCTCAACCGGTCGCGTTGATACCTGCGTATTTTGGGATCGGTTGCGGCAGGCTTCTTTTCAGGGGCATGCTTTGTTTTCATTGAACAAATTCTGTTTCTGGAAACGGGATTGCTTCTACTTCAGCGGGAGAAGGTTGAGGCGGAATACGCCGGGAACCCTTTGACCGCATGCAATAAAAGCGGTATGAACGCAGTGAGGTGAAACATGGAACGCGTTTTCCGGCTGGTTTTGTTTTTGCTGATAACCATGGTGACGGCATTTGCCGCGGATACGGGCGGCGGGATCCGTGTGATATCCGACCCGAAGCCCACGCATGATGAAAGCCGGGCGCCGCTGTACAAACTGCTAAAGACGGCAGAAATCACTTCCCATCCGGAGGATGAACACTTCTTGGTTCGGCCATGGAACGTTCGCGCCGACAGTGATGGAAACATCTATGTGTTTGACCTCAAGGTGCGCAGGTTTTTCAAGTTTGACAATAATTTCAAGCTGGTCCGGGTGTTCGGCAAAATCGGCCAGGGCCCCGGCGAATACGCCGCCGGGAGTTTCCTGGTGAATGCGGAAGTGGTTCAGAACCGCTTACTGTATTTTTCCGACGGAGGAAATCGCAAGTTGATCCAATACAACCTCGAAGGCGAACCCATTCAAGACATCCCCTTTCCCCATAACCGCGAAAACTACCTCTACCCGTTGCAGGGTCCAAAGCAAAATTTTTTGTGTATCGACCGCAGCAGCAATAGCATCCAGGCGGTCGATTCCACCGGCGCGCGCTTGTATCCGCTATTGTCCCGCAAAGAGATCGAAAGCCGCCTGCTGTTGGATATCCAACCCGGCGAATACGCCTTCATGGCTGTCGCGACTCCTTACGACACACGTTGCGCGTACGTGGCGGATCAACGATTGGCGGTTTTCCTGATGAACAGTTCCACGTTTTACCTGTTTGATCGGGATCGGCTGATCCGCAAGCTTCCGGTCTGGCCCAAAGAAACGCTGACCCTGTTTTGCGGCAAAGTAAAACAGCGCGCCCATGATCCCCACTTGAAAGACGCCTTTTTCACCATGTTCAACAACTGGTTTATCGATGAAGACACAAAAGGCCATTTCTACCTGGAGCCCCCGGGCAACCGGGATCTGCTCCGGTTTGACCTGGAAGGGAAGCTGACCGGGAGGTTTTCCAAGCCCTGCAAGGTGATCCTGATGGCGAAGGCCGCCAACCGTTTTTACGGCGTGTACAAGGACAGCATCATGATCCTGGAGGAGGGAAGAAGTGAAAAATAAAGGGAAATCCATTCTGATCATGGCGCTGCTCATCGCAAGTGTTTTGATCTTGACCGGAGTGATCCTGGAGGCGCGCTCCCAATGCCCGATGAGCAGCGCGCCGTGCGCGGCACTGGAACAATGCTGCTACGAAGGAGAGTACTTGTCACATTGGCCGCAATCCAGTTTTTGCGCCTACTGGCACATGTGCGCGACTGTTCATAAAGTCTATTGCTGGGACTATGATGATGAAGCCTCCTATATCCGTTATGGTACCTGTGCGCACTTTGTGCACAACTATTGCCAATGGTTTGGGGGCTTGTGATCGTTCGCACCGCCCTCCCGCCACCTTTTTCCCAATTCTCCAACTTGTTATCTTTGAAATCTATATGATAATATATTACTATATATGCGGAGAACGGATATGGTAAGAAAAAGCATAGTCATGCCCGAAGACCTGGTACGGGACGTGGACGCCCTGGCCGGCCGGGAACAACGGGATTTTTCCGGCGCCCTGCGATACGCCCTGCGCATCGGTCTGCTGGCCGTTGAAAATCCGGAATTCACCGTTGAGGAGATCAAGGAGATCCTGGCCGCCCGGGCGGACCATGAAGCCGGCCGGACACATCAATTGGATCTGGATGCGATCTGAATGTTGTTGAAGGAAACCACCCGCTTCCGCAAGCAGCGCAAAAAAGTGAAATCCGCCGCAGAAAAAGACGCCCTCAAGAACGCGATAAACATGCTGTCGGGGGACCCGGAAAAGGGCAAAAAGTTGAAAGGCGAATTCTGTGACCTGCGCTCACTGCGCTACCAGGCGGCCGCCCAGGCACGGCGACTGGTCTATAAACTGGAAGGTAAGGATTTAATCCTCTTCTCATTCGGTCCCCGCGAAGGCATTTACAGATAAGTGGCGCCTTTTTCCTCTTTTTTCACCCGCAACGCTCTCCACTGCCTCAACTTGTTTTTCGATCATTTGAACAGGTGCTTTTACTTTCAACTTTCGACTAAGTTCCCTCCTGCCTTCCTGTGACCTGATACCTGTCACCTTTATTCAAATCAAAAACCCCAAATCCGAAATTCCAAACAAATCCAAATGATCCAAATTCAAGTGAGCTGAAAACAAGTTGAGGTAGTTGAGAGAGTTGAGGGTGGGAAAAGCAGTAGGGGCGAAAAATTTTTCGCCCCTACACCTGCCTTCCTGTCACCTGATACCTGCCACCTCGTTTTCACTTTTCACTTTTACCTTTTCACTTTTCACTTGTTTTGCCCCGCGCCAGGTGCTTTTCCTTTCGACTTTAGACTTTCGACTGCGTTGGTGCTATCCTCTGTTCATGCCCGAGTCCGAATCCATCACCCCGCCCACACTGGAACAGATCCGAAACCTCCTGGCCTTCATGCCGCGAATCGAAAATCCGGCCGAACCCTTCTACACCTGCGACGACAAAACCAGCCCTTTCGACCCCTACATCTATTCCCCCCTTGTCAGCAGCTTCAACAATGCCCTCTACGATAACAACTTCTGCCAGCCCTTTGACTGGCCCGCCTGGAACGACCAGGCCGCAACATTCATCCAGGACCCCGCCAGACTCAACCAGGCCGACATCGAAACCATCGTCAAACTTTTTACCATCATCCTGCGTAAAGACCGCTTCAGCTCCGGCTCCATCGCCGGCGCACTGAAAAACGGCTTCATCCTTGCCCTGTTGAAACGCCTTGATGTTATCCAGAAAGAAATGGCGAACGAATAGGGGAGACAAGCCCGGCCCCGATTTCAATAAACCCAGAAAATCTTGAAGTCACAAATTGTGACCTCAAGGTGACTCTGAATTGAATTCATCTGTGAGCCGGGCCGGCAAACACGCCATTAATGAATTTTCTCCCCAACTCCTCAACTGCATTTCTTTCCGTGTATTCCGTGGTTTGAATGATCGGACGGCCGTCCGCCGGAACAGAGAAGTTGAGAGAGTTGAGGAAGTTGAGGGCGGAAGGGAAGTTGGGTAGAGTATCTCAATGGGTTTTTATACTTTTCACTTCCGTGTATTCCGTGTGTTCCGTGGTTTGCATTTCCTTCCAGGTTCCTGGGCGACCGGCCGGTCGCCCCTCCTGCCTCCTGCCTTCCTGTCACCTGATACCTGCCACCTTCATTCAAATCCTAAATCCCAAATCCGAAATCCCAAACAAATCCAAATAATCCAAATTTAAATGAGCTGAAGAAAACAAGTTGAGGTAGTTGAGAGAGTTGAGGGCGGAAATCCAGTTTTAAAGTGTCTCCCGCCACTCGCCAATTGCCCCTTGCCCCGCGCCATTCACCTCCGCCTGCCACTGTCACCTCGATTTCACTTTTCACTTTCAACTTTTCACTTATTTTGCCCCTCGCCTTTAGCCATCATCACTCGTACTCTTTCGAGCCATCACCGCACTGTGAGTTCCTCATCACCGCCCTCCCGAATACCCCATCACCGTCCAATATTTGCCCACTGCCTCCTGCCTTCCTGTCACCTGATACCTGTCACCTCGATTTCACTTTTCACTTGTCTGGCCCCTCGCCCAAGCAAAGTTGAAGAGTTGAAGAGTTGAAAAGTTGAAGTACCCTTTCGGGCATAAAAGGCAAGAAGTTAAAAAGTTTTGAAAGCTTTCACTTTCGACTTTAGACTCAATTCCCCTCGCCAAAAACGGAATAACTTTAACTTGACTTTAATAATTTCCATGCTATTATACAACTATGTTTAAAAGATGGCTG
>OBLN01000219.1_pt1 | contig 21095 bp, 19 predicted proteins | sample 1519301 | NCBI WGS metagenome assembly OBLN01 (sample SAMEA2452533, study PRJEB22499) | sediment metagenome | reverse complement strand
TGTGAGCATTATGCGGATTTACTAAATATTCTTTACTATTAATATCTTTAAGAATAATTTTTTCACCGGTCTCAACGCCCTCATGACATGCTTTGCATGATTTCTGTGAAGCAGCTCTGACAGGTGTTTCTGTCATATGACAGTCAATACATTGAAGACCTGCTTCTATATGTTTTTCATTAATCTGATTATCTGAATTTCCTGCAAAACAATAAACAGAGGCAAAAAAAACAACTAAGAAAACAATATTTATATATTTGATATTTAACATCTATTTCTCCATATTGTATGCTGTTTAACAATTTTGGCATTTTTTCACTGTAAAAAGAAAAAGAGAAAAAAAAATACAAGCAGTAAAATCTTACGTCGTGTTTATTGCATTTCTGTCCAGTCGTACATGTTTTCAAAGAGTGACGAATGAACATAGATGTTACGCTTGTTTCTGCTCATCAGTTTCTTTTCATACATTTCTACAACAGTGCGGCAAACCGTAACCTCTGATGCTCCCAGAATCTGTGCGTATTCCCTGTGACTGAGATAAATTGGAAGCATGTTCCAGCCTTCTTTAATTTCCGGGTTGTATGAAGTTACAAGCACTTTCAAAAATACCCTCAATCTTTCCGGGACACTGAGAGTATAGTTGGCGATCATGGCTTCCATATGGGTTTCCTCTTTTGCCACCACTCCTTTTGTATAAAGAAGCATCAGCTCCGGGTTATTTCCTATATGTTTTTGCCATACATCGTATGTGATGCTTAAAACTTCCGAAGGTCTTATTACGCTGTCAGTGACATTGACTAACTCTCTTGTCAGTCCATCGATATCGGCCAAGGCTCGCCCGGGGATAACCAGGCTGAAGATAAAGCTTCGTTCGTGCTTGTCCTGAAACGAGAATGCTGCCAATCCTTTTTTCAGATAATAAAATTTTCCTTCTGGTCCTCCGTTCATTAACGGGGTTCCACGTCCCAGTAGTTCAAGGGAACCATATTTCAAATAAATATCACGGAGTTGAGGCGGTTCTTCACTGTAGATCCATGGTTTCTGAAAAAATACCTGTCTCATAATCTACCGTTAATTAAATTAGCGGCGGTAAACAGCCGCCGCTATTAAAGTAAAGCTATTTTTTTATTTTGCCAAGTTTTACAGCAATATGTTCCGCAGCTATTCTGCCTCCTGTTGCCGCATAGCTTGAGAGAGAACCGGGCATGATGAGGTCATAGGTATCACCAAACATCCCCCCGGCGTCTATTCCGGCAGCATAAAGACCATTTATGGGTTTGTCTTGATCTGTAACGGCCTGCATATTAGCATTAATGCGCACGCCGCCGATTGTACTCATAAATGAAGGTTCGCCCTCTACAGCATAGAACGGACCTTGCTCCACTTTGCGGAGAAATCTTCTGTCTTTACCGAATACTTCATCGTAGTTGTATTCTGTGTATCTGTTAATATCAGCAACTGTTTTTTTAAGATTACCTGCAGGGACACCCATTTTCTGAGCAAGAGCATCAATTGTATTCGCTTTGAATGCATAGCCCTTTTTCTCGCCCTCTTTTATGCCCTGATCAATAAGATTGAGCTTTGTTCCTGCAGGAACCCAGTCACTATATGGCATAAATGTTCCTTTTGTTTTCAGCTCATCAACTGTATTCTGATCCATAACTACAAAATATCTTTTACCGACACGTTCTATTGCATTTTGTGAAACAGTCCAGTCTGATGAGTGCTGTTCGTTAAAAAAGCGGTCTCCTGCTTTGCTTACCCAAAGAAGAGGCTGACGGAGAACACTTGTGCAAAGAAGAGGCTGACGGAGAACACTTGTGATTTGTCCAAGAGGTGTTGTGTCTGTAAGGGTTTTATTCGGGTCTTCGCCTATGGGAATACCGCCGAGTACAAGGAGAGAACCCATGCTCTCTGTTCCTGCTCCTACAGCCAGTGCCATATTTATTCCATCACCTTCACGCCCTGCTTTCGGACCCGCAACAAGCTGTTCTGCATTGGCAATATATTTTTTCATCATTTTGAGGTTGTTGGCAAACCCGCCTGTGCAAAGGATTACACCGCCTTTTGTATGAAACTCTATTTCATCGCCGCTGTCCGTATCTTCTGCTATGATTCCGACAACATTGCCTTTTGAGTCGGTAATAAGCTTTTTACCGGCAGTTTCTGTCATGGTTTTATTACCCGTTTTATGGATAATATCGACAAGGGTTTTCACTGCTGTCGCACCGGAACCTTCATGAAATAAATGCCATGTTTTAGGACCGTTATATATGACAGTATGTACCTTTTCAAAGACAACACCACGCGCCTTCATCCAGTCGACATTTTCCGCTGAACGGTTAATCAATGCTCTCAGCACAGCTCCATTCGCTTTCCAGTGGCTGAACTCCATCGCCATGTTCCATGCCTGATCTGTTGTGATTCTGTCAGAAGACTGCCGCTGCATGTAGCTTTCAACTGCGAATGTGCCTTCAACAAACGGAGCAGCCCCGCCTAATGTAGGCATTTTTTCGATAAGATAAACTTTAAGCCCGTTTTCCGAAGCGACAGCAGCCGCAGAAAGACCTGCAAGCCCTGAACCGACAACAACAACATCTGTTTCAATGATTTGCCGCTTAGGTGCAGCAAAAACTGACGATGCACACAGCATCATTACTGTTAAATAAACAAATAAATTACGCAACATTGTGCTTCCTCCTTTTTATAGTGTAAAAGCAGGGTAGCATTAAATTATGAGCAAAAAACTATCGCACGATATTGTTTTGAGAAAAAAGTAGCATGGTAAGTGTTTAGTGATGCTGAAAAGGGAAGCGGTTTGTTATATAACAGACCTTAACAGAGCGTGTTTCTTACGAAGTGTCTTAAATCGTTAATAACATATGGATTCAGACTGAATGTCCTGTAGCCGGTTTTAATAAGATGGCTTAAAATACGTTCATCTGCTGCTATTTCACCGCAGATTTCAAGCCTGAGTCCTGTTTTTTTAACTCTGTTGTATATATTTTCTAAAAGCGCAAGAAACGCTTTATTATTAGTTTGATACAGTGAACTTACTGCCGGGTTTGTTCTGTCCACCGCAAAAAAATACTGGAAAAGGTCATTTGAGCCAATGCTGAAGAAATCGCAGTATTCAGCAAGCTCTTCAATGTAAAAAACAGCTGATGGAATTTCTATCATAGTGCCGAATGACGGAGCTTTGACTCCCCTTTCCTCTGCTATCTGCCTGCCAAGCTGAACCACATCACGCAGCTCGTCAGGGGTGGAGACAAATGGAACCATGATTTTGAGGGAAGGATAAGACGAATATACCTCAATAAGGGCTCTCAACTGCTCCTCAAGCATGTTTCTGCCGTTTAAGAGAAGGCGTATTCCTCTGTTGCCGAGAGCCGGATTATCTTCAGGGATTTCAAGATCGCTTTTTTTATCCGCACCTATGTCAAACAAGCGGAAAACAACCTCTCCGGGGAACATGGAAAGTATTTCTTCGTAGGTTTTCACCTGTTCATCAAACCCGAAGCCGGAAGGGTTCTGAAGATAGAAAATCTCTGTACGCACAAGCCCTATTCCGTCCGCATTGAGGCTTCGGGCTCTTTCCGCATCCAGAAGGCTTGAAACGTTAGCATAAAAATACACGCTTTCCCCATCCGGGAGTCTGATATCCGGATCTGCTTCACCGAGATCAGGTTTTTGTTTTATGCTGTTTATTTTTTCCTGATATTCCCTGAGCCTCTCAGGTGTGGGATTAATGAAAATTTCGCCGTTGTCTCCGTCAAGAATGATTGTTTTTGCCACTTCCATAAGCTCTGAAAGCTTTTTGATTCCGCTCACTGCGGGAATGTGCCTGCTTTTTGCAAGAATTGCGGTGTGGCTTGTTGCACCGTCTTTGGAGGTGATGAAGCCTGTAACTTTTTCAAGATCAAGTGACGCTGTTTCTCCGGGAGTAAGGGCGTCTGCCATCAGGATACTGTTTTCACCAAGTTCCATGTCCCGCTTCATTACGCCAAGATGACTTAGGAGGCGTTTTGATATATCCTCAATGTCTCCTGCTCTTTCTCTTAAATAGCGGTCGGGTATAGATAAAAAACGTTTGATAACTTTATCCGCAACGTGGCGCACGCTGAAAGCAGCGCTCTTTCGGTGGTCGGTTACGTGTTTTTTTATATCTTCCCTGAACATGCTGTCTTCAAGCATAAGCAGGTGTGTCTGGAAAATTTCCGAGTCAATATTTTCACTGCTTTGGTCAAGATCATCAATAAGTTTCAGAAGATCAGCTTTTGTTTTAAGAAAAGCACTCTCAAGCTCTTCAAGCTCTCTTTGGATATCTAGATCCCCTGTGTTTTTTTCCAGAAACCTTGAGAGTACCATTGCGGGAGAGCCGATTGCTATTCCGCCGGAAAGAGGAATTCCTCTGACACTTATCTCTCCTTCATACATATCATCATCGTTGTGCGGCTCATAAAGATAATGCTTCATCATTATGGTGGAAACCTGCGCTGCTGCCGCTTTTATTAGAGCTTTCATTGCTTCTGTGTTCTTTTTATCTTTCTGAAACTGAAAAACAAGAACCCCTATGATGTGGGAGCGTCCCTTAAGCGGAACACCGATGAAGGTGTTAAAGGGTTCTTCGTTAATTCCTGGGAAGTAATTGAATCTGCTGTGTTTGGAAGCATTTCGGATAAAGGTATACTCCCCTCCGGTAAAACTTAAGCCGGTGAGACCTTCAGAGGTTTTCATGGTAACATTTCCCACAGCAGACTGGCTCAAACCATCGGTCGCCATGAGGGTGAGAGTATCTTTTTTGAATTTGCTTAAAAGGTAAACAGAGCAGACGTCACTGCCCAGACCACGCCTGAGATGGGTCACTGTTCTGGTAAGGACATCCTCCATGCTTTCGGCATCCAGAATGATATTGCTGATTTCAAGCAAAAGTTCAATTTTTCTCATAACGATTGATTTTAAAGCGTTACAACGTTATGTGCAAGTGGAAATTCCGGAGGTTAATGTCCTTTTTATACAAAGTCTTCCGGTCTGCATCCGAGGAAGCCGCAGAGACCGTCTATAGCGGGTGACATATCAACTGAATAATCATTTACATATAAATCTATATGGCTTTTTATCACTTTATCATCAAGCTCTTGTGCGTGTTTTTTGATGTACTGCTGTATCTCTGTATAGTTGTTTTCAGCAAAGGAGATCGACTGTCTGAGCAGCCTGTTTATTTCATCTGCGTATTGAGTGAGAGTCTTCCTTATTAAAATAGCTCCCAAGGGAATCGGAGCTTTATATTTTTCCTCCCAGAGCTCGCCAAGGTCAAAGAGCTTAACAAGCCCTTCCTCCCTGTAGATGAACCTGCCCTCATGGATTACAACTCCGGCAAGTACTCTGCCCTCTTTCACAGCAGGCATTATTTCATCAAAACGCATTTCGATAAACTCATAGTCTGAACCGAAAAAATGTCTGAAAAACCTGAATGCACTGGTGTGGATGCCGGGTATGGCTATTTTGGCACCTTTTGCTGAAGCTATATCTGTCTCTTTCACCGACACAATCAGTGGTCCGCAGCCGAAGCCGAGGGCACCGCCGGCTTTCAGAACAGAGTAATCATTCAGAACCTGCGGAATCATTCCGTAGGAAACCTTGACTATATCCAGCTCACGGTCGAGAGCCTTATTGTTCAGCACTTCAATATCATCCATAAACGGCTCAAAGCTGTGAGCCGTTCTGATGTGCCCTTCAAGGAGGGCGCCGAAAATATATGTGTCGTTAGGGCAAGTGGATATGCCTATGTTAAAGTTCATTTTAATTCCCTTAGAATGACGGAATACTCCCCAGCAGATACTTGAGGTCATCATCCTTAAACTCAACACCGCCGCCGAGGAAAAGTGTTCTCGTATCGCTGTTTGCTATGTTGTCCACACCGCCTGTGATAAAGAAGTTTTCAAAGAATTTGTATCTGGCGTATGCTTTGACATTTACGTTTCTGTCCTCATCCTCATCGGGGAAGTCATACACATCAAGCTTAAGCTCAAAGTTTTTGTTTTTTGATATGGGATAAAAATCAGCTCCGACACCGAATTCTGATTCCATAAGCCCTATGCGGAAGTAGAAGTTGTCAAAAAATCTGTGGGCGTACATTGCAGTAAATGTAAGTTCATCTTTATTGACGGTTTTTTCTCCTTCGACATCAACCCAATACCCGTCACCACCGGCAGGGTTGCCGCCGTTGTGTATCTTCTGGGTAAATTTTTCAGTGGTATCTCTTCCGTTGGGGTGGCTTTCAAGACCGAGGAGATAATATCTTTTTTCATTAGGGACAAGCTTAAGTCTGAAATAACCTTTGTTTTCGCTCTCTTCAAAGTTATGCTGACCTTCAAATGAGAGATAAACCTGCATCTTGTCAAGCTTGCCAACTGTATTCTTCAGGCTTGTGAGGGTTTCATTAACATTATCAATCGTATTGTTGTCATATATTAGTTTGCCGACTGTGCCTTCACCGGATTTTATCTGTCCGGTAATGTCATTCATATTATCAACGGTTGTTTCAAGCTTGGCTGTTACGGCACGGAGGTTTTTGATTGTATCATTGATGTCGGTTTTATTTCCGCCGACAATATCGTCTATATCACCGGTAACGTTTCTGAGGTTTTCTGCTATCGCAGGGGTCTGCATCCTCAAATCTTCTGTTATTACACGTATATTTGCTATTATATCATTCATATTCTGCTGATTACTCACAGCCAAATTGTTAAGAGAACCTGTGAGTGATTCAACATTACGCATGATAGCATTAACTCTCATTTCATTCTGAGCGAGGATGTCACGAAGCATATCTGTGGTGTAGCGGGCGTTTTCAAGTGTCATTTTCATGTTTTCTTTAGCTTCCGCAGTAGCGAGAACCTCTTTGAGCGCAGATGTAATTTCCTTAACGTCTCCGGCTATATCGCCGAGTTGGTTTCCAAGCTCATCAAAATCAGTTGAGCTTGCTGATTCTCTGATAACATCGTCCTGTTTAAGAGCGCCTGCAAGTTCATTGGTTTTCATCTGGAGTTCGGCGTATTTTTCTCCAAGGAAGCCGCTGGAACGGACTGCTAAAATGACATTAGAAGGGATCTCGTACTGTTCATCTATAACCATGGTGATTACAGGTTTACCGTTTACAAGCCTAACCTCTGTGACCTTTCCGACTTCAACACCATTGAACATAACAGCGGAGTCCGGCGTAAGCCCTGAAGCGTTGCTGAGTTCCGCCTTTATTTCCATTCCCTTATGTCCGCCTATGGAGAATGAGCCTGCTTTAAGAGACATAAAGCCTATAAGCACAAAACATATAATTACGAAGGCTCCAACCTTGGCTTCGAGTCCTGCTTTCATCTATTACCCCTCGTTATATTACTTTTATAGGTCCTTCCATCGAGGCGGAAAGGAACTGACGGACATACGGGTTATCCGTGGATTTAAACTCGTCCGGAGTACCGAACAAAACCACTTTGCCGTCATACAGCATCGCCATATAGTCAGCTATTTTCAATGCGCTGTCTATATCGTGCGAAATGACAACAGAGGTTATATCCAGCTCTTTCTGCGTATCATGTATAAGGTTATCCACCACATCACACATTATCGGGTCAAGCCCTGTGGTGGGTTCGTCGTAAAGAATAATCTGCGGTTCAAGGGCTATTGCTCTTGCCAGCCCTACTCTTTTTCTCATACCACCGGAAAGTTCTGACGGCATCTTTTTCTCCACATCACGGAGCCCGACAAGGCGGAGTTTCTCTATAACTATGTCATGAATTTGTTTTTTAGTAAGTTTAGTGTGTTCCACAAGCGGAAAGGCTACATTCTCAAATACAGTCATGGAGTCAAACAATGCTGCGTTCTGAAAAAGTATGCCGAATTTTTTGCGTATATTCAGAAGTTCCTTGCCCCTGAGCCCTACTATACTTTTACCGTCCACCAGAACATCGCCTTTTGTGGGCGGCATAAGTCCGCACATCTGCTTAAGGAGTACACTTTTTCCTGTTCCGGAGGGACCTATTATGTACGTAATTGCATTTTTACGCACCTGAATATCAATCCCTTTATGGATTTTATATTCACCAAAGCTTTTATGTACGTCTTTCAGTTCTATCGCAAATTCCATTAAGACCGCCTAAAACATGAATGCCGTGAGAATATAGTCAAAAACAAGAATGAGTATGCAGGCAAGCACCACAGACTCTGTGGTCGCCTTTCCTACCCCTTCTGCGCCGCCTGAAGTGTAATAGCCTTTGTAGCAGCCGACTAAAGTTACCAGAAGACCGAAAACAACTGACTTTATCATTCCGTTCATAAAGTCCGAAAGGTCTATATAGCGATACATATTATCAAGATAGAGTGTTTTATTGATACCCAGTATATAAACCCCGACAAATACTCCGCCAACAGTGCCGCAGAAAACAGCTATTGCGTTCAGGAGGGGCATGACGAATATTCCTGCAAGTATGCGGGGTACGCAGAGGTACTGCACCGGATCAACAGCGAGGGATGATAAAGCATCTATCTGTTCTGTGACCTTCATCGTGCCTATCTCTGCCGTGATAGCAGACCCTGCCCTTGCTGCAACCATTATGGCAGAAAGAACCGGACCAAGCTCACGGGCCATGCCCAGCGTGACAACAGTTCCCACAAGATATTCTGCGCCGAATTTGCTGAAGCCTATATAACTCTGAAAGGCAAATACCATGCCTGTAAAGCTGCCTGTGAGTATGATAACAGAGAGAGAGTTTACGCCTATGAACTCGATCTGTTTAATAAACAGCCTGAACCTGAAAGGCGGTACAAAGGTCATTCTCAGTGTTTCCCAGAAAAGCAGAAACAGCCTGCCCGCACCGACACTCATAACTGTAAAAGGTCTGCCTACAAATGCCAGAATTTCGTTCATCAGAGAGGTTTTCTCCTTTAGTCTTTGTAGATTCTGGGTATTCGGTCTGAAATACCGCAGAGAATTTCATAGCTGATAGTATCGGCGAGTTCCGCCCATTTTTCAGCAGATATATTATCGCCCAGAATCTCCACTTCAGGGTATGAGCCGTCAAGGGGAACATTCGTCAGGTCTATCATAGTCATATCCATACAGACAGTTCCAAGAACCGGACAGTTTACACCGTTTACACGCATTTCAGCCCTGTTTGAAAAGTTTCTGGAATAGCCGTCAGCATAACCGATGGGGACAACGCCGACTGTCATATCCTTGTCTGCGGTGAAACGCCTGTTGTAGCTCACAGTTTCGCCTTTCGGGATTCTTTTTATGTGAACCACTTTCGAGTATATCCTCATAACTTTCTTTAAATCAACATTATTATTACCGTATAAGTATCCGTAAAGCATGATTCCGGGGCGTGCCAGAGTACATTCATTGCTGATATTAGCTATGCCGGAGGAGTTCAGAAGGCTTGTTTCTGCTGTGATATTATTATTCTTGATAAAAGAGCAGAACCGCTCTTTCTGCTGATAGCTGTATTCAATGTCTGAATCTGCACTAGAAAGATGGCTCATCACATGACAAACATGAAAACGTGGGTATTTTTTTAAAAATTCCTGATAATCCATCTCCGGAGAGTAACCCAGCCTGTGCATTCCTGTATCAATCTTCAGGGTTATGTCTGCCTTCAGGTTATTCTGCTCAAGGAAAGAATGGTATGCTTCTGCTATTTCATCGTCAAAAACGGCTGGTATAAGCTTGTTTATGAATACTTCCTCATGTAAATACTGATCAACATATCCGAGGAGAAAAATTTCCGGTTCAGGACCAAGGGATTTTCTTAGAACTATCCCCTCCAGAACTGTCGCCACTCCGAATTTTCTGACACCACAGTTTTTAATGGCATATTCCGCCAGTCTGACTGCCCCGTGCCCGTAACCGTCCGCTTTGATTATGGCTATAATGTCTGTTCCGCTGAGTTTTCTTGCCTGTTCTATATTATGTCCGAAGGCTTTTAAGTCTATCTGGGCATATGTCGGTCTGAGAGACTCAATTCTCTTTTGTATCACTTTCTATACCTGCTGAATGAAGAAGATAAGATCTTATAAATGGTTCAAGTCCGCCGTCCATGACGCTGTCAACGTTTCCTGTCTCGTGTCTTGTGCGCAGGTCTTTTACCATTTTATATGGGTGCATTACATAACTGCGTATCTGGCTTCCCCACCCTATGTCCGTTTTGGTACTTTCCAGCTTGTCACGCTCTTCGTTGCGTTTTTTCATCTCATGGTCATATAATTTAGCTTTCAGAAGCTTCATTGCATGAGCTTTGTTTTTATGCTGGCTGCGCTCATTCTGGCATGTAACCACTATTCCCGTGGGCATATGGGTGATTCTTACAGCAGAATCGGTTGTGTTGATGTGCTGCCCGCCTGCGCCGCTGGCACGGTATGTATCTATCTGAAGGTCAGATTCGTTTATATCTATTTCGATATCGTCATCAATCTCCGGCAGAACAAAAACAGATGCAAAGGATGTATGACGCCTGCTTTGCGAGTCAAACGGGGATATGCGGACAAGCCTGTGAACCCCTATCTCACCTTTCAGATAACCAAAGGCGTATGCGCCTATAATATTAAAAGTAACAGATTTTATGCCCGCTTCCTCGCCTTCTATCATGTCCATAAGCTCACACTTGAAACCCATTCTTTCCGCATAACGGGTGTACATGCGGTAAAGCATCTGCGCCCAGTCGTTAGATTCTGTTCCGCCTGCGCCGGAATGTATGGTAAGGATAGCATTGTTCGGATCGTGGGGGTCATCAAGAATAAGCTTAAGCTCGAACTGCCTGATAGTTGCCTCAAGCTTGTCTGTGACGGAAATTATATCGTCAGCAACTTCTTCCGCACCCTCATCATAGAGCTCAAGAAGGGTTTCCACCTCGTCCACAAGGTCTTTGACATCCTTCCATTCTTCAAGGAACTTTTTCATGTTTGACTGTTCTTTGAGAAGGGCTTTGGATTCCTTCTTTGTCCAGAAGTCAGGCTCGTTTATGGACATTTCATCTACTCTGCGTATTCTTTCCGATATATCTTCTTCGTTTACTACAGAGTAAAATCCCTTGACCTGCTCTTTAAGTTCTGAAAATAAGCTTTGTGACTCTTCAATACTCATTAATGTATTCCTTATATATTTAAACGGTACGTCCAGTCCGTTTGATTTAATGTCCGGTATGGGTTTATTCAGCTTCCGCTGACAATCATTGCGTCAAAAAGAACATCGCCTGTGACTATGTTTCCGTGGATTCGTGTATTGCTGTACACAGCTTTTGCAGCACAAAGCAGATCTTTCAGGTTTCCGGTAAGAACGGATTCTCTGAACGATGAAACTGCCTCACCACTACGCAGCACCACGCCTGAAATCCCCAAAGAAAAATCACCGCTGACGGTGTCTGCCATATGGAGTCCCATCACATCAAGAACCTTGACCACATCACCTTTTATTAAAGCAACGGCGGATACATCTTCTGTGGGTTCAACAACAAGGTTGGAGGTTCCTACGCCTATTTTACCCGAACCGGTTCTCACCGCATTCGCCGTGTTTTCAGCGTTCATCAATGCCGAAGTGTAGCCGTTATGAAGGTATGATTCAAGCTTTCCTTTTGTAACAAGGTGTGTTTCCCTTGCTTCGGTTCCTTCATCATCAAAGCGGAATGAACCTATAGCATCCCCGTGAAAGGGATCATCAGTTATGTTTAAAATGTCAGACGCCACTGTTTTCCCGAGTTTTCCGGCAAAAAGGCTCATCTGTTTAAGGACATTTTCAGCATCGCACATTTCCGAAATAAGCTCAAAAAACTGCGCAGCAGTACCGGAGTCAAAGAGTATGTTGTACTTCCCTGTTTTAAGCGGTTTCCCGCCCAGAAGGCTGGTTGCTGTCTCTGCCGCTCTTCTGCCGGTTAAGGATGGTTCAAAGTGTTTATCAAGATAGACAGTATCACCCTCATAACCCTCCTGAATGTCTCCGTTTTCTTCTGCAAGACACTGGCAGAAAGATGAAATCATCTGTTTGTTCCATAACTTACGGGCTATATGTGTTCCGGTGATTAATGTTTTCTGATTAACATATGAGCATGAAGCTGATTTGACAGATTTAACCCTTTTGTCAAACCCTTTTGCACCGCTTTCTGTCAGAAGAGCAAAGTTTTTGAGAGTCTCAATATCCGGTTCGGCTGGTTCTGTTATATCTTTATAAACTTGCGGTGATGAAGGGATATATACCTTTTCATCCTGCGGGGTCAGTCTGATGACTTCCTGTGCTTCACTCAGAAAAGCGTTGAGCCTCTCTTCGTTTACACCGCCGGAAGTATAGTACAGGGTTCTGCCTTCTTTAAAAACCCTCACACGCAGACCGGAGGATGAGTTGACAGTAACGTCTTCCACCTCTCCGTCTCTTATGTCAACAGTTTTTGAAGTTCCTTCAGAAAGCTGTATTTCTATACTGTCAAAGCTTGCTTTGTATCTGTCAATGAGCCGTCCGGAAAAATCCATCAAAGCTCCAGAACCATTGCGGTTTCATCGCAATCCGGGAATTTGGCGCACTTAAGACAGTCCGACCAGATTTTCTTGGGCAGGGTATCCTTTTCAACTTCCTGAAAGCCGAATTTTGCGAAAAAATGAGCTTTATAAGTCAGAAGAAATATTTTTTTTGCACCGATGGTTCTGGACATTTCCATGACCTTTTCCACCATTGCTTTGCCTATTCCGTGTCTGGATACGTGTTCGGCAACGGCGATTGAGCGAAGCTCAACCAAGTCCTCCCATGATGGGTGCATGGCGCAGCATCCAAGGAGTTCGCCGTTTTCCTCCCACACTATAAACTCAAGTATTCGTTCGCATATCTCACTTATACTTACAGGAAGCATTTCTCCCTTTGAAGCATAGGAGTTAACCAGCTTCTGTATTTTTCTTGTATCTGCGAGGGTTGCTTTTCTGAGCATTAAAAGTTCCTGATAAACTGCTTATAGAGATACACTGCCGTTTCTTTGTCAGGAAGAAGGTTAAGACCCTTTCTGGCTTTTATGGTTACTTTAACTTTGCCGAGTCCCTGATCTTCTATGAATGCAAATACGTCGGCATTGGGAAGAACAGCCTCAATTTTGCCTTCGGCTATGCTGGAATCACGTATTACGCCTCTTTCATTCTTAATAACGTCAAGCATGGTTTCAAAAGCGGTTTCGGGGCTTGCGGTGATCGTGTCTGAAACACCGTCAGTGGTCACGCTGTAAGTTGCACCTGCAGCACCCGCTCCCACTACCAGAACAGCCGGAAGGCACCCGTACATAAACATTGAGATCACAGCGGCGAAAAGGACGGTTCTTAATTTCATTTCTACCTCATTATACAGATTGATTTTTTACATCATAAACTTGCGCATTCTGCTCGGGGAAAAACCCCGCCATTTTAATAATCGTATAATATTACGAAATAATTAGGATTTTATCAATGATATTTATTGACAGCTTATCCGGCGGGATCTAATATCAGTTTTGAGATGAAAAAACGTAGAAAGTTCACAAATCCTTACAGAGAAACCTAAGCCTTCTGCCCATTTTGGGACGGAAGGCTTTTTTTTTAATAAAAAGACAGCGGAGGGTCGTTGATGAGTCACGGAAAAGAGATTCTAAGCTGCGAAGAAATGGCAGGAATGATCACAAGGATGGTTTTTCAGATCCTTGAATCGGTGCGTTCTTCGGGCAATTTCGGAATCGTAGGCATTAAAAGCGGCGGAGCCGTGCTGGCACGCAGAATTGCTGATGAGATAGCAAAGCACAGCGGTAAAAGTCCTGATGTCGGTTATCTGGACATAACCTTGTACCGTGATGACCTCGCCCAGACGCAGATTGCGGATTTCCCCCTGGTTCAGGGAACAGAAATCGGTTTTGATGTAGCGGGCAGACACATTATTCTTGTTGATGATGTGGTTTTCACAGGGAGAACTGTCAGAGCGGCTCTGGATGCACTTACAGATTTCGGCAGACCTTCCAAAATCAGCCTCGCAGCCCTCATTGACAGAGGACACAGGGAACTGCCTGTTCAGCCGGATTATGTGGGAAAATCTGTCCCGACATCCTTAAGCGAATGTGTTCAGGTAAATTTCAGAGAAACCGCCGGAGCGGACTCTGTTTGCATAATAAAGAAATAATTCTTTAATTTTCATTCAGGAGTAACAGATGTCTTACAGCAGAAAAGACCTTACAGGTATGATAGACCTCACAAAAGATGAGATTCTCCACCTGCTTGATACGGCGGAAAAGTTCAGGGAAATCAACCACAGAGATGTAAAAAAGGTTCCAACACTTAAGGGAAAAACCATTGTGAATCTTTTTTTTGAAAACTCCACCCGTACCAGAACTTCCTTTGAGATAGCCGGTAAAAGACTTTCAGCGGATACAATTAATTTTTCCGCATCCGCAAGCAGCACAGCAAAGGGTGAAACCCTCATCGACACTGTTCATAATATTGAAGCGATGAAGACCGATATATTTGTTGTGCGCCACGCCTACAGCGGAGCCATTAAATTTATAGCTGAAAACACAAACGCATCGGTGGTGAATGCCGGAGACGGGCTTAATGAACACCCTACCCAGTCGCTTCTGGATATGCTCACAATCAAACAGCACAAAGGCAGGCTTGATGGGCTTAATGTCGCAATAATTGGCGATATCACCCACAGCAGGGTTGCCCGCTCAAACATATGGGCAATGCCTAGGCTCGGCATCAATCTCCGCCTTTTCGGACCCAAAACAATGCTTCCCCGCTGCACATCTCCTTTCGGGGTAAAAGTATGTAATAATATGGAGGAAGCGGTGGACGGAGCGGATGTTATCATGACACTCCGCATCCAGAGAGAGCGTCAGGGCAAGCTGCTTCTGCCTTCCGTAAAGGAATACGCAAGGTACTTCGGGCTGAACGCCGCAAGGCTTAAGCTCTCCAACAACGCAATAGTGATGCACCCTGGTCCTATCAACCGAGGGGTCGAAATATCAAGCGAAATAGCTGACTGCCCGCAGTCCGTGATTCTTCCGCAGGTGGAAAGCGGTGTTGCGGTGAGGATGGCGGTTCTTTATACACTGGGAACAGGTCAGAGAGGGGGAGAATAATGAAAACACTGCTTACAAACTGCAAAATAGTCAATTATGATAAGACGATAACCAAAAATATCCTCATTGAGGACGGAATAATAAAGTCACTTACCGATGATACCCCTACGGCAGATAAAACCTATGATCTTAAAGGGAAAATGGTTCTGCCCGGTCTTATAGATATGCATGTCCATTTTCGCGATCCGGGGCTTGAGTATAAGGAAGACATCATCTCCGGCTCGTATGCAGCTGCTGCGGGCGGGGTTACTGCTGTCTGCCCTATGGCAAATACAAAACCTGTGAACGATAATGCTTTTATTACTAAATACATGGTTGATAAAGGCAAGGAACTGGGAGTATGCGACATACTGCCTGTTGGCGCTGTATCAAAAGGAATGCACAGTGAAGAGCTTACTGAAATGGGTGAAATGTTTGCCGCAGGCGCATGCGCTTTTTCCGATGACGGCAAGCCGGTTCTCGGTTCTGATGTTATGCGCAGGGCGCTGGAATATGTATCCGGCTTCGGCGGAATGATACTCAGCCACAGTGAGGACAAGCAGCTTGCGGGTGAAGGCGTTATCCACGAAGGTGAAGTTTCCGCTATTACCGGTCTCAGGGGTATCCCTTCGGAAACAGAAGAGATAATGATAGCCCGTGACATTCTCCTCGCAAAGCTTACTGGAGGACATGTTCATATATGCCACATAAGCACAAGGGACGCTGTTGATCTTGTCAGATGGGGCAAGGCGAAGGGAATCAAAGTCACATGCGAAGTTACTCCTCACCACTTTACCCTCACCGAAAAAGAGCTACTGGGTTATGATACCAACTGCAAAATGAACCCTCCTCTCCGCACTGCTGATGATGTACAGGCTATGAAGGAAGGACTTAAGGACGGCACTATAGACTGCATAGCCACAGACCACGCCCCCCATGCCAGAGACGAAAAGTTTCAGGAGTTTGATCTCGCTCCTTTCGGTATAACAGGCTTACAGACCATGGTTCCTCTTACCCTTAATCTTGTCCGTGAGGGAGTGATAAACGAAAATGACTTTGCAAGGCTCTGCAGCTATGCCCCTGCGCAACTGCTCCGCCAGAAAGGCAGAGGAGTGATTGAAGAAGGAGCAATGGCTGATATAGCAGTTATTGACCCTGATAAAGAGTATGTATTTGATGCAAAGCTTAATAAATCCAAATCAACCAACTCACCTTTCATGGGCAAAACTCTGAAAGGACTCTGCGTTCTGACATTTAAAAACGGAAAAGAAGTATATAAAGCAGATATATAAAATTAATATGGGCAGGTGTTCCCTGCCCTCTTTTTTTGAGGATTTCAATGAAAAAACTGTTTATTTGTATCTTGGTGTTATCCTGTTTCTGCGCCTATGCCGCTGAATCAGCAGGCGTAGAAGCCGTTACTCTCGCTAAATCATCCGCAAGCTGGAACGGTGCAAACCTGCCCGAATACCCCAAGGGGGAGCCGGAAATTTCCATATTAAAAATAACCATACCTGCCGGTTCTGTTCTGCCTTTTCATAAACACCCTGTAATAAATGCCGGAGTGCTTTTGTCAGGCGAGCTTACTGTTGTCACAAAGGAAGGAGATACTCTTGTTCTGCACGCAGGGGATCCGATAATCGAAGTAGTAAATACGTGGCATAAGGGTGAAAACACAGGTATTGAGCCTGCGGAAATCATTGTGTTTTATGCGGGAACAAAAGGGGCTGAACTGAGTATTTTATCTGACAGATAATGATAATTACTTTTTAAAATAGAACAATAGAACGATTTTTGTTTAATTTCTCTTTTCTTTTGTTTTTTCAGATATATACTGTTCACCATAAAACATGTGAGGTGGGCTATGTCCTCTGCAAAATTTATTGAAAAAACAGAAAACCTTTTTGAAATTTCTGAAGACGAAATATTCTGCGCTGTTGAAGGTCATATCGGCTTTGACACTGTGAAAGCGGCACAGGAAAAAAAGGATGCAATCGAAGAAAAAATGCTGACAATTTCAGCACGCTGAGACCGGTTATCTCATATTGCCCGTTTTAAGGGTGTATGTTAAAATAACTGATGTTTAAACTTGTTTCAGAACTGCTGAAAGAAACTTATAATATCTGCAAAACTCTTTTCAGGATTATGATTCCTGTCATAATCGCTGTTAAGATACTATCAGAGCTGGGAATAGTTAATATTCTTTCCTCTATTCTCAATCCTTTCATGAAACTTATGGGGCTGCCCGGCGAGCTTGGACTTGCGTGGGCAACCGCTCTTTTCACAAATATCTACGGCGGAATAATAGTTTTCATCAGCCTTTCTGACGGGCTAAACCTAACTGTAGCGCAGGCGACAGTTTTTGCGTCCATAGTTCTCATAGCCCATTCTATGCCGGTTGAACTTCAGATAATGCGTAAATCAGGCCCGAGGCTCCGTGCCATGCTTGCTCTGCGTATGGGCGGTGCAGTGCTTTACGGATGGATTCTGAATATTATCTACACCGCTACAGACACCCTCCAGAACCCTCTGAACATTCTCTGGGCTCCTCCGGTTAAAGATACTTCATGGACCGCATGGGCTGTTGGAGAATTTAAAAACCTGGTATGGATTACATGCATCATTTTTACTCTGGTTGTTGTAATGCGTATTTTATATGCGCTGGGACTCATAAAACTCATGGAGCGGATACTTAGCCCTGTTCTCCGTTTCTTCGGCGTCAGCGCCCGTGCTTCAACTCTCACCATCTTCGGGCTGACAATCGGTCTGTCTTACGCTGGCGGAATGATAATTAACGAGGCAAAAAGCGGTAAACTTTCCGAAGAAGATATATTCTTTTCAATATCTCTGCTGGGCTTGTGCCACAGTCTGATAGAAGACACTCTCCTTCTTATGGTTGTCGGGGGGCATCTTTCAGGGATTTTCTGGGGAAGAATAGTGTTCTCAATTATTATAGTCGTTCTCCTACAAAGGTTTATAAGAACAATAACCCCTGATTTCTTCCATAAAATGTTATTTTTACCTTTTAAAAGCACTTAACGTAATTTACTTTACACCCGTTTGATATCTGTTATAATTAAGAGAATATTTATCCGAGGTGAAAGATGAAAAAAATTGCATTATTTTTACTTGTATGTGCGTTCACTGTAATGAGTGCCGCAGCATATGAAATGAAAGGTTCATACTACTTCGGTCCCTATGTCGGATATAAAATTTTCGATGATAAGTCAGATTTTGAAAATGACGTTGAAGCGGGAATCAAACTCGGATATTTCATTACAGAACACTGGGCTGCCGAACTCTCCGGCGGATTTGTAGATGCTGAGTACGACAGCACAAATAAATCAGAAGATATTTTCACTCCCGGACTTCATGCTCTGTATCATTTCAGACCCTCAATGGATAGAGGCCTCCTTCCCTTTCTTCAGGCAGGTATTGAAGCACGTGTAGCCGATGACACGGACACCGGGCTTGCTCTTGGCGGAGGACTTAAATATCTTTTCACTAAAAACTTCGCAGGTGATGTTTCCTATAAAAACATCTACTACGGTGAAGGCAAACATGATCAACTTGTGGCTTTATCTGTTGCTTACTTTTTTGGAGTAAAAGAGAAGATTGCCGATAAACCTGTCCCTGCTCCGGTTGCTGCTGTTAAGGAAGAACCTGCTCCTGCACCCGCCGCTGTTGAAGAGAAAAAAGAGGAAGCAGTTGCCGTTATTGCCCCTGTTGATACTGACGGTGACGGTGTTTACGATGATCAGGATCTGTGCCCCGGCACTCCTGCGGAATTCAGCGTTAATGAGAAAGGATGCTTTAAAAGCATGAAACTCCTTGTCAACTTTGCTAATAACAGCGATGTTATAGACGCTGCTTCCATGAATAAGGTTCAGGAATTTGCCGACTTTATGAAGGCTACCCCTGTTCTTAAGGTTGAGATTCAGGGACATACAGACAGCAAAGGAAGTGAAGCCTATAATCAGAAGCTTTCTGAAAAAAGAGCAAAAGCTGTAGGAGCAGAGCTTATTAGACTTGGGATAGAAGCTGACAGAGTTCAGACAAAAGGCTACGGAGAAAGCAACCCTGTTGCATCTAATGATACAGTTGAAGGCAGAGCGGCAAACAGACGTATTGAGGCTGTTGCACTTGATGAGGACGGAACGAGAGTTCAGTCTCAGAAGCCTGAATAACTGCGTTATAAATAAAAATATACAACGAGGGGGCGAAAGTCCCCTTTTTTGTTTGACTTTTTTCGTTATATTCTCATTAATATAAAGCGGAGGCAGTTATGAAAAAACTATCCGTTTTTATTTTCACCATGAGTTTTTTAGTTTCATTTAATGTATTTGCGGATGATTTCAAGCTTAAAATCATTCATATCAATGATCATCACTCACACTTAAGGGCAGAACAGGCAGATTACACAATTGACGGAATAACAATGAAAGTCAATCAGGGCGGTTTTCCACTTATTATCAGTGAAATAAACAGTTTAAAGGCTGAAATACCCAATAGTCTGGTGCTTCACGCCGGGGATGCTTTTTCCAAGCATCTTTTTTTTACTGTGTTCAAGGAAAAAGCTAACGCTGATTTGATGAATCTTGCAGGATTTGACGCAATGGCAGTGGGTAACCATGAGTTTGACGAAGGGGACGGGCTGCTTAAAAAGTTTATTGATGAAGTCAATTTTCCCTTAATTAGCTCAAATATCAATGCGTCAGAAAAAAGTCCTCTTCACGGATTAATAAAACCGTACATCATTATGAATATAGGTGAGGAAAAGATCGGTATAATCGGGCTTACAGTTTCACGCAAAACCCAGGGTTCATCGAAGCCAAGTGATGAAATAACCTTTCTTGACGAATATGAATCGGTCTCAAAGTATGCAGCAGGGCTTAAGGCAATGGGAATAAACAAGATAGTTCTTTTAAGCCATTATGGTTACGGGCGCATCGGTGAGCTTGCAAATAAGCTGAAAGACGTGGATGTTATCGTTGACGGTGATTCACATACCCTTCTCGGTGATTTCACAAATCTTGGTCTCAAATATGAAGGTCCCTACCCCACGTTTATACCGGATGCAGAAGGTAATAACATCTGCGTGGTTCAGGCAGGATATTTCGGCTTTGCAGTGGGAGATCTTGATGTGGTTTTTGATGATGAAGGCAAAGTCACTTCATGTTCAGGCAGCCCTGTTGTTATAATTCAGGATATTATCAAGTCTTCAGTATCACCGGGACAGGCAAAAGCGGCTGTAGACAGTGCGCCTAATATAAAATTTGTTACCCCCGACCCGCAGGCTCAGAAAGTTCTGGATCACTATGAAGAAGAATTGTCAGCGATGAGAGAAAAAGTTTTGTGCGTATCCGCTGATGATATTCCCCAGAATTGGGAACCTGATGCAGAAATGCCGCATGGTTCGCTATTTGCTCCTCTTGTTGCTAAGGCAATGGCTGAATATTCCGGTAATGCTGATGCGGCGGTGGTAAACGCTACAGTTACCCGTGACGGTGTGGTAAAAGATCAAAATATAACCTTCGGAACTCTGATTGATCTTCTGCCTCATCATGACACCCTGTGGGAAATACAAATGACCGGAGAGGAAATAAAGGCAGTCATTGAGGACGCTCTGGATAATGCTCTCAAGACGAATACTATGCGTTCGTTCCCTTATGCTTATGGTCTCCGTTATGGTATTAACATGACTAAGCCTTACGGACAAAGGGTTGAAGCCCTTGAAATAACAGATAAAGCCACCGGAAAGTGGACGCAGCCGGATGGCAGTAAGATTTACCTTATCGCAACCACGTCTTTTCCGGGCAGAGGCAGAGAGGGATATGTAACCTTCCGCACAGCGCAGGAGAAGCACGGTTTTGCTCCGGAAACGTACATAAACTACAGGGATGTGTTTAAAGCTTACCTTCAAAATCTCTATAATTCTGGGAAAAAGCTGGAAAATCTTCCCGAAGATATGCTCCCTGTGAAATATTATTTAAA
>OBLN01000218.1_pt1 | contig 21102 bp, 17 predicted proteins | sample 1519301 | NCBI WGS metagenome assembly OBLN01 (sample SAMEA2452533, study PRJEB22499) | sediment metagenome | reverse complement strand
CTTCTTTTCTTTTGCCAGCTTAATAACCTCGGTTGGCGCCAGCTTTCCATCAGAACAGGTGGTGTGAATGTGCAGATCAGCTTTAGGAAGCATCTTCTATTCCCCGGATAAAATGTTGGTGTACCGGGTATTGTTTTGGATGATATTCAATGCCTCACTGACTTCCGGATCCGAATTTATTCCGGCTCTTATCTTACCCATCTGCCCCTCATATCTGGAGGTTATCTCAAGAAAAAGTTGTTGTTTGATATCAGAGGATTCTCTGTCGAACATTAGCTCTTTTTCACGGTTTATAGTTTCCTGTAGGTCTTCAAGGTGAGATTCCGTTCCCTTGTAATTCTTGATCTGTTCAGAGAGTTGTGCCAATAACCTTTCAGAATCTGTTGAGAATTTAAAATCACGTTCTTTCAGGAAATCTTTGAATTCATTATACACAGATTCGGGCAGTTCCTGATATTCAAAGCTTTCATTCTTAGCTTCAAACTCAGTAGCAAAATCGAAGTAAGATCCGGTTTGCATCAAGGCCACTTCAAGAATACTTGGCTTCTCACCGGCCGTTTCAAGGTCCGGTTCAATTCCCCTTCCTTCAAATACAACCCGGCCGTTACGAGTACGGAACTCACGCTTCGAGCTATCAGCATTCATAACAACCGCATTCCTTCCCTGATGGGTATATTGTACTGCCTGTATACTCCGTCCACTCGGGATATAATACCTCGAAATGGTGATCTTCAGTGATGTGTTGTAAGGCAAAGGTTTTACTACCTGAACCAATCCTTTTCCAAAACTTTGTTCCCCAAGTATAACAGCTCGGTCAAGGTCCTGCAAAGCGCCGGCTACCACTTCAGAGGCACTTGCACTTCCTCCGTTCATCAAGATAACCACTGGTTTTTCAAACATGACGGGTTCTTCAGTAGCAAAGGTCTGATTATACTCGGAAACCCTGCCTCTGATATCTACCACAGTAAGCCCGGGTTCGACAAACTTATCAATAATGGCCACAGCTTCCTGAAGTATTCCACCCGGGTTATCCCTCAGGTCCAGTACAAGCCCATTTAATTCCTTTTGCCCGGATAGTTCTTCGATGGACCTTCGGACTTCTTCAGCGGAATTCGTACCAAACTGACTTAGGCGAATGTAGCCGGTATTTTCAGCCTCACCGATCAAACCTGCATACGAAATATTAGTCACCTCAATGCGCTCTCTTGTAATCGTAAAATCGAGTACCTGATCCATTCCAAAACGTTTAATACTAAGTGTTACATCAGAGCCAACCTCTCCGCTGGTCAGCGTATTCACTTCCTCGGGTTGTAATCCTTCCGTGGAAACTCCATCTACCGCAACGATCACATCGCCTGCACGTATTCCAACTTCGTCAGCAGGACCTCCATCTACCGGTGCCACAACAACCACTTCGCCATCACGGTAACCGGCTTCAATACCAATACCGGCATAATTACCTCTCGACATGATCTCAGATTGTTCATTCTGTGATTCATTGAACATAACCGTATAAGGATCCAGTGTTTCCAGCATGGCATCGATTCCTGTACGCATCAGCACTTCAGGATCAACCTCATCCACATACTCCAAGGCTACATTTTCATAGGCTTTACTGAAAATGCTGAAGTTCTTTTTTATCAGAAAATAGATATCGGTCTGTTGCGCAAGTAGCCCTGCTGAGGCAATAGCGATAACTATCCCGGTAACTAAAACACGTGATTTGGTTTTGATTAGAGCCATAAATTATTAATTGGCTGAGATCCGTAAAGTCTGACCTACATATATTCGGTTTCCGGAGATATTATTCAGTCTTCTAAGTTCGCTAAGTCCCACTCCAAAACTTTCGGCTATTTCACTTAAGGTATCATTCTGTTTAACCGTGTAAGTGGTATAGCTTCCATCCGTTCCGGTAGCAGCTGATGCAATAAAGATATTTTCTCCTCTGCGTTGCTTTCTCTCTATCTCCTGTTTTTCAGCATAACTCATGTCATCTATCTTAGAATAATGAGCCAGTCGGCTGTCGGGTACATGAACCGTCAGGCTTTGCCCAACACGGATGGTATTGCCGATGCCATTCCAGCTTCTGATATTCCAGGCACGCACATCAAACCATTCAGCAATATGGCCTACCGTATCACCGGTTTTTACTTTATAGGTCACCGCAGTGGTATTTGCCGGAGCTGAAGCAGTTCTTGAAGTATTTCTGCTTGTGTTTACACTTCGCTGCTGGTTGGTTGGTTGATTGGCAGATATCTGCGAGGCACTGCCACGGGGTAAGGGCACCACGATCTTTTGTCCCGGATAAATGGTGCTCGAGAGATTTTCATTTGATCCATAAAGTCCGGCTACAGTGGTTCCGTATTTTCGGGCAATAATACCCAATGATTCACCACGACGCACGGTATGCATAGTGATATTCTGACTGCGATTTTCTTTAGGAATTTCATTGTAAGCAGCTAAAAACTCCTGTTTATTTACGTTAGTTGGCACTTTTAAGGGGTATTTATTGCCCGGAGGGGTGGCCCAGCGCAGTAACTCAGGGTTATATTCTTTCAGTTCCTCAACCGTGATACCGGCTGCGTTCGCAAGGTCAGTCAATTCCATCAACCCATCAACTTCGATCACTTCATAAGAATACGGTTCTCCGGGATAGGACTTCTGAAAACCAAATTCTTCAGGGTTCATGCCGATCATAGTAGTGGCTATAAAGCCCGGTACGTACCCACGGGTTTCTCTTGGCAGATATGGATAAGCGGCCCAGTAATCTTCCACCCCACCCGCTCTGCGTATGGCACGTTTTAAACCACGCGGACTGATATTATAGTTGGCCATAGCCAGGTGCCAGTCGCCCCAGATATTGTAAAGATCTTTCAGGTGTCGCGCAGCTGCACGGGTTGCTTTTTCAGGATCACGGCGTTCATCTACCCACCAGTTTACTTCAAGCCCATATACCGAACCGGTCGCTCGTATGAACTGCCACATGCCCACAGCTGCGGCCCAACTTCGTGCATTCGGGTTCAAACCACTTTCAATAAAGGCCAGATAGGTTAATTCCTCAGGTGCTCCCTCTTCCCGAAAGATCTTACGCATCATAGGCTGATACTTGACCGCACGGGTCAGCCAGGTTTCCATTACTTCAGGTCTGCGCAATGTATAATACACTAAATGGCGATTGACCTTATCGTTTTGGATGAGCGGCACATCGGTCTTATTGAAATTGAGATCATCCGGAAAATCATAATTATCCACCATCCAGCTGTCATCTTCAGAAAATAATTCCTGCTGAACCGTAAATATCTCACCTTGTGCTTCATTTCCGGTTTCATTGATCCCATAAAACTCTCGGTATTCTGAAATCACAGATCGATACAACTCATTGAATCTTCTGTCCCCACTGATCTCAGGGTATTCATCCAATAAACTCTGAGTTGAAGTTAAAGCATTGTTGATCTGATTTTCAGCTTCAAGCGGATCGTTGTTAACCTGAGCCTCCAGTGCCCTTACGTGGATCTTATATATATTAGCGATCCTGCTCATCACATCTTTCTGAAAGCCATCCAGTTCCTGCATGGCAGGCTGTTTTTGAAGTCCTTCCTCAGCACCAATTCCCTGCATCGGGTTTTGATAATCAAGCAGCCTTAAAGGCATATCGTCAATTTCTATGGTAATGGTTGAGTCCTGCTGTGCCACAAGTCCTGTTGATAGAACTGCACACACAAGTAGCGTGAAAAAGGATTTTGGTAACAAATTTTGCATGTAGATGAGTATGGTTTTATAAATTGCGCTTTAAAGTACTAAATAATGAACTGAATTGGGAATTGAACTCAGAACTCCAAACGATCCGAACTCCTAATAATTACTCGCTAATTGGAATGTCATTGCGTTCGGTAAGCATCTTTTCCTGACCCGTCCATTGCTGGGCCAAAGGCCACCTTCGTCCCGTACCAAATGCCTTTGCTGACATTTTTAGTCCCGGGGGCGCCTGGAACCGTTTGTGTTCGTTCAAATCAACCAATCTGATGACCTTATCCACCAGATCGCCGTCAAATCCGGTGTTAATGATCTGCTGTCTTGAACATTGTTGTTCAATATAGTATTTGAGAATGGCATCCAATGTTCCGTACTCCGGCAAAGAATCTAAGTCTTTTTGATCCGGCCGTAATTCGGCACTTGGCGGCTTGTTGATAATATTTTCAGGAATGACTTCTTTCTTATAGTATTCCTTATTCAGCCATTTACATACCTCAAATACTTCTGTCTTGTAAAGATCTGAGATCACGGATAATCCACCTGCCATGTCGCCATACAATGTACAGTATCCGACGGCCATCTCAGATTTATTACCGGTATTCAACAACATATACCCGAATTTGTTAGCCAGAGCCATCAGGATCACCCCTCTTGAACGGCTCTGAAGATTTTCTTCGGTTACACCAAATTCTGTGCCCTCAAACTCCGGTTTAAGAGCTTCAGTAAAAGATTCATAGATATCTTTGATGGGAATCTCGAGCAATTTTATACCAAGATTTTTGGCCAGCTCCTCTGAATCACTGACACTGCCTTCTGTTGAAAATTCAGATGGCATGGTTACAGCGATCACGTTTTCAGAACCTAATGCTTCTTTGGCAATTACAGCTGTGAGGGCTGAATCGATCCCCCCACTTAGGCCTAAAATTACTTTCTTTGCCGCTTTAGTTTTAGTCAGATAGTCCTTAACCCCTAAGATCAAACCTTCAAATATCGCTTCTTCAATAAATGGGTTCTTGAGGGTCTCAGAAACGTCCGTTACAGGAATGATCGAACCTTTTTTTACTTCCAGTTCAATATCCAGAATATCCTCCACAAAGCGTTTTGAACGGGCGACCAACATGCCTGTGCTATCAAACGCCATTGAATCACCATCAAATACAAGCTCCGTTTGTGCTCCAACCTGATTGACATACAGCAAAGGTAACTCAAGTCCCACGGCGTGTTTTTGAAGCATATTCTTGCGAGTCACCGGTTTATTCTTATTGAATGGAGAAGCCGAAATATTTATGATCACTTCTGCTCCTTTTTCTGCAAGGATCTCTGCGGGATTCACTGAGTATGTATGATACTGAATGTCATTATCATTGAACCAGATATCCTCACAAACAGTGACCCCCATTTTCACACCGTTGATCTCTACCGGTTCGAAATCATTACCCGGCTCAAAATATCGCAGATCGTCAAACACATCGTAAGTGGGCAATAGCGCTTTATGAACCCGCTCAATTTCTTCCCCTTTTTGTGCAATGATAGCTGAATTATAAATTCCTCTACCAACCTTAGACTGATTTTCTGTGATCGAGCCAAAGATAACGGTCATATCACCAATAGCTCCTACGATCTCATCATTCATCTGATAAAGCAGATCTCTGAATACCTGCCGTTCAAGCAAGTCCATGGGGGGATAACCACAAGTTACCAATTCAGGTAACAACAAGAGTTCAATTCCATCCTCCTCAGCATTATTAATGGACTGAAGGATTCGATCGCGGTTACCACTCAGATCACCAATTACCGGATTTATTTGCTCAAGTCTGATTCGCACAATATTCTCATAGTTTTGTTAAGTAAGTAAGATAAGGAGATGAGAGGTAAAGTGAGCCGATTCGATCCCGAATTTTGATTCAAGTTTTTAACCTGAATTTCCTGGATAGAACCGTGTGCTCTCATTATCGAAAGTTGTGATCACTTGACGTAAACCGTTTTGGCGTTCACAAACTCCCGAATTCCGTAGAGGCTCAACTCTCGCCCATAGCCTGATTGTTTGATCCCTCCAAATGGTAATCTCGGGTCAGATTTCACAAATTCGTTGACAAAACAACAACCGGCTTCCAGCTGTGTCGCAGCGATCTGTTCTGCCCGCTTTACATCTTTTGAAAATACGGCAGCTCCAAGACCGAAATTTGTATCATTGGCTGTTTTTATTGCCTCAGATTCATCCTTCACTTTGATGATGGCAGCTACCGGACCAAATAATTCCTCTTCATACGCCGGCATACCGGGCCCCACATTTTCAAGAATAGTTACAGGATAGAAGGCCCCTTTTCCATCCGGTTTCTCTCCACCAAGTGTGATCCGGGCTCCTTTTTCTACACTTTGTTGTACCTGATCGTGGAGTTCATCCCGAAGGTCTTTTCTGGCCTGTGGCCCAATATCGGTTCCATCCTCGAACGGATCGCCAACTTTTTTAGACTTCATGATGCGTGTGAATTCTTCCACGAACTCTTCATAAACATCTTCTACAACGATAAAACGCTTGGCGGCGATACAGCTTTGACCACTGTTAATGAGCCGGGAAGTAGCACAGGTTTCTGCTGCGTGTTTGACATCAGCATCTTCCAGTATGATGTACGGGTCGCTGCCTCCAAGTTCCAGAACGGTTTTCTTGAGAACTTCTCCGGCTTGAACGGCCACTGCTTTTCCGGCCCGTGTACTTCCGGTGAGCGTAACGGCAGCAATTCCCTCATGCTGTATCACTTCCTTCATCCCTGTTTTATCACGAACTATGGTCCTGAACAATTCCTTGGGAATACCTGCTTCATGAATGATCTTCTCGATCTCAAGTGCACAACCGGTAGTGTTTTCTGAATGCTTCAGGATGACTCCGTTTCCGGCCATAAGTGCAGGAGCAGCAAATCGGAAAAGCTGCCAAAATGGGAAGTTCCATGGCATGATCGCAAGAATAACTCCAAGCGGATTGAAGGTGACATAGCTTTTGGAAGCATCCGTTTCGATCATATCGTCATCCAAAAATGAGGCGGCTTGGTCAGCATAATATTCACATACCCAGGCGCATTTTTCGGCTTCACCAACTCCCTGTGATAGGGGTTTCCCCATCTCCTTTGCCATCATTTCGGCCAGCTCATGCTTCCGCCCTTTCAGGATTTCTGCCACTTTCCTGAGATGTTCAGCTCTTTTTTCAAAGCTCTTGTTTTTCCATTCTTGTTGAGCTGAATTAGCTTTTTGGATGATGGAATCAATTTCTTCCATCTCCATTTCCTGATACTCTTTGAGCGTTTTTCCGGTGGCAGGATCGATGGTCTTCATGATCAATTTGTTGTCTTTGATTTCTTTCATATTCAAACAGTTAGTGGAGTGTAGGAATTCCGAAACTACTTTACCACAAATTCAATTATACAGAAGAAGCTGAGTTAACCGATATGGGCAGATGGTTTTTTAACTTACAAATTCATTTCTGTAACGACCCACCATTTCGGTGTTATACATGTTCCACTACAAATTATTTTCTATAGCTTTCAAAATGGTATCCAGCACTTCGTTGAGCAATTCATCCTCTATAATGAGCGGTGGAGCAAGGCGAACGAGGGTATTTGAATGAAGGGTCCAGCCAAGTAATATACCTTTGTCAAAGCACTCCTCAACGACGTTTTTGGTAAGTTCCCAGCTTTCCAGCTGCAAACCCAGCATGGCACCTTTACCGCGGACCTCCACAATTCCTTTCCCTTTTAGTTTTTTCTTAACGGTCTTCTCGATATCCAATGCCCGCTGCAGGTAATCTCCATCAAGCAGTTCCTTTAAATTGGCAAATGCCGCAGCCGCAGAAACAGGATGACCACCAAATGTTGTGACATGATTAAGTGGAGGATCGTACTTAAAGCTCTGGAATATTTCCTTTGAAGAAACAAACCCACCGATAGGCATACCTCCCCCCATCGCCTTAGCCATGCACAGTATATCCGGCACAACCTCATAATCCTGAAAGGCAAACAAGCTTCCGGTTCGCCCAAAACCACTTTGGATCTCATCAAAGATCAACAAAGCGCCGGCTTCATCACATCGTTTCCTGATCTCCTGCAGCCACTCTTTTTGAGCCGGAATGATACCTCCCTCCCCTTGAATCGGCTCCATGATGACCGCGGCAGTTTGTTTATCGATCAGGTTCAAATTCTCCCCTGAATTAAAATCCAGAAAATGCACATCCGGCAGTAACGGCAGGTATGGGTCGCGGTACACATCCCGCCCGGTTACACTTAAAGAGCCATGCGTATCGCCGTGATAGCTGTTTTTAAAACCAATAAGCTTGGTCCGGCCGGTGTATTTTTTTGCAAGCTTTAGTGCCCCTTCCGTAGCTTCAGTTCCGGAGTTAACCAAGTATATCTGCTCAAGTTTGTCCGGTAGATTTGACATTAACAGTTCTGCAAAATCAACCTGTGGCTTTTGCACTAACTCTCCATACACCATGACGTGCAAATGTTTATCCACTTGTTCGTGGATAGCATCCACTACCCTTGGATGCCTGTGCCCCAGGCTGCTCACAGCAATTCCGGATATAAAATCAGTGAAGCGTTTGCCATCGGTTGTGTATATGAACGGCCCTTCGGCGTGACTGACTTCCAGTCCCATGGGGGCCTCACTGGTTTGGGCTATATGGCGAAGAAATTTTTTCAGCATGTAATTTCAGATCGAATGTTTTTCATTAGACATCTGTGACAAGATAATAGTACAATAAATTATTGAACGGCTTATCCCCACTCATCCAATAGTTTAAGGAATTCTTGCTGAATGGACTTCCCTCTATCCTTGGCATACCAGAGGTGAAGATTTTCAACCGCTGTTTTATTTGGTACGTCAGGATCATTCTTTCCCTTCCAATACAACTCGTTAGCCTCAAATGGTCTTGGTCCCCATGTTCCCAATACTTTTCCCGATTCCTTTTCAATTGCGATCAGTTTGGGAACTGAACGGGCTCCATTGGTCAGGAACCGGTCCATTACGTCCAGGTTTTGATCCCTTAATATCACCCTCAGGTCGATCTTATCCGTTTCTTTCGCCATTTTATTGATGAAGGGCAGAGTTTGAGCCCCATCCCCACACCAGCCTTCGTTGATCACCAACCAAACCATATCACGGTCGATCTCTTTCAGTTTCTGCTTCAGCTCTTTGGTAAGCTTTCCGCGTCTATCCCACCGGTTCGATCGCTGCATGTACATTTTGGTATAATCCAGCATGTTAGGGCGATTATCCTCATTGGTGGTACGATCCTCATCATATAGTTTTTGTATGAGTTCGTTAAACTCCTCATAGGTGTATGCGGAGTCCAGTAATTCATCAGAAATTAATGTATTTGTAACATCTTGCATTTTCAGACCTCTTTTAATCAGACAGTAAGTTAAAAAAACCTCTTTTGAATAGTTATTGATTGTATAAATAAGCCCGATCTGATAAGCGGATCATCTATTCAATGATCATTCAAACTGTTTGACTAGTTACTAACAAAACCAAAGCGTTATGAAAAGGTTAAAATCGTGTTTAGTGATGAGTAAGGATGTAATTACCCAGCATGAAATAGCACAAATGCTATCTGATCTGAATATTGAGGTCATATATTACGCTGATTCCCTGGAAGAGACTTTAGATATATTAACCGAACATCAACCAACACACGCTTTCCTGGACCTGGAATTTGAGACCACCTTTTCAAGTACCTTCATCACTAAGGTAAATAAGGTTTCAAAAACAATGATCACCCTCATTAAGATCAGAGGAACAAAAAACTCTTCTGAGCTTAAGCTTAATATCAAAGGCAAGGTTAACATACTCGAGAAACCTGTGACTATCACCTTATTGAATGATATTGTTCATCCCGAACTTAGCTTTGGTGCTCTGCTTGCAGAGGCTGAGTCACAACTCAGAGAAGAAGGCTACTGGCAATCCATGTCAGCATAAAGAGGACAAAGGATAGTGAGGCCATAAATTTGACCCGCATTACAAGTGGGTATTCATGCTCTTTCCCTTTCAGAGACCATATCTGATATAATATAGCCACGTAAGCTATTAGACCAACAACTCCAAAGATATATCCGCCAGATCCCCTTGCGATAACCAATGAGTAAGATAAAATGACGGTGCCTAATGGGAACAATATGGCAAACAACCACTTTACCCCCTGCAATCCAAATCTGGAGGCAAAGGTATGGTCCCCACGTTTCATGTCCTCTTCCGATTGATATATCTGAGAAACCGGATATAAACTAAGTACCAGGCAAGCCACTCCCAAGGCCGTGACATTTTCGAACCAGGTGATCGGATAACCACCGGCTGCCAGAAAACCCATAAAAAATGAATTGGTCCCGGTACTGATCCCGATCGCAACGAGGCTTAAAACCGGCTTACCTTTCCAGCGGGAGAGTGGCGATGAATACAACCAGAAGAACAGCATGCTGATGGCATAGATGATCACATAATTCCAGCCAACGTAAAAAGCCCATATCAGCCCTACATACTGCATTACCATAGATGCAGGCCACATCCACCTCCTCATTTTTGGAGGAGATTTTAGCCCACCAATAGGCCCTTCATCCTTGTCCCACCAGGAATTATAGGCCGTGGCTCCACCAAACAATAGTACATGCACATTAAGAAACTGCAGCCAGTACCGTGTCCAGTTCACATTATCTACCATCAACCCGGCAAGGATATATCCTCCCGAAAGGATCAGAAACTGATAATGCAACCTAAGATGAATGATAAAATCCCGAAGTTGTTTCAAAGTTGTGCTGCCTTTATGATCAAATACGTTGAGTTTCCACTGAATCTAAACTTTCAATTTTAAAACACGAATTTTTATTTCAACGGTATTCATTCCGTATCTTTGAGGCATGCTTACTGATATCCCTGACATCCAAAACTCAAAAACCATTCCCGAATCAAAGTGGCTAACTGAAAAGGAAGCTCATGAAGTTCGTGTGGATGAGTTATTGAACGACTATCTGGCAGCCCGATCCCGGCAGGAAAAGAATCCGGTCATGGATTTTCTGTTTGAATATTACGCCTTTCGCCCTTCCAATCTCAGAAAGTGGTCACCTGGAATTGGGGTGAACCTACCCTTTTCTGATTTTGATAAGCTTCCGGAGATCTCAGAGATCACAACAAATGAAGGGATTGCCTATGTTGATCCCCATTTATTTCCGGAAAAACGAATCTCTTCTTTAAAGTGGATGTTAACTATGTTAAAGAATACCCAGCAAAGCCGGCCTTCCTTTGGCTGCTTTGGCATGCACGAATGGGCCATGGTTTATAAAACCAACCGTCCACGCCACGATCAGTTACCCATGCGTATGGAGCCGGATGAACTGGCGGAGTTTGTGGAATCACGTCCCCTGCTGTGCACACACTTTGATGCCTTTAGGTTCTTCACCAATCCGGCAAAACCCATGAATAAATTTGAATTATCCCGGGAGAGATTTCACGAGACTGAGCAGCCCGGGTGCATACATTCCAACATGGATCTTTACAAGTGGGCGTTTAAGATGCATCCTTGGATACCAAGCTCACTCATACTTGAAGCCTTTGAACTGGCGATCGAGGCCCGGTACATCGATATGCAGGCAAGTCCTTACGACATGCGTGAACAGGGTATGGAGCCTATCAAAATTGAAACGGACTTCGGTCGCAGGGAATACAAACAAAAGCAAGAAATGATCTTTGAAAAAGGCCTGCCTATCCGAGCCAGAATCATCGAACACATGCAGAATTTACTGACATGGGTAGAAGAATGATTTCTCTGCATTTCTGAATGACCTTCGCCCAAATTTGGCTTTCAATTTCGGACCTTAACTTCCTCAGGCATCTCAGATCTCAGCCAGGGCTTGCTTTACGACTTTCACATCCTCATCAGTGATCTCAAAGTGGAACGTAGCCCTGATCGTATTAGGACCGAATGGGATCATCTGAATTCCTTTTTGATGAAGTTTCTCGATCACCTTTTCAGCCGGTTCCTTCACCGTATCAAACAGCAGGATATTGGTTTGTAAGGTATTCATATCAACCGCCAGGAATTTACTGTCAAATATGACCTGTCCCACTTCTTTAGCCCGTCGGTGATCATCTTTCAGTTTTGCCCAGTTATTCTCAAGAGCGTAATCGGCAGCCGCTGCAAGAAGCCCCACCTGTCGCATACCTCCGCCCCACATCTTACGATACCGTCTTGCTTTGGCAATTCGCTCTTTAGAAGACAGCAACATGGAGCCTACCGGGGCACCCAATCCTTTAGAAAAACAAACAGAAATGGTATCAGCGATCTCACCAAAAAATTCCGGCTCAATTTCTGTTTCTGTGATCGCATTCCAAATCCGGGCACCATCCAGATGAACGAGTAAGTTTTCAGCATCCGCAAAAGTTTTGATCTCCCGCAGTTCTTCTTTTGTATAACATACCCCACCGCCTTTATTCGTTGTATTTTCTAAACTGATCACCCGCGTTCTCGGCTCCCAGTCGAAATGACCTCTTTTTGTATGCTCAAGCAGAGTGGTATTCAGTTTGCCGTTCTTCCCGGGAAGAGTACGCACCTGTACACCCGATAAAACGGAAGCTGCCCCGGTCTCATAATTAAAAATATGCCCTTTCTCATCAATGAGGATCTCATCCCCCGGTTCGGTAAGGACCTTGACACCCAGCTGGTTGCTCATCGTGCCACTGGGAACGTATAATCCGGCTTCCATACCAAACAACCCGGCTACCTTATCCTGAAATTTATTTACGGTTTCATCTTCACCGAACACATCATCTCCCACTTTTGCAAGCATCATTGCATCAAGCATTTCCTGGGTTGGTCGGGTTATAGTATCACTGCGCAGATCGATCATATTCTTATTTTGCTTTTTCAATTTGTTGAAATATAATCAATACCTGTTGCTTTAATAAAAATTGCTCGCCGCTGAAACGATAAAATTCGAAAAACTCTTTCAGTCCGACCATCACAGATAAACCTCAGTCCAGCTAAAATTTGAATATAGAAGCCAAATACGATCTCATCATTGCAGGCGGTGGTTTATCAGGTTTGAGTCTGGCCTGGTATCTCTCTAAGGGAGGCTATGAAGGTGAGGTACTCGTCGTGGACTCAACTTTTGCGCCGGCAAACGATAAAACATGGTGCTTTTGGACTCAGAGCCAACCTCCCTTCAAAGAGATCATATACAAAAAGTGGAATAAAAGCTGGGTATCTGTTCTCGATTATAGCACCTTCAGGTATATGCACACTTACTCCTATTACTGTATACGAAGCGGTGACTTCCGTGAACATGTACTTAGGGAACTCAAACATCTCAAAAACTTTACCTTACTTGAGGAAGATATCCTCGATCTTTCATCCAATAAAAGTAAGGCGTCACTGATCACAAAGAACGGCGATACCTATCTGGCAAACTATATCTTTCAAAGTATTCTGAAGCCCCGTGACCTCAATGAAAAGGATATCAAATATCCATTAAAGCAACATTTTTTGGGTTGGGAGATCAAAACCACTGAAGACATCTTCGATCCGGAAACATTCACCATTATGGATTTCGATGAAGAATTTAGTCCGGGAGTCGGGTTCATGTACGTGCTGCCTTTCACCCAGCAAAAAGCACTGATCGAATTCACGGTTTTTTCTAAAGAATTACTTGAGAAAAAGGTTTACAAGAAAAAGATCAAACACTATCTCTATCATAATTTCGGAATTGATGAGAATCATTATGAGATCACCCGGAAGGAGTTTGGTGTGATACCCATGGAAGACCGTCCGCACCTGCCGTATTATGAACAGAACATTATAAACCTGGGCAGCGTGGGCGGGCAAACCAAACCCAGTACGGGATATACCTTTTCACGAATTCAGCAATACACCAAACAAGTAGCACAGGAACTGATCGATGGAAAGTCACCGTCACCTCCCGATCCTTCAAAATTCAAATACCGGTATTACGATCTGCTGTTGCTACATATTCTCTCAAACTCTACAGAAGAGAGTTTGAGAGTATTCAGGTCACTCTTCCGAAATAATCACTTTGACGAGATCCTGGCGTTTCTGGCTGAAAATACCAACTTTAAGCAAGATCTGAAGATCATGTCATCGGTTCCATATACTCCATTCTTCAAAGCTATTTGGCAAAATCTCTGACCCTCACTTATGACTTACGGTTTAAGACGGATAGGGCGGATCGATCTCATACTCCCCTTTATCCATTAAATGATAAACCGCCCGCCAATGATGGTAAGCCAGTTTATCCAGCCAGCGGATGGTATCAAGGTTGCTGAGCGTTTGAATGGATGACCCACCCGAAATTGCCGCATGTTCCAGGATCTCCAATCTTCGTTTCTTTCTGAGTTCAGCCAGCTTCAACGATACCTCTTTCAAGGCTTCGGCAATATCTTCCTCACTTTTATCTGAGATCCAATTTTGGGTTTTCTCAAAAGACACTTGCAGCATCACCGACATCTGTGTTGCCACCGGATCATTCTTTATATGCTTTACAAACTGCGCATCACGGCAAGCATCCATTAACCTCACATTATGATCCAGTGCGTGCAAGGTTGCAACATATCGATTATAGTCTGCCGATTGACCAGTCCCTATCTTTATCTCATTCAAAAACTGACTGATCTCTACTTTTGCAAGTTCTGCCTGATTCAGAAATTCCCGATCTATGGATAAATTACTTTCTCCCAAAGCATTTGAAAGGTAATCCAGCAACCCACTTAACATATCCCTCAAACTTCGGTTAACCGATTCTATAGCTACTGATGGGATATGCTGAACCGATCTGTCGAGACGCTGAGTCATTGAATGTTCATTCTCAGGGAACCACTTCATCACCAGGTCAGCAAAATATTTTCGAAATGGCATAATGAATACAATGCCAATTAAATTAAATGAAGTATGAAAAGCAGCCACCGCAATAGCCATTTGTGCAGCATTTCCCGGAATATTCAGATACTCAGTGATCCAAAGAAACACTGGCATGACAGCAACAGCAATAACTGCGATCACCAATCCAAAGACCACATAAATAACTCCGGTGCGAACCGCAGCTGCAGACGCCCCGATGATAGCTATGATCGCGGTGACAGACGTTCCGAAATTTTGCCCGATCACCAGCGCTGCAGCCTGAGGCAGGTCGATAGCTCCGGCAAATAAAGCTGTTAAGGTTGTAGCCACTGCCGCACTGGATGATTGCATGATCACCGTCATCACAATGCCGGTCACGATCAGTAGTAAAATTCCTGAAAATTGTGTCCCTGACAGTACGGTGAAATCTATGTAGTTAGCAAGGTTTTCCATACCAACTTGCAGGGTGTCAATACCCATAAAAATCAGGCCAAATCCTGCGAGAGCTAATCCTGTATGCGCTAATTTTCCCGATGACAGCAGTTTCATGAGGGCACCCACTCCGATCACAGGCATGGCGATAACCGAGATACTGTACCTTAGCCCCAGGGTTGCCACGATCCATCCGGTACTGGTGGTCCCAAGTTTTGCCCCGAGCAACACCCCGATGGTCTGTGGAAATGTTATTAATCCCGCACTGACAAATCCTATGGTTGCCAAAGTGGTTGCGCTGGATGATTGCACCAGAAAGGTGATAAAAGTACCTGAACTCAAGGCTGTGAAAGGACCTTTAACAAACCGGCTAAGTATCAGGCGAAGCGTATCTCCGGCAAGGTTCTTCAAACCATCTGTCAACAGAGACATCCCCAGTAAAAATAATCCGATTCCGCCAACCAGTGTGAGTATCATCCGTTCAATCCAATTTCATTAGTTAAACATACCTAAAGCAATGAATTAAAGGAAATACCTTGATCTGTAAACGATCAGGCAAAAAGGTATTGAGCAAGAATGGTCAAAACGGCTGTTTCTGCTCGCAGTCGGTATTTACCTAAGGTCACCAACTTCGCTTTTCTTTCCTTAGCGATTCCGACTTCCCGTTCTGAAAATCCCCCTTCAGGCCCGATGAGAAACAAAGTATCAGGTTGGGTCAATGCTGCAGGTTGTTCGGCCTCAGCCTGCATATAAGCCATAATGGGTTGATGATCTTCGTAATGATCCATCACTTCGTCGAGTGAGTCAATAAAAACCACTTTGGGTAACCATGACCGTTTACACTGCTTGAAAGCACTCAACGCAATGGTCTGTAATCTTTCCTGATTGATCTTTGAACGTTCAGAGTGGTCGGCATGAAAAATACAGATCTCCCCTGCTCCAAGTTCGACGGCTTTTTCTACTGCGAACTCAAGGCGATCCCGTTTCTTTATAGCTCCAAAAGCCACTGTTTTTTTAAATTGCGGCTGTTCTTCATGCATGGTCTGTATGATCTTAGACGTGATGGAATTCTTACCCAACTCGGTGACTTCAGATTCATATATATTTCCCAATCCATCTGAAGCATGTAAAATATCTCCCTCCCTAAACCGCATGACTTTGGCGGCATGCCGGGCTTCCTGACCTTCAAGGGTTAAAAATCCGTTCACTATGGTTGCCGGTTCCGTATAAAATAGATTTTCAATTTCCATGGCCAATGCTCAATAATGAGCTTTTATTTAGTGAAATTAACTTTAGATCCTACTTGGACTTTCTCTTGTAAAATGCTCCGGGTTCAAACGAAGTCTCTCCGGTTTTGAGCATCAACTCTATGTAGGGTTCACACAACCCACATCCGCAACTGCAGTATTTGAGTTCCTGAAGTTCCCTGACTGAGCTAATGCCATTTTCCTCAACAAAATTCTTTATTTCAGTAAAGTCTTTTTTATGGCAGATACATTTGGAAACGGTGAACCGGCTCATCCTTCTTTAAAATGTTTTCCAAGCTTCAGATCCTGTCCCTGATAATTACTGTCGATCTCATCTCCGTACACAAAATCAGGTCGTTCAGCATTAGGTTCAAACTGCATGCTAAACAAAGTCTGACCGTCTTCGATCATAAAGGGAACATCATGTGAACGAACTTCCAACACAGCTCGAGCACCTTTATCCTCTATGGAACCCCCAAAACCACTGTCGAAAAAGCCGGCATAATGGGTTCTCAATTCACCTGAACCGGTATCATATGCCATCATTTCACAGGCAAGATGAGCAGGCACCCGAATTCTTTCCTTTGAAGCAAAAATATAAAAGGCTTCAGGCTCAAGGATGAGCTGATGGCCCGGTTGAGCATAGATAGGTTCCCAGAAATCCTGAACCGCGTAGTATCCGATCTTATCAAGATCGATGTAATCATTGTGTTTCTTGGCTTTGTATCCGATGATCTCACCTTTTTTAGCCTTCAGGTCCACACTCATGAACAGCCCCTGATTCACTTTAATTTTTTCCATACTGACCGGCTCCCGGTTCTGATCAAATAAAAGAGGATCTGAAGCATGCACCCGCAGGATATCCTGATCGGGGATGACCTCAAATCCGTGCCTGACCCGAAGCTGATTCAATCGCTGACCCGTTTTCACTTTGATAGAAAATGATTTAGGCACCACTTCAAGATAGAGGTTGCCACTATATCCCGGAGTGATCTCCTCAAAACGATGCGAGTAATCCGTGATCACACGGGTAAATACATCCAGGCGACCCGTCGAACTTTTGGGATTAGCCTTGGCAGATAAGTTCTCAATACTTCCAAGTTTGATCTCACTCTCTTCATCTCCAAACAAACTTTTTTGAACGGAGTTATTGGACTGAGGCAGATCGAGTCGTTCAAGAAGCGGAATGATGTACACGCAATTCTGCTCCAGCACGGCTCCGTTCTTGATCGGCACTTCATACATCTTCAGCTTGGCTACCTTCTCCTCTACCGTATCATTTTCGGGTAAAAAACTGCACCGAACCCGGTACGCCACTTTGCCTAGCCTAAGGTCGATAGAGTTTGGCTGAAACTGATCATCCTCAATGGGATAATCGGGATTAGAGCGGATGATCCCCATTTTGTGGAGCATTTTCAATTTCTGAACCGGCAGTATTCCTTTTGTACGTAGCTGAACTTCCTTCGGCATATCTGACTTCTATAATTAACTACTTATTTTGAAAGGAAGATAATGAGGCAGGCTGAATATTCAACATTGAATCGTGAGTAAAGTTTAAACGGTTTAATCTCCTATCCAATCTGCGTATAGCTCGGGTCGCCGGTCACGATAAAACAATCGTTTGGCATGAGATCTTTTGATACTCTCAAGATCGATATCACAGTAAAGTATCTCATCAGTACCCTCACCAGCTTTTGCAATCACGATACCATCCGGATCACAGACAAATGATTCACCTGCAAATGTCAACTTTGGCTCTTCGCCAACCCGGTTACAAAGTGCGGTAAAATATCCGTTCTGAAACGCAGCAGTTCTGACTTCTGCCTCATACAAACCCTCTGGCCATTCCCCGACAGACCCTGCCTGAGGAATAAACACGACATCTGCCCCTGCTACACCAAGAGCTCTCATATATTCAGGATAATGACGGTCGTAACAGATGGCCACTCCAATCTTACCAAATTCAGTGTCATAAACCGGTGCATTATTGTTGCCGGGGGTGTAGTAATCTTTTTCGTAAAAGCAGGCATAGTCTGTGATGTGAACCATTCGTGTGGTACCAAGAATACTACCATCCGTATCAATGACCGGGGAACTGTCGTATAGATCCTCCCCGTCTTTTTCATATAAATTCAGAATGATCACCACGCCATACGCTTTTGCAAGTGAGGAAAACGCTTCGGTTATTGGTCCGGGAATGGTTTCGGCATTTTGTGCCGGATTGTTGGGGTTTTTATACTGAGGATAGAACGGTTCAAAAGCGAGTTCTGCAAAACAAATGATCTTTGCGCCGGCTTTGGCAGCCGCTTCTGCGGCTTGTAAACCTCTTTCTAAATTATGTTGTTTATCAGTGGTACACGACTGCTGAATCAGGGCTATGTTCATTCCGAAGATATTGTGTCCTTAAATTTTCAGCAGAATGATACTATAAATTGGAATCTTTCATGGCTTTTTCTTCCGCTTTTTTTCGATCCCGCAGTTTTTTCAGAGCGTATCCCCCACCGGCTGCGGCCAAAAGACCGAGTCCACCATCAATAGGCGCCTGGTCTGGAGATAAAGGTAACATTGGAGGCGGTGGAGACTGTGCCCAAAGCACTGTGGTTAATGCTAAAAACATAATAATGGAAATGGGAATAAGTATGATGTATTTCATGGCTCTTGGATCTAAGGACTTGGCATTTATTTAATGAGGGTCATTTTTCGGGATATAACTGTATTACCTGCCTTAAGCCTGTAATAGTATACTCCACTAGATTGAGTTGAAGCATTCCAAAATGCACGGTATGCACCGGGACTCTGAACCTGATCGACCAAAGTAGCTACCTTCTGCCCCATCAGGTTGTAAACCTCTATACTCACATTAGACTGAGAGGCCACTTCATACCTGATTGAAGTACTTGGGTTGAAGGGATTCGGATAATTTTGTTCCAATACAAACCGATCAGGAACCGATGAGCGGGGTTCTGTTGAAGTGGCGGTTCCTTTATTCAATCTGATAGTGAAGCGAGGTTCCTCATTCACGGTGCTGACTGATAAAGGATTTTCGATCGCTAACTCATTCAGTACCTTTACTTTTGATTGGCGTTCACCTTTATGGGTAAACGTATACTCAAAATCAGGATCCATCTCAATTTCCTTACCCGTCAGATTATCCACAAAGGTGAACACCCACTGTTCAGGAATATGCTTTGAGCGCACCCACTTTATGGTCTGTTCGTGCTTTACGTTGTAGGACATCACATCCAGTTCAAAGATCTCTTCACCTTCACTGAAATAAGGCCTTGAATCCTGTGCTTTCAGCATCTCTAAACCTGGATTGATGAAACCAAGCAGAGAGAATGCCGGCTTAAGAGGATAGAGTTTGTCAGAATCGTAGGCATCCCGACCGGTTTCAGCCTTATCATGAAAATACAGAATCGTTGACAGATCTTTCTGCACCATCCCGTTTGATACATCTTCAGACATCAGAGCTAATTGAACAAATCCTTTTGATTCGTTGGTCTTATAAAACCGTGTTCCTGAGGTCTTACCGGAAACCGGTAGAGTAACTGATGTAGCCGGAGTACTTTCATCATTTTGAATGAAGAAACCCTGCCCTGCAGCAACCTTATCATCATTGGCAGAAGTCAGAATGTAGGATTCATCAGCATCACTCCAGACATGACCAACCATACCCGCTAAATTACCACCTGTGGATGTGATCGAAGTGATATCAAAGGCGGTCTGATAAGGATTACCCAAAAGATTCCAGTGGTCTCCGTTAGCGTGAACTGAAACCGATACGTCACTTACAGGCTCCGTAAAGGAACTGACATCCATTGAGACCGGGAGTGTCGAACTGCCATTCTCATTATTGTTATAAACATACAGGATAAATCCTTCCCCTGAATTTAGCTTACCGCTCAAGTCGGATGAAGCAGGTGTAAAAGCCGTTCCATTGTAACCTGTAAAGAAATTCTTTTCAAAAGTTTCATCATATCCCTGATATCCCTGTATCGGGAAAAAGCTGGTCAATGCTTGTATGGGTATATCGGTAGCCGGAGCAGACAACATGCGCCAGCCGGCAGTACCATCAATAACCATAGCATTGGTGAACGGCGTACCATCGGTTTTTGTACCTGGAGAAAACAAACTTCCCGATGAAGCTGTTGCCACTGAGTGTTTTACAAATGAACCCGTTATCTCAGGATCACGTACCATTGATTGATCATCCCCACCTTCGCTTCCGTAAGTATGTTGATCCATAATGTTGTTAAGTTCGTCCCGAAGAGTAATGGTATCACTGGAATTATTTAAACCTAATGAGCCCGTTCCAAACACTAATGCATTACCAAATGTACCTGTAAAGTCTTCCCCACCAAATATTACAACCGTTCCGTTAGCAGGTAATATTGTATTAGCATCAAACGTAAATCTAACAGCGATTTCATCAGACAGTGTCCAGTTTCCAATATTGACCGCGGTTGACTCACCATTTACAATCTCAACAAATTCATCATCATCGGTACTTACGGTTCCACTATTATCTGCATCCCCGCTTGTGTCTCCCGGATCCGCAAGAAACTCATTGATCACCACGTTGGGAGTTTCATCATCGGTGATATTTAGAGTAAACTTGGATTGTCCTACGATCTCTGCAGGAATTGCTGAAGATATATTGGCCAGAATAAACCGGGCACTTTCAAGCCCTTCGTAATCAGAATCATCATTCAATGAAAAGGTGGCATTTCGGATCTCACCATACATAGCTCCGGTTTCGAAAATAACGGTATGTGATACAGC
>OBLN01000217.1_pt1 | contig 21112 bp, 19 predicted proteins | sample 1519301 | NCBI WGS metagenome assembly OBLN01 (sample SAMEA2452533, study PRJEB22499) | sediment metagenome | reverse complement strand
CGTTTTTCCAACACTGGGGCTTGCAAACGGGGAGGAGTCCCTATACGCAATGACACCTTCCTTAACTGACCGACATTAGACACATGGTCCGGCTTTTTTTGCTGCCTGCATGCGCTAGGGCGAGCTGACGGGGGTATGCCGTCAGCGCATGCTGAGGGCCTACGCCTACCTCATGGTTACCAGCTCTTCGGAGCTGGTGGGGTGGATGGCGACGGTGTCGTCAAGGTCTTTCTTGGTGGCGCCCATCTTCAGAGCCACGGCAAAGCCCTGCAGCATCTCATCCACGCCATGCCCGATCATGTGGATCCCCACTACCTTCTCCTGCGCGCCGACACAGACCAGCTTCATCGCGGTGGCGCTCTTGTGGGCGGTCAGGGAGTGATACATCGGGGTGATGCGGGTCTGGTAGACCTTGACCGCATCGCCGTGCTGTTCGCGCGCCTCTTCCTCGGTCAGCCCCACGGTGCCGATGGGCGGGTGGCTGAACATCACGGTGGGGATGTTCTCGTACTCAAGGCGCCGCTCCGGCTGGTTATTGAACAACCGATCGCCGAGGCGTCGCGCGGCGGCGATCGCCACCGGGGTGAGCTGGGCGCGGCCGGTGACATCGCCCACCGCGTAGACCCCCTCGACACCGGTCTCCTGGAACTCGTCGGTGGGGATGTAGCCGCGCTCGTCGGTCTTTACCCCGGCCGCCTCCAGGTTGAGGTCGGCGGTGAGCGGTTCGCGGCCGATGGCCCAGATCAGGGTGTCGAAGCCGTGCATGATGTGGCCGCCCTGGGCGGTGAGGGTGAGCTTGCCGTCGGCGCCCTTCTCCACCTTCTCCAGGTTGATGTTGGGCAGGATGTTGACGCCGTCGTTGAGCATCTCCTCCATCAGCGTCTCGCGCAGCATCGCATCGAAGCTGGAGAGAAAGTGCTGGCGGCGCAACAGCAGGTCGACCTCGGAGCCCAGCGCATTGAGCAGGCCGGCCAGCTCCACGGCGATATAGCCGGCACCGACCACCGCGACCCGCTTGGGCTGTTCGGTAAGGGCGAAAAAGCCGTCGGAGGTGATGCCGTGCTCTGCGCCCGGGATCTCCGGCACCATCGGCCGCCCGCCGGGGGAGATGACGATGTGGTCGGCGGTGTAGTGCTCTCCGTTCACCTCCAGGGTGTGGGCGTCGACGAACTTCGCCTGCCCCTTGAGCCAGTCGATGTTGGAGTCGGTGAGGTAGTTGCCGTACCAGTCGTTGATTCCCTGGATCATCGCCTCGCGCCCCTTGACCAGTGCGCCCCAGTCGAAGTCGTTGACCATCACATCGAAGCCGTAGCCCTGTGCGTCGCGCAGGGTGTGCGCCACGGAGGCGGCATTCCACATCACCTTTTTCGGCACACAGCCGACGTTGACGCAGGTGCCGCCCATTTTGGCCATTTCGACCACGGCGGCCTTTTTGCCGTACATGGCCGCCCGTTCCGCGGCGGAGAGACCGCCGCTGCCGCCCCCGATAGCGAGAAGATCGTAATGTTTGCTCATACTGGCCCCTATATTTATCTTGGCTTGTTTAGTGGTATGTTGGGCCGATTCTAGCAGCCCCAACCCCCGCTGTCGTGAGCGCGCGCGTCACCGCCGCGTTGCTGTGGGGTAGCAGTAGGGGCTTGCTGGATTTGTGATATTTGTCACAATTTTGTGTAAACTTCGGTGAGTTGTGTAGCGGCCATGCCCGTAATGGGCAAGGTGCTGGGTGAGGTAGATGATGAAACAACGCTTGGGGAAATAAATGGAGCCGATCAGCTATCAGTACCGGTTTTGTTTCGAGAGCGGTCGCGAAGAGGTCTTCGATATCCGTCTGGACAGTAAGAGCCTGGATACGCTGGAGCCGTTGCCCGACACTCCGCCGGAGTGGACACGCCTGGACAACCAGAAATGCAGCCACTGCCCGCTGGATTCGCTGGAGGTGTTCTTCTGCCCGCTGGCGCTGCACCTGCTGCCGCTGGTGCAGCGCATGGGGGACGTGGTCTCCATCGATAATGTGGATGTCACGGTCAAGCTGGATGAGCGTACCATCACCCGCAGCGCGACCGCGCAGGAGGGGATCAGCTCGCTGATGGGCATCATCACCGCCACCAGCGGCTGCCCGCATACGGTCTTCTTCAAGCCCATGGCCCGCTTCCATCTGCCCTTCGCCAACACCGAGGAGACCTTCTACCGCGCCGCCTCGATGTACATGCTGGGGCAGTACTACCGCTGGCAGGCGGGCAAGAGCGTCGACATGGAGCTGGAGGGACTGCTCAACTTCTACAGCCGCGTGGCCATCGTCAACAAGGGGATCGCCAATCGCCTGCGCAGCGAGCGACGCGAGGACGGTACGGTTAACGCCATTGTCCTGCTCGATATGTTCGTCAAAAGCATGCCGGTGATGATCACCGAGACGCTTGAGGAGCTCAGGCCGCTGTTCCAGCCCTATATCGATGCCGAGTCGACCGTGTAACAGCCGGCAGGCGAATACCCAGCCATTTTTATCAAATATTTACTTGACTGATTAGCTGGGTAATTATATAGTGCAGTTTAACCAGACATTGGTTACACCCCCAAGATTTAAGGAAGGCTCCTCGCCTTCCTTTTTTTTGTCTATTCCCTCCTTGGCTTGTGGTTTATTGCCGGCAGATATGGGCATTTTTTGCTAAATGCCGAGAATTAGTGGCATAATGCGCGGCTCACTTTTCTGCTGAGGTTCCTGGTTTGTCTACGTTTCCCCGGCACGATCATGGCCTTGTGCTGTCCGGCCTGCTGTTGCTGCTCGCTGTTGTGTTGATGTCGCCGCCGGCAGGCGCGACCTTGGGCGAAGCCGGTGAGGAGACGGAGGCACTGCCGGTGACCTGGCAGCAGAGCGAGGAGTCCACCAGCGAGACGAACTCCGGTGCCGACCTGCCTCCGGGCTTGCTGCCGCTGCATTTTCCGTTGCAACGGGTGGGGGCGGCAGCGGCGGTCGGTTATTCGCCCGCGCAATCGCTGTGCTGTTCACTCACCTCCTGTTCCACCCGGGCCCCTCCGCTTGTCTGAAGCGGCCAAGCGCCGTTCACTCCCCGTGCGGCAGCTGGCCGCATGCACTAGCCTATTTGTTGTTTAAGCAGGAGTTTTTTGGATGTCCAAAAACGTTATTAATCTGGGTTTGATCCGCTGGCTGCCGTTCCTGCGCTGGTTCCAGATGGTTAATGCCGGCACCGTGAAGGACGATGTCCTCGCCGGCCTCACCGGTGCGGTGATCGTGCTGCCCCAGGGTGTGGCCTTCGCCATGATCGCCGGTCTGCCGCCCGAATACGGTCTCTATACCGCCATTGTGCCACCGATCGTCGCCGCCCTGTTCGGCTCCTCCTTCCATCTGATCTCCGGGCCGACCACAGCCATCTCCATTGTGGTGTTCAGTACCATCAGTCCGCTGGCGGAGGCGGGCAGCGCGCAGTTCATCAGTCTGGTGCTGACCCTGACCTTCATCGCCGGTGTGTTCCAGCTGGCGCTGGGGTTGGCGCGCATGGGGACCCTGGTTAATTTTGTCTCCCATACGGTGGTGGTAGGTTTTACCGCCGGTGCGGCGATCCTCATCGCCACCAGCCAGATGAAACACTTCTTTGGTGTCGAGATCCCACGTGGCGACTCCTTCGCCCACACCCTGCTTGAACTGGCGCTGAAGGTACCGGAGTCCAACCTCTATGTGGTGGCGGTGGCGATGGCCACCCTGGTGAGCGCTATCCTGTTCAAAAAACTGATGCCGCGCTGGCCCAACATGCTGCTGGCGATGATCGTCGGCGCAGTGCTGACACTGGTATTTGGTGCTGAGGAACACGGCATCGTGCTGGTGGGTGAGTTGCCGGGGCAGCTGCCGCCGCTCTCCTCACCGGACTTTTCGCTCTCCACCCTCAAGGAGCTGGCACCGGGGGCCTTCGCCGTGGCGCTGCTGGGTCTGGTGGAGGCGGTTTCCATCGCCCGTTCGGTGGCGGCCAAGTCGCACCAGCGTATCGACGGTAACCAGGAGTTCATCGGTCAGGGCCTGGCCAACGTGTTGGGGTCCTTCTTCTCCTCCTACGCCTCCTCCGGCTCCTTCACCCGCACCGGCGTGAACTACACCGCCGGGGCGCGTACCCCGCTGGCCGCCATCGCCGCCGCGGTGTCGCTGGCCTTGATCCTGTTGCTGGTGGCGCCGCTGACCGCCTACCTGCCGATCCCGGCGATGGCGGGGATCCTGCTGCTGGTGGCCTACAACCTGATCGACTGGCACCACATCCACAGCATCATCCACACCAGCCGCGCCGAGGCGGGGATCCTGGCGACCACCTTCTTCGCCACCCTCTTCCTGGAGCTGGAATTTGCCATCTATGTCGGGGTGATGTTGTCGCTGATCGTCTACCTCAGCCGCACCTCGCGACCGAAGATCACCACCATGGCGCCCGACCCGAGCGAGATTAACCGGCCGATGGTCAACACCGCGCGCGAGGCGGTGGATCAGTGCCCGCAGCTGCGTATCGTGCGTATGGACGGTTCGCTCTTCTTCGGTGCGGTCAACCACGCCTCCGGGCAGTTCCGCAACTTTACCGAGGAGTCCCCGGAGCAAAAGCACATCCTGCTGCTGTGCAACTCGATGAACTTTATCGATGTGGCGGGTGCGGAGTGGCTGATGCAGGAGGCCAGCCGACTGAAGCAGAACGGCGGTGGCTTGTACCTGTGCAACGTCAAGGACAATGTCTGCGAGTTTCTGCGCAAGAGCGGCCTGGTCGCTGAGATCGGCGAGGAGAATATCTTCGACTCCAAGAGCGAGGCGGTGCAGGCGATCTTCCTCAAGCTCAAGCGCGACATTTGCCGCCGCTGCGAACGGCGTATCTTCCAGGAGTGCCAGAGCGTGCCGGTGGTCAAGGCGGCCTGATGGCACGAAAAGCGGGTTAACGCAAAGACGCATAGGAAATGCGTTAAGAGCACCATTAAAGGACCATTTTGTAACTACTTACTGAAAAAAGTGATCTCACCGCAGAGGCGCAAAGGGAAAAAATTTTATAGCGCGCAGCCGTAATCCGACATCCCTATTGTCGGTTCACGCCGCAAGCGGCTAACCCGAGCTACAACGATGATCATTTCCCCTGGGGGGGGGGGAAGAACAAGAAAAACTTTGCGCCTCTGCGCCTTTGCGGTGAATCTTCCTTTTATCCCAGCTGTAACGGCGACTCGTCGAGGCGCCATTGCTGTTCGCGCAGGGTCAGTACCTGCTCTTCCCAGTATTTGGTCGTATTGAACCAGGGGAATGCCATGGGGAAGGCGGGGTCGTCCCAGCGCCGCGCCAGCCAGGCACTGTAGTGCAGCAGGCGCAGGCTGCGCAGCGGTTCTATCAGTGCCAGCTGGCGGCGGTCGAAGTCAAAAAACTCCTCGTATCCGGCCAGGATCTCGTCCAGTTGCCGTGTCATCTGGCGCCGCTCGCCGCTGAGCATCATCCACAGATCCTGCACCGCCGGCCCCATGCGGCAGTCATCCAGGTCCACCAGGTGGGCGCCGCTGTCGGTCCAGAGGATGTTGCCGGGGTGGAAGTCGCCGTGCAGGCGGATCGGCGTGTAGCCGATGGTGGCGAAGCGTTCGTGCACCGTCGCCAGCAACCGTTCGGCCAGGTCGCGGTACTGGCCGAGATACTCCGCAGGCAGAAAGTCGTGCTGCAGCAGGTAGCGCAGACTCTCATCGCCGAAGGATTCGGGGGTGAGGGCCGGGCGGTGGCTGAAGGGGCGTGCTGCACCGAGTGCGTGAATGCGGCCGAGAAACTGTCCCAGCCGGTACTGGGTGTCGGGGTCATCCAGCTCCGGAGAGCGCCCGCCGCGGCGCGGAAAGAGGGCGAAGCGAAAGCCGGCGAAGTGGCGCAGGGTGTGTCCGTCCTTGTCTGCCAGCGGCGCCACTACCGGTATCTCCAGCGCCGCCAGCGCCAGAGCGAAGTCGTGCTCCTCCTGGATCTGCGCATCACTCCAGCGTCCCGGGCGGTAGAACTTGCCGACGAGAAAGCCGATGTCCTCCTCGCCGACCTGGTAAACCCGGTTTTCATAGCTGTTCAGCGCCAGAAGCGAGCCGGTGGGTAAGTAGCCTTCAGCCTCGACGGCATCGAGTACGGTGTCTGGGGTCAGTTCGGCGTAGGGGTGTGGCATGCGTTGCTCGCTGGTTGGTACGGGCACCCATTATAGGTGGCCGGGCGGCATGCTGCATGTTGAAGCGTGTGGGGGTGGGCTGTCAGCTGCACTGTTGCAGACAGCGGCGGCTGCAGACATTGCCCCCCTTGTAGGCGCTGACATCATCGTCTGTCTTGAGCGGGCAGAGGCAGGTGCTGTTCTTGCCGCCCAGTTTGGCTGTGTACATGGCGTGGTCGGCCAGTTGCACCAGGGTGTCCACATCGTCTGCGCAGTCCGGAAAGAGCCCGATACCGATACTGACACCGATGCGGCATTGGTGACCATTGATGCTGAAGGGGCTGGAGAGGGACGCGATGAGCTTGTCAGCGATCGCGGCCACCTCCTGCTGGGGACCGATGCCGGGCAGGATGGCGGTGAATTCGTCGCCGCCGAAACGGGCGATGAAGTCGCTGTGGCGCAGCTCGCCCTGCAGCCGTGCGGCCGCCTGTTGCAGCAGTTTATCGCCGGTCTCGTGACCGTAGGTATCATTGATCGGCTTGAAGTCGTCCAGGTCAATGAACAGCACCGCAAGGCGCTCATTGCTTTGTCTGGCCTGCTGCAGGGCATGCGGCAGCCGGTCGTAGAAATCGGTGCGGTTCGGCAGGCCGGTCAGCATGTCGGTGTGGGCCAGCTGGTGGAGCTTTTCGCGTGTCTGCCGCAGCGAGGCCTCGGCCTTGGCGCGCAGAGACTCGTAGACAAAGACGATCATGCCGATGGTGACGACGCTGACGAAGATCAGCGACAGTGCCGGGGTGGTGTAGGGGGTGTGGAAGTAGCCCAGTGTCTGCAACAACATGATACCCAGCAGCAGTCCGAGCATGGTGCCGAACCAGCGCATGCCGTGGTGCTTGCCCTTGAAGAAGAAGGCGGCGGCAGGGAAGGTCCCGAGCCAGATAGGCGCGGTATTCTGATACATGCCGTCGATCAGCATGACGATGAGCATAATCAGCATGATCAGCAGTACGTTGGTGGCGGCGCGAGCGCTGTTGCGGCGGCGGCGCAGGTACAACACATTGAGGTTGGTGGCCAGGGCAATGCAGAACATGAATGCGGCGATGAGCGGCTTGTCGGTCGCCATTTCGATGACGACCGAGGCGATGATGTTCAGGGTGCCGATGAGGCTGACGGCATTGATATAGCGTATCTCAATGCATTTGCCGTCGGCGATGCCGCTGTTGAGGTAGTTCTCGAGCCAGCGCAGCAGGGGAAGGCGCGGTGTGGGTGCGGGGCTGGTGCACGGGCCTTGGGCAGCGTCCATGTGATGATTCATCTGAAGTCCATATCCTTAAAATCAATGTGTAATTTTAGCCCCTGTGCCAGCCCGGGGGCAAGCACAACGACGGCGGCTTGAATCGGCGCTAGAGTGGCGCCATTCAAGGGGGTAGTATCTGCGACAAACCGCTGCCCACGAAGGCGGCTGTCCGAGGCGCAATCACCCCGGCAACATAACAGCACCGAGGTTCAACTATGAGCGAGACAAACCCACTGCTGCAGATGGACGACCTGCCGCCGTTCCATGCCATCCGGCCCGAGCATGTGGAGCCGGCCGTCGATGCCGTGCTGGCGCACAACCGTGCCGAGGTGGCGCGGCTGCTGGCGCAGGGCGGTTACAGCTGGGGGGCGCTGGTGGCGCCGTTGGAGGCGCTGGACGATCGCCTGAGCCGCATCTGGTCGCCGGTGTCGCACATGAACGCGGTGGTGAACAATCCGCAGCTGCGCGAGGCCTACGAGGCGTGTCTGCCAAAGCTCTCCGACTACGCCACCGAGATGGGGCAGAACGAGCAGCTCTACCAGGCGTTCGAGAGCATCCGCAACGGCGCCGAGTATGCCACGCTCAATACCGCGCAGCAGAAGGTGATCGACAACACCCTGCGCGATTTTCGCCTCTCCGGCGTCGCCCTGCCGGCGGAGCAGAAGGCGCGCTACAAGGCGTTGAAGTCGGAGCTCTCCAAACTTACCACCACCTTCAGCAACAACCTCCTCGACGCCACCAACGCCTGGTCGAAGCTCATTGAGGATGAGGCCGGCGTGGCCGGCCTGCCCGATTCCAGCAAGGGCATGCTGCGACAGGCCGCCGAGCGCGAGGGGCAGCAGGGTTGGCGCGTGACGCTGGAGTTCCCCAGCTACTTTGCGGTGATGGCCTACGCGGATAATCGTGAGCTGCGCGAGGAGCTCTACCAGGCCTTCGTCACCCGCGCATCGGATCAGGGGCCGGATGCGGGCAAGTGGGACAACAGCGAGGTGATGGAGCGCATCCTCGCCATCCGCCATGAGCTTTCCCAGCTGCTCGGCTTCCAGAACTATGCCGAGCGTTCGCTGGAGACCAAGATGGCCGAAGACCCGCAGCAGGTGCTCGACTTCCTGCGCGACCTGGCTGGCCGTTCGATTGAACTGGCAAAGGCCGAGCTGGAGGAGATCCGCGCCTTCGCCCGCGACAAGCACGGCGTGGCCGAACTCCAGCCGTGGGACCTCACCTACTACGCCGAGAAGCTGCGCCAGGCCAAATACGCCATCTCCCAGGAGGACCTAAAGCCCTACTTCCCCGAGGACCGGGTGGTGAGCGGTCTGTTCGAGGTGGTGCGGCGCCTCTACGGCCTCGATATCCGCGAGGTGAAGGGGATCCCCGCCTGGCACGAGGATGTGCGCTTCTTCGAGATCTACGACAACAGCGAGGAGCTGCGCGGCCGTTTCTACCTCGATCTCTACGCGCGGCAGAACAAGCGCGGCGGCGCCTGGATGGATGAGTGCATTGTGCGGCGCGAGCGTGAGGACGGCACGGTGCAGATCCCCACCGCCTATCTGGTGTGCAACTTCGCCCCGCCGGTGGGCGAGGACCCGGCGCTGTTCACCCACGATGAGGTGCAGACCCTGTTCCACGAGTTCGGTCACGGCCTGCACCACATGCTGACCCGTATCGACACCGCCGGTGTCGCCGGCATCAACGGCGTGCCGTGGGATGCGGTGGAACTGCCCAGCCAGTTCATGGAGAACTGGTGCTGGGAGCGCGAAGCGCTGGATCTGTTCGCCGCGCACTACAAAACGGGTGCGAAAATCCCGCAAGAAATCTACGACAAGATGATCGCGGCGAAGAACTTCCAGGCCGGTATGCAGATGGTGCGCCAGCTGGAGTTCTCCCTGTTCGACTTCCGTCTGCACCTGGAGTACCAGCCGGAGGAGGGCGGGCGCATCCAGCAGATCCTCGACGAGGTGCGTGCCGAGGTGGCGGTGGTCGAGCCGCCGGAGTACAACCGCTTCCAGCACGGCTTCTCCCATATCTTCGCCGGCGGCTACGCCGCGGGTTACTACAGCTACAAGTGGGCCGAGGTGCTCTCGGCCGATGCCTTCTCACGCTTTGAGGAGGAGGGGATATTCAATCAGCAGACCGGCCTGGCCTTTCTCGAAAACGTACTGGAGCAGGGCGGCAGCCGGGAGCCGATGGAGCTGTTTGTCGCCTTCCGGGGGCGCAAACCGACCATCGATGCGCTGCTGCGCCACAGCGGCATCGCGGCATAAAAGAAAAAAGTTCTCAACGCAAAGACGCAAAGGCCTCATGAGAATGGATAGATTTGGGTATGAATTGGGTTGTTCGGATTATCCTGAAACCACTCTGATCCAGCACAATTTTACAGGAATGCGCCATCGTCAATCGAAATAGCGTTAATTTTCTTTGCGAACTGTGCGTCTTTGTGTCCTTTGCTTTATAGATGTTTTAGGTGTTTTACGAAATGAAAATCTCCTCCTGGAATGTCAATTCGCTCAATGTGCGCCTGCCGCAGGTGTTGCAGTGGCTGGCGTCGGAGCAGCCCGATGTGTTGGCACTGCAGGAGACTAAGCTGAGCGATGACAAATTCCCCGCGACCGAGATCGAGGCCGCCGGTTACCGGGTAGCCTATGCAGGACAGAAGACCTACAACGGGGTGGCTTTGTTGAGCAAAAAGCCTCTCGAGGATGTCATCACCGATATTCCAGGGCTGGATGATGAGCAGCGACGGATCCTCGGTGCGACTATCGATGGTGTGCGGGTACTGAATCTCTATGTGGTCAACGGCCAGGAGGTGGGTTCCGACAAGTATGCCTACAAGCTGGACTGGTTGGCCCGGGTCCATGACTATCTTCAAAGTGATCTGAAAGACCACAGTGACTATGTGGTGCTCGGCGACTTTAACATTGCGCCGGACGATGCCGATGTGTATGACCCCGAGGCGTGGCGCGAACGGATCCTCTGCAGCACGCTAGAGCGTAAGGCGCTGCAACGCATGGTTGATTTGGGTTTACGCGACAGTTTTCGCCTGTTTGAGCAGGAGGAGAAGATCTTCAGCTGGTGGGACTATCGGCAGAACGCCTTCAAGCGCAACATGGGGTTACGTATCGATCTGATTCTGGCGAGCGAAGCGATGGCCCGGCGCTGTCGGCGCTCGGCCGTGGACCGGGTGCCGCGCGGCTGGGAACGGCCATCGGATCATGCGCCGGTCATGGCGGAATTCACGGATATTCAGTCGGTATAGGGTTTAAGGGAGGCCGAATGCACTCCCTGAAACAGGTAAGGGTAAACTGCCTTAGAGCCAGTTGGTCAGCATGATACCGACGCCGATACGGTTGTTGTTGTGGTCGTAGTCGATCAGCGATTCGCCATAACCGGAGAATATCTGCACGTAGCCGCGCAGGCGTTTGTTGAGGCGGTAGGTGTAGTCCAGCTGTACCGCACCGCGGTTGTCACTGCGCAGGTTGTTGCGCAGCATCATGCCGTAGGTGTGTTCGCTGTGTTTCTTCAGCAGCTGCAATTCGAAGTTGCCCAGATAGCGGTGGATGTCCGGGTTGTCATCTTCGTCATCCGACTCGGGGATGCGCCACCACGGCTTGAAGCTGAGGTAGAGGTTGTCCCGCTCTCCCACGAACTCCAGCATGATGCGGTTCCAGCTGCGTGACAGCGGCTCGCTGCGGCCGTTCGACTGGTGGTTGAGCGCCAGCCCCACCGAGCGCCAGTTGAATCCCAGTAAGGGCTCTTCCACGGGAAAGCGGAACAGCAGTTCCGGCTCGTAATTGGTTTCGCGAAACGGTGAGGATGAGCGGCCGTTGTAGGCCTGCCAATAGGATTGCTGGGTGTAGCCGAAGGAGAAGAAACCCCGGTCAAAGAAAAAGTTCTCCAGCAGCGGGACCTTGAAACTGAACTGGTACTTGATCTCGTTCGACTCGGGGATGAGGTCGCTGCCGGCGGCGGTGTAGGGCGCCTCGTTGGGTTCATCGATGTAGGTCAGCGGCAGGATATAGCTGGGCCGGTGCGGGGTGATGGAGAAGGGGTTGTCGTAGTTCTCCCACTCCAGGGCCTGACGCGTATCGATGGCGGAGGGGGTTGCAGGTTCCTCGCCGTGGGCGCTGAAGGAGAATAACAACAGGGTGACAAGCAGTATGCGCATGCCGGTTCGTCTCACACGGTTGAAGAGCAATGTCGCACTTTAGCACGAGTGGGGATTGCCGCAATGGCGGCGGCTGCAGCTGTGCACAGCCGCTTTGCCGTCACTCCAGCGTAATGCTTTTGATCAAGGCGTAAACATCCTTGCCCGGTTGCAGCGCCAGCCGTTCGCGTGAGCGGCGGGTGATGCGCGAGAGCAGCGTCTGGCCGTCCAGGTCGAGCTGCAGCAGGAGATGGCCGGGGTGGGGGTCGTCGCTGATCCCACTGATGCGTACCGGCAGGCAGTTGCTCACGCTGGAGTCCTGCGGCGGCTGCAGGGCGAGCGCCACATCCCGCGCCAGGATGCGTGCCCGTACGCGCTGGCCGGGTGCCACATCCTCGCGCGAGATCAGCAGCCGGTGCCCGCCCTCGCAGGCGAGCACACTCATGTGATCCTCACCGTGTTCGATTACCGTGGCCTCCAGCACCGCCGCAGCGTTGGCGCTGTGGGCCAGCGGCAGGTCGGGGTGGGTCAGCATCTCCTGCAACGGGCCGGCGGCTTGCAGGCGACCAGCGTCGAGCAGCACCATGTGGTCGGCAAGCCGGCAGACCTCTTCCAGGCTGTGGCTGACCAGTATCACCGGGATCGCCAGTTCACCGTGCAGCCGCTCCAGATAGGGCATAATCTCCGCCTTGCTGATCGCATCGAGCGCGGCCAGCGGTTCGTCCATCAAGAGCACCCTGGGGCTGGTCAGCAGGGCGCGCCCGATCGCTACACGCTGGCGCTGGCCTCCGGAGAGTTCGGCGGGCAGGCGTCGGGTGAGTGCACCCAGACCGAGCAACTCGACCACATCAGCGGGCTCGACCTGACGTGTCGCGGCCGGGATGCGGCGCAGACCGTATTCCAGATTGCGCAGCACATTGAGGTGGGGAAAGAGCCTACCCTCCTGAAACACGTAGCCGATGGATCGCTGCTCGGGCTTGAGAAAGCGCTGTTGGTCTTGCCACACCTCGCCCTGCACATGGAGGTGACCACGCACGCTACGCTCCAGTCCGGCGATACAGCGCAGCAGGGTGGTCTTGCCACAGCCGGAGCGCCCAAACAGCGCGCTTACGCCGCACCCCGGCAGGGTGCTGGCCAGTTGCAACGAAAAATCGTCGCGCTGCAGATGAAAATCGAACTCAATCATGGCTCATATACCAAATGATGCGCCACCCAGGGCACAGGGGAGTGGTTTTTTCTGAGCCCCCTGTCTGCGCGGTGGTGTATTTCTTCAACTTCCAATCCCCGGCTTGAAGCGTCCGTTGATCAGGTACAGCAGCATCAGCATCATGAAGGAGAGGCCAAGCAGCAGTGCCGAGAGGGTGTGGGCAGAGACGTAGTCCACCGCCTCGACGTGATCATAGATGGCGATGGAGACGACCTGGGTCTCGCCGGGGATATTGCCGCCGATCATCAGAACCACGCCGAACTCGCCCACGGTATGGGCAAAACCCAGCGTGGTGGCAGTGAGAAAACCGCGAAGCGACAGCGGCAGTACGATGCTGACAAAGCGGTCCCATGGCCCCGCCCGTAGTACCGCGGCAGCCTCCAGCAGCTCATCGCTGACCGAACTGAAGGCGTTTTGCAGCGGTTGCACCACAAAGGGCAGCGAGTAGAACACCGAGCCGATGACCAGGCCGGTGAAACTGAAGGCGAGCGCCGGCCCACCCAGCGCCTGGATGGGTCCCTGCGGACCGAGCACCAGTAGCAGATAGAAGCCCAGTACCGTCGGCGGCAGGACCAGCGGAAGCGCCACCACGGACTCGAACAGCAGTTTGAGACGACAGCGCGTACGGGCCAGCCACCAGGCCAGCGGGGTGCCCAGGAGCAGCAGTACCAGAGTGGTCACCGCCGCCAGGCGCAGCGTGAGCCAGAGGGCCTGCAGGTCCAGCGGGTTGATTAAGGCGTCCAGCATCGTGTCGTTATCTCACTGTGTGGGCAGGAGGTAGCCATCCCCTTCGATGATGGCCCGTGCCGCGGGGTCCTCGCGCATCCACTCAAGCAGCGCCTGGGCCGCCTGCTGCCGCTGCGAGGCGGTCAGCACGATCGCCTCCTGCGTGATCGCCGGATAGCGGCTCGCGGCAGGCAGCCAGCGGGAGCCCGCGGCGTGTTCACGCTCATAATTGATGGCCTGGGAGAGGGCGACAAGGCCAATCTCGGCATTGCCCGTGGAGACAAAGTTGAAGGTCTGCCCCACGCTCTGCCCGATCACCACCCGTCCGCGCGGCAGCTCCAGATCGAGCGACGCCAGCACCGCCTCGGCGGCGGCACCGTAGGGGGCCACGCGGGGATTGGCCATGGCCAGGCGGCGATAGCGGTCGCTGGCGAGCAGGCCGGCGCCGTGTTGCGGGATCATGTCAGGGTCGGGGCTCCACAGCACCAGGCGCCCGAGGGCGTAGACTTGTCGGCTGGCGGGAAGCCCCAGTCCCTCCCGTTCGAGATCGGCGGTACGCCGGTTATCGGCGGAGAGGAAGAGATCGAAGGGCGCCCCCTGACGGATTTGGGCGTAGTGCTTGCCGGAGGAGGCGCTGCTGACCAGGCTGGCTACGCCATGCTGCCGTTCATAGGCCTGGGCAAGACGCTCCATGGTGGCGGCGAAGTTGGCCGCCACCGCGATGCGCAGCGGCTCCCTGGCCTGTGTCGGGCCGGACAGGAACAGGCCGGCGAGCATGAGGGCGGCAAGCCAGCGGATGGGTTGATGGCGCAGTGACATCGGGGTTCTCCTTCTGCCTAACGCTATATCTTGTCGGATATAGCGTGGTGAAAAATAAAAGGCGTGTATTACGCCTAATGTCGGTCAGTTAAGGAAGGTGTCATTGCGTATAGGGACTCCTCCCCGTTTGCAAGCCCCAGTGTTGGAAAAACGAAGGCCGATGCGTGCGTATAGTCGGTCTTTTAGCGGGGTCGCTATCCCCTGACCCTAATGAACGTCGCGCACCCACTCTCCTCAGCGAGGACAAGGCCATATGGCGGCCATCGCAATGAACAGGTTTTGAGTGGGTCGGTCTGACCGGTTTTTCATCCACTGTTGCTCGGCAACACGGTTTGCCCTATCGCCCGGCCTGAGCTACTGCTCAGGCTGTTGGTGACAGTGCCTGTTGATACTCTCGGCAGTACGCCTGGCCGCTGTGCAGCACCGCCCAGGCGGTGCGCACCGTCTTGTTGGCCAGGGCCACCGCCGCCTTGTTCGCTCCAGAGCGAGCAACCAGCGCCCGCAACCAGCGGCTCTTGGGGTCTTCCTTGTTGCCCAGCATTTTGATAACCGCATGGGCTCCGCGAATGAGCGCCGCCTTGAGCTGGATGTGGCCAGTGCTGCCAATGCCGCTGAGCTTGACCTTGCCGCCGCTGCTGTACTGTCTGGGCGTCAGCCCCAAGTAGGCAGAGGCCTGGCGGCCTTTGTCAAAGGCCTTGCCATCCCCCAATGCACTGTAAAGCTGGGTGGCGACCACCGGCCCCACTCCCTCGAGCGCCTGCAACTGCCGACACGCCTCGACGCTTCGAGCCAGCTGCGCCACACGTTTGTCCAGCGCGCTCAGGCGCTCGTTGAGGCGAGTCAGCTCCTCCACCTGCTCGGCCAACAGCTCCCGCAGCATGGGCCCCAGCTCATTCTCGGCATCTTCCAGCGCCAACGCCATCGTCTCCCGTAGTGCTTTCTGTCCGCGCCCGCTGGCAATACCGTATTCGTGCAACAGCCCGTGGCTCTGGTTGATAAGCTGCGTGCGCTGCTTGATGAGGCGCTCACGGATGCGGTGCAGGCTCTGGATATCCTGCTGCTCCAGCCCCTTTACCGGCACAAAGCGCATGTCGGGGCGTAGCCCCGCCTCAACAATCGCCAATGCATCATTGGCATCGGTCTTGTGCCCCTTTCGAAAGGGGGTGACAAACTGCGGGGCAATCAAAGAGACCTCGTGACCCAAGGCCGATAATTGTCGTGCCCAGTAGTGGGCGCCGCCACAAGCCTCCATGAACACCCGACAAGGGCTCTGGCGGCGCATAAAGTCCAACAGCTCCGAACGCCTGAGCGCTTTGTTGAAGCCGCTCTTGCCGGTCTTGATATTCACCGCACAGACCTGAAAAACACGCTTTGCCAAATCGATACCTATCGCCGTATGCTTAGCCATGACTCCTCCTCTTCTCAATGGCTGGTTAACAACTCCATTCTGCCCGATGAGGCATTAGGAGGGGAGGAGTCCCTTTCATTGAGGAGCCTAAGCGACGAAGCAATCTGGCTTCGGTACGCATTGAGATTGCTTCGCTCCACGGGCAGGTGCGCTCCAGGCACTCCCAGTGCTTCCACCATCCATGGCGGTCGCGCTCGCAATGACCCCTTTCTTTCTGCGGGTATTTTGCTTAACTGACCGACATTAGGACCATGTGTCCGGCTTTTCATTCCCACCCGCCAGGATTATGACCGGGTGCTGCTAGCGCGATCAATGCAGTCCCACCGCTTGTGTGAAACACCACCCCTGCGCCAAAGCTAGCCCCGCCACTAACTGAAATCAAACTCCAGCGACAGGCCCGCCAGCATCGACTTGATGCGGTTGGAGACCTTCGGATACTCGCCTTGCTGCAGCAGACGCAGCGCATGCTCCCGCTCACCGTTGTGCACCGCACGCACCACATCGGCCGCATAGGTGTGAAAATCGGCGTGGATCTTCTTCAGCGACTGAAACTTATGATGGTCGCCATAGCGCTCCTCGCCGTGACCGTAAATCCACTGCCCCAGTGCACAGCGACAATCGCTCCCCACCACCTCGGGGTCAAGCCGCTCTTCGCCATCACCATCGATATAGTGCTGCAGCCGCAGCTTCCACTGCACGTGGGCCTGAATCGCAGCAAACACATCCAGCTGCAAACCCTCTTCGGAATCGTTCTGCTCTTGCCTGTCAATCACCATTATCCAACCCTCTGCGCCTTCCATGACCACACATAAAATTGCGCGCGAATATTACTGTTTCGCTGCTGCCTCTACAATTACCCATACAGGTTAAAAGTGTTTGAAACTTATGTGACATTTTTCCGTCGCCACACAATGCGGTTTACACTAGCGGTATCTTCCGGGGAGGCGACAAACATGAATATCAGAAGTTTCAGGGGCACCCTGCCGCAAATCGCCGCCGGCGCCTACGTGGATGCGGCGGCCGTGGTGATTGGCGATGTCCAGCTGGGGGAAGACAGCTCCATATGGCCGATGGCGGTAGTACGCGGCGACGTCAATACCATCCGCATCGGCCGCCTGAGCAACATCCAGGACGGCTCGGTGCTACACGTGACCCACTCCCACGACGGCGCACCCGGCGGCTTTCCCCTGCTCATCGGCGATGAGGTGACCGTCGGCCACAACGTCACCCTGCACGGCTGCACCATCGGTAACCGCTGCCTCATCGGCATGGGTTCCACCATCCTCGATGGCGCCACACTGGAAGAGGGGGTGCTGCTGGCTGCCGGCAGCCTGGTGCCGCCAGGCAAGACCCTGGAGGGGGGCTTCCTCTGGCTTGGCAACCCGGTGAAAAAGGGGCGCGCCCTTAGCGAGGAGGAGTTGGCCTGGTTCGGTTATTCGGCAAAACACTATGCCAAACTCAAGGATGAGCATCGCCGGGAAAACTAGTGCCATCCTCAGCGCACGGACGGCGCTGTTTTGCATACTCGATCACAAATCCTATACTATCTTTAGTCTAGACAAATCGAGGGAGCGGCACATGGAAGTCTTTGTCGGCAACATTACAAGCAGCACCACACTCAGTGACGTCGTGCATCTGTTCAAGGGTTTTGCCAAAAAGGCCCGCCTGCGCATGGTGGACAAGAAGCTGGAGAACGGCGAACGGGCCTACTATGCCGTCGCAGAATTCGACTCCGACAAGCTGGCGCAGAAGGCGATAAAAAAGCTCAACGGCAGCATACTGCGCGGCCAGCAGGTGGTGCTGCGAGAATTCCAACACCGCAGCTACAACAACGAACGGCGCGCCGTGAACTGGCGCGACAAGCCGTGGCATGGCCCGGAGCGCCGCCTCAGCGAACGGCGCAAGAAACTCCAGCCGCAGCAGGTGGACGATTTCGATGAGTTGCTGCAGAGCTCCAGGGAAAACGAGCAAAAGGAGAAAAAGGCGAGCGTATTCAGCATCAGCGCCTACAGCAATATGGCGCGCAAGTATTGAGTCGCGCTATCGCCACAATGGCGCCTGAGGCAGCAAGCCACCGCTTGAGATCTTCCCGCCGCGATGCCCTGCCGGCGGGCGCGGCAGTTACGCTGTGATACTCAGCTAATCTGCGCGCGCACCGCCGTGATCACAGCGGCGGTCTCCGGGCGTTGTCCGCGCCAGATGGCAAAGGACTCAGCCGCCTGCTCCACCAACATGCCCAGGCCATCGCTGACCCGCTCACACCCCTCATCCTCGGCCCACAGCATGAAGGCGGTCGGCTCGCCGCCGTACATCATGTCATAGCAGAAGGCGTCCCGCGTCAGTATCCCCTCGGGCAGCGGCGGCACCTCGCCCTTGAGGCTGGCTGAGGTACCGTTGATGACGATGTCATAGCGGGTACCATCCAGATCATCAAAGCCGCAGCCATCGATCCGGCCGTAATCCTCGAAGGCATCCGCCAGCTCCTGCGCCCGCTCGGCGGTGCGGTTGGCGATCACCACCTCGGAGGGGTGCTCCTGCAGCAGTGGCCCCAGTACGCCACGCACGGCGCCGCCGGCGCCGAGCAGCAGCACCTTTTTCCCCTCGATGGTGACACCCAGGTTCTCCTTGATGTCGCGCACCATGCCCACGCCATCGGTATTGTCACCGTAAAGGGTGCCATCCTCGCGCAGCACGATGGTATTGACCGCCCCGGCCAGCTCGGCGCAGGGGCTGTGCTCATCCACCAGGCGCCAGGCATCGCGTTTGAACGGCACGGTGACATTGAGTCCCTTGCCGCCCTGCTGCTGGAACTCCTGGACCGCCTCGTTAAACTGCCCAATCTCCACCAGAATGGCGCGGTACTCCAGCTGCTGTCCGGTCTGCTTGGCAAACAGTGAGTGAATCAGCGGCGATTTGCTGTGGGCGATGGGGTTGCCCATCACCGCATATTGATCAGGCTTGGCCATACAGATTCCACTCCGTCAGGAAAAGATGCCTTTTAGCATGAAGAAGAAGAAGATCGCCAGTATCGCGCCTGCCGGCAGGGTAACGATCCAGGAGAGGAAAATCGTGCGCACCACATTCAGGTTAAGCGCCGCGATGCCCCGCGCCAGGCCCACACCCAGCACCGCACCCACCAGGGTGTGGGTAGTGGAGATGGGCAGACCGGTGCCGGAGGCAAGTACCACGGTGGTGGCCGCCCCCAGGGTGGCGGCAAAACCGCGACTGGGTGTCAGCTCGGTAATGCCGGTACCGACAGTGGCGATCACCCGGTGGCCATAGGTCACCAGACCGACAACGATACCGATACCGCCCAGCAGCAAAACCCAGGCAGGCATCACCGTCTCCACGGCGACGGAACCGGTCTTTGCGATACCGACCACGGCGGCCACCGGACCCACCGCATTGGCCACGTCATTGGAGCCGTGGGCAAAGGCCATGGCGCAGGCGGTGAAGATCATCAGCACCCCGAACACCTTCTCCACATTGGCAAAGTGGAAGTCGGCATCAGCAGCCGGGTCAAATTTCAGCCGGCGAATGAAGAAAACACCGATCACCATCACCGCCAGCCCGAGCACCACTGCCGCCATATAGCTCTCCTGCGTGGAGAGATGCAGGCCGACGTGTTTCAGCCCCTTGTGCACGGTCACCAGCGCGATAATGAAACCGACCAGAAAGATATAGAACGGCACATAGCGCTTGGCGCTGGCCAGTGGGTTTGGGGTGTCGAGGATGAGCCGCTGTACGCTGACAAACAGCCAGTAGGAGATCACCCCCGCCAGTGCCGGTGACACCACCCAGCTCATGACGATGGTGCCGACCTTGCCCCACTGTACCGCCTCCATGCCGATACCGACGGCGGCAAAACCGACGATAGCACCGACGATGGAGTGGGTTGTGGAGACCGGCCAGCCGGCGCGGGAGGCCACCAGCAGCCAGATCCCCGCCGCCAGCAGCGCGGCGAGCATGCCGTACACCACCAGATCGGGGCTACCGGCAAGCACATCGGCATCGATCATCCCCTTGCGGATGGTCTTGGTCACCTCGCCACCGGCGAGAAAGGCGCCGGAGAACTCAAACACCGCCGCAATGATAAAGGCCTGCTTGATGGTGACCGCCTTGGAGCCGACCGAGGTGCCCATGGCGTTGGCTACATCGTTGGCGCCCACCCCCCAGGCCATGAAGAAGCCGAAGAGGCAGGCGAGAATGATAAAGATTGTTGCGTATTCCATCGACCTCTCCCGTTAACGCGCAAGCATGATTTCGAGACGGCTGCCCACGCGCTGGGCCAGATCTGCCAAATCGCCGATCCACTCAACCACCCGGTAGATGAACATCACCTCCACCGGCGGCAGCTCCTTCTCCATGGCAAACAGCTTGCTGCGTACCGCCACCTGCATCTTGTCGGTGTCACCCTCGATCTCGTCAAGGCGGGTGATCATCGACTCGACCAGCTCCACCTCGCGGCCGCGGAAGCCGGTCTCCAGCAACTCGTCCAGTTCATTGATGGCGGTCTGCGCCTGGGCCGAGGCATCGATGCAGCGTTTGACAAAGTCGAGCATCAGCGGGGCGACTTCGCGGGGGAAGGTCATTTTGCGCCCCAGCATCAGTCCGGCGATATCCTTCGCCTTGTTGGCGATGCGGTCCTGCATGGTCAGGATCTCCAGCAGATCGCGGCGCGATACCGCCATCATCAGGCCGCTGGGCAGGTTCAGTCGCAGCTCACGTTTGAGGTCATCGGCGACCCCCTCCTGTTTTGCGATACGGGCCTGCACTTCAGTGGCCTTCTCCCAGTCGCCGGTGAGGGCGGCCTCGAAGAACGGGACCAATTCGTTGGCACAGGCCTGTACCTCGGCCATGTGCTGCTGCATCGGACGGATCGGCGAGGTGCCGAACATGCTGAAGATATAACTCTTGCGTGACATGGGAACATCTCCTCCCGGAAAATTTGCGCGCAGTATAGTGTCTGAGACGGCTGTCGCCCACCCTTTGTGACATCTCCGAATGACCTTGCATGGGCCAGAACGCCGCGCCGGCGCCAGGCCCCTCTAAACAAAAACGGCGCCTGGGCGCCGTTTTTTGATGCTTAAAGCCAGCCGGCCACCCGCTTGGCAAAGTAGGTGAGGATGCCGTCGGCCCCGGCACGCTTGAAGGCGAGCAGCGACTCCAGCACCACCTGGCGCTCGTCCAGCCAGCCGTTCTGCGCCGCGGCCATCAGCATGGCGTACTCGCCGCTCACCTGATAGGCGTAGGTGGGGGCGCCGAATTGCTCCTTCACCCGCCGCACGATATCCAGATAGGGCATGCCCGGCTTGACCATCACCATATCGGCCCCCTCCTCCAGGTCCTGGGCCACCTCCCACAGCGCTTCATCCGAATTAGCCGGGTC
>OBLN01000216.1_pt1 | contig 21148 bp, 18 predicted proteins | sample 1519301 | NCBI WGS metagenome assembly OBLN01 (sample SAMEA2452533, study PRJEB22499) | sediment metagenome | reverse complement strand
TCCCGCACCCAGGGGATCATTCCCGACAGCCCGGTGTCGAGGTCAATGCGCGGCTCAAAGTCAAGTATCTGCCGCGCCAGCGCAATATCGGGACGACGGCGAACGGGATCATCAGCCGGCATCGCACAGTTTGCCATGCCTCCTTTGCCGCCGCTCATTTCCAGGATCTTTCGCGCCAGCTCGCGGATCGAGACCTCTTCCGGATTGCCCAGGTTTACGACCACGCCCGCGATACCCTCGCGCGTCGACAAGCGCAGCAGCCCGTCCACCATGTCGTCCACCTGGCAGAAACTCCGCGTCTGGTCGCCGTTTCCGTGCAATAAAAGGGGCTGGCCGCGCAGGGCGCGGGCGATAAATGTCGGGATCACCCGCCCGTCATCCAGGCGCATGCGCGGTCCGTAGGTGTTGAAAATACGCGCGATGCGTACATCCAGGCCATGATGGCGATGGTAGGCCATGCACATCGCCTCCGAAAAGCGCTTGGATTCGGTGTACATGGAACGGGGCCCCACGGGATTCACATGGCCCCAATACGATTCCTTCTGGGGATGCTCGCGCGGATCGCCGTATACTTCGGAGGTGGAGGCAAACACATAGCGTGATTGTTTCGCCCGGGCCAGGCCCAGGGAGTTCAGGGTGCCCAGGGAATCCACCTTCATGGTCTGGATGGGAAACTGGGCGTAATCCAGCGGGGAAGCCGGGCAGGCGAAATGCAGGATCAGGTCGATGGGTTCATCGAAGTGCAGGTAATGGGTGACATTGTAATGGATAAAGCGGAAGCTTTCATGAGCCGACAGGTGGGCGATCTGCTCGATTGATCCGGTGAGCAGGTTGTCCAGGGCCAATACCCTCCAGCCCTCCCCCAGGAAACGGTCACAGAGGTGGGAACCGAGAAACCCGGCCCCGCCGGTGATCAGCACCGTGGGAGGTCCGGGAGCCGACGGGTTTGTGTCCGGACCGGGGCTTCCCGGAGAATGGATACTCTGATCCCGGGAAGCCCCCGAAGCTCCGGATGCGTTCACGTTCAGTCGAGTTTGATCGTGCTCTTGGTTTTCTCCCGGCGCTTGGCATCCATCTTGTCCCACTTGCTCATGCAGGAATGATCCTTGCCCTTGACCAGGGAACAGGTCAGGTACTCGGAGATGTAGACGATGCAGGCACGGATGGCTTTACCCGTGGCGGTCTTTTTGTATGCGTCACCGCCGATGGAGAAATTGCGCAGGGACAACCCGGCGCCGGCGCCCTTGGCCGTGACCGTGGCCTCGATGGTGCGGGTATCCACGATTTCGCCGGTTTCCGTGTCAACCACCTTGACATCCACGGCAATATAGGCCTTGTCTTTCTGCCCGCCCACGGAGAGTCCCTTGAAGCGTACCTTACCTCCCCCACCGCTTACCCCCTTCTCAAAAGAGGTTACGGTACCGGCGATCAGGTATTGGGCTCCCTTGACCTTGCCCACCTTTACCGCCGTGGCGGGATCAACGCGTCCCGATTCACTGAGATCCTGCTCCCCCAGAACCGCGTCCAGTTCATTGCGCTCCAGTACGGTGAACGCCCCGGTGCTGGCCAGTTCAGAAGCCATCATGTCCTGCATTTCCCGGGCCACGGATACGGTCCACCACTCAATCCGGGTCTCATTGGTGAAACGCAACACGCCCAGACGCGGCTTTTCCTGCGCTTGCAGACCGATTCCGGCCAGCATCAACACAACCAGCATCAAAAGAACAACTTTTTTCATGCTCATCAGAAATCTCCTCTGTTTCAAAATCAAACCCCGCCATCTCCGGACACACTCTTCCACATCAACCGGAATGCCTGCGGCTCCAGGCCAGTATAATCAAGCCGGCTGAGAAAGTCAACGCGAATCGCTGGTGATGAAACCTTTATGGCATAACGGTTGTCGCAACCATTGCGGGGGTCTCCGCACGGCCCGAGGAACGCTTTCAGGCGCCCACAACCTCCCTGCCGCGCGGGGATCCCGCCCTGTACCCGGCGTGGAGCACGCCATGTTGAGTTTTGACCGATGATGTGCTATAAGAATCCTTTATTCAGAGGTGTCTATGAAAAAGCTGGCCGGAGCATTCGTACTGATCCTACTACTCGTCGGATGGATACACGCCGAGAACATCGACCAGATCGAAATTCGTGGCAACCACAAGGTGTCCCGTGACACCATCCTGTTTTACATGAAATCGAGCCCCGGCGGCCCGCTTTCCCGGGAGATCCTGCAACGCGATTTCAAAAGCCTGTGGGATACCGGTTTTTTCAGCAACATCCGCATCGAATTGCAGCAGGAACAAGGCGTAAACACGCTGATCGTGACCGTCGCGGAGAACCGCACCATCGCTTCCATTACCTACGACACCGGAAAAAAGATCAAGCAGGACGCCATCAACGAAAAATTGCAGGAAAACAATATCGTGCTATCCACGCTTTCCTACTTTGATCCGACCAAAGTCAAACGCGTGGAACAGATTATCAACGACCTGCTGGTGGAAAAAGGCTACAACAACGGTAAAGTCAATGTGATCGCCGTGGACAAGGGAAAAGACCAGGTCGACCTGACCATCAAGGTCGATCCCGGGCCGAAAACCCGTATCGGTACCATTGTGTTCAGCGGCCTGGACCAAAAAAAGATCTCTCCCCGCTTCCTGCGCAAAGCCCTGAAAAACAACAAACCCCACGGGCTGTTTTCCGCCATTGCCGGCAAAGACGTCTACGACGAGAAGGGAATCCAGGAGGATCTGGAAAAAATCCGCGAGCGCATGCAACAAAAGGGATTCCTCGAGGCAAAGGTGGGAACGCCCGAATTCTCGCTGTACCGCCGGCACAATTTCTTCGGCAAAATCCGCAAGATGCTGCGCATCACGATTCCGGTGGAACTGGGGCCGCGCTACCGCCTGGGAGACGTGGATGTCCAGGGCAACAAAATCGTCAAATCCGAGTTCATGAAAGCGCAGCTCAAGATGAAAAAAGGCGATGTCTTTAATATCAAGAAGCGCAATGAAGCCATTGAAGCGATCCAGAAGCTGTACTATTCCCTCGGCTATTTCTATTGCCAGGTGGTGCCCACGGAAAACCTGGACCCGGTAAAAAAAGTAGCCGACCTGACTTTCAACATCCAGGAAAACGATGTCGTTTACCTGGGCCGGCTTGAATTCGTCGGCAACACCTTCACCAAGGATCACGTCATCCGCAGGGAATGGTTCCTGCGTGAAGGCTACCGTTTGAACATCAACCTGCTGGAAGACTCCATCCGCCGCATGAAACAATTGGGGCTGGTCACGGTGGAAAAAATGCCGGAAATCAAGCCGGATCCGCAGGACCCACAGAAGATCAACCTGCTGGTGGAAGTCCAGGAACTCAACCGTCAATCGATCAATTTCAACGTCGGATACAGCGGCTATGACGGCCTCTTTATCGCCGCGGGTTATTCCACCCAGAACTTCCTCGGCATGGGCGAAACCTTCGCCCTCAGTTTCCAGCAGGGGACCCGCTCCAAGAACTACCGCTTCGCTTTCACGGAACCCTGGTTGTTCAATTCTCCAGCCAGCCTCGGTGTGGAAGTCTACCGTACTTCCTACGAATATCCCGCCCTCTACACCCAACACGCGGAAGGTTTCAACATATCCACGTCCACCCGCTTCTGGCGCTACTGGGGCGCTTCGCTGGTCTACAGCCTGCAAAACATTGAAATCACGGACATCGATCCCGACCTGGACTTCAGCAACCCGTACTCTTATTATTACTACACCGGCGGCAAACGCACCGTTTCCTCGCTTTCTCCTTCCATTTATTACTCCACTGTGGATTCGCCGGTTTTCCCCCACTCCGGAGTCAAGTACCTGGTCAACTACCGCTACAGCGGAGGCTTCCTGGGCGGCGATATTGACCTGCACAAGGTAAAACTGGAATTCGTTAAATTCACGCCTTTGTGGAAACGCCGCCATACTCTCGGCCTGCACCTGGTCTACCAGTTCATCGAAAACTTCGGCGAAAACATCATCCCGTTTTATGAGCGCTACTTCCTGGGAGGAGAGTACTCAATCCGCGGGTATGAAATCTACACCATCGGGCCGCGCAGCAGTGAATACAACTACGTGATCGGCGGCACCAAGGCGTTCTACATCAACGCCGAGTACAGTATCCCGCTGAACGAGCAGGTGTCTCTGGTGGCTTTTTACGATGTCGGCAACAGTTATGACACCGGGGTTCCGGTCCGTCTGGACGACGTCTACCGCTCGATGGGATTGGAAGTCAGGGTATTTGTGCCCATGTTGAACGTGCCGTTCCGGCTGATTTTTGCGCATAACTCGCGACTGCTTCACGAAGACGAGCGCCATTTCGTATTCCGCTTCGCGGTGGGGCCGTCATTTCATTAGTTCACAATCCGCCGCAGTGGCGGAAAACACGATAAAACTGAATGTTGTATAATATGAAAACAAGGAGCCAACAATGAAGAAAGCGTTTGTGATCGGCCTGGTGCTGACATCCATGGCCGCGTTTACCTATGCCGAACAGAAGATCGCCGTCGTCAACCCGCAGAAAATCCTCGTGGAAACCATCCGCGGCAAGCAGGTGAAGGAAAAACTGGAAAAGATCAGCAATGAAAAGCAGGCGGAGATCCAGAAAAAGGAAGCCTCCATCAAGGCGCTTGAAAAAGAACTCATGTCTCCGGCCCTGAACCCTGAAACCCGCGAAAGGAAAGCCACGGAATTGCAGAACCAGCAGATTGACATCAAACGTTTTGTCGAAGATTCGCAGAAAGAATTCCAGCGCCGCTACCAGAAAGAGATGGAAACCCTGTACAAAGAGATCATGCCCGTAATCCAGCAGATCGGCAAAGCGCAGGGGTATACCCTGATCCTCGATCTCAGCAGCGCCGGCGTTTCCTACTTCGACACCGCGATCGACATCACCGACGAAGTGATCCGCCTGTACGACGAAAAGTACAAAGCCAAGTAAGCGGCCACCCGGCACATGGCAATCCGGTTATTCATCGAGGAAATGGCCCGGTTTACGCAGCCGCTCCATCGCTCCCGCCGTTCACACCGGGTCAAGCGGAGCGTGCGGATGAACCGCCTGGCCCGGAACCATACCCCCGCCGCCATCAACGCGGCCGTATTCACATGAAGCCGACCATTCATCCCAGCGCTCAAATCAGTTCCTCCGCCAGGCTGGACGACAACGTGACCGTCGGCGCCTACGCCATAATCGGCGACAACGTCTCCATCGAAAATGGTTCCGTGATCAAGCACCACGCGGTCATTGACTGCAACACCCGCATCGGTAAGGATTGCGTGATCTTTCCCTTCGCCTCCATCGGCACCGACCCCCAGGACATCACTTTCAAAGGCGAAGAAACCTGGGTGGAGATCGGCGACGGCAACACCATCCGTGAATTCGCCACCATCAACCGCGGCACGGTCAAAGGCGGAGGCGTTACGCGCCTGGGCAACCACAACTACCTGATGGCCTATGCGCATATCGGCCATGACTGCCGCATCGGCGATCACACGGTGATCATCAACGGCACCACCCTGGCCGGCCATGTGGAAGTCGATGATCACGTGGTGATCAGCGCCCACTCTTCGGTCAGCCAGTTCGTCCACATCGGCCGTAACGCCTACATCGGCGGATACACCATCGTGCTTCAGGATATTCTGCCGTTCGCCAAGATCTCACAATCCCGGGAGAACTACTTTTTCTTCGGCCCCAATTCGATCGGCATGATGCGCAACGGCATCAACCGCGAATTCATCACCACGGTCAAAGATATTTTCCGCATCATTTTCCGCTCAGACCTCAACACCTCGCAGGCATTGGAACGCCTCAAGCAGAGCTATCCCGACAGCGAAGAGATGCGTATCATCCATGATTTCATTCAGCGGACACGGCGGGGAATCCTGAAAAATTTCGTGCATAAATAAAGAATCGGATCCTTTCATGGCAAATGAACCCGAGCCATCCCCCATGCTCAGAGTCGGCATCGTGGGAACCGGAGCCATGGGCGTCAACCACCTGCGGGTGGCGTGCTCACTACCGGGCATCCAGGTGACGGCGGCTGCGGACCGGGATCCGCAACGCTTGCAGGAAGCGCTACAGAAACACGCCGCGCCGGCTGTCAGTGACTACCGGGAAATGGTTCCACTCGTGGACGCGGTCATGGTCGCTACGCCGACTGAAAGTCATTCCGAAATCGCCGGCTATTTCATCCGGCACGGATGTCACGTGCTGGTGGAAAAACCACTGACGCGCACCCTCGAAGAAGCCGATGAATTGATCCGCCTCGCGGCCGATGCCGGGGTTGTGATCGCAGTCGGCCATCTCGAGCGGTTCAACCCCGCCGTGCAGTGGGCACGCCCGCTGGTCAAGAACCCGCTGTTCATTGAGAGTCAACGCCTGGGTTCCTTTTCTCCACGCTCACTGGATGTGGACGTGATCATGGACCTGATGATCCACGACCTGGACATCATCCTGGACATGGATCCCTCGGAAGTGCGGCAAATCCATGCCGTAGGCGTTCCCATCATATCGCGGCGTATAGACATTGCCAACGCCCGGCTTGAATTCGCATCCGGACTGGTCGCCAACCTCACGGCCAGCCGCGTCTCCCAGAAAAAAACGCGTAAGCTGCGCATTTTTCAGAAGGATCAATACATTTCACTGGATTACAAACATCGCACGGTAAAACGGTACTCCCTGAGCGGGGGCGACATCCGCGAAGAGATCCCGCTTATTCCTGAACAAGAACCCCTGGCCAATCTGTGGATCCGCTTCCGGGACTCGATCCGGCGGGACGGGGAAGGCAACGTCGGGCCCGTGGCGGCGCGGCGGGCCCTGGATCTGGCCCTGCGCATCTCGCGCAGCATCGAAACGAGGACCCCCAATCGAATCCCTGATTGACCGCCTGATCCAGCGCCGAGTTTTTCCCGGCCTTGCCGTAGTGGCGGGAAGAGAAGACCGGATCCTGTATGAATCCTACCGTGGAAACCGGGCCCTGGAGCCATTGCCCGAACCACTGACACCGGACACATTGTACGACGTGGCTTCCCTGACCAAGCCGTTGATTACGGCGCTGCTGGCCTTGTGCTTCGTCCAGGCGGATGAAATCCGCATCACGGACCCGGTGCGGCGTTTCCTGCCTGACTTTCCGAACCACGAGATCACCATCCTGCAGTTGGCGACCCATACTTCCGGCCTGCCCGACTGGCACCCGCTCTACCTGGAGTCCCGTCCCTACTACGAAGAATTGAAAACGCTGGCGGCGGGAGTCAAAACCGGGCGCGGAGTGAATTACTCGTGTCCCGGCTACATCCTGCTGCATTTCATTCTGGAACGCGTGGCTGGCGAGCCGTTCAACCAGGCGGTTCAAAGGTCGATTATCGCCCCTCTGAAACTCAATGACGTATTCTTGCGGGTTCCGGACCATCTGCGCAACCGTTGCGCGCCGACAGAGAAAGGCAACCAGTGGGAAAAGCGCCTGGCGGCGACGCACAAAGACAAGAAGGTGATTGACGCGTTTCCATGGCGGGAAGACGTGATCCGCGGCCATACCCATGACGGAAACTCACATTACCTGGGGGGATGTGCCGGGAACGCGGGTTTGTTCGCCACGGCGCGCTCAGTGTTTCAATTGAGCGCGGAATTTCTACCCCAAAGCGCCCGCCTGTTGCGCGCGGAAACACTGGACCTGGTGCGGCGCAACTTGACACCAGGCAGCCTTTCCCAGCGCAGTTTCGGCTTCAAACTGAACGCCACGCCCCTGACATCGGCGGGACGCACCCTGTCCGCAGCGGCTTTCGGCCACAATGGTTTCACCGGGACTTCCCTCTGGATCGATCCGACTGACGCCATGCGATATATCCTGTTGAGCAACCGCGTTCATCCGCGGGTCAACAAGATCAACTTCAACCGCGTCCGCCGCCGCCTGCACCGCGCCCTGGTCAGGCGCCTGAGAAAAACGGAATAATTGCAGCGTGAAAGTCGGGAAGTGGGGATTCTCTGACGACTTTTGACACTTCTTTCCTCTTCAACTTTTCAACTCTTCAACTTTTCAACTCTTCAACTTTTCAACTTTGCATCCGCGACGGGTGAGGGGTTTTTAATACCAGGAAAATCACGTCGCTATCAGCGTCGTTCTGAATCCGCATCGGGGTCTGAAATACGACGGGTACCAGCTCACCGGCGTGATGAATCGATTCCACACCATCCAGCTGCAAGCGGATCGTCCCGGCGAGTACCAGCAGGTGAACATTGGAATTCGCCCGGTGCAGGGGAACTTCCTGTCCCGGTCGCAGGGCGATATGCATCACCATCAACTCATCGGTTTCCACCACCACGCGGCGGCCGAACTGGTTGTCGCTCCAGGGCGCGTCCGTCAGGACATTCGTGATCGGATTTTGGGACATGCGCTACTCTCCTCCGGCACGGATACTAAACCCGCTTGTAATCGTCTTCATAGCGAACGATGTCATCTTCGCCCAGGTAGTCCCCCCGTTGAACTTCCACAAACACGAGTTCCCCGCTGCTTTCACAGGCCACGCGATGGCGGGCCCCCGGGGGGATGTGCACCACCTGGTGGGGATGCAGATGCATCAACTTGTTGTCCAGTTCCACGCGGGCCACACCCTCCAGTATCAGCCAGTCCTCGCCGCGATGCTCATGACTCTGCAAAGAAAGGCGTTGCCCCGGATTCACCACAATGCGCTTTACTTTCAGGCCTTCTTCCTGGTACAGGACTTCGAAGCGGCCCCAGGGGCGATCTTCGCGTTCAACAATCATGATAGCAACCTCTTTTCGCGTTCCAGCCGCTCCAGGTCGGCATCTACCATCATCCGTACCAGTTCGGGGAAGGTGACTTCGGGCTGCCAGCCCAATTCCTGTCTGGCTTTTGAAGGGTCACCGATCAAGAGGTCCACTTCCGCGGGACGCATGAACTGCGGGTCCTGTACGACAAAATCCCGATAATCCAGGTCCAGGTGAGAAAAAGCCAATTCCACCAGTTCGCGGACGGAATGTGTTTCCCCCGTGGCGATCACGTAATCCCGCGGCTCCGGCTGCTGCAGCATCAGCCACATGGCGCGGACATAATCGCCGGCATACCCCCAGTCACGCTTGGCCTCCAGGTTGCCCATGCGCAGTTCCCCAGCCAATCCCATCTTGATGGAAGCGGCGGCATGGGTGACTTTACGGGTCACGAACTCCATGCCCCTGCGGGGGGATTCATGGTTGAACAATATGCCCGAAACGCCGAAAATATCATAGCTCTCTCGGTAGTTGACCGTGATCCAGTGACCGTACACCTTGGCCACCCCGTAGGGGCTGCGCGGATGAAAAGGGGTCTTTTCAGACTGGGGAATTTCACGCACCTTGCCGAACATTTCCGATGATGAAGCCTGGTAAAAGCGGATGCCCGGATTAACCGCGCGAATGGCCTCCAGCATGCGGGTGACGCCCACGGCGGTGAATTCGGCGGTAAGCACGGGCTGGTTCCATGAGGTCGGCACAAAACTCATGGCCGCCAGGTTGTAGACCTCATCGGGTTCACATTCCTCGATCAACTTGATCAGCGAATACTGGTCGAGCAGGTCGGCCTGACGAATCCGGATCCGTTCCCGGATGCCGTCCAGACGGCCGTAATTCTCCGTGCTGGAGCGGCGAACCATTCCCGTCACGGTGTAGCCCTTTTCCATCAGCCATTCAGCCAGATAGGAACCATCCTGTCCGGTAACACCTGTGATCAGCGCCTTCTTGCCCATTCGACCTCCCGGGAAATTCCTGACGGACTCCCGTTTCGCACTTTCCCGCGCTTAACGCACCAGTTGCAGGCTGCGTTGCCAGCGGGTCCGAGAGAAAAAATGCACGACGGTGCGCAGGATACTGCGCACCTGATTGATGATTCCCGGCGCCATGTAGTCATCCGTCCGGGCCTCGTATGACCAGTAGATCCGCCAGGGACGACCGATGATGTACTCCGCCGGTACCGGACCCCAATAACGCGAGTCGTAACTGTGATCCCGATTGTCACCCATGCAGAAGTACTGGCCCGGAGGCACCTTGAAGGGAGGATAATTGTCCCGGTAACTCATCTGTACCTGCGGATCCCTGAAATAAGTATACGGCTCTTCGAGGGCCTTGCCGTCAATAAAAACCTTTTTGTTCAGGATGGCGACGGTCTCACCCGGAAGGGCAATCACGCGCTTCACATATTCCTTATCCATTTCCGCCGGTGATTTGAAGGTCACGATCATGCCCCGTTGGATGGCAACCTGGGGCAAGAGGAAAATGCCCGAGCCGCCGACGGCTCGCGAATACGCCACCTTGTCCACCAGCAGGTGATCGCCGATCAACAGAGTATCCTCCATCGACCCGGTCGGGATCACGAATGACTGCAACAGGAATGTCATGACGAAAAAAACGTAGATGAGGGTTTCCGCGATCAGCTCGGCATACTCCCGGGCACCACCGGAAGCGCGTGCGGCCTCGCGGCGATTCCTGCGGTTGGCCTTCCATTTGCCCAGGGGTGATTTTTCCATTCCTGTATTGTACTGAAACCATACGTTGAAATCAACTCTGCAGGCGCTCTCGTGGACTAAGGTGACAGGTATGCGGAGGCGGGGAATTGGGAAGTTGAGAGAGTTGAGGCAGTTGAGGGCGGAAGGGAAGTTGGGGATAGTTCATTGCGGTTTTTTGCTTTCGACTGGGGGCTCCTGCCTTCCTGTCACCTGTATTCAAATCCAAAATCCCAAATCCGAAATCCCAAACAAATCCAAATGATCCAAATTCAAATGAGCTGAAAACAAGTTGAGGTGGTTGAGAGAGTTGAGGGCGGAAGGGAAGTTGGGTAGAGTTTCTCAATGGTTTTTTTACTTTTCACTTTCGACTTTTCACTTTTCACTTGTTTTGCCCCTCACCAGTTCTCCTCCTGCCTTCCTGTCACCTGATACCTGTCACCTCGATTTCACTTTTCACTCGTGTGCCCTCCGGGTATTCCACTTTATTTTTAATCTCCGCCGATCCGGTGTTACAATCCAGTTTAGTAATACAGTTTCAGGAGGCGCCATGAGCCGGGCAACGGTTGCGATCGTACGTACTTCACCGCAAACAGTCGTAAAAGATGTGATACGGGTTTGTGAACTGGCCGGCCTGAAGGACGCCCTTGACCCGGCAACGACCACGATCCTCAAAGACAACATCACCTGGCACAACCTGTATCCCGGGGTCAATACCACTCCCTGGCAATTGGAAGGCACGATCCGCGCCCTGCGGTCGGCGGGCTTCACGGACCTGAGCGCCGTGCATAACCACACGGTGGTCACCTTGCCGGAAAAAGGCGAAAAGGATCTCAAGTTCACGCCCCAATACGCGGCCTTCGACATCCCGGTGCTGTTCAACTTCAAGCCGGAAGACATGAACTGGGTTCCATTCAAACCGAAATTCAGAACCCTGGCGCTGCATAAGGTTTTCCCGGAAGGAATCCGCATCCCCGACTACTTCGTGGGCAAGAACATCGTACACCTGCCCACGGTAAAGACCCATTCATACACGACCTACACCGGGGCGTTGAAAAACGCCTTCGGCGGCCTGCTGAACGTGAAACGCCACTACACCCACACTTGGATCCACGAAACCCTGGTGGATCTGCTGGCCATCGGCCGCGAGATCCATTCCGGCATGTTCGCGATCATGGACGGGACGACCGCCGGCTCCGGTCCGGGTCCGCGGACCGTGATTCCCCATGATAAAAACATCCTGCTGGCGTCAGCCGATCAGGTAGCCATCGATGCAGTGGCCGCCACCCTGATGGGATTCAACTGGCGCGACCTTCCCTGTATCGCCCTCTCCCACGAACATGGGCTTGGCATCGGCGATCCCGAACAGATCCGCATCGCGGGCGATGAGGAATCCGCCAGGGAAAACTGGCATTTCGACGTGGGTGTCAACCTGGCTACCGGGGTGGGCCGCCTGCTGTGGCACGACACCCCCCTGCGCCACCTGCAGAAGCTCTTCTTTCACACTCCGCTGGTCAACGTGTTCATCCTGGCTTCCGAACTCTACCACGATCGCATCTGGTACCGATTCAAGGGACGCAAGGCAGTGAAACGCTGGTTGAACGATTCACCTTGGGGGCGGTTGTTTGACACTTATCCGGGGTGAAGGTCCGGATTCCCCGTTGACTTTTCCGCCCCCGGCGGCTACAATTCAATTTCTCTTTCGTATCATTGAATCATGACCTTTACTTCTCAGGTTTTCCTATTGTTTTTCGCCGTGGTATTCACGGTGCACTTCCTGCTTCCCCACCGGCTTCGCTGGGTATTCCTGCTGGCCGCCAGCCTGTATTTCTACGCCTATCGCGACCCCTGGAACCTCGCCCTGCTGCTTGTGCCCACGCTTGCGGTCTACCTGATCGCACGTGCACTCGAGGCGTCCGTATCCGTACGTTCCCGGCGGTTGCTTCTGGCAACGGGGTTGACTGCCGGCCTTTCCGTCTTGCTGATTTTCAAGTACGCCAACTTCGCCACAAAAAGTTTCCTTTCCCTGGTTTCCCTCTTCACTACCGGCACGGAATTCACTCCCCTGAAAATCGCTTACGTGGTGGGAGTTTCTTTCTACTCGTTCAAACTGATCAGTTACCTGCTGGAAGTGTATCACCGCCGCATGCAGCCGGAACGGCATCTGGGTTACTTTACCCTGTACGTGGCGTTTTTCCCCCAATTGCTGGCAGGGCCGATCGACCGGGCCGCCGCGTTCATTCGTGAGCTGAAAAGCCGTTCCTCATTTGACCTGGAACGGATCAGCGCCGGATTCCAGCAAGTACTCTGGGGCCTGTTCAAGAAAGTGGTGATCGCCGATCGCCTCGCCCTTTTCGTAAACGAAGTTTTTTCAGAACCGGACGGCCAGGGGCTCAACCTGGTTTTCGGCCTGTATTTCTACGCTTTTCAGATCTATTGCGACTTCTCAGGATATTCCGACATGGCGGTGGGAATCTCGCGCATGCTCGGATATCGCTCGATGCTGAATTTCAACCGCCCCTATTTCAGCCGCAGCCTGTCGGAATTCTGGAACCGCTGGCACATATCATTGTCGACCTGGCTGCGTGATTACCTGTTTCTGCCCATCGCTTATGCCACCGTGCGCCGTATCCGCAAAGACCGGTTTTTGGGCATCAAGGTGGAAGCCTGGGGATATTGCGTGGGCATCTTTATCACCATGTTGCTGGGCGGTCTATGGCATGGAGCCGCCTGGACTTTCGTGGGCTGGGGCACCCTGCACGGCATCTACCTGGTAGCGGGTTACGCGACACGGAAACCGCGACGCCGCCTGCGCAAGGCGATCGGCCTGAATCGGCTGCAGCCGCTGCGCGACGGTCTGCAGGTCGTCACCACTTTTCATCTGGTCACTTTCGCCTGGCTGTTTTTCCGCGCAGAATCCTTCACGGCCGCTTTCCGCTACCTGGGCCGCATTTCGCTGCTTCCGGGCGAGAGCGGAGCCGGACACATCCTGTTCAACTCTGTACTTTTATTGCTTTTTCTGTCCCTGGAGATTCTTTTCAATGCCCCGAAATGTGCTTCCCGTATCCGCCGCATGCCCGCTTGGGCGCGCGCCGTTATGATTGCCGCCTGGATCTGCCTGATCCTGATCCTGGCTGTCGACCAGAGCAATGAATTCATCTACTTCCAGTTCTAAAATTACCGGGACGATCGCGGTTTTACTGACCTTCCTGGCTGCGTTTTTTCTGTTCGACCGCGGCGGCCATTATCTCATTACGCGACTGGAATCAGCTTTTTACGGTGAGCAGGATTTCAAGGCCCGGTTCGCAGAGTATGTGGCGGAGAAAGAATTCAACACATTGATCCTGGGAACATCCCGCACCTACGAAGCCATCCACCCCATTTACTTTCGTACCCTTCTCAATGAGAACGCGTACAAGGAAGCCCAGTTCGGGAAGAATCCCAAGTACAACTACTATTTCTACAAGTTTTTCAAAGCGCATGCCGGGGTTCCCGATTTCGTCATCTACGGCATCGATTATTTCATTTTCAACAGCCATTCAAACAAACGCTGGCTGGCGCGACTGGGGAAACTGCATGAATCGTTTGCCTGGTTCCCCGCCATCTCCCTGCTACTGAAAAACAAGCGGAAGGTTGAAGAATTTATAGAAGCCGTGATCCAGGATTGGAGCAGGCGCCTGTCACCCGGAAACCAGCATGAAATCAAGGATTTCATCGAACTGCAGAAATACGCCGGATCGCTGCACAAGCCTGGGGTCGTGATTACAGAAAGGACGAGGCACTACTGGAAACAGAACTATCCGCGCTTCCCCGGTAAAGAAGGTGAATATCTGCGATTGTTGCTGAGTGAACTCGATCGCGACGGCGTCACCACATTCCTGGTTCTGATCCCCAACCATTTGGGAACATATCGCACCAACTTCAACCGCAGCGCCATGCTACGGGATTTGCGCCACCTGCAAAAAGGACTGCGGAACGTGCATATTCTTATGCTGGACACCCCGGAAGTGTTCCCCCTCGAGAATGAAAAATACTTTATCAACGGCGGTTGGGGACGAACCAATTGTCACATGTCCCGCTCGGGTGCCAAAAAATTCAACCGCATCCTGATAAAGACACTGCGCCCTTTCTACAATCAACGCAATCGCGCCTCCTCCCCGGAAGAACACACCGGGGACCGGAATCAACCATGAACCGGACGCGCAGATTGATTCAGGTGATCATGGCCATCGCCCTGATCGTCACCATTGTACTGGTGGTCCAGGGACTGAAAAAACGTGAACCGGATCCCATGCCCCCGGATTTCACGGCGGACGGCATGGGCATGCAGCAGACCATCTTCGACAATGAAAACCACCCCATCATCGAATTGAGAAGTGCCAGTTCGCGCCGAGGCGAAAAAGACCGCATCCACATGAATCGTATCCGTTTTCGCGTACTCAGCCAGGGCGAAATTTCCGATGATATCCGAGTCGAAGGCGAAGAAGGTTATGTTGAAAACAACTACCATAACTTCCGCGTGCGCAGGAACGCCCGTATCTATTCAGAGCGTTTTTCCCTGAAAGCCGAAGAATTTTTTCTCAAGGATCGAGCCGTGCTGCGCTCCGAAAAGCCCGTGACATTTTCGCTGCATGACCTTGAGGGCACCGCGGCCGCAGGCATGACCTACCTGATGAAGCACAATATGATCAAGCTCTTCAATGTCAAGGGCATCCACCTCAGGCAGGGGAAAAAGTACCGTTTCCAGGCCGACACCCTCTGGTTTTCCAAAAAAGAGCGCAAACTGATACTGGAAAAACGCGCCGCCATCCAGGGTCCCGATTCTCTCTTGAGCGGGGCTTGGATTTCGCTCGTTTTTGATGAAAAAATCAAGCGCGTGCAGCAGACCCGCTGCCAGGGCAAGGCTCATCTGCACATGGAAAACGGCACGGACCCCGCAGTCATGCGGGACATCCGCTGTGATATCCTCACGGGCGAGCATGACGAGAACGGCGACCTCAAGTCCCTGAACCTTGTCCATCAGGTCATTGTGCATCTGCTCCAGCAGGAACGCCATACACGCATCCGTTCAGAATTGATCGAAATCGAATTCACCCCCGGAGGCGATTCTCTGAAGCAGGTCCGTATTCCGTTTTCCGCGGATGTCCACCACGCCAACGGCACGGAATTTTCCGCCACCGCCGGCCGCATGGACTTTGCGTTTCGCGACGGCGAACTGGCGCAGTGGAGCGGCAATGGCAACGCGGAACTGCGTGGTAAAGATTTCTCCTGTCGCGGAGACACGATTGAATTCGACGCTCCTCGTAGCCTGATCCGCGTAAAGGCGGAACAGAGTCGCGTGATCCGTGATAAAGACGTCTTCCACGCCCCGATTTTCTCCATGCATAGCGAAAAAAAATGGCTGCGCGGTGAAAAAGGCGTGCGCGCGACCTTCCATCCCCGCAACGCCCAGCCGCCTTTCTCGGAGAATCCTTTTTTCATTCGCTCCGAGAAAATGCTGCTGATGGATGAAAACGACACCACCCAATTTTCCGGAAACGTGCAACTCATCCAGGACAACACGCGCCTGAGCGCGGAAACCCTGAACATGCAAGCCGGCAAAAGCCTGACCGCAAGCAAAAATGTGAAACTCGCGTTCCAGTCCCAGGACGAACAATTGTCCGCCTGGGGAGACACGCTGATCTTTGACCCGGGAAAAAAGACGCTGGTCATCAAGGGAAAGGGTGGGATGCAATCAGCTGAAACCCGCCTCAACGCCGAAGCGCTGATCCTCTCGTTTCTGGACGACCGCAAACTTGGAACCATCTCCGCCGAAGGCGCGATCCGTTTTGAAAAAGGCGATATATCGGGCGGATCCGAACGGGTATGGTGGGATTTCCTCCGGCGCAGTATGCGTTTTTCCGGAAAAGCCGTCCTGGAAAAAAAAGGCGGGGGCAAGGCGGAAGGGGAAAGCCTGGAAATGGACCTGGAAACCGACAACATCCGCATCCAATCACGGGGTGATCAGCGCACATCCACGGTGCTGGAGCAGTAAGCGGGTTTATACCCGGGACCGTTTCAACCCGTGCCCGGTGACCACCACCACGGTATCATCCACGTTTTCCAGTTGATCCAAACCCGCCAGCGCCACGGCTGCGGTCGGTTCCACGCTCAGGCCGAGGGCCGCCCATTTTTCCCAGGCCCCATGAATCGCGCTTTCAGAAACGTCCATAATGGCTGCATCGACTCCCGCGGCGGCGGCAAGGATCCGCTGTGCCTGGACAGGCCGGGCCACGGCGATTCCGTCCGCAATCGATTCACGGCAACGAATCCCGGCCACATCCGCGGCGTTTCGCCTGAAGGCCCGGCACAGCGGATTGCACGCTTGTGACTGGAAAGCGACAATCCGCGGCATGCCTGCTACCAGTCGATTTACAAACAGTTCCGTGAAACCGAGGGTCAACCCCAGAAACAGGGTTCCGTTCCCCAGGGGTACGACTACGCGTCGTGGCGCCCGCCAGCCCAGTTGCTCGGCGATTTCGTAGGCAACCGTCTTGGTTCCCTGGACAAAGAAGGGATCGACGCTATGACCGGCATAGTAAGTTTTTTCAGCCGCTTTCCTCACGGCCCGCGCGGCGGCTTCCCTGGAACCGGCAACGCTGACGACATGAGCGCCATAGGCTTTGATCTGCGCGATCTTCGCCTGCGGGGCTGAAGCGGGAACGTAAACGGTGCACTCCAGGCCGCCACGGGCGCAATAGGCCGCCACCGCGGCGCCGGCGTTCCCCGATGAATCTTCCACTACGGATTGGACTCCGAGGGCGCGCAGGCGGCTGATCATCACCGCGGCGCCTCGATCCTTGAAAGAGCCGGTGGGCTGCAGATGGTCCATCTTGACCCAGACGCGCCTCGCACCGGGAGATCTCATTTCCACCATGGGCGTCATACCTTCGCCCAGAGTGACCGGGACCACCGCCGCATCGAGGGGAAGGGCAATGCGATACCGCCACAGGGAAAGCGGTGAATCAGAAAAGATGCCCGGTCTCAGGCGCAAGCGCCAATCGACTTCAAGCAGCCCGCCGCAATCACAGGCCCAGCGGGGCGCGGTAAGGGGGTAATCCCTACCGCAGCCCCGACAGATCAGGCGGCCGGTCATTCCATTCGCGTTATTTCTTCAACCAGCGATCCATCCAGCCCAGCACCGTATCATGCCAGAGGATACTGTTGTGGGGCTGGAGGACCCAATGGTTTTCATCCGGGAAATACAGCAATTGGCTGGGAATGCCCTTGCGCTGCAGCGCGGTGAAGGTCGAGAACCCCTGGGTCTCGACCACCCGGAAATCAAGAGCGCCATGGATCACCAGCATGGGGGTTTTCCAGTTGTGGATAAAATTGACCGGGTTGTGTTTTTCATAACCTTCGGGATTTTCCCAGGGCACCCCGCCGTGCTCCCATTCGGGGAACCACAGCTCTTCGGTGTCATAGTAGGCCAGGCGCTCGTCCAGGTTGCCGTCATGATTGATCAGGCAACGGAAACGATCCGGCCAGTTGCCGGCGATCCAGTTGATCATGTATCCACCGTACGAGGCTCCCAAAGCACCCACACGCTCGCCATCCAGCCAGGGATATTGCCGCAGCGCGTAAGCCAGCCCTTTCTGCAGATCCTCCAGGGGTTTTCCTCCCCAGTCGCCGGTGATTGAATCCGTAAAGGCCTGTCCATACCCGACGGAACCATGAAAATCCACCATCACCGCGGCGTATCCGGCTCCGGCGTACACCTGGGGGTTCCAGCGGTAATGGAAATCATTGCCGAAAGATCCCTGGGGACCGCCGTGAATCAGAAAGGCCACCGGGTACTTTCCCCGGGGATCAAAATCCGCGGGCTTGACCACGTAACCGTATACCGTTTCATTGTTCCAACCGGGAAAACTGAATTGCTCGTATTCCCCCATGCGGGCCACAGCCGTTTTTGCGGCGTTGATGCGCGTCAGCGCTTTGGGAACTCCGCCGCGACGGTCCACGGCATACAACTCGGCCGGTGAATCCAGTCGGTCCATGGCAAAGATCAGCCGCTTGCCTGCAAAGCCAAACCCGCGCACGCTTCCTTCTTTAACTACCGTGACGGCGTTTCCGGAACGCGCATCCACGGCAAATAGTGAATTCTGGCCGAAATTGGCCGCAGTGGCCCAGATCCTGCGTCCGTCCGGATCCCAGGCAACCGCACCCGGGGAACGATCCCAGGCTTCAGTCAGCACGCGGACTTCCCCATCGGGCCAACCCCGCAGCATCACGCGGTACCGGTCGGCTTCAAACCCCGGCCGCTTCATGGCCAGCCAGGCCAGGGTTTTGCCGTCCGGAGAAAAAACCGGTGCCGTATCCCAGGCCTTGTTGCCGGCGGTAAGGTTGCGCGGCGGCTGCGAAGCATCGACCGGCGCGGCGAAAATATCAAAATTGGTCGACCAGGCTTCCTCCCCGCCGGCCGCCGAAGCGGTAAACAGGATCTCTTTGCCGTCGGGAGCGAAACTGATCTCTTCGGCCCCGCCAAAGGGTTGCGTGGGCGTATCCGCATCCATCGCTTTCATTACATCGACGGCTGTACCGCCGCTTGCGGGCATCACAAAAAGGTGGGAACGCCTGCCGTCCATCCAGGTATCCCAGTGACGGATAAAAAGGCGGGTAAACAACCTGCCGCTGGATTTCCTTTCTTTTTCGGCCTCTAACCGCGCTACGGTCTGATCAACCGTTGCGCCCGGAAAAACACTCATGGTAAACGCGATCTGCTTCCCGTCCGGAGACAGCACCAGGTTGCCGACATCCAACGGCTGCCACGTAACCTGTACGGCTTCTCCGCCTTCGCGGCAGATCCGCCATACCTGGCTGGAACCGGAACGGGTGGACAGAAAATAAATCGAACGGCTGTCCGGCGCCCACAGGGGCGAGAAATCAGCCGCCGGATGAGTGGTCAGGCGCTTTTGGCCGTTGCCGTCACTGCGCATCAACCACAAATCCGTGCGGCCGCGATTGGCGTCCAGATCGGTGCGACGCAAAACAAACACCACCCATTGTCCGTCCGGCGAAACCTGATTCCCCGACAAGTGATCCATGGCCAGCAGGTCATGCACCGTGAATGGGTGGCTATCCGCGGCAACGGCTCCCAGCGCCGTCACCAGTCCACAGAAAAGCATCAGCATTGCTCGGATTTTCACTTTTCCTCCTCGGTATCGCCAGGCGCAGGCGGCTTGCCCGGCGTTGAAAAATTGTACTCCAGTCCTTTGAGAACTGTCAAACCTTGCCCTTGATTTCCCGATCCGGCTGCGCTATATTGGACGCGATCAACCATGGAACATACACAAGACCCGGATATCATCTATACCGCGTTCGAACGTCACGGCCTGCCGGTTCACCGCATCGACAACTTCGACCGCGGTGATTACGCCGAGATCCGCGCGGAATTGAATTACCCCGGTTTCCTGACCGTCCCGCAACTCCAGGAGATCACGCTCAAGCTGAAACTGATTGAACAAAACGAAAACCTGCGCCTGGAGATCGTGCATATCGACATGATCCATCACAGCATCCGTGTCAATATCCATATCCGCAAATAGCATCTGCGGGCCCGCAGATTCCGCCCGTTTCTTTCCCTTTCCAACGACCCCATGAACAGCCTCTACGGTGAACTGGCCGCATTGGTGACCGCGGTCTGCTGGACCTACAATTCCATCGCCTTCAGCCATGCGGGACGCCGGGTGGGCTCCGCAACGGTCAACCATGTGCGCCTCTGGGTGGCCCTGGCCGCGCTGCTGCCGATTCACCTGGTTGCCCACGGAAGCCTGCTGGCGTCCGGACTGGGATGGCAGGCGACGGCCTGGTTGGCGTTGTCGGGTATCGTGGGCTACGTGGTCGGCGACGCGTTCCTTTTTGAGGCCTTCGTGCTGATCGGCGCGCGCCTGTCGATGCTGTTGATGTTGCTGGCGCCGATCTTCAGCTCGATACTGGCCCGGATTTTTCTGGGAGAGCGCCTGAACTCCAGGGAAATGTCCGCCATCCTGATCGCTGTTGCCGGTATCGGCATCGTGATTGCCTCCACCCGCTCCGGCGACGGAGCGCCCAGGAGGAACTTCCGCATTGGCCTCTTGCTGGGAATCGGGGGCGCCGCGGGCCAGGCGGGAGGCCTTCTGCTTTCCAAGCTGGGCATGATGGCGGGGGCATCCCCGATTGCCGCCAACCAGGTACGGGTGGTTGCCGCCCTGGCGGTATTGACCCCTTACTTTCTGTTGCGGGGGCGCCTGGGAAGCGATATGCGCAAAATGCGCGACCATCGAGCCCTGGTCGATATCACCAGTGGCGCCATGGTAGGCCCGGTACTGGGCGTGATTCTTTCACTGGTGGCCATCCGCCACGCGCATATCGGTATCGCGTCCACGTTGATGTCCCTCTCACCGGTCCTGTTGCTGCCCATTTCCCGGTACCTGTTCAATGAACACATCTCCATGCGCGCAGTGACCGGGACGATTATCGCCCTGGCGGGATCGGCGATGTTGTTCTTTTGAAAAAAAGTTGGAAAGTTGGAAAGTTGGAAAGTTGGGATCTATTACGTTTTGTGTGGGTAAACATACATTGGTGATTGGCAAGAAGTTGCGATGATGAGTACCCGC
>OBLN01000214.1_pt1 | contig 21181 bp, 21 predicted proteins | sample 1519301 | NCBI WGS metagenome assembly OBLN01 (sample SAMEA2452533, study PRJEB22499) | sediment metagenome | reverse complement strand
CAAACCCAAGGGCAACAGCAGAACTCGTAATTACTACAAAATAAATGACAAGCAACCCTACGAATAACCCCACGCGCTCCCCAAAAGCTTTCTTTACAAACTCGTATTCGGCTCCTGCCCGAGGATACATTGAAGAGAGCTCCATGTAGCTGAAAGCAGAAAGTGCGGCAGTAACTCCTGCAAACAAAAAAGAAAACCACACTAAATTGCCTGCAAGCCCGGCAGCCTTTCCCATAAGCACGTAAATTCCGGCCCCAAGAATGTTGCCAATTCCGGCTAACGTAATCTCTATTAAACTGAGCTCCCTTTTTAATTCGGATTTCTCTTCCATAATACACTCCTGTCTCCGGCTGAATCCAAGAACCACTATCATATGCCTGTGCGATATTTACAATTCCTCTTGATTCTAAAAGTACCTGCCCCAATAATTAGTCTGGACTTCAAGCATTATATATAACAAGAAACAGCGTTTCTGAATATCTAAAATAACAGCGGATCAAGCTATTAAGAAAGATTTTTGCTGTTAATGCCGTTATTGATATTCAGTGGGCAGAAGCTCTCAGAATAATTTTAGCGTACAATTTTTCAGGAATAATAATTTCTATGTGAGGTAAAATTCGTCCAGATTATCCCTTCATTTTTTGAGCGAGTTCTCTGCCAATCTCTTCAACTTTTTTGAGGTCATCTTCCTTTGCCCTGCCTTTGACCTGAAGAGTCCCCACTACCTCCATATTTGAAGGAGCCAGGATATCCCCTGCCTGTCTCAATGCGCCTCCTCCCCAGCCAAATGAACCGAGAACAACTCCGTACCTGGCTGGAGGCTTAAGTGCTTTCACCAGATAAGCACCGTACAGGGCAAGCGGGTGCATGCCTGCAAGCACTGTAGGCGTTCCGAGGATAATGGCTCTGGAATCAACCAGTTCTCTGGCAACATCTCCAATATCCGAGACTGTAAGGTCATATACTCTTACATCAACGCCTTCTTTTAATAAGGTCTCTGCAATTGTACCTACCATTTCCTTGGTAGAGCCCCACATGCTCACATAGACGATGAGGGCTTTATTCTCAGTCTCTCCCGCAGTCCATTTTTTATAGGGCTCAATTATACGCTTGGGATTTTTGTAAATAGGTCCGTGGCTTGGAGCAATAATCCTGATATCAAGATCCTCTATTTTTTCAAGAGCTTTCGCCCCCATTTTACCAAATGGCATCATAATTTCGCCATAGTAGCGTTTTGCCAGAGGAATTAAGTCTTCCAGGTCTTCATCATAGACTCCATGGGCGGTGTGAGATCCGAAAAAGTCGCATGGGAAAAGAATTTTTTCTTCCGGGAGGTATGTAAACATGGTTTCAGGCCAGTGCAGCCAGGGTGCTTCGATAAAGCGGAGAGTTCTTCCTCCCAGGTCAAGAGTATCCCCTTCGGCAACGACTTTAACCCTGCCTTCAGGCAGCTCATGATATAGGCTTGCCAGCTTCACACCTCTTTCAGTAGTGACTAGTACAGAATTCGGTGACCTGTCCATAATATATCGGATGGCGTTCGCGTGGTCAGGTTCGGCATGGTTCATAATCAGGTAGTCCAGTTTTTTCAGGTCCGAAACAAGGTTTAGCTTTTCTTCGAACTCTGCTTCAAAACCAGGGTTCACGGTATCGATAAGAGCTGTTTTTTGATCTCCTTTTACAAGGTAAGCATTATAACTCGTTCCCTGGGGCAGAGGGATTAAAGCGTCAAACATCCTGCGACTCCAGTCCTTTGCCCCAACCCAGAATACATTCCGGGCTATTTCTGGAATATTATAATTATCCATATCTGTATCCCCTCTCTAATGTCGGTAGAAAAGAAGCAAAACAGGAAATTGGAAAACCTGATTACCGCTCCCACCCGACAGCTTTTATAATAAGTCTCTTTTATAATCAGTCTATATGTATTCGTCCAATATATGTATTAGCTGTGCTCGTCCGAGGCGTTCTTCAGGCGATTTCTAAAAAATATGTACGGATGATATGAAGTATACAGCCTACAAGTATCTTTTTTTAAAATATCACCCCTCCGAAACATTGGAGGAAAAGAAAAGCTTATATAGACAGCAGTAAGTTATCTTCTTCCTAGCAGGCTATAATTCACAAATTTACAACTAATGTCTGAACATAAAAGCCTGAAAATATTCAGTATTGAATTGAGGCTTTGATACTCGAATATAATACAACCGTAAAGAAGGGATATTTATGAAAGCATCATCAATAGAGCTTAATCCAAATAAGCTGGTACAGTATCTCAATAAACCAGCAAGCGAATTCACCAAAGAAGACATTATAAGGTTCATCAAGGAAAACGGCATTAAGATGCTTAACTTCCGCTATGTTGGCGGAGATGGAAGACTTAAAGCCCTTACCTTCGTAATAAGAGATGAAGAACACCTTGACAATGTACTTTCCGCTGGAGAAAGAGTAGACGGATCAAGTCTTTTTACATATATCGAGGCAGATTCAAGCGACCTCTATGTCCTCCCTAAATACAGGACTGCCTTCGTAAATCCTTTTGAAGAGATTCCAACCCTGGATATCCTCTGTTCTTACTTCGACAAGGATGGAACTCCATTAAAAAGTGCTTCCGAAACCATTATGAAGAAATCTCTTGAAGTCCTGACCGAGAAGACAGGCTATGAACTTCAGGCAATGGGAGAACTCGAATACTACATCATTGCTAACAAAGATGAAGTCAACATGGGCTTCCCTGCAGTTGACCAGAGAGGATACCACGAGTCCAACCCCTTCACCAAATTCGACCAGCTCAGGAAAGAAGCAATGATGTACATCTCCGAAGCTGGCGGAAAAATCAAGTACGGGCACTCCGAAGTCGGAAACTTCACTGACGATAAGTACTACTACGAGCAGAACGAAATCGAATTCGAAACCGACACACCTGAGAACAGTGTTGACCGTCTGCTTATTGCAAAATGGATGCTCAGAATGCTTGCTGACCAGTACGGTGTAACTGTAAGCTTTGCACCAAAGATCACTGTAGGAAAAGCCGGAAGCGGGCTGCACGTCCATATGAAGCTCCTGAAAGACGGAAAGAGTGTCATGGTCGAGAACGGAAATGTTAGTGACACTGCAAAGCGCGCAATGGCTGGTCTTCTTGACATTGCAGCAGGAATTACTGCCTTTGGAAACAGAATCCCAACATCCTACCTGCGCCTTGTTCCTCACCAGGAAGCCCCGACCAACATCTGCTGGGGAGACAGGAACCGCTCTGCCCTTGTCCGTGTGCCCCTTGGCTGGTTCTCTAAAGAATCCAGTGAAATGATAGGCATCGCCAACCCAACTTACAATGATGAGTTCAGGGACCACAGCTACAAGTCAACCTTCCGTGTGCCACTTGGCTGGTTTGCTGAAGAATCCAGCAGGATGATAGCCGTCGCCAACCCGACCTACAATGACGAGTTCAGGAGCCACAGTTATAAGTCAACCTTCGAATTCCGTGCAGCAGACCCCTCAGCTGACCTTTACCTCCTCCTCGCAGCATTTGCTGTAGGTATTCGCCATGGATTTGAAATGGACAACGCTCTTGAGGTTGCAGAGAAACTCTACATCAGCGTGAACATTTTCAAGGACGAGCACAAGGACAGACTTGCTGAGCTCGAACACCTGCCTGCTTCTTGCTACGAGTCCGCTCAGGCCCTTAAGAAACTCAAGGACGTCTTCATGGAATACGATGTCTTCACCGAAGGCATGATTAATGACAGCGTAAGATACCTTGAAAGCCTTGACGACTACCAGCTCAGTGAGAGGCTCTACGGCAAGAACGAAGAAATCAGAAAACTTGTGGAGAAATACATCCACGTTGCCTGAGTTCTACAAAAGCATTTTAAACAAACCGGATTTCCTTTTTTAAAAAATGCGGGGCTCTGCCTGATATAAAGCAGGGCCCTGTAAAAAACGAATTTCCTCCTTGTTCCTGTGCTTTTCTGACTGTTTTTCCTAACTACTTTTCTGACTATTTTTCCTAACTACTTTCCTGACTGCTTTCCCCGACTATTTTCATGACTGTTCTGACTGTTTCCTAATTACCTTTTGTATTCGAGGCCCCTCGAGGGATGCAAAATAGATCCTATGGATTTTTAACTGAAAGGAAAAAATTTTGAGTTGAAAATTCCCTGACCTGGACCAGGATAGTTATGACAGCTTCAAAAATTAGGATAGCCCCTAAACCATCTACGGAAATTGGACCGTGGATCGGATGAAGGAGTAGAAGTATCCAGCAGGGCACAGCAATAAATATTCAATTCAAGACTCAATAACTATTCTTTGATTACTCTTTATTCCTCCCCCGCCATTACCATGGAAGTCATGAATCTTACATTTACCACGGCATCCGCTCCCATCTTTTCAGCATCCTCCACCATACGGTTGATCGCTTTTTCCCTTGCTTCTTCAAGCATCTCGGAGTATTCTGTCAATTCACCACCCACAACACTGCGCAGCCCTGACATGATGTCTTTGCCAATATGTTTGGCCTGGATAGTACTGCCGCGAGCCATTCCAAGAGTTTGTATAATCTCCTTTCCTGCTATCGTATCCGTGGTTGCGATTATCATATTCTCACCTAGTATTTTCTTTCAGTTTCTTTATCTTCAGCGCTCGTTTTTTCCTTTATGAGGATTAATAATACCAGTGCTATTCCTACTGCAATTGCCCCAATAGACACTTTAAGTATTGAGCTGGATTCTGTGGTGAAAAAGCTATAGAGCCCATATCCCAGGAGCAGGGCAAAGCCAGTGACTGCCAGTCCTGCCCCAAGATTTTTCAATGCTGTGCTGCTGTTCATAAGAACATCTCTTCAAATAAGCTGGAAATTATCATGACAATTAAGTTACTTAAAATTGTGAAGATGCAGAATATACTTTATCACTTTTGTTATATTAATATACATATCATCCAGACAATCTTCACTTTTATTCAAAATTAAGGGAATAAGTAAACACTCAATATTAAATCTGATTAGTTGCTGCACGCTACTGCAAGAAAAATACTTATTATCTTGTGAAACATACGCTGACATAACTGCTTTGTAAGGCGCTGCACTATTCCTCTCGGAAATTTAAATTACATATAAAACTGTTTTTGATTGATCTTATCAATGCCCGGTTCCGCTAAAGATAACCCGCAAAATAGACCACCCGACGACAATTGGCGAAACACGCTATATACAATAATATTTGAGACACACCCGCAGGAAAACGTTTTGATGAAATTCTGATCCTTACTATTTCGCTTAGCGTCATTGTTGTTATGCTGGACAGCGTACATGAGATTGAAGCTGTATATGGCGACCTGTTCTATTTGCTGGAATGGATTTTTACTCTACTCTTTACAGTGGAATATTTCCTGCGCCTTATCTGTGTTCGCAGGCCGGTACTGTATGCTACTACAAGCTTTTTTGGAATCATAGACCTGATAGCGATTCCCCCTGCCTACTTCAGCCTGTTTTTGCCAGGTAGTGAGTACCTGCTTGTAATCCGAAGCTTACGTTTACTCAGGATTTTCAGAGTGCTTAAACTTGTTCAGTATCTTGGCGAAGCCGACCTGTTGATAAGGGCTTTACGCGCAAGCCGGCGAAAAATAACCCTGTTCCTTTTTACTATCCTGAATCTGGTGATAATACTGGGTTCCCTGATGTACGTTATTGAAGGAGGGAAGAGCGGGTTTACAAGCATACCAACGAGCATTTACCGGGCAGTTATAACACTTACAACGGTTGGATACGGAGACATAGTCCCCGAGACAGGCCTGGGGCAGGCAGTGGCGACAGTTGTTATGATAATAGGTTACAGCATCATAGCAGTACCAACAGGTATAATCACATCCGAGATCACCTATGCAAGCAGATACTCTAAAGGAAAGGTGTGCCAGAACTGCAGCTTTGAAGGGCATGACATTGATGCTAAATTCTGTAAACGTTGTGGAGCAGAACTGTAATCTGAATCCTGTGTCTTAATCCTGTATTGATGAATTGACTTTATGTTTAATCAGTTGATTTCGTAATCATGAATTGACCTTAGATTAGATCTATTGACTCATTTTTCCAGGACTTACTCATTTCCTGGGATTAACTTATTCTTCTGGATTACTGTTTTATACTTTTCACAAGGAGCTGGGGGTCGGCTTTATCTACTGTAAAGAAATGTATAAAAGATTGGTTCAGACAAATCAGACAAAAAGACCCGGATTGATTCAAAAATGATAGAAGCAAGCAGTCCAGATACAAATGAAAAAGAAAAATCTGGAATAACTGAGAATCAGAGAGATATTTTAAAAAATAGGATCGAAACCCCGGAAAATTTCCCGAAAATCACAATCATCTGTTCTGCCCCCGACCTTGCCAGCCAGAACATCAAAACTCACCTCTTGAGCCTGAAAGAATGGAAAAATCTCGAACTCCCACCGGAATCCGGGTTCTCGGCAGCGCGAGAGTCCGCGGATGGGAAATTCAGGCTTGTGGACATAGAGGAGATCCATGTCTTTCAGGACGGGCTCGATAAGAAACTTGAGGCTGCAGGGCTGCCGGCTTCCCTGATAATCTTTGCTTCCAAGCACAGGAGCAAAGAAGAAATCAATTCATTAACCGTGCACTGCACAGGAAACCCATCAGGAGAAGCCAGGCTCGGAGGGCATCCTAAAGAACTTGCAGTTTCCTCACCTGCTGCCATGAAGTCGATCCTTAAGGAAATGAAACGGCTGGTAGAAGAAAAGGGGCTCAAATACGATGTGACTCTTGAAGTGACTCACCACGGCCCAACCGAACTCTCTGTCCCTTCCATTTATGCAGAAATCGGCAGCACTGAAATTCAGTGGAAAGACCCTGAAGCCGGAGAAATTGCCGCAAAGGCTATCCTTGGAGTCTCCCTAAAAAAAGTTCCTGTTGCTCTCGGTTTCGGAGGCGGGCATTATGCAATGCGCCAGACAGGACTTTTACTTGAAACAGAAATTTCTTTTGGTCATAATTTTCCAAAATATCAGCTTGAATTTGTAGATGAAGCACTCATCAGGCAGGCAGTTGAGAAATCAGGGGCTGAATTTGCTTATTTTGACCGGAAGTCCATGAAAAGCGAAGATAGGAATAGAATCTCCGAAATTCTGGAAAAATTCGGGCTCAGAGTTTTAAAAGAATCGGAGATCCGGGAAAAATACGGGCTTGAGAGCTGATCAGAATAATAAAAAGCCAGAATAATAAAAAGCCCTAAAAGACTAAACTTTTAGAAAAGAAGCAAAAAGAAGCATATACAGTGATCGCAAGTAAGCCGCGTGCTATACATAATAATTTCGATAACAGGTCGGGATTTAATGTTCAATACAGTTATTTCTCCTATTCTTCTTCGTTTCCTGTTCGGAGGGAGTGCTGTCGTAGCTTCCAGACTAATTGCAAGGAGTTTCGGAGGCAGGCTTGGAGGGATTTTTGCAGCATTCCCTGCGGTTTACCTTGCAGCAGTAATAGGCCTGAGCACGGAGTATGAAGGAAAGGAATTGCTTCTTGTGTCCGAACAGCTCTCACAGGGAGCACTTGTTGGAATGGCAGCAGATATCTGCTGTGCGCTTGCAGCCAGCTACCTCATTCTTAAATATGGATGGAAAATAGGTCTGAGCTTGTCTCTTTTTCTCTGGGCTGTGCTTGCTCCGCTTATCTACTTCATGTGGTTCTAGTCTTAAGAAATATAAACTCTTAAGAAAAAACAGATTAATAGAGATCAAAACCAGATGCTTTCAGGAGTGTTTAATGAAACTGGATTTCCGTGATCTTGGCATAAGGTTTGTTTTCGGAGGCGCGGCTGTTGCTGCCTGTTATATCCTGCTTCAGAACCTCCCCTCAAAGTCCTTTGCAGGAATCTTTGCAGCTTTTCCGGCAGTAATGGCTGCAGCCGTAATAATGGCAGGACATTTTGGGAGCTCCGAGCAGGCATCCGATATCGCTCTTGGAGCCAGTGCTGGTATGCTCGGCTGCACAGTCTGTGTGCTCACGGCTACTTTCTGTATGGAACACCTGAACAGATGGGGGCTATCTCTGGGAATAGCCCTTGTAGTCTGGTTTTTCAGTTCATATGCAGCAATTATACTGATGCAGGGTATTCTTGAAAAAAGAAAAGGAAACAGCAGGGAAAGGTCATTTTAAGAGAAAGGTCACTTTAAGATTCAGGCTCAGGAAAAAGCCTCAAAAGCTTTCGATGAAAGCTTTTGTTCTCTATTTTCTGACCTGTGGCTTGGTTTTCACTTTCATAATTGATTTTATATCCGCGATTGATTTTTATATCCACGATCAGTTTTTAGATCTACAATCAATTTTATATTCGTAACTGATTTTATACCTGCCGCTGATATTAGATTTACAGTTTTTTATATTTTTTACATACCTTTTACATACCCTTTACATACCTTTTACATACCTTTTAATGTCCTGTTACTTTGACTTACTGTTTTAACCTCATTGGTTCCCCGCAACATGTTATGTTGCCGGTACAGCAAGCATCGGTTGTACAGCAGGATTCTCCACATGCATTTACTACCTTAAGTTCAAACCCGCATCCTTCACAAACAAGAACCTGACCTTCTTTCAATTCACTGCAATTCATTTATATCACCCCAATTTGATTGATATAAAAAAGTATGTAACTCAGGTTCAAACTGCTTTTGAAACAATTGTTCTGAACATTGTTCTGTAACTGAGTGGTCTTCAGCATCCGGGTCTAGAATGGTAGAAGAAAAAAAGGAAGGAGTATAGTCTGAACTTCTGCTTCATTTTAATCTGCCAGATATTTACTTGAATCCGCTGGGAACCGGTATTTCTGCCCCCGCACCAATTCCTGAAGAGCCCGGACGCCCCTTAAAAGTTCTGTATATCCGGGAAAGCAAAAATCCAGAGAGCAGAAATGACAGAATATCCGACACAGGATAAGCTGCCCAGACCCCATCCAGCTCGTAAAAACGTGGAAGGATGATAACAAGCGGGATCAGAAACAGGATCTGCCTGCTCAGGGAGAGAATGAAAGAAGGTCTCGCTTTCCCCAGTGCCTGGAAAAGTGTCATTGAAACTACGTTTAAGCCTATCAAAGGCATTCCCAGGAGCATAATTTTTACAGCATGTTTTCCGACAGCCAGGTACTGCAGGTCTGCACTGAAAAGTCCGAGAAGCTGTTCCGTAAAAAGATAAATGCCAAACAAACCGAAGAGCCCGAAAGTAGTTGTAGACAGAAGGGCCAGTTTTACAGCTTCGGCTATTCTCTCGAACTTCTTTGCCCCGTAATTGAACCCTACAATTGGCTGAAGACCAAAGGACATACCCAGGAGGGGCAGGAAAATAAAGGAATTGATCTTGATTATGATACCAAAAACAGCTATCGCAACATCTCCTCCATAGGCTGCAAGGGCATTATATACGAAGATCATCATGACGCTGCTGGATGCCTGCATGACAAAAGACCCGATTCCTATAGATCCTATTTCTGATATAATAGCCGGATCAGGCGTCAGATTTCTGGGTTTAAAATGCACAGCTCCTTTCCCTTTAATGCAGTACTGAAGCAGCCAGCCTGAACTTACTGCCTGCGATAGCACTGTTGCTATTGCAGCTCCTTTCACTCCCATCCCGAAACCGAATATGAAAAGCGGGTCAAGCAGGATATTAATGCCTGCTCCTATAAGCATTGCGTTCATGGCAAGACGGGCATTCCCTTCCGCTCTCACTATATGCTGAACAGAGATTCCAAATACAAAGAAAACTCCACCAGCAATTATGTATTTAAGATACTCCATTGCATAAGGCAGGATTCCGGGAGTTGCTCCGAAGATTTCCAGGAGAAAATCAAGATAGATAAGGCATGGGATGCCGATAAGTACGCTGAGGATCAGGCTCAAAGAGAATACGTTTCCAAGAGTTCTTTCGGCTTTTTCAAACTCTCTTGCCCCAAGGGCGCGTGAAATAATTGAGGATCCTCCTGTGCCGAGGACAATCCCGAAAGCCATAATTATCATCTGGATTGGAAAAGCTATCGAAAGCCCGCCTATAGCCTGGACGCTTTCTGCTCCGTAAGCTCTTCCTACAAAAAGGGTATCCACAACGTTGTAGAGAGCCTGAACTAACATTCCGATAATTACGGGAGTTGCAAGTTTAAACAGGAGTTTTCCTATACTCTCTTTTCCCAGAAATTCACTTCTTTCTTCCATATTTTGTTCTTCCGTTTCGTTTTTATTTCGAGTCATCCTGCCTGTCCTTACCCCGTAATTCACAGCCCGATTCACAGAGTTTAAATGCAGCCTTCTGAACCAGCTGCTTAAAGACTTTTTCCTCTTCCGGTGTAAAGTCTGAAAGAAGAGTATCAACAAAAGAAATCAACTTTTCAAGAATTACACCCCTCATTTCTTTCCCTTTTTCAGTCAGGTAAACCCTGTAAGCCCTGAGGTCGTTTTCGTCCTTTTGCCTGTATATATATCCCTCTTTTTCCAGGCCCTGGATTGCCCTCGTGCTCGTAGCCTTACTTACTTTCAGGGCTCTTGCAAGGGTTTCCTGAGAAATACCGTCCTTCCGGTACAGAACCATCAGGAAATCAAATTGTCCGCTGCCGATCCCGTATTCCTCGAGTTCCTTTGCCATGTACGCAATGTGGCTCCGGTAGATATGAGCGATCGGACCGCAGATCTCTCTTGGGTCTTCCATTGTTTATCCTCCATTTTTATGCTGGGAGGCATGTTGCGAATAAAATAATTTATTAAGTAATTTAATAGAGAGAATATTAATAGTTACAGATGTAACTAATGCAATTGCCTTCTGTAAGCCTTTGATATATATATAGTTATGGAAGAAAGCCAAATAAAAAAAGAAATTCTTCAGGAATATGAAGAGAGGAGCTTTAGAAATAATTCTAAAAAATTTTAACTTTTTTTAAAATAGTTATAGTCATTTTTAAATTTACTTAAATATTAAGCATATCTTTTGGCTCTGTATTGAATAATGTAATGAAAACATTTGATTTAATATACTCTTCAAATCTTCCCGGCCGAAGGTACAATTTCTGCAGTAAACATATTCTGCAATAAATATATTAAAAAGACGTAAATAGATCATATTAATATCTTATAATATGTTCGATGATGACTTGATCCAGAAGTGGCTGGATGAAGGAACAATCAGTGACACTCAGGCAGAAAAGATGCGGATAGACATCGCCGAGTATAAGAAAGAGCACAAATCAAAAAGACAGGTTATTGCTTTTTCAACCATAGGTGCAATCCTGATAGGAATTGGTGCTATCCTGTTCGTGGCATCTAACTGGGAAAAAATAGGTGATAGTTTTAAAGTCCTGCTGCTTGTAGGAAGTACGATAGGCATACACTACGCAGGTTATCATTTCAAATATGAAAATCAGAGATATCCCAGGCTCGGTTCTGCCCTGATTTTGCTTTCTGCCCTGTTTTTTGGAGCCGGTATTTTTTTAATTGCTCAGATTTACAATATTAACGCCAATAACAGCACTCTCGTCATGCTCTGGATCATCGGAGTTTTTCCGCTGATTTACGGTTACGTGTCAGCGTCTGTTGCCGGGCTTTGCTCTCTCCTTTTCTATCTCTGGATTGGACTTCTCTATATGGAAAGAACCGACCTGGAGAATTTGATCAGTATGAAGGACCTCTACCTTATATCAGGCATTTCTATCTATTTTACCGGGATTCTTCACAGCATTGCAGAAAAATTAAAGCATGCTGAAAAAACTTTTAAGTTCCTGGGATTGCAGGCTGTACTTATTGCTCTATTTGTACACACTTTCGAAATATGGCAGTATAAAGTCGAGATAATAGTCCCTTTAATTTACGCTATTTTGGGAATCCTGCTTCTGGCAGTCCTGTTTTTGAAACCACTGCGTGAAAAGTCCAGAAGCCTCCAGGCAGATGTGAGTATGCCCGTAATTGCGCTTTTAATGGCCGGGATCACTCTTACAACAATATATGTGCCCGACTCGTACATTTCTGCCCCTGTAAAATTTTATATGGTTCTATTTAACGTGATCTTCCTTGGTCTTTTGACTCTACTCCTTTACGCCGGATATAACATGGAAGACATAGGGATAGTAAATACTGCAATGTTCTGGTTTATTCTGCTTATTTTTGCCAGATATTTCGACTTCTTCTGGGAATTGCTTCCAAGGTCGCTCTTTTTCATGCTTGGAGGGCTCGTCCTGCTGGTTATAAGCATTGTTCTTGAACGGAAAAGAAGAGAATTAAAGCTTCAGTTTTCAGGAGGGGAATGATGAGAAATATCATTTTGAAGTTTAAGAGCTGTAAAACCATAAACAGTTCCATAAACAGTTCCATAAACAGTTCTATAAACAGTTCAGGAGCAAGGAGAGACCTGTAATGAACCAAAAGAAAGTCCTTTATCTTACTGTAATTTTCTGGCTCCTGATTTTTTCAGGCTTTATCCTGTATAAAGAATATACCCTCAGGACAGGGACTGAAATAATACTTAAAACCGAGCCTGTAGACCCGAGAGATCTTTTCAGGGGAGATTATGTAGTTCTCAATTATGAAATAAGTACTCTGAACCTGGAAGAGGTTCAGGTTGAAGATCCTTATTTTAACTATAATGACCGCATATACCTGGCTCTAGAACCTGAAAATGGGTACGGGGTGCCCAAAAAAATCTACAAAAACCCTCCGGATAATGAACTCTATATTAAAGGTCGGGTAAAAGAAATTATCTATGACTGGGAAGCCTATGAAAGCAACGGTATGACGGAAGACCCTGCTTTAAAAGAAATCAGGGTTGAGTACGGTATCGAGAGCTATTTCGTTCCCGAAGGCAAGGGAATAGAAATAGAACACCAGCAATGGACAGGTAGAGAAGGGGGCGACGTAAAGGTTGTCATTGATAAATACGGAAATGCCGTAATTAAGAGTTTATTAATTGACGGAAAAGAGTTGAAATTTAAGGCTTGAGGGATGCAGATCTCCCTTTTTAATCCGGAAAACCGCTTTATAGTATCCTTCGAATAAACCTGCAAATAAACAAGTAAATATGTTTCCATCAAGCTATTTTCCTCTCCAGTGATCAGGGGTACTTCTCAAAGACAAACAAAAAATGAAAAAGAAGATGAAAGTTTCAAAACAGTTTGAAAAAGCAAATGAAAAAAACTTTGCTTTTTCCTCTCTCTCATTTTTTCTTCTGTTTTTTACCTTTATTTCTTCTTCTGTTTTTTACCTTTATTTCTTCTTCTGTTTTTTACCTTTATTTCTTCTCTTGCCTCTTTCTCTTATTCCCTTTTTGTTTCTTATCCTTATTTCTTCTCTCGCCTTTTCCTCTTATTCCTTCTTTTGTATCTTTCTCTTATCCTGTCTCTATCTCTTCCTTTTATTCCTTTTCTTGTCTCTTTCTCTTATTTTTCCCTGAATACTTTCCTTTTCATTGCCTGTTTTCCGTTTTAGCTGCCTTTTCCGAAATCCAGTCCCCTATCAGTTCCAGAGCAACTGGCGAAATGGTCTCGTTAATTTTTGCGTACTCGGATGGTGAGCCTGTTTCGGCAGTCTGGAATAAGTGGTTGAGGCCTGGCAGTTCCTTTACTGTATAGTCCCTGTTGCCTCCTGCTTCAAGGGCTTCTTCTATTGCCTGCAGGTTTTCTTTTGACGGCACTTGAAGGTCTTTTTCGCCGTTTATCGCAAGAACCGGGCACTTTACCTTCATCAGGGCAGGTGCAGGATCATATGTCAGGAAAAAGCGCATCCAGGGCGAGATAAGGCTCTGGACCTGGGCATTAACCTGAGCTTCAAGAGCATCTTCAGAGTAACCTGAATTCCTTTTTTCTTCCTCGCTCATGTTTGCCACCTCGTCCATCATAAGCTTCTGGATTTTTTCTGCAGCAATACTATCATTCTGTTCCTCTTTTATCACGGAGTATATGCTTTTCATAAGTGCATTGTTCCGGGCTATTGTTTCATTATCTACTCCTTCTGCTCTGGAGATAAGGTCACTCTGGAGGTACAGAATCTCTTCGCCTGTGATACCAGGCCCGCCATCATCACAATAAATGCAACATCCTGGGACTCCGCAGCCACAATCGGAGCAATTAAGCCCCCTTCGCTATGCCCTATCAGACCAATCCGGGACGGGTCTAGCTCTTTGCGGCTTTTCAGGTATTCAATTCCAGCCAGTACATCTCCTGCAAAATCTTCAGAAGTAGCTTCGGAGAAATTTCCTGTTGACCCTCCAGCACCCCGGTCATCTACCCGCAGTACAGCAATCCCCCTGCGCGTCAGGTAATCCGAAAGTACAAGGAACGGGTGATATCCTAAGATTTCCTCATCACGGTTCTGCTGACCTGAGCCGGATATCAAAATTACCGCAGGGAATGGCCCTTCGGACTGCGGAAGAGTTAACGTACCTGCAAGCTTTACTTCTGCAACTTCATTTTCATAAGCAACTTCTTCTTCCTTGTAAGGGTAGGGTTTTACAGGGTCCTGTTCTTTTCGAGTATCGGGAGTTTCATCAACACGAGAAAGTACAAGGGGAAGAGCTGATCCTAACTGCTGCCACTCGCCTTCGATTGTTTTCCCGTCCTCCTTGAGTGCCCCGTCAAAAGTACCCCTTATGGACTTTATTCCCAGGTGCAGATTGCCGTCTTTATATGTGAGACAACGTCTACAGGTATTCCTTTTGTCCCCTGGTCAAGGCTGTCCATCGTTGCATTGACGGAACCATCAGGGTCTGTAGAAATGTTGAATAAGAGCCTCATTTCCATTCCGCCCTGAACCTTAAGGCTTCCAAGCCAGAGCCCTTCTATTTCTTCGATATTCACATTATTGTCAATGTTTCCGTCAGATGACGCTGGCTCGGAAACGCATCCGGAAACAGATGCAATAAAGACCAGTAGGAACAAACAAACCACATTTTTATTAACCATAAGAAACCCTGAATCGACAACTTATTTAAATGTACCAGGCTTTTTACTGCCGTATGTTCCAGGTAAAGAAAGGTGCTCATCTGGCAGTGTTGCTCGGTTGTATTCTTTACGGGATGACCGGCTTATTTCTTGCAAACATTAAAGACCTGCCCATCACTTCAATAATATTTTACCGCCTGCTTTTCGGGCTTATCTTTATTTTCACATTTCTTCTGGTAACAGGCAGACCTGGAGAACTGAGGCCCGGAAAAAGAAAGTTTCGCCTATTCTTACAGGGTATTTTTATCACTGTAAACATGTTCTTTTATTTCCTGTGCGTAAAAGAAACCTGTTTTTCCATAGCTATCCTTCTTGAATATACTGCTCCTATCTATGTGATGCTGGCTTCACCTTTTGTTTTAAAAGAAAAGGTCGGGAAGGAGAATATCATAGCTCTTTTTTTTGCGATTACAGGAGTTTATCTGGTTATAAGACCGGATGAAGGATTTGGTGCCCTTGAATTTTCGGGCAGCCATTTGATAGGAATTGTATCCGGGCTCTTTGCGGGTTTGCTCCTTGCAGTTATCATTATGAACGTGAGAGTCCTGAAAAGGGATCATTCGGAATTTGCTATTGCCTTCTGGGGTACTGCTACCAGCTGCCTCCTGATGCTGCCTTTTGCTTTTGAGCCACCTTTTTCTTCACTTGCTCCAAATTTACCCACTCTGCTTGTTTTTGGGATCGTTTCCGTGGGCGTAGGTGGGGTTCTAACAACCATCGGGTTTGCAAATCTTCAATCTCAAACAGGAAGCCTGCTTGCTCTAATTGAGCCCGTTGCAGGTGTCTTTTTTGATCTGGTATTCCTTGGAGTTGCTCTCTCAGCAGGCACACTTGCCGGATGTATTCTTATTCTTACCGCAGCTGTGATTGTCAGCTGCCCGAGATTTTTATCGGTAGCATATGGCCCATTTCACTTTTCTCAGGAGGACTGAATTTGAGGTCAGGATGCTAATATTGTCAGGTTTTACACAGGAGAATGGCATTGCAGACAACTTCCAGACTAAAGAAACAATCTGTCGGCGGAAGGGATTATCAGTAATTATTTTTTAATTGCAGTTCCGGTTTGTCAAATAACTATTTTCCTGCCTGACATGCCTTCTGCGACCCGGCGCGGCGCAGTAAGAAAGAAGCTGAAAATTTGCTTTTGGGTTGGAATAGAGCACCAGACTGACCGGAATAGATATACTGAGCCGAAATTGAGAAGTAAAAAATAAAAAGAGAAAATTAAAAGGGAAAATTAAAAGAAATAAAAAGAAATGAAAATGAGAATTTACCTTCTGAGAATCATTGACCTCAGGCGGTCAGCAGCACTTGCGGACTTATCTGCAATACCTCCTATCCTTTCGACAAGTCCCATCAAGTGGCAGACTCCGGCTCCTCCGATTGCAGCTTCGTGTTCGAAGATCTTTCTTAAGAGAGCCGTCTCAAGCACATCCACGTCGTGTTCCAGTTTTTCGACTTCAGGGATGATCTGCATGGTCTCTTTGATCTCTTCCTTGCTGAAAGAAGTAGCAAGAAGTTTGTAAAGCTCACCTACAAGCTGATCATACATCCTTGCGGTTTTCAGAGAGGTTGCCATAAGCTCCAGAAAACCTTCCTTTATTTCATCAGGCAGGTCTTTGCATGGGCGAAGTGTCATCCAGTAGGCTGATGCCTGGGCAAAGTCAGCTATGGAGTCTTGCTGCTTGAGGAAAGAAAGGAGATCTTTTTTGTTAACAGGCAATCGCACTGAGGCAGGTATGCTTGCCCTGATCTTCTGTTTGATTTTGTCAGCTTCATGTTCCAGCCTGTCAATTTCATCAGTGCGCTCGTCAAGTAACGCCTGGTTACCTGCACAATAGGCTTCCATTGCTTCGGCGAGTTTTTCAACTGCAAGCACCCCTTTTCTGGCATGCATTTCAAGGGGGACGAAGGGAGATTCTGCGACCACGTCGAGTACGGAACGGATGTAGTCTTTCATAAAAAGATCACCTCGAGCCCCACAAAGATTATTGCCGATGTAAGGGCAGCTATGGGGACTGTTGCTATCCAGGAAGAAATAATCCTCCAGATTACGCCAAGGTCAACGGCTGCAATACCTCCCGCAAGCCCCACACCAATAACCGAACCTACAAGGGTATGTGTGGTAGAAATCGGAAGGGAGCTGTAACTGTGAAGCAAAACAACCGAGGCAGTTGCAAACTGTGCTGAAAAGCCTCGAGTCGGGGTAAGTTCCGTGATCTTCGACCCTATGGTTTCGACCACTTTGTAACCCCAGGTTGCCATGCCTATTACCATGCCAAGTCCTCCCATTACGAGTACCCAGATCGGGATTTCAGTTCCTGTTATACCCATTACGTTAAGTGCGGCAGAGAGAGGACCTACTGCGTTTGCAACGTCGTTTGACCCGTGCGCAAATGCGATATAACACGCAGTTAGGAGCTGTAAGAATATGAATTTTTTCTCAACGGCAGGAAGGTCCGAAGCCCTGTGAAGGTAAAGGCTCCTTATTATTGAGAAAATCAGAAACGCAAGAATAGCTCCGAGGACAGGGGATACAAACCAGCTGGCAACAATTTTCACGAGGACAGACCAATGAATGTCAGAAAAAGAGATAGTACCGTTATAAGCTGCGATCAACCCGAAACCGAGCACTGAACCTACAATCGAATGGCTGGTTGAGACTGGAAGGTTATAAAAGGTTGCGAGCGTTATCCAGAAACTTGCGGCGAGAATTGCAGCCAGCATTCCAAGTACCACGAGGTCCGGGTGAATGCTGCTGATCATATCGATAGGGACAATCCCTTTTGCAATTGTTGAGGTAACCCGTTTTCCGAAGAATACGGCACCCAGGAATTCAAACACAGCAGCAATAATAATGACCTGCTTGATAGTCAGGGCACCCGTTCCTACTGAGGTCCCCATCGCATTTGCAAGGTCATTTGCTCCTATGTTCCAGGCCATGTATAAGCCTGCAAGGATAAGTGCTATGACAAGTAAATCCATTTTTTTCCTTACTCCAGAGATTTTAAACTCCAAAACTGCTATAATTGTTGTAATTGACAAAGGCTTAACGCATAAACACTATGACGCATAACTCCTGCGATGCTTTGAACCTCTTCCATTTATGCTCAATTCGTGGAGTCTGCACCTGCTCTTCTTAAATCCATGTGTCTTATGATATTCCAGACCATTTCATTATATTTTATGTTTTCCATATATTTCAGGCCGCTCTATATAATCTATAGATCTATATATGTCTATTTTTAATATATTCTAATTTCCCTTTCGGATGCGCGGATTTTAAAAAAAGCAGACCAGGCTCAACAAATTTAACTGCGAAGATAAAAACAGCGGCCTGATTAAATGAAGTTTAATTCTATTGAGGCTGAAATTTGATTTTATCGGGGATGAAATTTAATTTTACTGAGGATGAAATTTAATTTTACTGAAGACGAATTTAATTTTACTGAAGACGAATTTAATTTTTATAGCCATATAACGAAATCAGGTTTGAATTAAACAGACTCGTAATTCAACCAGGCACCTCGAATTTTCCGGAGTTTTTCCTGGAAAGATTGCATTATCCGGGAAAAGTGATTATTAATTGTCTGGAAAGGGTGACTATCAGCTATCAAAAAAGCAATTTTCCGTACACACAGCTATTCGTGTCAATGTTAATAAAAACTTTAAAGAGGCAATGCTATAAACAGGAAACAATATTGTGATATGAATTCTCAGCCAATCTCTTTACTTCTGGATTTTTTCAGGTACCAGGCCCGGATTGGTCAAAATCGTGGTCTTTCTGTTCTTTTTCCCTTATCCTTTCCCTGAGCAGGTCGAGTACCTCTTCATCCGAAACGTCGTACCAGTTTTCATAAGCCTGAGCAACAGCCCTGAAGTAGACCGGAATTTCAAGAACAATGAGTTCGTCGGCTTCTTTTGCTACTGCATCTGCTACCTCTCTGCCTGCTACAGGCACGGCAACCACAACTTTTCCTGCACCTCTGTTTCTGCAGAGTTCAATGGCTGCCCTCATAGTAGAGCCCATAGCAATCCCGTCATCAATGAGTATAACCGTTTTTCCGACAAGGTTGGGAAGTGGGTTCCCCCCTCGGAGGGCATTTACTCGCCTTTCTATTTCAGCAATCTGTTCCTGTTTAATCTGTTCAATGGTCTCCCCAGCAAGCCAGTAACCTGCGTTTTCAAAAATAAAAGTGCTTCCGTTCTCGGCTATTGCCCCAAATCCGGCTTCAGGGTTATCAGGAAAAGGCAATTTCCTTGCAATTACAAGAGAGAAATCAGCGCCCAGCTTTCTTGAGACCTGCAGTCCCACTTCTACTCCCCCACGTGGGATAGCAAGGATAAGAGGATTTTCAGCTCTATATTTTTCAAGAGCTTGAGCCAGTTTTTCTCCTGCATCTTTACGGTTTTTGAACATAATTCCACCTCAACTTCGAAGCTTATTCCTCTTTTAATCTCTATTTAGCAGAACTGTTCCTTTTTTGATTTTGCTTCAACAAAAAACAAAACTTTCAGTAAAGTAAGACCTCTGATAAAGTAGGATATGATTTTAAACAAATGTGAACCTGAATAGATGCGAATCGGGCCGATAAAGGTAAATGATAGTGATAAGAGTGTTGATTCGAATCAAACAACTCTTACCGCTGGCCTATAAACGTCAACAGATGAACCTGAGGGTAAAGTAGTTCCCGGCAGACAGAGTTCAAGGACTTTCCCTGCGACATCTTCAGGCTTCAGGACAGGCTCATCCGTATGTAACGAACGGTACATGCCCGTATCCACACTGGCAGGGCAGACTGCATATACCTGGACCCCTCCTCCGATTTCGTAAGCTATAGATTCGGTAAAGCCGATTACTGCAAATTTTGAAGCGCAGTATATTGAGAGCCTGGGTATACCGTGCTTTCCAGCACCTGAAGATATATTTACTATCCTGCCTTCTCCCCTTTTAAGCAGATAAGGAAGAGCATATTTTGTGCAAAAAAACATGCCTTTTACATTCGTATCCATAATATTCTCGTATTCTTCTCTTGAAGTATCCACCATATACTTCCTGTGTGCTACTCCTGCATTGTTTACAAGGATATCAATCCTTCCGAAAGTATTCGCCACATCCGAAATCATGTTTTTGACATCCTCTTCTATCCGGATATCCGTGCTCACTGCAAAAGCCTGAGTGCCTTCTTTTTCCACCATTCGGGCAGTTTCCCGAATGTCTCTTTCTGTTCTTGCAGCAACTACAATATTAGCTCCCTCTCTTGCAAGTGCCAGGCATATTGCCCTTCCGATTCCTTTTCCCCCACCGGTGACTATGGCTGTCTGACCTTTCAACCTCATAAAGACCACTATCTAATTGTCTATCAGAGTAAAGGATATATTTTTGGAAACAGTGTTTCTAAGTATAATTTCTGATAAGACTGAATTCTGATTAAGAGCCTTCCTGCTCAAAAGACTGAATAACTTTAGTTAAATAAAAAAATAGAGAGCCGGAAAATCAAATGGAAAACTCCCCTGCCGGGATTAAATACTCAGAGTTGAGGGACAGGCGGAGCATTCATCTCTATTATTTTTCCGGATGGGACTCTTGAATCCGGAGAAGCAAGCTCCATAACTTTCTGCGCAATATGTTCGGGTTTAAGAGGAGGCCTGTCTGCGTAGATAGACCGGTACATATCGGTATCCACAGCTCCCGGACAGATAGAATAGACTTTTATTTCCCCTTCCAGCTCAGAGGCAATTGATTCTGATACCGTTTACAGCAAATTTTGAGCCGCAGTAAACGGAAAATTCAGGAAGTCCGTGCAGCCCTCCTGCTGAGGAGATATTAATAATTTTTCCGTTCCGGCTTCTCAGGATGTAAGGAATTGCGTATTTTGTGCAGAGGAAGACTCCTTTTAAGTTCGTGTCCATGATACTGTCATATTCTTCCAGACTTGTTTCTTCCAGACGCTTTTTGTAAGCTATCCCTGCATTGTTGACAAGAATATCAAGTCCCCCCGCATTTGTCTATTATCGTTGATATAGCCCTTCTTACGTCTTCTTCGCTGCGCACATCAACAGAAACTGCAAAGGCTTTGCTCCCCATGCCTTTTAGCCTATCCAGGGTTTCTCTTGACTCGCTCTCATTCCTTGCAGCAATGACAATATTTGCTCCCTCTTTTGCCAGAGCGAAACAGATAGCTTTTCCTATCCCTTTGTTC
>OBLN01000213.1_pt1 | contig 21371 bp, 17 predicted proteins | sample 1519301 | NCBI WGS metagenome assembly OBLN01 (sample SAMEA2452533, study PRJEB22499) | sediment metagenome | reverse complement strand
ATACTTATTTCTTTCGAAATAAGTTTTGGGAATTGAATAGATTTTTATAATGTCATTAAAATATATACCTTATATATAGTACATGGCGTATATTTATCAAATATATAAAATATTTGAGATATAAGTTAAAACTTATACTTTTTTTATATATATAGTTTTCCAAAGAAAATATACATGATTATACATTAAAATCACGTTGAGCATCTACACATAGGGCTTGAGGAAAAGGACTGTGACCGTGTCTTTAACAGACAGGAAAAACCTGATTATATAAAATAACATAGAATTTATATAAAATTTGTTAAATTATTAGTAATCAATAAATGATAGATCCTTAATCATTAATGATGAATTAACCAGGGAATCAGGAAGAGCAAATATAGAAAGTTTTGTATATTAAATAAAGAAGTATAACAGAAAAAATAGGCAGCAGAAGAACGTAATTAAGACATCGCTGAGAAAAATAAGCCTTAAGGGAAAGATTTAAAAAAATAGATATGAAGGAGAAATTCGAAAGTAAAGAAAGACAGCATAAATAAAAAAAGAACCAAAAGAGGATAAAATAAAGTTTTCATTTCAATTTAATTTTTGTGCTGAAAAAGAGGAAAAGTGGTTTAAAAAGACACCTGAACTGAGGAAGAATAACCCAAAATTATAAAACAAGCAGGTAAAATTGATAGAGCATGAATTCTAAATATAAAACATTATTTGCGCTTTTACTGGTTATATCGATTTTAGTATCAGGTTGTTTGCAGCCGGGCTCTGAAGAGAACGGAGGACTCCAGGAGTTCCAGCAAACAAAAAGCATTATGGATACCACAGTTACGGTAGCTGTATATACTTCGAACGAAAGCGAAGCTTCAAGAGTGATAGATGACGCTTTTGATGAAATATATAGAGTTGATGACCTCATGAGCCCTTCAAAAGAAGAAAGTCAGCTCAATATCCTGAATACAAGAGGAGAAGTAGAAAACGCTGATCCTGCTTTCATTTACGTGCTGGACCAGTCAAAATACTATTCAGAGAAAAGCGGTGGGGATTTTGATATCACCATCCAGCCTGTGCTTGACCTATGGAGAAGTAAGTTTCTTCCGGGGGGGCCTCAGGAACCTCCAACTGGAGAGGAACTGAACGAAACCCTTAAACTTGTGAACTATTCTGAAATAAATACTGAAGATGGAAACGTAAGCCTCAAGCCCGGAATGAAAGTAGCTCTCGGAGGAATCGCAAAAGGATATTCTGTAGACAGAGCAATTGAATCTCTGAAGGAAAATGGGATTGAAAACGCTTTTGTAAATGCAGGTGGAGACGGAAGGTATATAGGTCAGAAGCCTGACGGGACTCCCTGGATGGTAGGCCTTCAGAACCCTGATAGAACAGGACAGTATGTTACTGCGATTGAGGCTCGTGATGTTGCCGTAGCTACAAGCGGAAACTATGAGCGCTACTTTAACGAGTCAGCGAGAGTATCCCATATTTCGGACCCGAGAACAGGTTATCCTTCGGAAGGCATAATTAGCAGCACCGTGATTGCCAGAACGGCTATTGATGCCGATGCTTTTGCGACTGCAGTTTTCGTGATGGGAGAAGAAGAGGGGCTTGAAATGATAGAGGGACTCGAAGGCATAGAATGCCTTATAATAACAGAAGACCGCAGGCTTGTATATTCAAGTGGCTTCAAAGAATATGAGTTAAACGAGTCAGAAATTTCTGGCTAATAATAAGCCCGTGTAAAAGTATTAATTTGTAAAATACGCAGATTTATAAAATATGCAAGACAGAGAAAAAGAAATAGGTCAGGTAACTGAAACTGACAGGCCGGATTAAAGAGACTGTCAGTCCAGGTATGTTTTATGGAGAGTCTCATAAATAGGACCCTCTGGAGTTAGAGTGCTTTTTTTCAGAAGCACTTTATCCACCCTCATACTGCCAAGCTCGATATCTTTTAACTCTTTCAGGATATCCTCAAGAGCATTTTTTTGATATTTCTTCAGGAATTTTACCCTGGCGAGGGTAGCATGGGCAGTAAAAGCCCTATCCTCCTCTTTAAACTTAAAAGGCTTCAGTACTGATTCTACTTCGGCATGCAGAGTTTCGAAATTTCCTGTTGCTCCCAGCCACAGGACTTTAGGGTTTGAAGGCTTCGGGAAAACACCAATACCCTTAATTTTTGCTTCAAAAGGTTCGCACATAATAGAATCAAGAGCGTCAGCAACTGGAGCAATCATCGACTCCTTAATATCTCCCAGAAATTTCAGAGTTATGTGAACGATTTCAGGGTTGACAAATTTCAGATCAAATTCTGAAAACCTTTCCTGAATCTGACGGATCTCCTCTCTGAAACTGGGGTCCAGTTCCACTGCTATGAATGTCCTGATCAAGGCTTTCACCAGTATAAATTAGAGAGGAGAAACAGAAAAAGATTTCTATCGGCGTACATTTTTGAAAAAACGGGCTCAATGTACATTTTATCTGGATAAATTGTAAACTAATTAGAAGAAAGAAACCTGGAATCAGAGGAAAAACAACCATTGGAAAATTGAGGAAAAAAGTGAGGAAGAATAAGAGAAAGTAGGGCCAATTACAGAACAATTATAATATATCAGATATTACACTAGACAATAAACAGTCTTATTAAGTATGTAATTATGGTTAATGTTAACTCTGAGAAATTACGTTAACCTATGGGAATAACATTAGTTCAAAGAAATAATAATTAGCTTAAAAATCAAAAAGTAGATCATAAACTGATTGAGGGTAAAAAAGCAGGACTACAAACATAATTTCCTAAAAACAAAAGGGATGACGACATGGATAGAACACGTATAATTGCAGAAGCGGCAGCCCATATTTCCCAGGAGCTGGGGGCTGCCGCGATTATGGTCTCCGGAGATCTTAGTTTTGAGGGGATCGAAACCGGGGGGATTCCGGTATATCATATCTCCATGCGCCCGAAAAGTATAATAGATCACCTAGTAGCGACCAGTAAAGAGGGAAAAAGTCCTGCAAAAGAACTCAGCGACCAGCTCAACAGGGAAGCTTCGGGGAATGTTGATCACCTTCAGCATGCCACAGCAATAGAATATGTGCTTGAGGGGCCCAGAAGCGGAATTGTAGTCGGTGTTGTTGAAACGAGAGGATCCAGTTCCATTATAGTCCACAGCCTTGATGAAAACCCCCTCATAAAAGCAATGAAAGAATGCGAAGAAAGGGTCAGACCGGAAGTTATGAGCGCAGTCCTGAAAATTGCTTTTGATATCGCTCTTACAGGCAGGGAAGGAAAAAAAATAGGGGCAGCTTTTATTATTGGCGATTCGGAAGAAGTCCTTAAACGCTCTCATCAAATAATCCTTAACCCGTATGCAGGCCATGAAGAGGTCCACAGAACCATTCTTGACAAAAAAAACTGGGAATCAATAAAGGAATTTGCCCAGCTTGACGGAGTTTTTGTGATAGATGAGGCAGGGTTGATACGTGCAGCAGGGCGGTACCTTGATGTGGACGGAAAAAATATTGATATTGAAAAAGGGCTGGGAGGACGCCATGTATCGGCAGCTGCTATCAGCAGGGATACGGTAGCGATTTCAGTCACCGTATCAGAGTCAGGCGGAGTCCTCAGAGTATACAAAGATGCAAAAGAAACTATCTGTATGGAAGCTTTACAGCCTGCGTCCAAATACATTTGAATCATTTGAATCTGAAATGATTTGAATTCAAGGCAGGAAAAGGTGTTTTAAACCGCCGATTTGACCATCTGTTTTTAACTGCACATTCTGTATAGTTCTCCTCTCAGAATAGAAACCCATATACAAACGGATATTAATAAAAGGAACGAACATTTCTTAATATGCAGAAAACCGAAGAACCGAGAGTGATTCCATGAGCAGACAGATTTTTTACATGCCTTTTAGCCTTAGGTTTCTTTTATTGTTAATTCTCATAATGATCTTCGGGCTCGGGTCTCTATTTCTGGGAGTTATAGTTTCTGCTTTCATGAAAATAGGATTTTCCGCAGAAGATGCACTCTTAATCCTTCTCCTGTCTCTCCTTGGAAGCGGGATCAATATCCCACTGACAACTCTGAAGTCTAATATTCCTGTTGTCAAAGATAATTATATAAAGGTCTTCGGGATTTCCTACAGGATTCCTACCCGACAGATGCTCAGAAACGAAACCGTGCTTGCCATCAATGTTGGAGGGGCAGTGATTCCGGTCCTGATTTCCGCTTACCTCCTTACGCAATTCCCTTCTTCTCTTTATCTTGCAGGGCTCGGTGTGGCGATTGTTGCGATTATAACTTATTCAGTAGCAAGACCGATAAGAGGAGTAGGCATTGCAACCCCTGCTCTGGTCCCTCCCCTTACAGCCGTCCTCGCTGCAGTCCTGCTCACTTCTGCCGTCCACATCCCGGGATGCCCGGCTGAACCGTGCCGTGTTATCATTGCCTATACCGGAGGAGTACTTGGGACTCTTATAGGAGCCGACCTGCTCAACCTGGGAAAAATAAAGAATCTCGGAGCTCCGGTTGCGAGTATAGGAGGAGCAGGGACCTTTGATGGAATTTTTTTAAGTGGGTTTATCGCCCTTCTCCTTATCTGAAAAGGCAACCTCAGTAATTACCTTGATTATTCCGGCACAGGGAGAAATATCTCATTATCCTCCTGCTGCACCTTACCGAGCCCGCAGGATGGCGGCTAGACTAATAATTATCTTTTTCCCCCTGACCTTTTTAATATAACAATTTATTTTTTAATATAACAATTTATTTTTTAATATAACAATTTAGTTTTTAATATAACAATTTAGTTTTCAATATAATAATTTATTTTTTAATATAATAATTTATTAATACTCCTGGCAGCCCGTTTGATGTTCTTGCTGAAATGCGTATTGCTGCAATTACATAACAACTACAGAAAAATCATAGATTATTCTCCCCCGGGGCGCGATTTGAATACCAACTCCAACTCTATTGCAAATATAAACAGGCAATAGACCGCTTGAAAAAAATAATAGAAGTAAAAAAATGGATGAGAGGAATTCTCTACAGAGGTAATGCTCCGGGAGGATGTTCTCAATTATGTTCTCACCGAGAAAGCAGGTTAATTCTTTTTTCTAAGAGCCAGGCATACTGCGGCCCCGAAAATCCCTGAAAGTATTCCGAAACCAGAAAGTTTTACAGGTGACTCTTCTCCTGTTTTCTCTTCAGGAAGACTATTGCTTTCAGGCCCTCCTACTTCAGGAGAGGGTTCTGCCCTGTAATCAGGCGAGATGTTTTCAGATGTATTTGAACCCGGAACCGTATCTTTTGCATTTGTTTCACTTGTAAAAAGATTGTTATCCGCAGCTCCAGTGATATTTTTATCTTCAATAACGATATCCGTTGCAGGATAGATTATGTATCCATCCGAAGAGACACTGCCTTTTCCTTTATCTGAGGTCTGGAAATACCAGGAGTCGGTAAAGTAGTTCTTTCTATCCTTGTCAAGGTTCAGGATAATTGACTTTGAATTTTTAAGAACAATACCTTCTTTTGAAGTTTCTTTTACTTCAAAGCCCTGATATTCACCTCCGTTTTCAATAATTAAAGTATTGTCTCTGTCGATAAGCCATGTATACCTGAAGACTGCAACAGAATCAGTAGCACTCACAAAAACGGATTCCACATAGGTAATGAAGTAGAACTGGTTTTTTCCGTCTCCAAAGTCTGCAGTTGCGGTAAATGTCTGGCTTTCTACAGTCCCGTCGGCATTCACAATTGCGGATTCGAGTTCATTTTCCCCTTTATAAAGAGAGAACCAGACTTTTTTCCCGTCTGCATCAACCTGGTTCACTGCCAGGGAGTAACCTTTCCCGAGGTCCCAGATCTCACCGGTTTTGAGCGTTTTCTTATCATTGCTACCCTGACTGACTACAATATTTGCAAGTTGTGTAGCATCGTGTTCAATGGTAACATATTGTTTTCCGAACAAGGAAAGTTTGTGGTAAAACATTCCGCCAAGTCCTGCAGGAGTTGTGTTAGCATTGAGTCCAAGATCTGAAACAATCTCATATTTATTGGAGAATTGTCTTGTAGTATACACAAGTTCTTCTTCACCTATTACATGGTTTCCCGGGTTACTTTGTCCCAGCTCGTCCTTTCCGTCCTTTTCAACATACTGCAAGCGTTCTCCCCACCAGTTCTCAGAGGCAACAAAATCTTTGTGCTTATTTATGGGATAAGCAAATCCGCCAAAAGAGGTCGCATTCCAGCAAAAACCATTGGAAGAGGTAGCACCTGTATCAATAGGTACGCCTCTCAAAGTGTAATTTCCTGGTTTGTCCAGTTCTCTGGCAGGAAAAATAATATATCCATCAGAAGAAGTGCTTCCCTTTCCTGCATCTGAAGTCTGGAAATACCATGAGTCGGTAAAGTAATTCTTTTTGTCCTTGTCAAGGTTGAGAATGATTGATTTTGAGTTTTCAAGGATAATTCCGTCTTTTGAAGCCTCTTTTACTTCAAATCCCTGATATTCGTCTCCTTTTTTAATGCTCAGAATGTCATCTTTATCAATTAACCAGGTATACTTGAAAACGGCAAAGGAATCTGTAGCACCCGCAAAAACAGAGTCCACATAGGTAATGAAGTAAAGCTGGTCCTTTCCATCTCCAAAGTCTGCAGTTGCGGTAAAGGTCTGGCTTTCTACAGTCCCGTCCGCATTCACAATTCCGGACTCGAGTTCGTTGCCGTTTTTAGATAGGGAAAACCAGACTTTATTTCCTTCAACATCAACCTGATTTACGGTCAAAAAGTAGCCTTTTCCAAGCTCCCAAATATCCGCGGCCTTAATTATTTTTTTATCATTACTACCCTGACTGACTACAATATTTGCAAGCTGTGTAGCATCGTGTTCAACAGTAGCATACGGTTTTCCGAACCATGGAAGCTTGTAGTAAAACATTCCACCCAGTTCGGCAGGGGTCGTACTGGCATTAAGGCCCAGTTCTGAAACAAGTTCGTATTTGTTGGAGTATTGTCTTGTAAAATACACAAGCTCGCCTTCGCCGATAACATGATTATTGGGGCTGTTTTTCCCAAGTTCGTCCTCTCCATCCTTCTCAATATACTTAAGGCGTTCTCCCCACCGGTTTTCAGAGGCAACAAAATCTTTGTGTTTGTTTACAGGATAATTAAAGCCTCCAAAAGTGGTTGCATCCCAGCAAAAACCATCGGATAAAGTTTCATTGGTATCAAAAGGAGTCCCGCAAATCGCCGGACCTGCAAGACTCAATGGAGGAAGTACAAGAAAAATTGCTAATGCAACAAAAAGTGAAGACAAAATTTTACGAATATTGTAACTCATAAACCTCATCACTCATTTTCATTTAATTTTGTTAACTAAATCAGATATAAAAGAAATTAAGAAACAATTATTGTTATGAATTCAATTAAAAGTAACAACAGATAAATAGAATTAGTTAATAAATTTTACTAAATTTAACTGAAAGAAACATAAATAATACTTAATAGAACATAAAAAACAAAAAATAAAATAAAAAGGGATAAATGAGTAAGGAAAACAGAATAGATGGAGAATAAAATAAAAAGCAAAAGTAGAAAGGGAAAGTTAAATAAAACCGTGTGGTAGGAGTTAAAGTTAAAGTGATTTAAAAATAAAGTGTTACTGGCTTCCTTTGAGTTTCAGCCCGTCACCTTAAAACGGAGCAGAGCTGCAATTCCTCCAAGTTTGTGCAATTTTTCTCCAGGTTCAAAAGCTGTACTGAATACAACGACCTTTCCCTGTGCCTGCTCGACCTCCATAAGGAGTTTATCAATATCTTCTCCTTTTTCCCGCCCTTCCCTCAGGGTTTCATCAGCAATGAGCAGGGTTTCAACAGCTCCGTATCCGAGGGCATTTTTAACATCTGCAAAACCATAAGCAGCTTTTCCATCCATCGAGATCTCTCTGATGAGGTCTTCCATTAGAGAGGACTCGCGGGCTATACGGGACTCCTGCATTATTCTGTCTACAGCCCCCCTACGAAGCACCTCCTGAAATCCAGACATTCCGATCATGGACGTATCTTCAATCAATGCTTTTGAAGCCATTCCAGATTCGACCTCGCTGAAATATTTCAGAAAATCTTCTTTAGTAAAACCAGGCCCTGCTATCACTATAGAAGCGTCTTCGGGAACCGCATGCCTGAGCTGTTCAACAATTTCCCTGAAAAACTCATTTCGGAGCCCGCTCTCTCGCTTTCCGGAAGACTGCCGGATATGGGAATAAACTTCAATCCCGTAGTGGCGTACAAAACCAATATCTGCGTCTCCCTCTTCAATTGCTACAATAACAACTTTGGGGCGTTTTCCAGCTTCTTCGGCATCCTGAATACGCTGGAGCTGGTCGTTTTTCCAGTGTTCTTTGATTATGGAAATATTGGTCCCTACTTCCACATTGAGTGTGTGATAGGAACCGGCATCCATCCCATGTTCGATCGGACCATGTATTCGCAGCCGGTTTGCAAATTTATGGAATTCCAGTTCTTCAACCCTGATACCAAGTCTTACCTTTACTTTCTCGACTTTTTCAGGGCGGACTTTATCAGTTGCGGTATCGGCTTTTCTTTTGGTTACGGCAAAGACAAGGTCCTCTTTTTCAATAATATATTTCAGGTGCCAGAGATCGTCAAGGGTCTCGGCTGTTACGGCAATTTCTCCTTCTCTGCCTTTCAGAGAACGGTTTGTAACCCTCATGCCTTTTTCGCTCCTGGAATTTCAGTTTCCCCAATATCTTCTTCCCTGGCTGCAGTCTCGATTTTCACTTCAGTGCCTTCTCCGATTTCTTCGAATTTTTCGGTTTCTTCTCCGGTCTCTTCTCCAAATTCTTCATCAGTTTCTCCTTCACCGACTCCAAAATCTGTTTCCATGCCGGGGTTTAGGTAGCCATTCATTTCAAGCCCAGTACCCTGATCTTTCCTTTCCGGTTTCTGGCTCCTGAGATCCGATTCTCCCGCCGGGACCATCATAGCTACCTGATCAGGGGATGCAATCTGCTTTACAAAGCGGGGGTCATTAAGTTCGTCGGCATAAATCCTGTAGATCTTTTTCGAAATATCGTTCTGGTTGAATTTGCCAGGAGTGATTTCAAGGATAAAGTCCCCGTGCTTTCGGACCGCAGAAGCAGGCCCGCCTATAACCCTTGTCTCGCCTTTCAGTTCAAGCCCGACTGCAATGCCCAGAGGCACATCTTTGAAATAATTACGTTCCCCGCGGATAACAAATGATCCTTTTTTCAGGTATTCCCCCGATTCAGGAGTCTTTGTTACCTGTTCGGGTTTAATCCAGTAGCAATCTCCGCTGAACTGCCCGGATTTCCAGAGGCTCGAATAAGAAACCGCAAATTGTGCAGCTTCCTGGAATGTGGATTCCGGAACTTCTTTTCCCCCTGTTTTTACAACCGTAAGGGGAGCACCCGGGGTCTGCGTATGAAAAACGATATCTCTCTTTTCCATATACTTTTTAAAAATTTCTTCATTGGTATCTGCATCCCGACCTCCTACAATCAGGAAACCGTCTGAAGAGACAAACCACCTGAACCTGTCATACCAGTGCTTTTTCCGGGACGCCTGTAGTTTCCTTCCAGCCTTTGCAGCCTTTGCCGCGGCCTTTTTCTCCATAGCCTTTTTAGTATCCTCAATAGCCCTGATAGCTCCGTCCCTCTTTTTAGTGAACTTCTTGACCTTCTCATAATATTCCTGAGCATTTTGAGGCACAGTTTTTCGAATATCGAGGTTTACTGTCTTCCCGTCAAGGTCTACTGTTACAGTCCCGGTTTTCTGGTCGATGTTCGTGATCTTCTGGGCAGCAGGCACAGTCTTTTTTGCCTGTTTGAGGATTGAACGGATTTCGTCCCAGGAATAACCTTTTGCCCTTGCACCGTTAAGTACGGAAAAAAGCTCTTCTATAACCTGATAATTTGCATAGACTATTTCTGCAAGATTATTATTTTTCTCAATCTCTTTTCCAAATTTTGAAAGGCTTTCTTCCTGCTGAAGCAGACGCCTCTCAAAGACACCGAGGGTCTTTTCCTTTTTCTCGGCTTCCTTTACTTCTGCAACCTGCTCCAGAGCTTTTTTCCCGAAAAACTCATCAAGTGCCGTATTAAATGAATCGAAATATTCTTTTTCATATTCAGAATAACGGTTAAGGTCAAAAGGAACCACATCGAAGGTTTCCATTTTGCCGTTAATTTCTTTCCTTATATGCTGAGGTTTGAGACCAGGGATCTGAGTTCCAACTCCTGCTTCGTCGAGTTTGCCTCCAATTTCAGCGCTGGTTTCACGCTTATTCTCTATTCCGCCTTCTATTTTACCGGCAGTCTTCCCTATAAACAGAGGTGAAAAAAGGTCCTGAAGTGCATCGCGAAGTTTTTCAGCATCCTCTATGGTGGCTTCTTTTGCAGGTTTAGACTTATTGACCCCTGCACGTGCACAGGCTTCTTCTGCCAGAACCCCTCCGAGGTTGAACCTTGTAGCAATTGTCCGGACTATATCTGCCGTTGATTTCGAAAACGCATCCATGAGGTCAGAAACCCTGGCCTCTATGGGGCTTAACTGTGCTTCCGGAAGCTCATAGACCTCTCCGCTCCTGAGCTTGCGGTCCTTGAGGGTTACCGGATTCATGGGAAGGATAATTTTGTTTTCCGAATCCACTATCAGGACATTGCCTCGCGCAAACAGTTCTACAATGAGTGTGCTTCTGACCCCCGCCCTTTCGATTCCTATTTTTACGATCCTGTCGAAGTCGTGCTGCTCTATAGAAACAATCCTGCCCCCTGTCAGGTATTTTCTAAGCAGCATTGGAAAAGACTGGGGAAGCTCGGGACTTGCCCTGAAGTGTTTACTTAAATGAATGCGCTTCCCGGCTTCAATTATCAGGTTGTCCCTCCCCTGATGAAAAACGTAAAGGTTGATGCGTATCTCTTCGCTGGCGGGCTGGTAGATTTTCCCGATCTTCGCATCAATAATGGACTTGGGACCCGCTGACAGTTCGGCAACAACTGCAGCAACGTCTGCACTTGACATATCCTGTTTCATAAAGTGCATATAAGAGAGGATTCATGTATAAGTTTTGTTCCCCCACCCGAATTTCACTTAGGGATCACAGGAAATCAAAAATTTTCTGGAAATTGCACTGCACGTGCACTAGCATGAGGTCCTTTTCGCTTCGCTCAAGAGAGCTGATTTATAATTAAGAAAAGAGAATAGTTATAATTCCCTCACAAGTCGAAATCCAAGGTTGGGCAAACGTTTCTGAGGTTCACGGCTGAAGCGAGCATCCGAGTGACAGTAATCAGCATCGCAGTACCAGCTGCCGCCGCGAGAGATGTGGGCGGAGTTGTTTATATCCCCTGAGGAACTGCCACAGGGGACAGAATCAGTGTAATTTTCATTCCATTTATCCAGAACCAGTTCCCAGACATTCCCATGCATATCATAAAGTCCCCAGTAGTTTGGTTTTTTTTGACCAACAGGGTGAGTTTTGCGGCCGGCATTTTTAACGTACCACGCATATTCACCGAGACTTGATTCGTCGTCTCCAAAAAAATACCTGGTCTTAGTACCGGCTCTACAGGCATATTCCCATTCAACTTCGGAAGGCAAACGGTATCTTGTAGTATTTTCCACTTCATTCAATCTCTTAATAAATTCTTGAATATCTTCCCAGGAAACCATTTCAACAGGTCGAGACTCATCTTTGAATTTTGAGGGGTTTGTTCCCATTATTTTTTTCCATTGTTTTTGCGTAACCGGAGAGATACCCATATAAAAATAATCTTTAACCATCGCTTTATGTACAGCAGATTCGCAATCTGATCCGTCCTCCCCCTGAAAAGAGGAGCCCATATGAAATTCACCGGGCGGAATCAGTATAAATTCCATACCCGTAGACGAGCTGATAAAAGTCTCAGAAATTTCCGGACTTTCAGGTTTTGTCGTACCATATGAATTTCCAGTTGGGTCTTTAATTTGCCCCTTTAATTTCCGGTTGGATCTTTAATTTGTCCCTTTTTCAAATAGCATCGGATTGCATTAATGTGATTTACAATACCAGTTTTACTCCCCACAAAATTTGCCCCTGCTCTTATTATTTTTCCGTTTCTCAGTTTCCGGTTCTGTTGATTAAAAGACAATAATAGAATTGCTGTATATTAATGGTTAATGAGATTTGTTTCTGAGTCTCTTATCTATATTAGATTTATTTTATATTTATTTTATATTTATTGCATGTGGGCTATTTTTTGAACAGAATAAAAGGGATAACTGTTAAAAAAGAAAATTTATAGATAACCAAAAGTAAAATATGAGATGATTTATCTTAGGAAAAATCCAAAATATATCCCTGAATAAAATCATTACCCAAGATCCAAAACCCAAACCCTAAAACCATGGACAGCCGAACTACCCGTTATTTGAAATCCTGTTTTCAGAAATATTATAAAACCGCTGAGATAGGTCTCCCTGACCACCTGCCTAACAGAGAATGGGCTTTTATCTTCTATGACGATATGCCGGAAAAAATGATGCATAGGCACAAGTCTTTTGGCTCGCCCGGAGAAGCCCTTGATTACCTTTACGGTATGGCTCCTGCGCATGTCTACAATTCTACGGCTTATTACGAATACCCTGACGCACGAAAAATGAATGAGAAAAACTGGCTCGGGGCAGAGCTTATTTTTGACCTTGATGCAGACCACCTGCCGGATGCGCCGAGGAATTATGCTGATATGCTTGAGCTTGTAAAAAAAGAAACTTTTAAGCTCATGGATTTCCTGCTGGATGATTTTGGGTTCTCGGAACAGGAAATTGAGCTTGTATTTTCCGGGGGGAGAGGATACCATTTCCATATTACCAGCCCGAAAGTCCTGAAACTCGGAAGTTCTGAGAGAAGGGAAATTGTAAATTATGTTAGCGGAAGGGATATTGATTTTAAGTATTTTTTCAAGGAAGTCGCGATGGATGGGGATTTTGGAACGGGCTCAAAGTCATTTAAAGGCATTAAAAATGTGCCTGTGAAATGCATACTTACAGGATACGATTGCGGGTGGGGAAAGAGAGTTGCACTTTACCTTACTGATTATATGAAAGCAGAGTGCGAAAAGAAATACAAAAAAGATATGTTTCCCGAACTTCGGAAGCATGAGAAAGTAGGGGATACTACAATAAAAAAGCTGATTAGCATTACTAACAGTGAAAACGGCTTAAAGGATATTGTGGAGAAAGGAAGGCTGGACTTCGACGTAAGAAATTTTAAGGAGATAGCCGCATATTTTATGCAGGAATCAATGGAAAATTTCCTGCACAGGTTTGGAGCCAGTGTTGATGAACCTGTGACTGCCGATATCAAAAGGCTCATCCGTGTACCCGGGTCCCTTCACGGCGGGTCCGGAATGCAGGTTAAAAAGCTTGCTCTGTCAGAGCTGGAAGGGTTTGATCCGCTTAACGATGCAGTTGTTTTTGGCGAAAGATCGGTAAAAGTAACTGTTTCAAAACCTTTCTCGGTACAGTTGAAGGGCAAGGATTTAAGAGTAGAAGAGGGCATACAGGAAGTTCCGGAGTACGCAGCCGTATATCTGATTTGTAGAGGTGTTGCAGAGTATGGATATAGAAGAAATCAGCCAGACGCTGTATAAAGAAAAAAACCAGACATTAAAGACAATTCCGGCTGATTTTTACCTGGAAGCCGAAAAATATATCCGGGAACTCGAGAAAGAGATAGGTAAGATAAATAATCCGCGTTCTCCGGAATCAAAGATGCTCAATGACGAGCATGAAAGGGCACTTTCTGACCTTGAGACTATCTTTATGAAAAGAATAGGAAAGGTCATTACCAGGGCAACGATCCAGTCTCATGCTGACAAACCCATATCAAAGGATATTGAAAAGCTGCTCCCTGCGGAAAAAATGCTGTATGATCTGGTGCTTCAGGGAATCGAAGCTGTAAAAATAGAGCTTCTGGGACCGATCCTTTACCCTAATTCCGGAAAGATTGCTGTCTGGCCCAGAATGGGGGAAGCTAGACAAGCATCTGCACAAATACCTGCTATTCTTGTAGAAACGACGGGCAGGGAGGTTATCGTGGCTGCAGAGGGGAAGGGGACGGAAACGGGCAAAACCAACATAAACGAAGAATATGTTGTTGTTCGAATACTGAAGGATCTGCCTACCTTCACAGGTGCGGACGGCCGGAACTATACGGTCAATGCTGAAGACGTTGTTGTTTTGCCGCAACTGAATGCAACAGGGCTGATAAAGCGGAACGCAGCAAAACTAGTTGCTGCCGGAGATAAAAATTCCGGAGAGAAGAATTCCGAAAAGAATTGAAACATGCAGCTTATTTTTGCCAGAAAAGCAGTTGGGGGCAGAAGCATCAGAAAACCTGTAAATTGCAGGTTTATGTCTCATGATGAAGAGAGCACTTCAGGTAATAGTATTAGTATTTATATGTGTAGCTATATCTGTGTAGCTTAACCTTGTTAGCGTGCTCTGACCTCGTCTTCGATAGAGACTGCCACTCTGAATTCGGAACAAAAAGAGGTCAAGACGATTCAAACTCATCAATCAAAGGCTTCCCAAATAATAGCTTCCCAGGAAATAAAACGCCATACGTAACGCCATACGTATATTCAATAAGTCTATATATCGACGCTTTTCCGCAAAAGCCGGAAATGCGCTCAATACCAATAATCATTAAAAAAGGTGTAAAGAATGAAGATTCCAAAAAGATTCAGAACTTACTGCCCGTTCTGTAAGACCCATCAGGAAATTGTCGCCGAGAGGGTTAAGAAGGGCCAGGCTTCATCAATGACTCATATTGCAAGGCAGAAAAAGAGACAGCAGGGCATAGGAAACAGCGGAAAATTCTCCAAGGTGCCCGGTGGCGACAAGCCGACAAAGCGCATCTGGCTCAGATACCGCTGCACGGTATGTAAGAAAGCCCACCAGAGACCTGCATTCAGAGCAAAGAAGTTCGAGTTCAAGGAGTAAGATAAAATGGTAGAATATACCCAGAGACCAAAGAGCAGGTTCCTGCGCGTAAAGTGCAACGACTGCGAAAACGAACAGATCATTTTCGGAAGCGCCAGCCGCAAGATTACCTGCGTTGTCTGTGGAAGGACCCTTGCCGAGCCAACCGGTGGAAAATCTACAATTACAACTCATATCCTGGAAGTGCTTGAATAACCGAATCGGTAAAAGTGCTGGACAGGAGTATAGTAGAGAGTAATAAAAGACAAAAATCGAGAAGTGGTGCGAATGGGAAACGATAACTGGCCCGAAGTCGGAGAGTTTGTTGTCTGTACGGTGAAGAATGTAACTGATTTCGGAGCCTACGTCGAGCTTGAGGAATTCGGGGGAAGGGAAGGTTTCATCCATATCTCCGAAATTAAAGCAGGCTGGGTCAAATACGTCAGGGACTACGTCAGGGAAGGGCAGAAGATAGTCTGCAAGGTCCTGAACGTGGACCCTTCCCGCGGCCACATAGACCTTTCATTGAAAGACGTGAACGAGCACCAGCGGCGGGCTAAAATCCAGGAATGGAAGAATGAGCAGAAAGCCGCCAAGTGGCTCCAGTTCGTGGCTGAAGAGACTAAGACCGAAGAAAATGACCTGCGAGCTCTGCATGAGAAACTTGTCGAGGAGTTCGGAAGCGCTTATTCCGCCTTTGAAGAAGCAGCTATTGAAGGGGAAAAGGCATTTAAAGGACTCAAGGTCAACAAGAAATACTTAAAGAGTATAACTAAAATCGCAGGAGAAAACATCAAACTGCCCTTCGTTGATATCGCAGGGTATGTGGACCTGACCTGTAATCTTCCAGATGGTATAGAGGTCATAAAACAGTCCCTCCATGCTGCAAATTCCATCAGCGATGTCGATGGAAAAGATGTCAGGCTCGAAATAAGTTACACAGGAGCCCCAAGATACAGAATCAAGGTGATAGCTCCTGACTATAAGAAAGCCGAATCAGTCCTTAAGAAATCCGCCCAAACGGCGATAGATGCTATCTCTAAACTCGGTGGACATGGGACTTTCAAACGGCATATCGAATCGACAAAGGCGTGATGCCCTTTGGGACAAAAGATCCGCAAATGTAAAAATTGCGGCAGGTACACCTTAAGGGAAAAATGTCCGGTTTGCGGGGGAGATACCTTACCCGCTATTCCGGCTCGCTTTTCTCCTCAGGACCCTTACGGAAAGTACCGCAGAATGGCAAAGAAAGGATAAGGATTTTTATGCAGCAAAGTACACTTGTCCGCCTGAAAGAAAATCTTGCACTCAAAAACCCCATAATGGTAGTAGGACTTCCTGGCGTAGGGCTTGTGGGCAAGCTGGTAGCAGAGCATCTTGTAGACGAACTCGAAGCTGAAAAGATTATGGAAGTATATTCCCCTCATTTTCCGCCTCAGGTCCTCGTCAATAAAGATTGTACCGTCCGCCCAGTAAGCAACACCATATACCACGGGAGAGCAAAAGACACTGATATTATATTTCTTGTAGGAGACCACCAGAGCACTACTGCACAGGGGCATTATGAGCTCTGCTCTCTCTACCTTGATATTGCAGAGGAATTAAAAATCCTCAGGATATACACCCTTGGAGGCTACCCGACAGGCAAACTTACCTATGAAGAGACAGTCCTTGGAGTTGCTAACAGCACCGAGCTGATCGAAGAGATTAAAAAATACGGAGTCGAGTTCAGAGAATCTGAGCCAAGCGGGGGAATCGTAGGAGCATCCGGCTTACTTGTAGCTTTTAGCGGGATGAGAGGCATAGATGCCGCCTGCCTCATGGGAATGACACCCGGATACCTGATGGACCCAAAAAGTGCCCAGTCTCTTCTGAGGGTTCTGTGTGGTATTTTCGGGATAGAGGTAAATACTGATTCCCTTAAGAAGAAGGCCGAGGAAATGGAGAATATCCTCGAAAAGCTAAAAGAGAAAGAAGAGCAGCAGAATTTCCCTGAAGTTAAACCTACAGAAGAAGACCTGCGGTATATAGGATAACTGTTCGGATAAAGAGATAACCAAATACTGAACCTGAAGATTAAAAACGTCTGGCGAAAGGCTCGGAAATGAAAGTTAACGCAGATCTCCATCTCCATTCAAAGTATTCGATGGCATGCTCGGCTAAAATGGAACTGCCAACAATTGCAAGAGAAGCTGCAAGAAAAGGGATGGAGCTTATCGGAACAGGGGACTGTACCCATCCTAAATGGATTGAAGATATTAAGAAAGCAGCTATTTCAGATGAAGAAATCCGGATAGGAGACATATTTTTCATCCCGACTACTGAAATCGAAGATATAGACCGGGTGCATCACCTCCTGATTTTACCTTCGATTTCAAAAGCCGAGGAGCTGGCAGGAAGGATTTCCCCTTTCGGTAATCTTGAATCAGACGGACGTCCGACAGTTAAGCTCGACGGATGTGAGATTGCCGAGATTGCAAAAGACCTTGGGGCTCTTATCGGCCCCTGCCATGCTTTTACCCCCTGGACTGCTCTTTACGGTTACCATGACAGCCTGGAAAGCTGCTATGGGAGCATGACAGACTATGTTTCTTTTATTGAACTTGGCCTGAGTGCGGACAGCAACTATGCGGACAGAATTGAAGAGCTGCACAGACTGACCTTCCTTACAAATTCTGATGCTCACTCTCCTTCTACTAATAAACTGGCGAGAGAATTCACTCAATTCAGTGTTCCCGAAATTACCTTTGAGGGGCTCAAAAAAGCCATCCTCAGAGAGCAGGGTTACAGAGCTACTTTAAATGTAGGTTTTTTCCCTGAAGAAGGAAAATATAACCAGTCTGCATGTATCAAATGCTTTACTCAATATACGCTGCCCGAAGCCGAAGCTATCAAATGGCGGTGCTCGGTATGCGGAGGCATTATAAAAAAAGGAGTGGTAGATCGCATCAACGAACTTGCGGATTTTGAAGAACCCATACATCCTTCCTACCGCCCTCCTTACCTTCACCTTATCCCCCTTGCCGAGATAATACAGATGGCACTTGGCCATTCAAGTGTCCAGACTAAGGGAGTGAAAACAGCCTGGGAGACCCTTGTAGAACACTTCGGAAATGAGGTTGAAGCCCTTATATATGCAGAGCCCGAAACCCTGAAAATAGTAGACGAAAAAATAGTAGCTGCAATTCTTGCCTTCAGGAAAGATGATGTTATAATCCACCCGGGGGGAGGTGGTCATTATGGCTGGCTTGAACTGCCAGAGCATTTGAAAGCAGATAAAGCCGAACATGCAGGGAAAGCCAGCGCGGAAAAGAAAAGAACCCCTAAAACTACAAAGAAGGAAAAAGAAAAGCCCAGAACTCAGGTATCATTCTCAGACCTTGAGCAAGAAACGGGAGAACAAAAACTAGAGAATGAGTCGGAAAATACAGGACAGGCGAGAATAAAGAAATCAAAGGAACCGGAAGAAAAATCAGAAGAGAGCGAAGAAAAAAATGCAGGTCAGAAATCCCTTTTTGATTTTTAAGATCCTGAATCCGGCTGAGAATAAAAAATGGTTGAGAATAAAATATATAAGATAGAAAGTATATTCATTTAACTCTGCACCAAAAACGCCGGGCACAGCCCGGAAACTTCCTCATAACTTAAAAACTTTATAATCAAAATGCCCAGGTCGTCTAGCGGTATGGCGACGGTCTCGAAAACCGTTCCCTTTGGGATCGCAGGTTCGAATCCTGCCCTGGGCGTAGATCCCGATCAAACCTTATAAAGCCTTTTTTACGTATAAGATCCTATTAAAAGATATTTTTGAATATATTACTTGAAACTCTTTTATACCATAATTTTCTACAGTAAGACTATGTCAATCAGTTTTTCACATGAATTTAAGGTTACAGACTTCTAACCAGGAATTATTTTGTCTCACACGCGCAAAAGCCTGCTTTTCCTCTGAAATTAAACCGGAAAATGGTTGAGAGTGCAGGTTCAGCATTTACACCTGGATTTTAATATCAGACATTCTGAGCGTTAAAAATAATAATTATGACCTGGTAATAAGGTGAAAAAAGATTTCAAACAAGGGGAGAGATATATGAGTTCTAAGGACAATCTTAAAGCTGCATTTACCGGCGAATCGATGGCAAACAGGACATACCTGGCATTTGCGAAAAAAGCAGACGAAGAAGGGTATCATCAGATAGCAAAACTCTTCAGAGCCGCTGCTGCTGCGGAAACAGTCCATGCTCTCAATCACCTTCAGCGCATGGGCGGGATTGGGACCACGATGGATAACCTGAAAGATGCCATTGACGGTGAAACATACGAATTTACCAAAATGTACCCTGAATTTATAGAAGAAGCAAAGAGAGAAGACGACAAAAGGGCCCTCTGGAGCTTCGAAGTGGCAAATAAAGTAGAAAGAGTCCATGCTGCGCTATACGAAAAAGCACTGAATGAAATAGGAAACAACAAAGAGGTTGATTATTTCGTCTGCGCGGTCTGCGGGCACACTATAGAAGGCGAGCCTGAAGGGAACTGCCCTATTTGCGGCGCATCCGCTTCCAGGTTCAACAGAATTGATTAAAAGCCGCAAGTAAGTGATTTTTTTAACAAACAGAGAGAGAAGAGAGCCTTATTAAAGCTATAAAAAATAAAAGCTCTCAACCTACTTTTTTTGCTGCTTTTACTTTTTATTAATTTCTGTTTTCGCTAATTTCTGCTCTTTACTAACCCTGCTAACTGAAAAAAAATACTCAGGTATTTGAAGCCGGCTGAGAGATGATGGCCTGGTAAGATTTGGCTTAATTAAACTCTGGCAGATAAATAGAGCAATATAAACAAAGTAATTTAGAGCAATTACTTGCCCAAATATATGTCTTTTAATGCACAAGAATATTTTTATAGTAAGGCAATAGTTAATAATTTAACAGGTTATGGAGCAACCTGTTAAAACTGGGCTATCACTGGGTTGAAATGTGAGATTGAGAGAATTTTATCAGACTCTCAATCTTTACTTTTTAATAATTCTTAAAAATAAAGGCTAAATTACCGAAGGAATATTTCAATCTCTGGACAGGTTTAAGTAAAGTCAAAAAAGTTCAAAAAAAATTGCACTTCATTTATTTCAATTGAGAATTTATTAACCAGCTATTTATTAACCAGTTATTTATTAATCAATTATCTATTAACCAGTTATTTATAAATCAATTATTTATTAACCAGTTATTTATTAATCAATTATTTATAAATCAATTATCGATCAAACAATTTTTACCAATCAGTTACTTCTCAGCCAGTTATTTTTTAACAACCTTTTTTACCAGTTGGTTTTTAAGCTAGATTATTTTACCCTTATCACACTGGATAAATGCAATATTTTTTTCTCCGGGAAGTCACATATGAATAGCTTTATTTGTAAAACCCCTTATATAGGATAAAATTAAAAAGGAGCCCTGAAGCCTTTGAAATTAGACAAAAGAATAATGAAATACTTTGACCGCAGGAGAACAGGCAAATGGACAGGTGAGGTAAGCACTTATGATTTTACGGTTCGCCTGCTTGGCTTCATCTCCTTTACAATACTTGTACTTGCAATTATCGCAGGAATAATTTATTTCCTGTTAATGTATTGAGAACAAAATATCTTTTAGAAATCATGATATTTTAAAATCTCTTATCAGAAATACCACTTTCTGCCGTTAACTATTTAAAAGAGAAGGGTTATTTCAGTATCCTGTTAAGGGGCTGTGGCCTAGCCCGGCATGGCGATGGGCTCCAGCGGATAAATGATGAACAACGGGTCTACCGAGTCTTTCCCGACGGGGCAGGACAATGAGGAACCGTTGGAGCACTGATAGATGCTCACCAGAGAACTGTTAAAGCAGTTGTTCGGAGATACCCGTCGATCGTGAGTTCGAATCTCACCAGCCCCACGTTTTTATTCTTTTCTTAATCTGATATTTTCAGTACCGTATATTTTCAGTTTCTCATTTTTTCTTGATAAATTTGGGCCTAACCTATTACAAATTTGTGGAAACAGGTTCGGGCAAATTAGCAGTTCTGCATATAATTACTTTCACAAAGCTTCCCCAACGGTTATTACCTTCGAAGCCCAATCTTCTACTAAGATCCAATTTTCTTCTATATCCATTTAAAAGACCGAGGTTCTCCTTTGAGGCGAGAAAAAGAAGAAATTGCAGTTCTTGTCAGAGCTACTCCGGAAAAGGGAAAAAGAGACGGGGACGGATATGCGGTGGGGATTACCGGTATCAATAAAAACGGGGATCTTCTCAGGCTTTATCCTCTCAGGTTCAGGTACGGAGAAGGACTGGTGGATTTCAGGAAGAATGACCTGCTCGAGGTTACGG